>Ga0193726_1000533_pt1 | contig 39296 bp, 26 predicted proteins | sample H2c1metaG_FD_144928 | JGI IMG/M metagenome (GOLD analysis project Ga0193726, IMG submission 144928) | Soil microbial communities from a riparian zone of the East river system, Colorado, United States - H2c1 | ecosystem: Environmental > Terrestrial > Soil > Riparian zone | place: USA: East River... | reverse complement strand
ACGGTGCTGTAGGCTTGAGCTTCCATTGAGCAACCGGAAAAAAGCGGATTTTGTGCCGGTGGGGGTTCTCGACAAGAGGCGGCCGTCGAAGATGGCTCTCGTGCGGGGGCTGGTGCGGCAGGCGCCGTTTGTGGCCAAGAATTTTCGTTTGTATTTTCAGAACGCCTGGCGGCGGAAGATTTTGCGGACCAAAGTCGTCGCGCCTTATGCGGTGACGTTTTATGTGACGCACAAGTGCAATTTGGCTTGTTCGTATTGCACGCAGAAGGAGCCGGATGTTTTCAGCCAGGAGCTGCCGACCCACAAGACCATCCGGCTGTTGAAGAAGATTCGTCGCGAGACGGATTCAATCGTGATTACGGGCGGCGAGCCGACTTTGCGGGCAGACATTGAAGAGATTGTTGCGACAGCGCGGTTTGAGTGCAAGTTTCGGTCCCTGTTGCTGATTACGAATGGAACTTTGCTGGACCGCAAGCCGGGAGTCTTGCAGGGGGTGCACGGGCTGGTGGTGAGTCTGGACGCCCTGTCGACCGACCCGACAAATCCGCTGTCGAAGCCGGCAGCGTTGCCGAAAGTTCTGGCGAATCTGGAAATGGCGACCGAAGTTTTGGGATCGCCGCGAAGAATTACCATCAGCACGGTGATTGAGGAATGGAATATCGGGGAAGTGGAACGGTTGCTCGATTGGTGTGGGGAAAAAGGGTTTGTGTTTGCGGCGCAATCGGCGCAGATGGAGAAGATGCCCAATCTAGCGCTGCTGCGGAATCCGAAATATCACGCGCTGGTGGATAAGATTATTCAGAGGCGCCGGTCGGGGACCCAGCCGATCAATGGAACACCGAAAACGATCGAGACCTTGCTGCGATTTCGTGATTTCGAGTGCTATCCAACCATGTTTCCGCGGGTTTATCCGAATGGGGATGTGTTTTACCCATGCGAGCCGCTGCATACGGTTGCCGGGAATCTATTAGAGGACGGATCGTTAAAGAAGATCTTTGCAAAGGGCCAAGAGAAGTATGGGGAGATTCCGCCCTGCCAGGGAGTCTGTTACTTGTTTGGGAATGTTTTGTCGCACTATTACGTGAATGATTTTTGGGGATTGGCCGGCGATTTTATAAAGTAGGGGAAGCGCGGAGTTCGCTACCAAACGTCTATAGCTAGAAATTCAAAACAGCGTCTGGGCGAGGACCGCCGGGCCTGCCGCAGGAGGCGGCCTGGCATGGTCGGGGTGTGTGCGTAAGGGGCGATGGGGAACGTCTCCCGGCTCTGCGCAAAACCACGGATCGTTGCCGGGCCCTAAGGACACCACCAGCCACTGCGGCGCCACCAAAAATTCAAGTTGGGCGGCGGGTTTAGGCCTCAGTCGAGGTCGGAGATCTTCTTGTCGAGGTGAGCGAGGGCCGCTTCGAGGGACTTTTTGTGGTTGGGGTGGGTGGCGCTTTCAAGATCGTTGGCGATACGCGTGCGGGACAGTTGCAGGTCTTTACGGGTTTGCTCGTTATGGATTTGTTCGGGCGATTTCTGGTTGGACGGCGACTTAGCGGGGGCCTTTTCGATTTCCTCGACTTGCGATTCTACGTCTTTGCTTTCCCAGCCTCTGGCCATGCAGGCATTTTACACCGTTTGCCGGGGGGAGGGGTTGGAAAGATTGGAAAAGAATTCGCCCAAGGCGTAAAGGCAAATGGCGTGATTGGAGCGGGAACGGAGTGATTTGCAGCGGGCTAGACGAGAGCGCGAAGATGTCGCGGAGGACTCCAGCGCCCGGCCAACGCAGACGAGGCGGTCCACACCCCCGCAAATTGCCTGGCGATCCCAGAAGGCCAGCTCAAGCGCGGGCAGCGCGGGCTTTGGCCGGGATTACCGGCAGCGTGGGACGGATTACGCCGGCCAGGGTGGCTTCGGCGGTGCGCGCGAGGTGCTCGGCGAAGACCCCGCGGTAGGAAAATTCGGCGATGCAGTCGGCCCAGCGGACGCGGAGATACCAGACGCCGTCCAGTTTCTGGGCGCGGGCAGCAATAATTTCTGAAACAGGGATCACAACCAAAGGCTGCAGGTGATCGTCGAGGGCCCAGATACGTTCCTCGCCTACAAAAAGTTGAGCCGCGGCCGATGGAGCGTTGCCCGGCTGATAGTGCCCGCCATTGACGACGACCAGCGCACCGAGTTCGCGCGCTTTGTCGTCGACGAAGTTCACGGGCTTTGCCGGAGGCATGAGAATGGCGGATATGAAAAGGCACATCCCCACCACCGCAAATAGATAACTGTTCCACAAGCTGAGAGGCAGAACGACGAGTGCTGCTCCGGCGATGCCGAGGAACACCCGGAAAAGCATCCAGGAGTTTTCGTTGCGGCGGAGATGAAGCATTTTGGGGATAAGCAGGACTGCGGCAAAAAGCAACCCGATGGCGGCTGCGCGGAGTTTGGCCCCGAAGCTGTCCGGGTGCCTGGCGGCTGATTGGGCAGTGCCGCTCATGGTCTTGAATTTAGCAAAAGGCTGTTCATCGTATCGGTCCGCCGCTGGACGGAAAACCCGGTAAGTCGAGTCTACAGGACAGTTTGGCCGGAACCAAGAAAAGGAATGGCGCGGAGCCGGAATCGCCCTCGGAGCGCGCAGCGGCCCACTGGGAATTTTCCGGTCTCTTTATAATATAAAGTACTTGACATGTAGAAGTACTTTTACTAGCTTGGAAGGACGGCGAATCTGACAAAGGACTTGTGAAAAATGATAAAGCGCATCGCTGCCATTGTTTTCATTCTTGTCTGTACCTCCATTGCGTGGGCCATCCTGGGCTCCACGATTTTTTACCGGACCTACGATCAGGACAAGGCACTGAATAAAAGCGTGTCCTCGATTTGGGGAGCTCCGCAGGAGCAGGAGCCGGTAGGCATTGGGTTTGAATGGCTGGAAGAGAAAAGCAGTGAAAAGGACGAGAACGGCAAGAAAGTGGTGAAGACGGAAAAAATTCAGAGAACTACGCCTGTGGCGGTGGAGGGCAGCGATATCGCGGCCGCTTTTCACATTGATTACCGGCAGAAGGGCTTGCTGTGGTTCAGCACCTATCGGGTGGATTTTTCCGGTACGTACAAGTTCAGGAATTCAACAGCGGCTTCGCAGGATTTTGTGTTTCGGCTGCCCTTTCCCTCGCAGCAAGCGGTGTACGACAACGTGGAGATGTTTCTGGACGACCAGCCGCTGCCCCTGAGCTTTAGCGGATCGGATGCGAGCGCGCGGGTGCGAGTGGCGGCGGGAACCAAAGGCCTCCTGCGGGCGAGCTATCACTCCCAAGGGCTCGACAGCTGGCGTTACAAGTTCGGGAAAGAGGTATCGCAGGCCAGGGATTTCCACCTGGTGGCGCGGACGAATTTCTCTGGATTTGATTTTCCGGAGAATTCGATGTCGCCTACCGAGAAAAAGAAAACGGCTGAAGGATGGGATCTGGCCTGGAACTACCAGAACCTGGTTTCCGGATTCGATATTGCGTTGAAAATGCCGCAGAAACTGCAGCCGGGGCCACTGGCGGGGAGGATCAGTTATTTTGCTCCGGTGTCGCTTTTCTTTTTCTTTTTTCTGATTTTCATTCTCTCCACTTTGCGGAATTTGGATTTTCATCCGATGAACTACTTCTTTCTGGCTTGCGCGTTCTTTGCCTTTCATTTGCTGCTGGCATATCTGGCCGATCACATTTCAATTCATTTGGCGTTTTTCGTGTCTTCGGTTGTGTCGATCGCTCTTGTGGTGAGTTACCTGCGGCTGGTGGTGAACCTGCGGTTCGCCGTACTCGAGGCGGGAATCGCGCAGCTGATCTATCTGGTTTTGTTCTCCTACGCATTCTTTTTTGAGGGATTTACCGGTTTGACGGTGACGATTGGAGCGATCGCGACGCTGTTTGCGGTGATGCAAATGACCGGAAAGATCCGGTGGCAGGAGAAATTTGCCGGAGTTCGGACGGGTTTGCCCAATCCCTTTCCGCGCTAGGCGTTTCCAGAAGGAAAACAGAATCAGGGGAAAAACTTACCCGATTCCTGCAGATTGCCAGGTGGCCGTGCCCCCCGGGGCGCCGCGTCCAGGCCCGGCGGCGGAGTTGGTACCAGGTTCACTGCGCGTCCCGTGCCGGACTGGTTTTTTATTCAGTGAGGACTTGGCCGGGCTTGGCGCCCGTGGGCTTCCCACCATTCCAGATCAGCGTGCCGCTGACAAAAACTTTTTCAATGCCGGTCGAGAGCTCGTGAGGATGAGCGAAGGTGGCGTGGTCGATGACTGTGTCCGGGTTGAACAGGACCAGGTCGGCCACGGCGCCTACTTTGAGGGTGCCGCGATCGCTCCAGCCGAGGCGGTGGGCGGGGAGGCCGGTCATTTTGTGGACCGCTTGGGGAAGCGTTACCCAGTGTTTTTCCCGGACGTAGAGACCAAGAACACGGGGAAAGGTGCCGGCGCCGCGCGGATGTTCACTGCCAATGCCGCCATCGCTGGCGACCATAACCCAGGGCTGCTGGTAAAAGGCCTTGATGTCGCTTTCGATCATGGATTTGCCGATGACTTCGGCTTCGGTTTTTTGCGCGTCGCCTTCGCGGATGATGCGGATATACATGTCGACGGGAGAGAGATTGTACTGCGTGGCCAGTTCGGCGATGTTTTTGCCGACGTAGGCGGGATTGGGACCAAAAGCGGTGATGGTGACCGATTCCGGACCGCCGGTGTCAGCGAGAGCTTTTTCGACGCTCGCGGGAACTTCGTATTGTTTGTCCGGCATGATGACTTTGATGTTGGAGTGCCAGGCGTCGTAGGGATAGCAGTCGGCGAGAAAGTCGACGCCGCGCTGGCGGGCGGCATTGATAATTTTTATGTAGTCGGGCGCCTTGCCCCAGACGGCCTGGGTGCTGACTTTGATGTGGGAATGTTCGACCGGGAGTTTCCCGGATTCACCGATTTTTATTTCTTCTTCAAGCGCGGAGAAACTTTTGTTGCCTTCATCGCGGACGTGAGTCATGTAGAAGCCGTGGTGTCCGGCGGCAGCCTTGGCCATGGCGATGACTTCGTCGGTTGAACTGTAACTGGCGACGTCATATTCAAGACCGGTGGAGAGGCCAAGAGCGCCTTCGTTCATGGCTTGCTCGGAGAGAGTGACCATTTTTTGAATTTCGGCGGACGTGGCCACCCGGCGAAAGTCTTCGCCCATGACCAGCGAACGGATGGTCGCGTGGCCGAACATGGTGGCGACGTTGAGGGCGGCGGGATTTCTTTTGCGGGTGGCGATCCAGTCGGCGATGGGCCAGGGCGAGTCGCCGTCGGGGCCTTCGATGATGGTCGTGAGGCCTTGGGAGATTTGGGATTCGGCGAGGGGGTCCGCCTCGAGGCCGTCGACGGAGTGATTGTGGATGTCGATGAAGCCGGGGGCCAGGATGAGGCCGCGGGCGTCGATAACGGTTTCGTTGGGAAGCGGAGCGAGTTTGCCGATTTTGATGATGCGTTCGCCAGCGAAACGGAGATTCAGCTTTTGCAGCGATCGGCCGGTACCGTCGGCGAGCTGGGCGTTGATGATGAGGGTGCTGGGGACTGGTGCTTGGGCGTTTAGAGAGAAACATGCGGACGAGAGAATTGAAACAATAAAGACAAAAAACCATCTTCCGATTCTGGTCATGGATGCCTTTTTGAGCCTGGCGGTTTGCGAGCGCACAGCATTGTACGGCCATTGGCGAGCATGGCGTCTACCACGAATTTGGTGAAGGCGCGGCAGGACTCGGCCCACGCGCCCGGGAGCGAAATGTTCAGGAGCAAAGCTCACGCCGCCACAGAACATCCTCCAGGAAAGAATTCCTAAGAAAATCGACCGCGTTGGGCGTGCGTGCGCAGGCGATACCAGATGGTGATGAGCGCGATGGAGCCCAGGAAAATCAGGGTGGAGATGGCGTTGATTTCAGGCGTTATGCCGCGGCGGAGGCGGCCCCAGATTTCCAGGGGCAGGGTGTTGTCGCGGCCGATTAAAAAGAAGGTGACGGCAATTTCGTCCATGGACAGGGTGAAGATCAGCAGGCCGGCAGCCACTAGGGAGAGTTTTAGATTTGGCAGAGTGATGTGCCAGAAGGTTTGCAGTGGAGTGGCGCCGAGGTCGAGGGACGCTTCTTCCTGGGCGCGGTCCAGTTTTTGCAGGCCAGCGAAAAGTTCCGTGGTGGCTACCGAGATGAGGGCGGTGCCGTGGCCGAGAAAGACGGTGAGGAGGCTGAGTTGGGCTCCGGCGAAAACCGCGAACATCAGCAGGGAGAGACCCGTGATGATGCCGGGAAGGATGAGCGGGAGCAGGACGAGGCGGCGGAACAACGTCTTGCCGGGGAACTCGGCGCGGTCCAGCGCGAGGGCTGCGAGCAGGCCGAGCGTTAGCGAAAGGACCACGCTGCCTACGGCAACGATGAGGCTGTTGAGGACGGCGGTCCAGATGGCGGAGTCGGCGAAGAGCTGGCGGTACCAGGCGAAAGTGAGGTGGCGCGGAGGAAAGCCGCCGACGCCATCGCGATTGAAGGAATAGAGAATGAGTACAACGATGGGGAGATAGATGAAAGCGAAAACGGCGAGGGCATAGAGTGTGAGAAACGGAGCGCGACGAGTTGCCCTGGTGGCGCTCATTTAAACGACCAGCGTCTTTCAAGACGTTCCGTGAAGACCAGAAGCGCGATGGTGATGGCGAGAATGCTGACCGAAATAGCGGCTCCGAGAGGCCAGTCGTAGGCGGCGCCGAACAGGCTTTGCACCACATTGGAGATCATCGTGCCGCTGGGACCACCAACGAGAAGGGGAGCGAGAAAGTCCCCGAGAGAGAGAACGAAGGCGAAGGTGGCTCCGGCGACGAGGCCGGGGAGTGAAAGCGGGAGAATTACTTTTAGAAAAGTTTTCCTGGGGCTGGCACCCAGGTCTTGCGAGGCTTCAATCAGCGGGCGCGGAATATTTTCCAGCGCGGCGTAAATCGGCAGGAAAACGAAAGGGGTGTAGATGTGCGTGAGCATGAGGACTACGGCGAACGGGCTGTAGAGGAGAAACGCGAGCGGGGCGTGTGTGATGTGGAGATATTGCAGTGCGCCGTTCAAAACGCCTTCGCTGCCGAGGATGGTTTTCCAGGCGTAGCCGCGGACCAGATAGCTGACCCACAGAGGGACGATTACCAGTTGATAGAGAAATTCTTTGCGGGCGCCGGAGCGGAAGGAGAGGTAGTAGGCAAGCGGGTAGCCGAGGAGCAGGGAGCACAGGGTGACGGCTCCGGCAATGCGCATGGTGCGGAACAGAACCTGAAGGTAGATGGGATTGCGGAAAAGCGCTTGGTAATTTCCTAGTGTCCAGTCGTGGACGATAAATCCGTCGCGGACTTGCCAGAAACTGTGGGCGAACATTAAGGCGTAGGGAAGCAGGAGAAAAATGCCGACCCACAGGAGCGGGGGAATGGAAGCGAGCGATTTGTAGGCGCGGGAGTACATTTTCTAGCTGGGGTCTTCGCGCACGGGAATGGCGTCGGCCGGGTTGAAGGAAAAATTCTGCTGGCCGGTGAGCGGGCCGCAGGCTGGAACCCGGATTCGTAGGAGCTGGTTGGCGCCGCAATCCACTTCGAGAAGTTCGCTGGAACCTCCGTAAATTTGCTGGTGGATCGTGGCGGTGAAGCTGACGGCATCATGCGAATCGGAGTTCCCGGAATTATTTGTCGAGAGTTCGATGGCTTCGGGGCGGAGAGAAAACGTTGTTGCGGGGTTCGCCGAGCGCGTTGGCCATCGTAAAGCGCCGCATGTGGCTACGCCATTCGCTACCTTCGCGCGGAGGAGATTGGTCTGGCCGATGAATTGAGCGGTGTAGGCGGTGGCGGGATGTAAGTAGATTTCACGGGGACTCCCGATTTGTTCAAGGGTCCCGTTGCGCAGGAGGGCGACGCGGTCGGACAGGGCCATGGCTTCTTCCTGGTCGTGGGTGACGAACAGGAAGGTGATGCCGACTTCGCGTTGCAGAACTTTGAGTTCGGATTGCATCTGCTTGCGGAGGTTGGCGTCGAGAGCCGAGAGCGGTTCGTCGAGGAGGAGAAGTTGTGGACGATTTACGAGCGCTCTGGCCAGGGCGATGCGTTGTTGCTGGCCGCCACTCAGTTTGGAGGGCCGGGTGCCCGCGTATTCGGACATTTTCACCATTCCGAGAGCTTCGTCCACACGCGCGGGGATTTCGCTGGTGGGCGTGTTTTTTACGCGAAGGCCGTAGGCCACGTTTTCGCGGACGCTGAGGTGGGGAAAAAGTGCGTAATGCTGGAAGACCGTGTTTACCGGGCGCTGGTGGGCGGGGAGGGGGTCGAGGCGGATTTGCGCCATCCAGATTTCACCAGACGTGGGCTGTTCGAACCCGGCGATGAGACGGAGGAGAGTGGTTTTGCCGGAGCCGCTTTCTCCGAGGAGCGTTAGAAATTCTCCGGAAGTAATTGGCAGCGAGAGACTCTTTAGGACTTCGCGCGAGCCGAAATTTTTTGTTACGGCGCGAACTTCGACAAGGGGAACGCCGGACGGCGTCGCGACGTGCGGCGAATTCCTTGCGCTTTGCGTCACTGCGCGGCTTTGACCTCGTTCCACACTTCGTTGTACTTGGCGCGGCGCGGAACATCTTGCCAGAAATAGATCCGCTTCATGTAGGAGTCGGGATCGTCGAGGTGCAGGAGTTTCCTCTGGTCTTCGGTCATGAACTGAGCGGCACCGGGGTTGGCGGGAGTGTAGTGCGTGACGTCGGTGACTTTTTTCTGGGTTTCCGCCTGGATCATGTATTCAAGAAATTGCTGGGCCAGTTCTTTGTGGGTGCTGGCGGAGGTGATCATTAAATGATCGATCCATCCGGTCGTATTTTCTTTGGGGATGATTTCGCCGATGGGATAGTTGAGTTTTCGAAGTTCGACGGTCATGAGCGGCCAGCCCATGGCCAGGTTGATTTCGTGATTCTGAAAAAGATTGGTGAGTTCGGCGCCCGTGGTCCACATCTTGCGGATGCTGGGTTTCAGTTCGATTAATTTTTTCTTTGCGGCTTCGAGTTCGGCGTCGGTGAGGTTGTAAAGGTGCGCGGGGTCGGGGCGGTCGTAGCCGAGCGCCTGGGCGGCCATGTAGATGGTCGAGATATCGTCCCACACAGAAATTTGGCCTTTGTATTTTTGATCCCAAAAAACCGACCAACTGTCGGGCGGCTGCGGGAAGACCGTGGTGTTGTAGAGGATGGGGTCAGGTCCCCACACGAAAGGGACGCCGTAGATTTCGTTGTTGAGTTTTACCAGCGGCATGTCGCGGAGTTTTTGCGACAGTTGGGAGTAGGAGGGTATTTTACTGAGATCGAGAGGTGCGGCGAGATGGGCGCGCGTAACGGAGGCAGCAACGTCGCTTGACGGGGAGATGATGTCGTAGTTGGAGGCGCTGCCGCCGCGGAGTTTGGCGACGAGTTCGTCGCTCGAGCCCATGTAGGAGGCGGCGATCTTGCAGTGGTGGGATTGTTCGAAGGATTGAATGAAAGACGGGTCGGCGTAGCCTTCCCAGACCAGCAGGGTGAGGGTGTTGTCGGATTTCCTGCAGGAGGTGCAGAAAAGTGATGTGGCTAGGAGTGCGAGAAAAAGAGTGCGGAGTTTCATTGTTGGCCTCGGCCCGGGGAATGGAGATATTTCACTTGCCCGCAATGTTGGCGGCCGGGAGCGTAATATCTGGCGCTTGATCTTTGTCGCTCGCAGGCCGGGCGCGCCCCGCCTGCAGTCCTGGAATCCTTGCGCACCATGGGGAGTGGTTTCATGATTTATTTGGCGCTCGATTGGTAAACGACTTTTCCGCCGACGAGCGTTAGCTGGACTTTGGTGTCGCCGATTTTGTGGGGATCGATTTCAAACGGGTTCTGGTTGACGATGATCAGATCGGCCAGTTTGCCGGGTTCAAGTGAACCTTCGGTTTTTTCACGGCGTCCGGCGAAGGCTGCGCCTAGCGTGTAGGCTTCGAGGGCTTGGGCCAGAGTTTGTGCTTGCTGCGGGAGCCAGCCGCCTGCGGGTTGGCCTTCCGCCGTCTGGCGGGTAACCGCGGTTTGCAGACCTCTCCACGGATTGAGCGTGACCACGTTCCAGTCGCTGCCGGACGCGAGGCGACCCCCTGCTGCGGCTATCTCGTGCCAGACGAAACCGCGGCCGGCGCGACCCGGACCTAAAGCCGTGGCCCAGACCTCGAGCGTGTCTTCGTCGGGGTAGGCATGGAGAGGTTGCATGCTAGCGATGACCCCGAGTTTGCCGAAACGCGGAATGTCGGCGGCGGTAATCGTTTCGATGTGTTCGATGCGCGGGCGGCGGTCGGATGTGTGATTTACATTTTCGGCGTTTTCGTAGGCATCGAGCGCGATGCGAACCCCATAGTCGCCGATGGCATGGGTGAAAAGCTGGAAGCCGCGTTTGTCGAGTTCAGCGACGGCGGCTGTGTAGGCGTCGGGATTCCAGAAAAGTTTGCCTTTGGTACTGGGATCGTCGGCATAGGGTTCCAGCAGGGCGGCGGTGTGGGATTCGACGACGCCATCGAGCATCATTTTTACGGCTCCGGCGGCCAGCCAGTCGCCGGTGTATTTTTTGCGAGCGTCTTCGATAGCGTCGAGGTCTTGCGGGCGGAGTTCGGGCGGATTCAGGAAATAAGCGATATACATGCGGACGGTAAGCGCGTCGTGGCGGCGGAGTTCGTCGTAGAGTTCGAGTTCGGGAAAGTCGCCACCGGCACTGTGGACCCGCGTGAGACCGTTTTGATTGGCCCAGTGAAGTCCAGCGCGGAGAGCTTTCAGTTTTTCAGCTCGCGTGTCGGCGGGAACGACTTTGTCGACAAGGCGGCTGGCGGATTCCTTCAAGGCGCCGGTGGCTTCGCGGGTTTCGAGATCGCGAACGATGATGCCGTTGGCGGGATTGGGGGTGTCGGCGGTGATTCCGGCGAGTTCGAGAGCTTTGGAATTGGCCCACGTGGTGTGGCCGTCGAAGCCGGAGATGAATACCGGACGATTGGGAAAGAGTTCGTCGAGATATCTCTTGTGGGGAAGTTTTTCCGAGCCGAACATGGCGTAGTTCCAGCCGCTGCCGAGAATCCAGCCGTCTCCAGGATTTTTCAGGGCGTAGTCGCGAAGAATTTTCTGGATGTCAGAGACATTTTTTGCGCCTTCCAGATTGACGCGGTCGAGGCTGAGCGAACCTTCTAGGAAATGGATGTGGCAGTCGACAAAGCCGGGAAGGACCAACTGGCCGGAGGCGTCGATGACTTTGGTGCCGGGCGCGCGGAATCGTTCGACGTCGGCATCGCTGCCGACGGCGATGATTTTTTCCCCGCGAATGGCCACGGCCTGGGCCCAGGGTTGTCGCGCGTTGACGGTGTACACCCGTCCGTGCAGGACGACAGTGTCAGCGACGGGAGACGGCCTGGATTGCGCCCGCGCGGCGCCCGACGGGAACTGCAACAGGAAAGCCACCAGCAGGAAGCGAGCAGTAAATACGGACTTCATTTGCACCTCGACGAGCGATTCAGAAAACAAAGTACCAAAGCCGCCGGACGAATTGCCTAAAATGTTGGCGGGGTATTGATCCACAAAAGCCAGGTTTCGCTGCGCCCGGGATTCTTCCAGCGGTGGGGCGTCGAGCTTTCAAAATAGAGACTATCACCAGGCTCGAGGACATAGTGTTCGCTCGAATCCAGCCAAATTTCAAATTCACCGCGCAGCACGTGAAGAAATTCCTCGCCTTCGTGTTCGTAGGACTCACCGCTCCCGCCTCCGGGCTTGATGCGGAAAAGATGCGGCTCCATGGCGGTTTGTCCCCAGGCCAGAAGTTCCATGCGCACGTCGGGAGTGGTTTCGAGAATTTTTCTTTGCGCCGGACGCACCAGGCGCGGGTTGTCACCGGCCGCTTCAAACAGAGAAAGGATGTTGGTGCGATAGAAGCGGGCGATCCGGCGGAGCGTGGCGATCGAAGAGCGCATCTGGCCGCGTTCAAGAGCGCTGAGAAAACCGACAGAGACTTTGGTGGCCTTGGCGACTTGCGCGAGAGAAAGTCCGCGGCGAATACGCAGACGGCGAAAACGTTGGCCAGGAACGAGAGCGGCTTCGGCGGGGGCAGAAACCACTCCTTGACGTTTGAGAACGTGAACAATTGCAGCGGGATTGAGACCGCGCGCACGCCGGAGAAAGACGGCGCGCTGGAGCAGGCGGATATCCGCCTCAGAGTACAAGCGATAGCGACTTTCGGTGCGTAGCGGAGTGACCAGACCAAGCGTTTCCCATGCGCGAAGAGCGGAAGAAGAGATGCCGACCCGGCGCGCGACATCGCTGATACGGATGCGCTTGCTGCCGGCTTGGCCCTCGCGCATTTTCGATAGCTTCAATAAATTCTTTCTGCTTGACACAGGTGACGGCTTTCTCTAAGTTTGCTGGATTATAGTAAGGTTTCAAAGAGGTAGCAACCCCGAAGAATCGATACCGAAAACCAATCTCTTCGAGGCGAGGGGTGAGTTCATGAGTTCCAGCCAGAATTTCTGGCAAAGCCGCTGGCTTTGCTATTCCGTAATTTTTTCTGCAGCGACATTGTTTCTGGTTGTGCTGCTGACTACGCCGTTTGCGGGCGCGCAGAGCACGGGCGGAAGAATTCGCGGAACGGTGACGGATTCGAGTGGCAGCACGGTGGTCGGCGCGCAGGTAGTTCTGGTGAACGAAGCCACCAACGTCAGCCGGCAAGCGCAGACAAATGACACCGGAGAATACCTGTTTCTTGAAGTGCCGGTGGGAAGCTACGAAGTGGACGTCGCACAAACGGGATTCAAGAAATTCGTGCGCAAGGGTGTGGTCGTGCATTTGAATGAAGGAATTGGCGTGGATATTGCGCTGGTGGTTGGTGGTGCGTCGGAAACGGTGGAGGTTACCGGAGTGCCGCCGGTGGTGGACACAAGTTCGACGCAGCTGGGCGCGATCGTGAATTCGCGTGATGCGACACAACTCCCTCTTAACCAGCGGGATGTGTATCAATTGCTGCAATTGCAGCCCGGAGTGCAGTCCCAACTTGGAAATGATTTGTTTTATGGATCCGATAAAGCTGGAGTTGTGACGGTAAATGGCGGCCGGGGCCGCTCGAATAATTATTCCGTAAACGGTGGCGATGGCAACGATCTGTTTGCGAACCTGCCCGCGGTGCAGCCGTCGGCGGACAGCATTGAAGAGTTCCGCGTGATTACCAACAACTTTGATGCGGAGTTTGGGCGGAATTCCGGGGCGGTGGTTAACGTTGTTACCAAGTCGGGAACCAACAGTCTTCATGGAAGCGGATTTGAATTTTTCAGAAATAAAGTCTTGAATGCGAAGGGGTTTTACGACCCGGCTAAACCGGATTCGATTCAAAACCAGTTCGGCGGAACGATTGGCGGACCAATCAGAAAAGATCACACATTTTTCTTTGCATCCTACGAAGGACGCCGCATCAAAAAAGGCAAATCATCCAATCCGGTGCCACTGCCGACCGACGCCAATCAATTGGGAGATTTTTCAAATGGTGACGATACGGCAGAATTTGCCGGAACACTGAACAGCCCGCAAGTCGCTGACGTTTTGAACAGCCGGCCGGGTTGTGCGACAGGTGTGGCGAATGGCGGAGGCGGAGCGATCGCAGCGGGCGCGGCCTACAGCTCAATATTCCCCAATGCGCACATTCCCACCGCGTGTTTTGACCCTCTTTCGGTAGGTTTGTTACAGCAATACGTACAGCCGACATCGGACGGGGTATTTCAAAAGGCGCCCAATTCCTTTGATCGTGGTGATCAATTCACCATTAAGGTCGATCACGACATCAACAAGAACCAGAAGCTTTCCGTTTACTATTACTTCGATGATGACAATTCACAGGATCCTTTTGCCGTGTTTCAGGCGGCCGGGGGAAACCTGGGCAATTTCCCGGGGGTATTTACCACGCGAACGCAGCAACTCAATATCTCGCACACCTGGACCATCGGGAGCAGCATTGTCAACGAGGCGCGGTTTTCCTACTTCCGCGAAGGGCAGGAAAAATTTGATGCTCCACTGGTTACCAGCGATATCACCGCATCCTGCGGGACCGATCCAACGTTGTCAGCAATTTGCTTTACCGGGACATCCGACGCCGGGCTTCCCGCCAGCCCCGATTTCGGAATCCATCCGGGATTGGGGTCCGCTAAGGAAGGATTGCCTTTTATATCTGTAGATGGCGGATTTTCGATTGGGAACAATTTTGAAGGGCAGTTGCCGCAAACCGGCAAGACCTATCAGATTTCCGACAATTTCAGCAAGATCGTGGGAAATCACAGCTTTAAATTTGGCGTAGATTTCCGGAATCAGCAATTTGATCAGCGCTTGTATTACAACGTGAACGGATCTATTTCCTTTGGTACGGGCGGTGAAAATGATCTGGGCGGCGTGGATACGGTAGCCGGGGGTGAAACTGTAAATGACGGCAATGTGTATCCCAATTATCTATTGGGATTGCCAAGCGGCTATTCGCAGGGTTCGGCTCAGGATGAGCTGGTGCGCAGCAAGTCCGTGTACCTGTTCGCGCAGGACAGCTGGAAATTGAAGCCGAATTTGACTTTGAATTACGGTGTCCGGTGGGAGCTAAACACCCCGCTCAATGACATTGGTCATAAGGTGCAAACGTTCCGGCCTGGGCAGAATTCGACGATTTATCCGTGTGTACTGGACACCAGCAACCCTTATTACGATCCAAGTGCAGCCGATGGCGGATGCGCGGAAAATGGATTCACTCCGACCGGGCTGGTTTTCCCAGGTGATACGGGGGTGCCACTGAGTTTGACGAGCACGTACTACAAGGCCTTTGCGCCCCGACTCGGTTTGAACTGGAGTCCGGGGGCTAAAGACGGTTGGCTCGCAAAGCTAACAGGCGGACCGGCCAAAACGAGCGTCAGCATGGGCTGGGGCATGTTCTATAACCCGATTGAGCAGCTGGTGCTCGAGCAGTTCAGCGCCGAACCACCGTTTGGGGGAAGCAACTCCATTACCAACCCGACCTTTCAAGCGCCGTTCCTGGACCAGGACGGTACCAGCTGGCCAAATCCGTTTAACGGAATCCTCAATCCTCCCCGCGGGACTGGGCTTGACTGGTCGAATTTCAGATCGATCCTGCTGTTTGGGCAGTTTCCAAAACAGCTCAGACCGCAATATTCGGCCCAATACAATTTCACGATCAAGCGCGAGTTGCCGGGCAATATTCTGTTCCAAATCGGATATGTCGGTTCGCAGGGCCATCGCTTGCTGGCGTCGTACGATATCAATCACGGGAACCCGCAAACGTGTAACGATTTACAGGCGATCTCTGTTGCAGCTGACGATGCGAATCTGGCCTGCGGCGCCTATTCAGCAGACAACCCGTACACCATTGCGGCGGGTGAAATTCCGAATGGAATGACGCTGCATCTGCCTTATGGTCCGACGGCGTCGGTAACCGGCCCGAATCCCACCCCGATTACGCTGGTCGGCTTGCGGCAATATTCTTCGCCCAACTGTGTTCCGACCACCGGAGTCGGCTGCCCGGTGGATGGCATTCCCGTGTTTTCCAATATTTTCAGCGAAGACACGATTGCCCGTTCGAATTACAACTCGCTGCAGGTACTTCTCGAAAAGCGGTATTCACACGGCTTGCAATTCCAGGCGGCTTACACCTACAGCAAGTCACTCGACAATGCCTCGAGCTTTGAAAGCTCATTGAATCCGCTTGATTTCAATTCGACGTATGGTCCTTCCTTGTTTGACGCCCGGCATCGCATGGTGCTCAGCTACGTCTGGGAGTTGCCGGTTCCGAAATATTCAGGATTCAAGGGACAAGTGCTGAGCGGTTGGCAGACCTCCGGCATTTTGACGCTGCAAACTGGATTTCCGATTCGTATCACCTCGGGAGACGACGTTGAAGAGTTGAGCAGCTACTTCTTCGAACCGCCAGGAGAGCCAAACCTGACGGGGCCGTTCCATACCCAGGACGTGCGCCAGCATGATGGCTATGTGTTCGATCCCTCGCTGTTTACAAACGATACCGTTCTGCCCGGAACGATTGGCAACGCACCAAGATCGATTTGCTGCAGTCCGGGAATTGCCAACTTTGACATCGGAGTCTTTAAAGGATTCCAGCTGAAGGAACGGCTGCGCGCCGAATTCCGGGGAGAAATCTATAATATTTTCAACCACTCGCAGCTGTACAGCGTGGATGGGAATATCTCGGACGGATCTGATTTTGGCAAGGCGTTGAAGGCCCGGGATCCTCGGGAAATACAGTTTGCGCTGAAATTCATTTTTTAGCGCAGACTGGGGGAAGATCAACAATGGTTCACAAGGCGCGGCTCGCGAGGGCCGCGCCTTCTCGCGAGGATGGCAGATTTTTCAATCGGCGGATTTTTCGCAACAAACTGACTACAGGGAAAAGACCTGTTCGGGCGAGGGTGCTATGTCCAGCCCAGTACGGAGCTTGAAATGCACGACGCTTTGCAAAAGGAAATCGCGCTCTATGAGAAGCGCACAGCGAAATCGAAGGAGGCGCACGCTCGGGCGGAAAAAAGAATTCCGCTGGGCGTGGCGAGCAACTACCGGCATTACGAGCCGTATCCTATTTTTGTGAAGGACGGGAAGGGCAGCAGAATTCACGACATCGATGGAAATGAATATATCGATCATAACCTTTGTTTCGGCGCGTTGATGGCGGGGCATTGCCATCCGGCGGTGGTGCAGGCGGTGACCCAGAAGTTGAATGAGGGCACGACATTTGGCATGCCGCACGAGCAGGAATGGGAGCTGGCGGAAGAGATTTGCGCCCGGTATCCGGTTGAGATGGTCCGGTTTGGTTCGAGCGGCACGGAAGTGACGATGCACGCCATTCGCATTGCGCGCGCGGCGACGGGGCGGGACAAAGTCATCAAGTTTGAAGGGTCGTATCACGGATTGCACGATACGGCGCTGGTTAGTGTCAAACCGCAGGCCGAGGAATACGGGGATCCGGACGCGCCGAATTCGGTGGCGGGCGGCGGAGGAATTCCAAAATCGGCTGTGGCAAATGTGGTGGTGGCGAGTTTCAACAATTTGAAGAGCGTAGAGAACCGCTTCAAGCAATATCCCGGAGAGATTGCCGCAATTATTCTGGAACCGATTTTGATGAACGTGGGGTTGTGCATTCCGCAGGCGGGATTTCTCGAAGGATTGCGGGATTTGTGCAACAAGAACGGCGCGCTGCTGATATTTGATGAGGTGAAAACGGGAGCGAAATTGGCCTGGGGTGGTGCCAGCGAATACTTTGGCGTAAAGCCGGACATGATTTGCCTGGCAAAATCGATTGGTGGTGGTTTGCCACTCGGGGCCTTTGGTGCGAGTCGCGCGGTGATGGATCTGATTTCCCAGCACAAAGTGTTCCACGGCGGGACGTACAACACCAATCGCGTGGCGATGGCTGCAGGACTGGCCACCTTTCGTGAAGTATTGACGCGCGAAAACTACACACGCGTTGGGCTGTTAAGCAAGCGACTGACCGAAGGGTACCGCGGAATCGTGGCAAAGTCCGGATTGCAGGCCTATGTGGCCAGCGCCGGAGTGAACGGCGCGCTGATGCTGTATCCGCACGAGATTCGGAATTATCGCGACTGGACGGCGATTGATGTGGATTTGTGGCGGCAATACTGGTTCGCGATGGTGAATCGCGGAGTATTGGCGCAGCCGTATTGGTGGGATGAGCAGTGGACGATTTCCGTGCAGCATACGGATACAGACATCGAGAAGCATTTGTCGTAGGAGCAGCGGGGCACTGATTGGCGTAATACTGCTGCGGCGATTTGTGTGTGCCGCAGCGCCAGATGCAACGGAGATTCCTGTTGGCAAACGAGGTCACCACTTCGCAGTCCGGTACAGCGCGGGGAGCTTTGAAGCGTGTACTGGGAAAATGGGACCTCGTTTTGCTTTTTGTGGTGGCCGTTTTTAATCTAAATGTTGTGCCGTCAATTGCGGCGAACGGCGGGGTGACGGTTTGGTTGTGGCTGATTTCACTGGCGTTGTTTTTCTGGCCACAGGGAATTGCCGTAATTGAACTTGCGGATCGCTATCCGGGTGAGGGTGGAATCTATTTGTGGGCTAAGGAAGTATTCGGCGATTTTCATGGATTTCTTTCCGGCTGGTGCTACTGGACCAACAACATGATGTACGTGCCAACGGTGATGCTGTATTTCGTGGGTGTTTCGGTTTTTGTGCTGGGACCGGGGCATGCAGGGCTCGCGGACAACAAGGCGTTTGCGTTATCGGCCTCGCTCGTGCTTTTGCTGTTGCTGGTTGTCCTGAATGTGGTGGGGCTCGGCGTGGGGAAGTGGATCAACAATTTTGGGGCCATTGGCACGGGGATGGCGGCGGCTGTTTTGATTGGATTGGGAATTGTGATTTGGCTGCGGTTTGGAACGACGGTCACCTCGGCGGATTTCAAGATTCCGGATAATCCGAGATTTGTGTTGAATTCTTTTGGCGTCATCTGTTTTGGACTGGTGGGGCTGGAACTGGCATCCATCATGGGCGATGAGATTGAGAATCCGCGAAAGATTCTGCCGGGCGCCGTGGCCTGGGGAGGCGTGCTTTCCGGACTGCTGTATATCGGAGCGACTCTGACCCTATTGATTGCCGTGAGCAAAGAGGGCATCAGCGTGCTGCAGGGGATTGTGCAGGCGGTGGGGCACATGGCGTCGCGGGTGGGAGTGCCCTGGATTGTGGCGCCGTTTGCATTTCTGCTGAGCGTATCAATTGCGGGGATTGGTTCGGCGTGGCTCGGTGGTTCGGCGCGGATTCCCTTTGTGGCGGGGCTGGATTCCTACCTGCCCTCTTGGCTGGGGAAAGTGCATCCAAAGTATGCGACGCCTTATGCGGCGCTGATCGTGCATGCGGTAGTGTCGATGGTGCTGGTGATCATCAATTTTTCCTTTACCGGCGCCGGAGTGCAGGAGACCTTCCAGAAGTTGTTGTCGCTGGCGGTGGTGTTGCAGCTGATTCCTTTTCTTTATATGTTCGCGGCACTTCTGAAGATTGCCTTCAGCGAGAAGTTTGTGCCGGGCCGCTATGGCAAGACGACGCTGATCTTATCGGGAGCGAGCGGACTGGTGACGACAATTCTGGGAATTACCCTGGCATTTTTCCCAGCACAGCAGATTCAATCGGTGCTTTCGTATGAAATCTGGATGGTAGGCGGAACATTATTCTTTGTGGGACTGGCGGCGTTTTTCTTTTTTGTTTATGGACGAAGGAAAGAAGCGCGAAAATTGGCTGAAGGCGCGGTCTGAGATGCAGCTCTGCAGGCTGCAGTACTGGCATATTGCGATTCGGGGAGGTGGTCATGTCAAGCAGTGCGACAGCTGGCGTGAAGATATATCAGAACTACATCGACGGGAAATGGGTGGCGGGTTCGTCCGGTGAAACATTCGCGGTCTATGATCCATCGACCGAAGAAGTGATCGCGCACGTGGCTTCGGCTACGGCGGCGGACATTGACACGGCTGTGACGGCGGCGCGGGTGGCATTTGATTCCGGACCGTGGGGACAAACCAACGCAGCGGAGCGCGGAAGAATTCTTCATAAGCTTGCCGAAAAAATTCGGGCGAACGCAGCAATGCTTGCAGAACTGGAGTGTCGCAACTCCGGCAAACCGATTGTTGAAGCGGAGTATGACATTGCGGATGCTGCGACGTGTTTTGAATATTACGCTGGACTTGCGAATAAGGTTTTGGGGCATGTCAATCCTGTACCCGCGAATGCACTCAGTTTTACGATGCGAGAGCCGATGGGTGTAGCCGGTCAAATTATTCCCTGGAATTATCCGCTGGTGATGGCGGCCTGGAAACTGGCGCCGGCACTTGCCGCGGGCTGCACCTGCGTGCTCAAACCTGCCGAACAGACGCCGCTGACGATGATGGAACTAACGCATTGGTTTGAAGAGCTTGGGCTGCCGCCGGGGGTCGTGAATGTGGTGAACGGATTCGGCGAGTCCGCAGGTGCGGCGCTGGTGGCGCATCCGGGAGTGGACAAGATTGCTTTCACGGGAAGCGCAGCGGTTGGGAAGATTATTGTGAAAAGCGCGGCGGACACCTTAAAGCGGGTGACGCTCGAACTGGGTGGCAAATCTCCCAACATATTCTTTGACGGTGCGGATTGGGAAGCGGCAGTGGATGGAGCGCTTTTTGGCGTTTTCATCAATCAAGGAGAAGTTTGTTCGGCCGGCAGCCGAATTCTGGTCGAAAAGAAAATCTATTCGAAGTTTGTGGAAGCGATGACCGAGAAGGCGAAACGAATCAAGCTGGGGCCGCCGCTCGAGCGCGAGACCAAGATGGGGCCGCTGGTCAGCAAGGAGCAATATGACCGGGTGTGTTCGTATTTGGAGCTGGGGAAGACGGAAGCAAAGGTAGCGATTGGCGGCGGCCGTCCCAAGCAGATTGGCAAGGGATATTATGTTGAGCCGACAATATTTTTTGATGTGGACAACAACGCGCGGATTTCGCGGGAGGAGATTTTTGGCCCGGTGGCCTCAGTGATTCCATTTGAGGGCGAGCCGGAAGCGATTCGAATTGCAAATGATACGCCGTACGGTTTGGCTGCGGCGGTTTGGACCAGGGATATTTATAAGGCGTTTCGTGTGGTGAAGTCCTTGCGAGCGGGAATTGTGTGGGTGAACCATATGCAGCCTACCTACGTCGAAGCGCCCTGGGGTGGATACAAGCAGTCTGGATTTGGGCGGGAGCTCGGACCTTGGGGCATGGAAGAGTATCTCGAGACCAAACAGGTCTTTGTGAACTTGGATGAAACGCCGATTGGGTGGTATTAAACGATAAAGGATTGGCAATCATGAAAAGTATTCAGATCAAGACGGAAATTCCGGGGCCGAAATCGCGGGCGCTGATGGCGCGGCGCGAAGCGGCCGTGCCGCGTGGACCCTATCATGCAACTCCGCTTTTTGCCGCCAAGGCTGAGGGAGCGACAATTGAGGATGTGGACGGAAATCGATTCATTGATTTTGCCGGCGGAATTGGATGCCTGAACGTGGGTCACCGGGACCAGCGGGTGGTCGCCGCTGTGCGCGAACAGTTGAATCAGTTTATGCATCTTTGTTTCAGTGTGACCCCGTATGAGAGCTATGTGTCGGTGGCGGAAAAGCTCAACGAGCTGACTCCGGGGAAATTCAAGAAAAAGACGTTCATTGTTAATACCGGAGCAGAAGCGGTTGAAAACGCGATCAAGATAGCGCGAGCTTACACCAAGCGGCCGGCGGTGGTGTGCTTTGAAGATGCGTTTCACGGACGCACGCTGCTGACGATGTCGCTGACCAGCAAGACCAATCCTTACAAAATCGGTTTTGCGCCATTTGCGAGCGATATTTACCGAATTCCCTATGCCTATCCCTATCGCGCGGAGAAAGGAGCCACGGCGGAGAGTTTTGCATTGCATTTGGAAGATGCCTTCAAGAGAGTCGTTTCGCCGGAGTCGGTTGCCGCCGTGATTGCCGAGCCGGTTCTCGGCGAGGGCGGATTCGTGGTTCCGCCGAGGGATTATTTCCGGATATTGCACGGCATCTGCAAGAAACATGGGATTGTTTTTATTTCAGACGAAGTACAATCGGGAATCGCGCGAACGGGAAAATGGTTTGCGTCGGAGCATTTTGGGGTCGAACCTGATTTGATTACTACCGCAAAATCACTGGGCGGCGGGCTGCCAATTGCCGCGGTGACAGGGCGAGCGGAAATCATGGATGCCCCGGTCGTCGGAGGACTCGGAAGCACGTTTGCAGGGAATCCGCTTGCGTGCGTGGCGGCGTTGGCGGCAATCGAGACGATTGCAAAAGATGGACTACTGGAGCGTTCAACGAGGATTGGAAGGATCTTCGAGGAACGCGCACTTGGATGGCAGAAAAAGTGGGCCCTCGTCGGAGAAGTACGCGGGCTGGGCGGGATGTGCGCCATTGAGCTGGTGCGAAATCGGGAAACTCGCGAACCGGCGGATACCGAGACAAAAGAAATAGCCCATTATTGCTACGAGCATGGTTTGATCATGATTACCGCGGGAACCTACAACAATATCGTGCGAATCTTGGTGCCGCTGGTGATAAGCGATGAGCAGTTTGACGAAGGGTTAGCCGTGATGGAAGCGGCACTGTCGCAAGTGGCCGAGAGCAAACAGGCGGCGCTTTCGCACGCGTAAATTCCATCCGGCGGGGTACCGCTGTATTGAAGCGAAACGATCGGCCGTCGCCAGCATCCAAACAACTTGGGAGTCCTATCATGGCAAGCACAGCAATCAACGCACCGAATACGGCCGGAGAGTTCAAAGACGGCAAATTGTTTCGCGAATCCTGCTATATCGACGGGCAGTGGACGCAGGCACAGTCGGGCAAAACATTTGATGTCGATAATCCTGCTACCGGCGCGACGCTCGGAAAAGTTCCTGATTGCGGGGCGGCAGATACGAAATTGGCGATTGAAGCGGCGAGTCGGGCATTTGCGACATGGAGCAAAACCACGGGAAAGGAACGCGCGGCGATATTGCGCAAGTGGTACGACCTGGTGATGGCCAATCAGGAAGATCTGGCGCGGCTGATGACGCTGGAACAAGGAAAGCCGCTGGCCGAGTCTCGGGGCGAGGTAGCGTACGCTGCCTCGTTTCTGGAATGGTTCGGGGAAGAAGCCAAACGCATTTACGGGGACACAATTCCGCAGCACCAGCGCGACAAAAGGATTGTGGTAATCAAGCAGCCGGTTGGAGTTGTCGCGTGCATTACGCCGTGGAATTTTCCGCTGGCGATGATAGCGCGCAAGGCTGGTCCTGCGCTGGGCGCGGGTTGCACGATGGTTTTGAAGCCTGCTGAGCAGACTCCTTTCTCGGCGCTGGCGTTGGCAGAACTTGGCGAACGTGCGGGCGTGCCGAAAGGTGTATTCAACATCATTACCGGCTCGCCACAGGAAATCGGCGGTGAGCTGACATCGAATCCAGTGGTACGCAAGGTTTCATTTACAGGATCGACAGAAGTTGGAAAGCTGTTAATGCGGCAATGTGCGGGAACGGTAAAAAAACTCTCGCTTGAGCTTGGTGGAAACGCGCCGTTCATTGTTTTTGAAGATGCGGATCTGGATGCGGCGGTTGAAGGCGCTCTCGCCTCGAAGTATCGCAACACCGGGCAGACATGCATTTCAAGCAACCGGATTTATGTGCAAGACAGCATTTATGACAAGTTTGCGGAGAAGCTGGCCGTTGGTGTGAAGGCACTCAAGCCTGCATCGGGGCTTGAAACGGGCGCAACGCAGGGACCACTGATCGACGATGCTGCGCTGGCAAAAGTGGAAAGCCATATCGAGGATGCGAAGTCGAAAGGCGCAAGCGTCATTTTGGGGGGAAAGCGTCATTCGCTTGGCGGAAGATTTTTTGAACCGACGATCCTGACAAACGTGACGGCTTCGATGGCCTTGGCAAAGGAAGAGACATTTGGACCGGTCGCGCCGCTGTTTCGTTTTAGAGATGACGATGAAGTGATCAGATTTGCCAACGATACAGAATACGGACTAGCGGCATATTTTTACGGACGCGACATCGCGCGGGTTTGGAAAGTTGCCGAAGCCCTGGAATACGGGATTGTAGGAATCAATACGGGGATGATTTCAACCGAGGTTGCGCCATTTGGCGGCATGAAGGAATCGGGTTTGGGGCGCGAAGGTTCGAAGTACGGGATGGACGACTACGTCGAAATGAAATATTTGTGTTTTGGAGGAATCGCTTACTAGCCCGCTGTACCCGCTGCCGTCCCTACTCAAGCAGCCTTGAAAACGAGAGACCTTGGCTTCGAGTGGTTGTCCAACCCTTATTCTTCAAACAGCGGCCGCACATCAATCTCAACCACACGACGATACCATTTGTCGTTAGCTGGCGGCCCCTCCGCTGGACAAAACTAACTATGGCCGATTTGCTATCCGACACCCAAGCTCTTTTCTTCCCCTGCTATCTGCGCACTCAATTCATGCCGGCGGATGACCATCTTTTTTAATTGATCCGCGGTTGCACCGCTCGAGCGTAAGTCGTGGGCCTGCCCTGTGACGCAGTGAATACGTGCCGATATTCTAAGAACAATGTGGTATATCTGTGCTGATCAGGGGCTGTTTCAAGAGGACTAACTCTGTGAAGAACCAGATTGTTCTGAAGCCCGATTCGTATTACATACAGATTTGGATCGTATCTTGCTTGGCGATAATTTTCGTGCCCGCAATGCCATTTGCCTTTGAATGGCTGTTCGGCCATCAGCAGGTGACCTATGAGGAGTTCCTGTTGTTTGCATGCGTATACGTTCTTGGAATTGGTATCGCCTCCCGTTGGCCAGTATATTTTGCCTTGTCTATTATTGCCGGATTCTTTTTTGCGGGCGCTTATGGGTCCGCAATCGGCGATAAGCTTCAGAAACGGGAAGTAAGTCCAAACCTACAGATTGCCCTCATCATAGCTATCGTGGTGCTGGCCCTCGTGCATATCTCCGAGCGCTATCTTCGCCACGTCATTTCAAAAGAACCGTTCTTTGAATGGAACAGGGACTAAACATGACTCTGGTTTTTCTCTCTGCCAGCGTGTTTGTGCTTGTCGTCCATCTTGGATGGTCGATCTTTAAAATAATTCGAATTCGTCAGGCCGAAAGGGCATTTCTGGAATTCATTACTCGCGATGACTCAACACCTGTTTCGATATTCTTGCACGACCTCGCTTCTACGTTTCAGGATAAGCAGGTTGATCCGCAGGCGATGGACCGGGCGATCCTCGACATTGAGACTATTTATTTTTTTCCAGGCGAGAAAAATCCCGAATTTCACGCGCACCTTGGCTTTATTATCGGTTCTCTCCGCCAGCCATCTTTGAGTGGCCGTGCCAACTATCTGCACAAAATATACAAGAGCGTCGCATTGAGATCTTCCAAGATGCAAAGCATCAAGTCGCAGGCCGAAGAAGAGTTCGCCCGTGCGAAAGCGGAGCTTGGTTTGATCACACCTAGGGACGATTATTCCGTGGAGTTGAAGCATAAGATCAGGGTTCTGCATGCTTTGCAACTAAAGGTCAATCAGGGAATCATCAGAGAGACGGCTGGCGAAGGGGTCGAGACCAAATCCAAAGAGAAGGTCTAGGATTAGACGTTCGGCAGTCGCCCAATCTGCCTGCCTCGGTCTAGGCAGTGCGGCGCAGTGCGCGGAACAGCGTACTACGGCTCACCTGCATGGTTGCGGCCGCGGCACCAACTGAATCCACCCGCCCACGGGGCTGAGAACTTCTGAATCAACATTTGACCGTTGGCCGTCCCGCGCTCAGAGTCTCTGCGCTTTCTCCAGATAACTGCAAAATGCATTCGCAAGCATCATTTGCCGCGGACTCTTGCATTCCGCTTCGAACAAGGCTGGACTCGCGACGAGCACCGCAACACAGCGTGCACGTGAAATCGCCACATTTAGTCGGTTGGGACTATAGAGAAACTCCATGCCGCGGGGGGCATCGGCAACCGTAGAGGTAGCCATGGAGTAAAAGATGACCGGCGCTTCTTGCCCTTGGAATTTGTCGACGGTCCCTACATGTGCCCCTTTCGGGAGGGCCTCACGCAGGGCCGAGACTTGCGCGTTATAAGGCGTCACAACCAATATGTCATCGAGCGTGAGTTTCGAAACTTTGCCTTCGCGGTTGGTCCACGTGCTCTCTCCGTCCAGAAGCTCACCTACCAGCTTCACGATCTCCTGGACCTCTTCGATCGACTCGTTTTGATTTCCGTCGTGGTTTACCGGCACAATCCGCAAACCTGTTCCGGACAACCGCCCCTTTGCGTTTAGGCTCTGTTTTTCATTTCCGGCAGCGGGAAGAAGTCGGCCTTCATAAAACAATTCCGAAGTAAATTCGCAAACGTCGGGATGTAGCCGTTGTGTCTCACTCAGAAATAAACCTTGCCCTGGGAGGATCGTGGCTCGCTCGCCTAACAGGTGACGAAAGGCCGATCCATCTGCCCCGGGAGGATGAACGCCTCGCTGCGGTTGATCGAGCTGCTGAGGGTCACCGAGAAGCACGCAACTTGTTGCCGCCTGAGATACTGCAAGCACATCCGCAAGGCACATCTGCCCGGCCTCATCGACGAAAAGAACGTCGACGGATTGGTGCATCTCCGTCCGTGCCCACAGCCAACTCGTCCCGGCCGCAACTAGAGCGCTGCCCTTGTTCAAGGCATCGAGCACAGATGGATTGTCGTCGAGTTGTTCGACGAACTGGTCCGGACAGCCGTCAGTCTCGTTTGCTTTCTGCACTGCTCTTAGAGAGACGCCTGTCTGCCGTGCAACCTTGCAGGCCTCGCCGAGCAAGTGGCTAATCACCTTATGGCTGATTGCCGTAATTCCCACCCGGCGCCCGGCTTTTACGAGCTCTACGATCATACGAGCCCCGCCGAAGGTCTTGCCTGAGCCCGGGGGACCTTGGATCGGCAAAATTGACGGCTCGTTACACAGAGATGCCACCAAGTCCTTGCTTTCCTTGGTCAATTGCCCATTCTTTACCGGGCATTCGATAGGTAGCTGTAACGCTCTGGGTCGCTGTCGCAAAAGTAGATCTCTGGCTGCCTGGAAAGGACCTTCCGCTGCAATACCGTTTTGTCCCACCCAAGTCCCAAGCCGCAGAAGGCTCTCTTGTTTGACTTCCGACCCGACGAAATTGTAGGGGACCAGTGCACCTGGGTGCGGAACTGCCGAAGCGAGACCTCGTTTCAGATCGACGGTTCTTGTCGCTTCATCAATCGCCACAAGTTCTCCGGCGCCTTTTTTCGTCTTTGGATCGTTGACGGCAAGAGCGCGGTCGATGGCATGGTCCTGAGGAGGGAAATCATAGCGATGAAGGACAGACCTCTTGACTCGTCCTGCTTCGCCAACGTAGTGGAGACCACCAAGTGCACTCTTGTCCTCGATAAGCTCAGCATCTGAAAGGTCACACAATCTAAAGTATTCCCACCACATCGATTTTTCTTCTCGTCGATGCCACTCAAGCATCTGCGCGAGCAGCCAACGGGAATCGTGTTCTGCTGTCCACTCGCTGCGGTCTGGCGGCAACCCGTTGAGGAGCAGTTTACTGGTCAGTTCGACTCTCTCGAGTTGTTCAGCCAGGTCTTCCTTCGCTTCGCCAGATCTTGGCGCGGGGCGCGGAATGGCTCGCCCCAGCTTTTGTTCCGTTTCACTTCTTCGCTCTTCGAGCCAGTCCCTCAGCTGGCGAGCCGACAGGCAGTCCTCCTTGTTGTAGGACTCGACAGTCTTGAGGAGTTCGGCCGTCGCTTCGCGTCCAGTTCCCAAAGCAAAAATGGATGCGAATGCGTCGAGGGCCAGCCTCGCTTCCCGAAGTGGCACGGCGCGCTCAAAACCGTATAAGGGTTCCAATTTCTTAATGGAATAACTCTCAACGGAAGCGCGCAATGATTGGCGCGTGATGCGGTATAGGTCGACGAAAATTCCTGCCCGCAGCAGCTGGTCCACGGCATCGACGCATACTCCATGTCGTCCGGCAAGCCGCTTGATTGCTGTTTGTTCGTAGGGAGCATAGTGATAGATGTGAAAGTCGGGGAATTTTGACCATCTGTCCAACATTTTCGCGATGAATTCTGTGAAGACCTGCTTTTCCGCGGCAGGCGCAAAAGACCATTGAGGCTCATACGCGGAATCCTTGCCAGGATCATCCGTCATGCTGAGAGTGCCTAGGAGATACTCGACACCGCTGCCAAAGGCATACTCATCTCCTTCGAAATCGAGAAAGACATCCCCGGGAGACGGGGTCGGCAGGGCGGCGAACCCTTTTTCCTCTTCAATGGGCTCTAAAATCTCGTAGAGCATCTTCCCCACATACCGCCCTTTTCGCTGGAGAAGTGCTTGTCCATGGATGCGAACGAGTGCGGCTTCCCCGATGCCGTCGATCTTCGGCAAGACGGGAAGCTCGAGAGTTCCCAGTGCCCCCAGGGTTCGGATATCATGCGCAACTAACTGCTTCCGTTGGTTTCGCGTAATTCCTGCTACCAGCGACAGATGGTCGTCAATGTGTCGTTGTTTGTCGCAGACGGGAAACCATGTGCAAACTTTGCAGAGTTCGGCCGGCTCGGGGTAGGTATCGGTCGGCGCTGGGCCCACTCTCAGAAAGTCATTTCTGACCTTTCGGAAATAGGCAAGGTAGTGAGCGACTGCGAACGACTCTATTTTGGAATCGCCTAACACCACGTGCATGCGCTCCGGCACGACACCTTGTATTTTGCTGAGAACCTCAGAGTAGAAGCACAGTTGGAGCAGAGCGCTGGCTCTAGCGGACCGCGCGAGTTTCGTTTCTACAACTTCATAGGACCAGGAACCCCAAACGCTCGGTTTCTCGACCTTGATCAAAAAATCCGACCGCCCTCCCCAGGTCCCATCTGCAAGGGTCCCCTGATAGACCACATCCGCCCCAGAATGAAGAGCTCCTGCGGTCTTCGCCACCGCCTCCGCCCAGGAAAGTGCGTCGGGGATTTGCGCCACTCTCAATCGCTTATCGCCGCCCAAATGACGCAAATAGCTTTGCTCGTGCCGCAGTCCGAGCTCTCGCAGCAGTTCCTGACTGGGATCGCGGAAAAATGGCTTTTCGAGCTTTCCGGCTGTCGCGCCTTGTTCGAGCACACCCAAATGCCGGCACGCCAGGAAGTTCACGATATCGGTTGCGGAGAACATGGATAAGAAATGCTTTCCTCGGCTTCCTTGAAATCACAGCACGATTCATGGGAGCGGTCGAGCTATATCCGCTCAACTTAACCACTTGGTTACTATAACGGCCTCGCCCCTTGTTTGTCGGGTTCGTTTGCTCGTGGGCCCCATTTCGTTCCGGCCATGCCACTTTCTGACTGCCTTTAGTACACTGAACCGACCGGCGCCGCAGTTGCGAGCACTTGCGAACGTCTCATCCATTCATTGAGCTCGCGGCCGCTGCGTCCGCTTGGGAGGCTCGGAAAATAATGGACGCCGATACACTCCGTGTCGCACGCGACAAACTCATACGCGTCTTTCGTTATCTTGAGGCTCTCAACCAACATCGCAACCCGGCTAGGAAACAGATCAGGGAACAGATTTGGTCGCTTTGGCTCAAGGACCTTCCCGAACATTCCTCGATACGTCAGGGTACCCCTAGACAGCGCGAAGCGGCGGAGAGGCAAGCGAGTACGACCGTCGCCAGCGAAGTGAGTCAGCCCGAAGAACAAGCCTTCATTCTAAAGGTGAGTCGCCCGCGGCTGACAACGGCACCGTCCCCGCCGACCGAACTCGAATCCTGGCTCGAGAGCGGTTGGGACGATCCTTCCAATGAAATTTCCGTTCGGGCCACTCAGAACGAACCCGATGAACATGGCCCAAGCCAGATCGTAAATTTCCATGACGATCCGAAGCGCCTCTCGGCCTTTAAAACGTGGGAGCAGAACCGCGATCAGTGGGCCAAGAACGAACGGCCTGCGCGCGCGTCCATGAAAATCTTCGAAGCATTTTATGAACTCTACGGCCGTCTCGACCGCGAAGCCGAGCGGGTGGAGCTTGTCCTAGGGGATGGAATCCTCAGTTGGCGGAGGCCGGAAGGAGGAATCTATCATCCGATTCTCTTGCAAAGATTGCAGCTCGAGTTTAATGCCGACGTTCCCGAGTTCACGCTCGCCGAGACCGAAGTTCCCGTCGAGCTCTACTCGGCGCTCTTTCAATCCATGGCCGATGTCGATGGTCGCGCCATCGGGCGATGCCGGGAGGAGCTAGAACAAGGTACCTTTCATCCACTCGGAGATGACGCAACTTCTGGTTTTTTACGGCGGCTTGTCATTCAGCTCTCACCACGTGGAGAATTCTCAGAACGGGGCGCGCCGTCTGGAGAAAAAGATGATCCTCAGGTTGGGCGCGATGCCGTCGTTTTCCTTCGCAACCGTACCCTGGGATTTGCTGCTGCCATCGAGGGCGTGCTCGCCGACCTGCGGACGCGCGAGGACCTGCCTTGGTCTCTCCTCAACATCGTAGGCGAGGAATCTCCTGTTCCCGAGCCAGACGAAATGCCGGCGGCTACCGTCCCGCTATTGCCGACCGAACACGACGTGCTTTTAAGCAAACCTGCCAATCCCGAGCAGATCCGCATAGCCAAGCAGTTGTCTGAACATGGTGGGGTTCTCGTGCAGGGCCCGCCTGGCACAGGCAAAACGCACACAATCGCAAATCTCATCGGCCATTTGCTCGCACAGGGAAAGAGCGTGCTGATCACCAGTCACACGACCAAAGCATTACGCATGGTGCGTCACCATGTCGTCGAAGAATTGCGGCCACTTTGCGTAAGCGTGCTCGAAAGCGACCTGGAAAGCAGAAATCAGTTGGAAAGCTCGGTGGGCTCCATCGCCGAGCGCCTCTCGCGGGCCGATAGTTCTGCTCTTGAGGCTGAAGCCAACCGGCTCGAAGCGGAGCGCCGCGTGCTTCTCGACAAGATGGAAGAGATTCGCACTCAGGCCATCGAGGCACGTTCCGACGAGTACCGGGACGTTGTCCTTGCTGGTAAGGCTTGGTCTCCTTCCGACGCCGCCCGCAAAGTCACAGAGGAACAGAACATAAACGGCTGGATTCCCGGTCCAGTGAGTCCGGGCGCTCCGCTTCCCATTTCGGTGGGCGATCTGATTGATCTCTACCACACCAGCATCACGGTCGACCGACAGCAGGAAATAGAGCTCTCCGGTCCACTACCCGAGCCGACACAAATCCCAAATCCCGAGGATTTTCGAGGAGTCTTGGCGGAGCGCGAAAGACTCAATAAGGAGGATCGAACCGTTGGTTCGCAGTTCTGGCAGATTGACGTCCCGTCCGACCCTAAGCGCATCGAGACGCTAGCCGCCAAGCTCGCTACCGCTGTTGAACCCCTTCTTGGAAAGGAAAAGTGGAAACTCGATGCCGTCTACGCCGGCAAATATGGAGATGCCCACCGTCATCCATGGGATCAACTTATTAATTCCATTCGCCTCGTGCACACCGAAGCGGCAAGAGTTCAGGAAATATTGCTGAAACTCGCCCCGCAACCCGCGCCCACGCATTCGCTTGAAGATCAAGAGCGCATTGCCGGGGAGATACTCGCTCATTTTGAACAGGATGGAGAGCCTGGATTCTTCACCTTTTTGACGCATCGGAGCTGGAAGGCGTTCGTCGATGGCTCCAAAGTGAATGGCGCCACTCCAACTCACCAGGAGCACTTCGAGGCTCTGCACGCGTCAACACGTATAAGGATCTTGAGACGTGACCTCGCGACCCGTTGGGATCGCCAAGTGGCCGTAAACGGATCTGCTCCTTCGAGCAGAATAGGATCGGAGCCAGAAAAAACTCTCATCCAGTTCTGTGATCCGATTGCGAATTGTCTGGCGTGGCATGAGAAAACCTGGCTGCCACTTGAAAAAGAACTGAAGGAGCTTGGATTTTTGTGGGACAAGTTTATGGCCGAGCAACCTGTTGTCGTCGGCCCGACCGGAGAGGTCACACGCTTGGCAAGTGCCGTAGGTGGGCCTTTGCCGGCAATTCTTGCAGCACGCTTTAGCCGCATCCAGTTGGAACAAATCGAGCTTTCCGTACGAGGACTCCGGAGCCGTCTTGAAACTCAGTGCGCTTCCTCACCGGCTTCTCGCGTTACGGCAGATTTAGCGAGTGCCGTCAGCAGTGCTGATCCAAAGGCCTACCTGCAAGCCTTTGGCGCTTTGGCGGATTTGCGAAGTCGCCGCGACGATCTCAATCTCCGGAATGCCCTGTTGAAGAAAGTTGAACCGACGGCGCCCGCCTGGGCGGCAGCCATCCGCAATAGAAGTGGCGTGCACGGCCGAGAACAACCTCCTGGGGATTCCGAAACCGCTTGGATTTGGCGCCAACTTGTTCAGGAACTCGATCACCGCGCCAGCGTTTCACTCGAACAACTACAGGCAAAAAACGACAAGCTGCGTGGGGAGCTTCATCGCGTCACAGTGGATCTGATCGATCGCCGCGCATGGGCCTTTCAGGCCAAACGCACAACCTCTCGGCAGCGCCAGGCGCTAATCGGCTGGCTCGACACTATCCGCAGAATCGGGAAAGGCACAGGCATTCGCGTGCCGATGCTACGGGCGGAAGCGGCAAAAAAGATGAGGGAATGTCGCAGCGCGGTACCGGTGTGGGTGATGCCTCTCTCACGAGTCGTTGAAAATTTCGACCCGCGAAGTGCGCGCTTCGACGTCGTTATCATTGATGAAGCGAGCCAAAGTGATGTTATGGCGCTTATGGCCCTGTATCTCGGCAAGACCGTATTGGTTGTCGGCGACCACGAACAGGTTAGCCCCACCGCCGTCGGCCAGGACCTTGGGATTATCCAAAATTTGATCTTTGAGCACCTCCAGGGAATCCCGAATTCTCACCTCTACGACGGACAGATTTCCATTTACGACCTTGCGCGCCAGTCGTTTGGTGGCACGACGTGTCTGGTCGAACATTTCCGGTGTGTCCCGGAAATCATTCAGTTCAGCAACAAGATTTCCTATGAAGGACGGATCAACCCCCTTCGCGACACGAGCAACGTCTTCCTTCGGCCACACACAATACCTTACCGGGTACAGGGTGCGAGTCGCGATGGGAAAGTCAATCCGCAGGAAGCGCTTGCAGTGGCATCGCTCATTTGCGCGGCGATCGAGCAGCCTGAATATGGCAAGAACCGCACCAGCTTCGGCGTCGTTTCTCTACTGGGCGAGGAACAAGCCATCGAGATCGAGCGCATTCTGAGAAACCATCTCCCACCGAACACCTATGAACGCCACCGAATCCTGTGTGGAAATGCCGCTCAGTTCCAGGGCGACGAACGAGATGTTGTTTTCCTTTCGATGGTCGATACTGCCGAGCATGGTTCGCTATCCCTTCGCGACAGGCAACTTTTCAAACAGCGCTTCAACGTCGCCGCCAGCCGCGCGCGGGATCAAATGTGGCTCGTCCATTCGTTAAACGCGCAGACCGACCTCAAAGCGGATGATCTTCGGCGACAACTTATCGAACATGTGGAAGACCCCTCGCATCTCATGCGTGTTTTGGAAGAGAAAAGCAAGCGCGTAGAGTCCGCTTTCGAGCGTGACGTGCTGAAACGCTTGGTTCTCGCTGGCTACAGAGTTACCCCACAGTGGAGAGTCGGAGCTTTCCGGATTGACCTGGTCGTTGAAGCAAACGACAAGCGGCTGGCTGTCGAATGTGACGGCGATCGTTATCATCCTCTCGAAAAACTCGGCGAGGACATGGAACGTCAAGCGATCTTGGAGCGGATGGGATGGACCTTCTCAAGGATTCGTGGCAGCGAATTCTTCCGGGATGCTGATCGCGCGTTGGCCCCTGTATTTGCCAAGCTCAAGTCACTTGAAATACTTCCGATCGGCGAGGTCAAGAAAAATGAGCCCAGTTCCTCCAATGAATTAACCGCCCAAGTGATTCGGCGTGCGGAGGAGCTTCGGGCTAGCTGGGGTTCCGGGACTCCAGGTTGACGGCCGGTGTGGTTACGCTCTGGCGTTTGCGGATTGCTTCAACATTGTTAGCTCAATCCTCGACACCCAGCGGTGGCTCACTAGGTGAAACAAACGTTATTCATCTCCATAATCGCGCCGGTTATGCCCACGACCACCGGGTTACCGGCGACAATCAGGTTGGGAATGGAACCACTGCGTTAACGCACGGTTTGATTTGAGGAACCTATGAAATCTACAACAATCGTTTTCATACTGTTTACTCTTGCGTGCTCTGTTGCTCGTAGCCAAACCTGTCCCAGCTTAGAAAAGGCCACATCTGATGATTCAGTTTCGTGGCTGTCGGCGAGTACACCGGACGAAAAGAATGCCGAATGTATATATGCAGCGATCAAGAAGCTCGGTGAAGCCAAGCATCAAACTGCGATTCCAGCGCTGGTAAGACTCATAGAGTTTCGGCGCCCCAAATCCGATGCTGAAAAACTGGGGATCTACATCCGTTTGCAGGATACCGGCGAGAAGTATCCTGCTGTTCGAGCGTTGGGCGAGATTGGGCGATCAAGTATGCCGGCTATTCTCGCAGTGATTAGTTCGCAATCGACCTCTGACCTATCGCAACGAAACGCAGTGGATGCCCTAATGCAATTTTACCAATACCATGCTTCGGAAGGAATTGCTGTTCTCAGAAGGCAGCAAGATGCGGCCTCCGACCCGGAAAGCAAAAATCGACTAATGCACGCAGCGCTGATAGCGATCGACAAATGGTGCACAGATAAGGTTGCTTGCAGGCAAGCGGCCCAATAGTTTGAGGGACTTCGCACCGAAATGGCGGAGCACTTACGCCCGGTTCTAACGTTCTGTTTTATTTTTGAGCCACAAACGATGGTGATTGATCCAACCAAAACTCGTCCAGCTAAGCGCGAACTATCTCAAGTCACTCAAGAAGGCACGCATTTCGCTTAGCACTTCTGTTTGGTTCGAAAGGAAAACAAAATGGTTGGCGTTCCACATCTCAACCACTCTAGCGCCGCCTGCTGCGCTTTCGATTCGCTTGATCCGATTTTTGATCATTCCTACTGTTATCCCAAAGACTGCATCGACCACAGTTCGCCCGCCCAGATCAGTGACATGTCCAGCTTTTATTTGGTCTTGCGGAAGGGGTGGGTAACCAATAAAAGCGAGAACGGGAACACGAATCTGGGAATAGTCGTGCTTGTAATCTCCGGCCATGATGGCTTGTGGAACAACTCCGGGCGTGAGCCGGTCGCCGACACTCCCGTCGGGGTTTTCCGCAAAATGAGTCCGCCATTCTGCCTCGGGAATATCGACACCGCCTGTTCGTTTCCGCCAGTCCCGGTAGCTTGCAAAGGATTTTTGATCGGCGGGTGATGGTGAAGACGGTTTTTTCATTGATTCAGGTAACTTTGCCTCCAGCGCGTCATAGTCAGCCCAGTCATCATGCATTGTCGTTCAGTGCGTCAAGATAGACTAAGCCACCGATTTGCTCGTAATGGTGAATGCCGAGCGTCGATAGTTCATTCCCTGCTACAGAATGCCCAACAACAACGGGAGCGGCCAGACTGAGAGCCTTGAAAACCTGAAGGTCATCCTCAGTTAAGCGTTCTTCTGTGTAATTCGAAGCGGGTCGACTAGATGCGCCGTATCCTCGACGCGTAATTCCATAAACGTGACAGAACTCGGCTAGCTTTTCCGCGAAGCCATCAAATACGTGCGCAGTAAAACCTAGACCCGCGAGCAAAACGACAGGTCGTCCTGACCCGCCCCAATCCAGAACCTCGAGCTGAACGCTTTCTTCAACGGCAACGAACTGGACATTGTGGGAGGACGGATCATGCCAGCCAGCGGGATGTTCCTCTGCCAGAATCGACCGGGAACAAACGCCAAGAAGAAACAAACTCCAGACTAAGTGAGTGCGGCTGATCATTGCAGCATCATACCGGAGATGTTTGATTCGGATGCGAGCTAAGAATAGTGGTGCCTCTGATGCCTCGGCTTGCCGGAATAGTGCCGTGAAGACCGCCGTGCGACTGGCACTTCGCGGGCAGCGTGTCATTCGGTACAGTGCGCGTCAGAGCTTATTGCTGTTGCGTACTGATTGCACGACCTGACTGATCGCATCGATAACCACGTCCGGTCTGTCGATGAGTATGAAATGGCCGCTGTTCTCCGCAATAAGCCTCTTGCTATTCAAAGAGAGTGATAAGAGCTTGATTTGTAATTCCTCGTATTTGTCGTGCCACTTCTGCGCCACCGGCGGGGGCAATGAAGGAGTGGTATTGGCAGTGACGTCGACAAGCGGTTTTTCTCTAAGAGCTCGATTTTGTTCTTGAATGATCGCATCGGCTTGCTCTGCGCAATCCATCGACATGTCCAGACTGTCTTGCAAAGCCGTTTGGTTGGGGGGTTGCGATGTCGCCCAAAGATGAAGCTCGCGGTCGCGGACAGATAACTTACTGAAATTCGGATTATCTTCCACTCCGTGGACAATTCTGATCTCGCCAGGGGGCGCGGTCGGCGATGGAGGAGGCGGCGCTGGAGCCACGGTTGCACCGTCAGTAGGTCGACGGCGGCGAGATAACATCGCTAACGCATGATCTACAAAGACGACTCCCGCCACTTCATTCGGGTATTGGCCCGCATAGAGTCGCGCAACCAAGCCACCCAGTGAGTGCCCAACAAGAATGTAGGGCCCGGGGATTCCGGCATTTTTCAATGCCGTGTGCACCTCGCTGACTCGAAGCGAGCAGGAGTCTTTCGGCCCGGGATCGCTCCAAGCCGTTCCCGAATGGTCGTACGAGCACACCTGCGTGAATTTTGCGACTTCCGGTTGGACCAGTCCCCAATCAAAAGAATACCCTGCACCCACAATGACGACTGTTGGGCTTCCGGTTCCGGTGCAATAAAGGTGAACTCGATAACCACCGACGTCGATCAGCTTTCCTATAGGTGCTGGAGAGGCGACGGCTGTGGGCGACGTTTGGGCGAGTGTGGCGATTGGTGCTGCAACAACTAACAAAGAGCAAAGCGAAAAATTCCCCAATGTCCGTTTTTTCACAGGTCAGACCTCGTTGCGCTTGGATGTTTTGTGATCGTAGAAGGCTGCCCAACGGTATCTAATTCTTAATTAATTTCACGAGGTTCTGGCATTCGGGCACCAATGGCGATTGCAAATCCCTTTTCGATGCGTTTGCGGAAACCGGGCAAGGAAGCCTTGAACGGCGAGAAGGTCGCAAGCGAACCCGAGTAGAACGCTTCGACGGTCAAGAGCAGTTTCCGAAGTGCGAGCTTTCTAACGCTCGATAAATCAGCCTACCGGACAAGGCCGCCCAGCCCCTGCTCGGAGTTGATGGCAGTGATCGACGTGGTGCCGCCGACGAGCACACGCGCCAAGGAGAAGGCCAAGAATGCAGAGAAGTCTGAACAAGGGGAAGGTCCGCCACGCAAGACGCTCTGGCGAAAGTGGAGGAGTATTTCTCGGCTCTTGAGCCTGCTACTTTCGAAGTTAGCGTGTTAAAATCCCCGACGGGGGGCCTATAGCTCAATGGTTAGAGCATTCGGCTCATAATCGACAGGTTGAAGGTTCGAGTCCTTCTAGGCCCACCAAACAGTCAAACCTTATGGACGCTCAGCCCCCTGAGCACTACCTGGATTGTTCTCACCTCGGCGGTCGTTTCCGCTGCCGTGACTAGCCTGATTATGCTGGCCGCTTAATACTTCGAACGTGGAGCGAAAGAAAGAGAGCTTTCGTTCACTAACGCAATTGAGCTAGCGCAATGGAAGCATTCTTGCGGACTATGCGACGTACGCTGAGATGTATTATGGACTTCTCTCATCTTTGTATCGCGACGGAAAACGGCGACGTAGACCGTTCCTGTCACGCTGTCACAGCAGTGTCGAAGTTACAAGAACTGATGGCACTGAGATTCAGTACCCCAAAACAATTCGGGTCGCCGGTGGTTTGGAAAACCGTCCGGTAAACGCGCCAGCAGTGACCAACCAATCGCTGGAGGGAAGCTGACTTCCCATTAGTAATCGCGGTAGGCCGGCATCAGATCACTTCCGTTTGGGCGACTATCCACCCCGAAAGGTGGTGTGTTGTAGCACTTCAACCACATTGCGCCGGTATCCACCAGATGGCGTGCCCAGAACTTGTTTGAAAGCCTTCCCTTCACGTCGAGATAAATGCATCGCCTTGCCGCAGCGATACATCAAATTACACGATCTTGAACGGCGCCTGGGGAGCCCTCGGCCACATCCACAACACGTCGGCATGGGAGCAAAAGTATGAAAGTTGAGCTCGTTCCACCCGAATCTGTCACGGAGCCGCGTCTTTGGGTGCGGCATGACCAGGCTTTCGCGATGATGCTGGGGCGCGGCTCAATTGAATGGGGCGCGCGGCGTTCTACGATGGAGAAGTTCGACTACTCAGCGGGTGATTTGGCATTGTGCGACCGTCATCAGGGAGAGTGGGTTGGACTCATGAACACACTGCATCTGCAGATCGGTATTTCCGATGCGGCACTGATGACCGCCTCTGACGGAGCTAATAGCTACGTAGAACTGGGCCCTCAACGCAAGTTTGCGGACCCCCGCCTGGGTGCGCTGGTTGCGGCCGTTCATACGGAGATGGTTGCCGGGTTTCCCAGCGGGCAACTGTTTGTGGATTCTGTCGAACAGGCGATGGCCGTGACGTTGGTCAATGGTCATGCAGTAAGGAACCGTCCAGTGCAGATATACCGAGGCGGACTAGGCTCGGCGCGCTTGCGAAGGATTAAAGAGTTGGTCCATGCGAAGATGGGAGACGACTTGAGTCTCGATGAGATGGCGCAATCGATAGGCTTGAGCACAGCTCATTTCGCCCGGATGTTTCGCAAGTCAACGGGCGAGACCCCGTATCAATTTGTTCTGCGCCAAAGGGTCGAGCGCGCTAAAGCGATGTTGCGTGCTCCGGATGCGCGAGTATTGGACGTGGCCGTGGCCTGTGGCTTCAAGACGCAGCAGCACTTTGCGCAGGTTTTTCGCGATGTCTGTGAAGTTAGTCCGACTCAGTATCGCCAGGATTTTCTGGACTCCGAAGTGATTTGCGCTTCGGAAAACCATTCCGAAGATACGCTAGGCCTGTGATTTGTGGTCCGCAGCCATATTGTCGCTCTAACCGCTCGCCTTTAGTTCGTTGTTAAAATCCAGCTCGGTCCAGCATTCCTAACTGATCGCTCCTTGCATCCGCCTCAGCACTGTCCTGTCCATCAACAATTCTGACTGGCCCCGCGCAGCTTACAGCCTGAGACAGCCTGCAAACTGGTCGTAATTCGTTGGAATTCTGCCTCTGTGTGCACGAATGTAGCAAGATTCCGACCATCCCAGCAGAAATCCGCACAACTCCGGATGCGATGTGCAGTTTACTCAGAGTTGTCCGCAGGAGCAGCAGCGTCAACAAAACCGGCTCGCGATGGTTTCTGTTTTTGGGTTGAACCCGGGAGCTCGCGCTCAAGATCTTCCAGCAGCTTCGGGTACCCGAGGCCGGTTCAATCGGCCTGACTGTAAAGGAGCTTTAGAAATGGCAAATATGGCGAAAACAGCAATTGTTACAGGTGCCTCGCAAGGGATCGGAGCAGGACTCGTCGAAGCGTACCTGAAACGAGGTTACAGCGTAGTCGCTAACTCGCGAAACATTACCAAAGCAAATCCATTCGCAGCGGCCGCGAATGTTGCACTGGTTGATGGAGACATCGGCGA
>Ga0193726_1000532_pt1 | contig 39315 bp, 36 predicted proteins | sample H2c1metaG_FD_144928 | JGI IMG/M metagenome (GOLD analysis project Ga0193726, IMG submission 144928) | Soil microbial communities from a riparian zone of the East river system, Colorado, United States - H2c1 | ecosystem: Environmental > Terrestrial > Soil > Riparian zone | place: USA: East River... | reverse complement strand
CTTCCGAGGCGCCGCCCCGGAGCAAACGCGTCTGGGGAATTCGAACGGATATACCGTGACGCTCACGCAGCCCCTTTTCAATTGGCAGAACATCCAGGTGTACAAGGAGGGTGAATTCAAGGCGATGCAGGCTGAAGCCACTTTTGGCCAGGCGACACAGGATCTGATTGTCCGTGTCGCGCAGGCCTATTTCGACGTACTCGCTTCGCAGGACGGGCTCGCTTTCATCCGGGCGCAAAAAATCGCGATCTCCGAGCAGCTCGCCCAGGCGAAGCGCAATTTCGAAGTCGGTACGGCAACGATCACCGATACTCACGAAGCCCAAGCGCGTTACGACCTGGGGACGTCCCAGGAGATCGCCGCCGAGAGCGATCTGGAGATCAAAAAGCGTACCCTGCAACAAATAATCGGAAAATTTCCGGAGCGGCTCGATCCGCTGAAATCCAGCATCGAACTCAATCCGCCCAAGCCGAACTCCATGGAAGACTGGGCCGTCGCCGCAGCAAACCAGGGCTACCCGGTGCACGCTCAGGAAGCCGCGGTGGAGGTGGCCGTGCGCGAAGTCGAGCGAATCCGCGCAGGGCATCTGCCCACCTTGAACATCGTAGGCAGCGCGGGACAGAACTCGACCAGTCTCAGCGCCACCGCGTCAAGCAATACCGCCTCGGACTCGATTAACCGCACCATCGGATTGCAGCTTTCCATCCCCCTCTATGCGGGGGGCGGCGTCGGCTCGCAAGTTCGGCAGGCGGTCGCCAATCGCGACAAGGCGCAGCAGGATCTGGAAAGCGCGCGACGGGCCGCCGCCTTGTCCGCGCGTCAGTCCTATGTCGGCGTGACCAACGGCATGGCACAGGTAAAAGCCCTGGAAGCGGCGCTCATATCCAGCCGAAGCGCGCTCGATTCCAACAAGCTCGGCTATGAAGTCGGAGTACGCATCAACATCGACGTATTGAACGCCCAGCAGCAAGTCTTCAGCACGCTGCGCGATCTTTCCAGGGCGCGTTATGACACGATTCTCAACGGCTTGAGGTTGAAAGCCGCCGCCGGTTCCCTGGGCGAAGCCGACGTCGAGGAAGTGAATCGTCTGCTCGGGGCTGACTAAGCCCTGACCCGCGGGCCGTCTGGCGCGATCGCTTTCGACCTCAAACAAGCGATTACCGGGACCCGGTGGTTCGGCTGAGCACCCGCTCGCAGATTGCAACCGTGCGCTCCGTGGCACCGCGATGGGCCGCGCAAAATGCGATCCCGGCTTTTCCCATGCGTTCGCGCAGACTTCGATCCTGAAGGAGCGAACGCGCGACCCGCATGACCTCACCGGCGTCCTTGACTCGCGCCGCCGCGCCGGCAGCAATCGCGGCTTCGGCCGCCTGGGCGAAATTGTAAGTGTAGGGTCCGATCAATACCGGTACGCCCGCCGCACAAGCTTCGATCAGATTCTGGCCGCCGTAGGCGAGCAGGCTTCCGCCGACGAAGGCCGCGTCGCAGGCCCGGTAGTAGGCGTCCATTTCACCCATGCTGTCCCCGAGCACGACATCGCAGCCGCCTTCGAGCCCGGTGCCGGCGCTGCGCCGCACGAACTTCAGCCCACGTACCTCAAGAAGCTCCGCAACCGCGTCGAAGCGTTGCGGGTGCCGCGGCACGATGACCAATATTGCGTCACCGAGTGCGTTGTTCTCCAAAGCATCAAGCAACAGCTCTTCCTCGCCCTCCCGCGTGCTTGCGGCGAGCAGTACCGCACGGGCGCCGAACCGAGCCCGAAATTGCGCCGCGAGCGTTTCGCTCCCGGCGTTCGGCTGGGCGTCGAACTTGAGATTCCCCGTGACTTCGACTGCGCGCGCGCCGAGCGATCGAAGCCGTTCGGCATCCTCGGCTGTCTGCGCGGCAACCGCACTCAGGTCCTCCAGTGCAGCCCGCACGAGCGGTGCGGCCACGGCATAACCGCGGGCCGACTTGGCTGACATTCGCGCGTTGGCGAGCAAGAGCGGTACATCGGAGCGCTTACATTCCTCCACGAGATGGAACCAGATCTCCGTTTCCATGAGAATGCCGAGTTTCGGGCGAAAGTGACTCAGGAACCGTCTGACGGCGGAAGGGTAGTCGTAAGCGAGCCACGCCACGCGCACATTGCCGCCGAGGAGTCGCTGTGCCGCTTCGCGACCGGTTGCGGTCATCTGGGTAATCAGAAGCTCGCAGTCCGGATGACGGGACCGAAGCGCCTTCAGCAAGGGCTCAGCCGCACGCGTCTCGCCCATCGATACCGCATGCAACCAGATCACCGGCTTTCCGGAAGCCGGAGGGTAAAAGCCGAACCGTTCGCCGAGGTTCCGCCGGTACTCAGGCTCCGCGCGCCCGCGCCACCACAGCCGCGCCAGCACGAAAGGAAAAGCGAGCCAAATGAGCAATCGGTAGCCGGCCCGCCACATCATAGGGCTCCGGCCACCGGAAGATCATGAACGGCCCCGCCGGGTGAAGAAGTCTTAACGATCAGGATTCTTTTCATGAGCGCCCGGAGCGTAGGCCATAAGGCGGCGAAAGCGGTTAGAATGCCGCGCACAAGCCGCTGATTATACGGGTTGGCCGGCCCTTCCCTCGCGCCCATGCCCCTGTCTGTAGCCATCATTACCCGCAACGCCGCCGCGCAGCTGGAGCGCTGCCTTGCAAGCGTCGCCTTCGCCGAGGAGATCATCGTGGTGGACTCGGGCTCAACCGACGGCACAGTCGAACTCGCCGGCCGTCAGGGAGCGCGTGTACTCCAGCAAGAGTGGCTTGGATTCGGCCCGCAAAAGCAGTTCGCAGTCGACGCCGCAAGCCATGACTGGGTACTGTGCGTGGACGCGGACGAATCCCTGAGCCCTGAACTGCGCGCGACTATCGTCGCGGAACTCAAAGCACCGAGCGGCTTCGTCTATACCATGGCGCGCCGCAACCGCTTTCTGGGGCGCTGGCTCAAACATGGCGAAGGCTATCCCGACTGGAGCGTGCGCCTGTTTCACCGCGCCCATGCGCGCTGGGGCGACGAGCCCGTCCACGAAAAAGTCGCCGCCCGATCGCCGGTGCTACGTCTTTCAGGCGACCTGTTGCACGATTCGGCGGAAACGCTGGAAAAATATCTCGACAAGCAGAACCGATACACGAGTCTCCAGGCCGAATTGCTGCGTGCCGCGGGTCATCGTGCGAACGCGCTGCAACTGGTATTCTCGCCCTTGCTTCGTTTCGTCAAATTCTACCTGGTGCGGCTCGGCTTTCTCGATGGCGTACCAGGACTGGTGCACATCACGATCGGTTGCATGAACAGCTTCAACAAGTACGCAAAGCTAAAGGCGCTGGAGCGCGCCTCGAAATGACCGTTCTCGTCACGGGGGGCGCGGGTTTTATCGGTTCCAATTTCGTCCTCGATTGGGTTGCTCAGGGTACGGAGCCGATTGTCAATCTCGACAAACTCACGTACGCGGGCAATCCGGCCAATCTCGAAGCACTGAAGGACAATCCCGCGCATGTCTTTGTCCACGGAGATATCTGCGACAAAGATCGGGTACAGCGACTGATCGAGCGACACACTCCGCGCGCGATCGTGCACTTTGCCGCCGAGAGCCACGTCGACCGTTCCATTCACGGACCCGAGGAGTTCGTTCAGACCAACGTCGTCGGCACTTTCTGTCTCCTCGAGGAGGCGCGCGCCTACTGGGAGAAACTGCCGCAACCCGAGCGCGACGCGTTCCGGTTCCTGCACATCTCCACCGACGAAGTCTACGGCTCGCTCGGACCAGGCGATCCGCCTTTCAGCGAGACGACTCCCTATGCGCCGAACAGTCCGTATGCGGCGTCAAAGGCAGCGTCGGACCATCTGGTTCGCGCCTTTCATCACACCTATGGTCTGCCCGCTTTAGTGACGAACTGCAGCAACAACTACGGTCCGTATCAGTTCCCGGAGAAGCTCGTCCCTCTCATGATCCTGAACGCGCTCATGGGCAAACCGCTACCGGTGTACGGCGATGGCAAGAATGTGCGCGATTGGGTGTTCGTGCAGGACCATTGCGCGGCGATCCGTGCAGTCCTCGCGCACGGGCGCGCTGGAGAAACCTACAACATCGGCGGCAACGCCGAGAAGACCAACCTCGAGATGGTGAACGCCATCTGCAGGCTCCTCGACGAAGCCCAGCCCCACCGCAAGACCCCTCATGCGGAGCTCATCACGTTCGTCAAGGACCGCCCGGGCCATGACCAGCGTTATGCGATGGACGCGGGCAAGATGTCGCGCGAACTTGGCTGGAAGCCGGCTGAGAGCTTCGAATCCGGACTGCGCAAGACGGTGGCCTGGTTTCTGGACAGTCCGGACTGGGTCGCCCATGTGACGAGCGGCGCCTATCGCAACTGGATCGAAAAGAACTACGCCAAGCGGGGCGCGGCATGAAAGGCATCGTCCTCGCCGGCGGCAGCGGCACACGGCTCTACCCGGTGACCCAGGTCGTGTCCAAGCAACTGCTGCCGGTCTACGACAAGCCGATGATCTATTACCCCTTGAGCACGCTGATGCTCGCCGACATCCGCGACATCCTCGTCATTTCCACGCCGGATGACACGCCGCGTTTCGAAAAGCTTCTCGGCAACGGTGCGTCCTGGGGGATGCGTTTCAGCTACAAAATACAGCCGGAGCCGAAGGGCATTGCCCAGGCGTTCCTCGTCGGCGAGAAGTTCATCGGCACCGAGGCCTGTGCGCTGGTGCTCGGGGACAATATTTTCTACGGCCACGACCTGCAACCCATATTCGGGCAGGCGGCGAAGAAATCCTCCGGCGCGACCGTATTCGCCTACCGGGTGCAGGACCCGCAGCGCTACGGCGTGGTTGAGTTCGATGTTAAGGGCCGCGCCCTCAGCATCGAGGAAAAGCCGGCGCAGCCCAAGTCGCACTATGCGGTGACGGGTCTCTATTTCTACGACGACCAGGTCGTGCGCATTGCAAAATCGCTCAAGCCTTCGGCACGCGGGGAACTGGAGATCACCGACGTCAATCGCCATTACCTAAAAGAGGGCGCGCTTCACGTGGAGACGCTGGGGCGGGGACACGCGTGGCTCGATACCGGCACCTACGAATCTCTGCTCGAAGCCAGCCATTTCATCGAGACGCTGGAGCGGCGGCAGGGTCTCAAGATCGGCTGCCCCGAAGAGATCGCCTGGCACAAGAAGTGGATCAACGACGCACAGCTCGAAGCGCTGGCGGCACCTCTCAGGAACAGCGGTTACGGGACCTACCTGCTGTCGCTGCTGCGCGATGGCCCGCGCAACGCATGAAGGTCATTCCGACCCGGCTCCCGGAAGTGCTGCTTCTCGAACCCCGTGTATTCGGCGATTCGCGCGGCTTTTTCTTCGAGAGCTGGAACGAACGGGAATCCGAGCTCGCCGGAATCCGGGCACACTTCGTCCAGGACAACCACTCGCGCTCGGAGAAGGGCGTTTTGCGCGGACTGCACTACCAGATCCGCCAGCCGCAGGGGAAACTCGTCCGCGTCGTCGCAGGAGAAATCTTCGACGTGGCGGTGGACATCCGCCGCAACTCGCCCAATTTCGGCCGATGGGAAGGCGTTCGCCTGGACGCGGATTCGCACAAGATGCTATGGATTCCCATCGGTTTCGCACACGGCTTCTGCGTACTGAGCGACTTCGCGGAAGTGCTCTACAAGGCCACGGACTTCTACGCACCCGAGCACGAACGCTGCATTCTCTGGGACGATCCGGCCCTTCATATCGACTGGCCCCTCTCCAGTCCGCCCGCATTGTCGGCCAAAGACGCCGCCGGCACGCCGCTGCGTGATGCCGAAGTGTTTCAGTGAAGATTCTGTTGATCGGAAGAAACGGGCAAGTCGGCTGGGAACTCGAACGGTGCCTCCCGCCTCTCGGACAGGTATTCGCGTTCGATCGCGCATCGCTCGATCTGGCGGACCCGGACCAGATCGTCGCGAGAGTGCGCGAGGTGAAACCGGAACTCATCGTCAACGCGGCGGCCTACACTGCCGTGGACCTCGCCGAGTCCGAGCCGGAACTCGCTATGCGAGTCAACGGCGCTGCGCCGGAGGTTCTCGCGGAGGAAGCGAAGCGCCTCGGAGCACTGCTGATCCACTACTCGACGGACTATGTCTTTGACGGCGCTAAATCCTCGCCGTATCTCGAGACCGACTCCCCGAATCCGATCAACGTCTACGGCAGAAGCAAGCTCGAAGGCGAGCGGGCGATCCAAGCGAGCGGCTGCCGGCACCTGATCCTGCGCACAAGCTGGGTGTACGGCATACGAGGCACGAACTTCCTTCTCACGATTTTGCGCCTGGCACATGAACGGCGCGAGCTGCGCGTGGTGGACGACCAAATCGGAGCGCCGACGTGGTGCCGCGATATCGCACATGGCACCATACGAGTGGCGAACCTTGCTGCCAGAGGTGAATTGGGAGGCCTGTTCCATATGACGGCAAGCGGTGCGACGAGCTGGCACGGTTTCGCTCGCGAAATTCTGGCGATCGCAAGACTCGACGCGCCGGTGGTGCCGATCAGTTCGAGCCAATACCGGTCCCTCGCGAGACGTCCCGCAAATTCGCAGTTGTTGTGCACGAAGCTCTGTACCTTCGACATCGACTTGCCGGAGTGGTCGAGCTCCCTATCCGACTGCCTAGCAGACGCGGCATAGACCCATGATTCCGTACGCGGGCGCATGCTTTTTTTCCTTTCAGGCGAGCCTGCGTTGCTGCAATGCTCGGCCCGGACGACGATTCTATGAGCGTTAAGCACCCCTCGGAAGTTAAGACCGCTCCCAACCGTGGATCCGTCAGCGTCATCATCCCCTGTTACAGGTGTGCCCAGACCATACGCCGCGCGGTTTCGTCGGTCGCCGGGCAGTCTCTCCTCCCTGCGGAGCTGATTCTGGTCGACGATGCGAGCGGAGACGGGACTCTGCACGAGCTTCGCGAGTTGCAGCACAGCTTCCGCGAGAATTGGATAAAAGTAATTTTGCTCCAGCGGAATTTGGGAGCCGGGAGCGCGCGCAATGCGGGTTGGGATGCGGCGTCATGCAAGTACATTGCGTTTTTGGACGCCGATGACGCGTGGCATCCGAGAAAAATCGAGATCCAGCACGCGTTCATGGAAGCGCATCCCGAGATGGCACTGAGCGGGCACGCGCACCGGCGAATCACCGACGGCGACCCTGTCGGCGGGGCCCTCATGCATCAGGGCTTCCGCCTGATTTCGCGCTGGGAACTGCTGCTGTCCAATCGATTTGTCACCCCGTCCATTATGCTGAGGCGGGACTCCCCCTACCGGTTTAGGGCGGGCCAGCGCCATATGGAGGACCACCTTCTCTGGCTCGAGATTGCCTCAGACGGGGCGCGGACGGTTCGATTGAACGAAGTCCTCGTATTCACGTACAAGGCCCCGGTCGGATATTCTGGGCTGTCCGCACAGAGGTGGAAAATGAGAAGGGCCGAACTTTCCAATTTTTGGTACCTTCACCGGACCGAACGTCTCGGACTCGTTCCGACTATCACACTGTGCGCTTACTCGCTGATGAAGCACGTGCGCAGTGCGCTGCTTCATGTCGGTGAGGCAATTGGCGGCCAGCCGTGAATATCCTCGCACGCCCGCGGGCTTGCGAGGCCGCTGCCGATCGTCATAGTCTGAAATGGGGCGAAGGGTGAACGGCCGGTCGGGAGAATCCGCAAGCTCGGCAGCGGATGTCCCCCAAGTATCGATCTCCGTAGTCAGCCACAGCCAGGCCGATCTCGTGCATCTCCTGCTTCGCGATCTGTCCCTGCACAGCAAGACAGCGATCGAGGTTCTTCTCACCGTAAACGTACCCGAGTCGCTGCCGTTCGACCCGACACGCTTCAAGTTTCCGGTGCGAATCACGGACAATATCAAAGTACGAGGTTTCGGCGCAAACCACAACGCTGCGTTCCAAAGATGCAAGAGCAAGTATTTTTGCGTGATGAACCCCGACATTCGTCTGGAAGGCGATCCTTTTCCGGCCTTGTTCGCCTGCCTGGAGGACTCGCTGGCAGGCATCGCGGCGCCGATGATACTCAACCCTGAGGGTGCGATTGAAGACAGCGCAAGACGCTTTCCAACGCCGTGGACAATCGTGAAAAAGGCGCTGCGAAGTTCGCCGGGAATCGAGTATGCGGTGAGCGGATCCGAGCCGCTCTATCCCGACTGGGTCGCAGGAATGTTCATGCTCATTCCAAGTGCTCTCTACGCGGAAATCGGGGGATTCGACGAAAGGTATTTCCTCTACTACGAGGACGTCGATCTCTGCGCCCGCCTCGCCAGCCGCGACCGGCGCGTGGTGCTATGTCCCGGCGCAATCGCGGTCCACAACGCACGGCGACAAAGTCGAAGCAGCCTGCGCTTTTTGCGCTTGCACTTCTCGAGCATGCTTCGATTTTTTCTCACTCACCGCGCAGCTCATCTCCAAAGACTGAAAAGGACCCACACAGGTTCGCGTTCCGCTTGACCGCCGCTAGGCACGCCCCACCGAACTCGAGGTCACCCGCGTTGCAACAGCATCTTCAGCCAATGTTTCGGGTGTCGCATTACTCGCCGTGCGGTGAAATAGCCGCGAAGGAAAAGCTCCTCTGCGCGAGTCTTGACGATGGAGTTTTTTCTCAGAGCACGGACGATCTCCTTGACGACCGCCTCGCGGTCGCGCGTGCTCACCCCGCCCGACCGCATGGTAGTCGTCACGGTGTGAACGTGCAGCACCCGGGACTTCAAAATCCCTCGAGCCATTAACTCGAAGTCCATCGCGATGCGAAACGATGTGTCGAACTCGCCATACCTGACAAAATAGGACGCATGCGTAAAGGTTGCAGGATGGTTGATCATGCGGCCGAACCGGAATGCAAGCGGGCACCACTTCATGCTCAAGCGGCGCAGGTGTCGGCCTGAGTCGCCATCGACGATATCGCAGTCTCCGAAAACGATTTCCGGATAGTTCGCTTCGCGCGCCGCGTGCATGATCTCGCTGACCGCGTCCGACGTGGCGAGCCGATCGCCCGCGTTGAGAAAGAGAATGTAGTCGCCGTTCACCCTCCTGAGACCCTTATTGAAGGCGTCAGCAATGCCCCCGTCCGGTTCGCTTATCCAAGTGGCCAAACGGCTTGCGTGCGATCGAATCACTTCGACCGTCCCGTCCGTCGAACCACCGTCGACGACAACGTACTCGATCGCGGGGTAAGTCTGTTCTAGTACGCTGCGGATCGTCTCGTCAATGTGTACTCGATTGTTGAGCGAGACCGTCACAATACAAACGCGGGACAGGTATGCGGGCATTGACCCTTCTCAGAGAAATCCCAGCTTCGGAAGCGGCACGACGAGTTTCAGCGAAGAGAACTTCGCGCTCGCCTTGAAAAAGCTTTTGAAGTGCCACGGCAAGACGAGCACGTAGTCCGGCTCGCTGTCGAGCAAATCCTGCTCCGGAATGATGGGGATCCAGGTTCCAGGAGTGAAGCACCCGAATTTGTCGACATTGACTTCACCGATGGCGCTGATTTCCCGATCGGTAAAACCGCAGTATTGCAGGATGACGTTACCCTTGGTGGAGGCACCCAGCCCGGCGACGGTTTTTCTCTGAGCGAGGGTGGATCGAACGAACGAGAGCAGATCTTCCCTGGCCGCAGCAGCGCGCTGTGCAAACGCCATGTAGGGCGCCATGGTGTCGAGTCCTTGCTCCCTCTCGCTCTCGAGCATCGCTCGGACGGCCGGCGGCAGCGGTGCGTCGCCTTGCACCTTCTCGACCGTCACCGAAAAGCTGCCGCCGTTGACCTCGTTCAGCTCGACATCGACAATCCTGAAGCCGACGCGATCTGCCATCCACTTGATCTGTTTGAGCGCGTAGTACTCCAGGTGCTCGTGACACACGGTGTCGTAGGAGTTCGTCTCGAGCATGGTGGGCATGTAGCTCTGTTCGAAAACCCATATCCCGTCATCGGCGAGTACTTCGTGCACTTCGCGCATGAACGCGATCGGGTCCTCGAGGTCGTAGAACATCGAGAAGGACGTAATGATCTTTGCTTTCCTGCCCGGAAAACGCTCCTTCAACGCGCGAGCGGAGAAGAAGTCCGGGATCAACTGAATGTGGGGAGGGTAGAAATTGCTGAACTTGTCCCCGGTGGGATCAATCCCCACGAGGGTTGGACCGCGCGGGTACGCCTGCAGCGTCGTGCTGTCGTTGCTGCCGATGTCGACGATAAGGTCGCCGTCGCGCAGCGCCGCGCGCTCGAGCAGTCGGCGTACCTTGCCTTGCAGATGCGTCACCATGCTCATGTTGAGCGCGGAGCGGTAGCCGTAATTTTTCCCGTACATCTCCCGCAGGTCGTAGGAGTGCTCGAGCTGCAGGAGACCGCAAACGTCGTCTCCACCCGTGCACTTTACTAGCCGGAGCGGCCCGCTCGTCACGTTTGCGTTCCTGTCTCGCGGAAATGTCCCGGTGAGCATCTGCACGCCGAGGTCGAGTACGCTCGCGAGCCGCTGGTTTCCGCAAATCCTGCATTTGTCCGTTTTCGTGTACATCGTGTACATCTTGCTCCAATCCTTGACGAAGTCGGGTGGAGCTACCCGGCCGCGTCAAGCGCTCGCAGATCAGCCTCCACCATCATTTGAACCAATTCGCGAAACCGGACCTCTGGCCGCCAGTTCAATAGCGTGCGCGCCTTGTCGCTGTTTCCCACGAGCTGCACCGGTTCGGCGGGCCGGTAGTCCATGGAGTCCTCGCGGACACAGTCCCGGTAGTCTAGACCGAGGTATCCGAAAGCCGATTCGCAGAACTCGCGTACCGAGTGCGGTTCGCCGGTTGAAACAACGAAGTCTTCCGCTCGCACACCTTGCAGCATCGACCACATGGCGCGCACATAATCGCCCGCATATCCCCAATCCCGTAGCGCCGAGAGGTTGCCTAGCCTGAGCTCGGGCGCCAGCCCACGCTTGATCCGCGCAGCCTCGCGCGTGATCTTTCTCGTCACGAAGGCGGATCCGCGCCGGGGGCTTTCGTGATTGAACAGGATCGCTGAGCACGCAAACAACCCATAGCGCTGCCTATAGATTTTGATCATGAAATCAGCGTAGGCCTTGGCGGCCCCGTACGGGCTGCGGGGGCTGACAGGTGTCTTCTCGGACTGCGGGCTTTCCAGCGCATTTGCGAATATCTCGCTGCTCGACGCCTGGCAGAAACGAATGCCGGCATCCACGTTGCGTATGGCCTCCAGAATGCGCGCTACCGCAAGCCCATTGACCTCCGCGATATCGAGCGCCTCGTCGTACATGCTCGCGCCGGAAGAGTAGGCCGCGCAATTGTATAGCTCCGCGGGACGGCAGTCCTCGACGATCTCCAAGATCCTGCGCGCGTCCAACATGTCCCAGGAAATCAGCTCGACTCGGCCCGCCAGTCCCGACGGAAGCGAACGTGCCGCTTCGTCAGGAGTCCTGCGCACGACGCCGACCACGCGATAGCCCTTGCCGAGCAGGAGCTCAGAGAGGTAGCTCCCGTCCTGGCCCGTGATCCCGGTGATGAGTGCTGTCCTCAATGTTGTCAGCGAAGGTAGATTCCAAGGACACGCGCAGTGAGACGGCTTGTCGCGCTTGCATGGCGACTGCGCAGCACATCGTAGAGCGCGACGCGTGAACCCCTTCTGAATAGGCCGAAATAGATCACGGCCGCGAGATTCGCCAGCGTTCCAGGACAACGCGCAGTCAGCCAAGCGATTGCGCGGGCTCGTCCGTGGGCGGCATCGGCAAGATATTTGCGGAACTCAGCCATTGAGTAGGAGCCGAGCGCCCGATGGAAAACCAAGTGCCTAAATCCACGCCACGGCTCACGGACGCACACCGCCCGCTTGGCCGCCTCCGAGAATTCGCCGAAGGACCACAGCAGAGCGGGCCATTTGAACGTCCAGATCTCGAAGCCGCGGGACGTCCACATGGCGTTGCCGTTGCGGATCATGATCAAGGGTTGCGCGATTATCCTGACCTTTCCGATCGCCGGGCTCTGAAAGATTACGCCCACGTGGATGAACAGCGTTCCGTAGTAGGACGCGCGGTCCCGCGCGAGCCAGACGTCGCGGCGTATGACGACCCCTCCGATGAAAGCAAGATAGGTGGCCGCCCTGATGAAGAATTCCTCCCTCTGACTCTCATCGAAGGCAAGGTCGGCGTGAATACCGAGCCGCGGACTCTCCAGCTTCACGGTCAAGTCAACGTTTCGAACTTCCGCGTTGACTACTACGAGGTCCGGGCGTCCCCCCTCGATAGCGCCCAATACTTGCCGGATGGCCCCGGGAGCGAGCACGTCATCATCGGTCATCAACCAGCAATACTCGCCTTCGGCATAGCCGACCGCCTTGTCGTAATCTCCGTCCACACCCGAGTTCTCCTTTTCGCGATAGTAACGTAACGCGGGCCAGCGTACAGCCACGCCCGCGACGACCTCGGATGTGTCATCAGGTGAGGCGCCGTCCACGACGATGAGCTCGACTTCGGGCGTCAGCTGATCGATGATCGAAGCGAGCGTCTCCGCGACGAACGCAGCCCGCTTGTAGGTAGCGATGCAGATGGACAGCTTGGGTCGCGGGTCTGACACGGTCCGGTTACTCGATGCTCGGCATCGGGATACTGCCGTCAGATCGGCACAAACCTCATCGACGAAATCAGAGGGAACTGCTTCTCGCTCGGCACCCGGAATTTCATCAGCTGGTAGTGGTTCTCGGCGAAAGCCAACGCCTTGAGCCCGTCGAGAAGCCCACTTCAAAGTGTGCAGGGTCGACGAAGAATGCATTGACCCCGTTGCGTTCGACCGTCACGAACCGGTACCCCTTTTCGAAAGACAGGCCCGCCAGCCGATAGTGATGCGCTGACGGTCGCGCAGGTCGAGGAAATAGTTGCGCAGAGCGTTCATCATGTCGCTCTCCCCTGTGGCGTCTTGTAGACCCATTCGCGAATGTACTGCACAGCGGCAGCGCGTAGTGTGGGGGACGCCGCTATCGTGAGCGCGAATGCCACTACGGCCCATGCAACACCGCAGCCTACCCGCGCATAGACGCCCAAGTCACCACCGACAGGAAGGTTGAATGCGAGCAGCCCCACGAGCGCCGAAATTGCCAATGGAACACCGACATCAAGGGCGAGCCATTTCGGCCCCAGTCCCTTGAGCAGACGCCGGTGTGTCAGCCAGGTCCCGAGTACGAGGTACAAGGCATGCAGAATAAGCCACGCCAGGGCGCCCCCCAACGCGCCGTACGCGGACGCGAGAGCAATGGTCAGGGGCACGACGATGAGCAGCAATATCGCGTTGATCGTCAGAGGCAACCGGGTCATGCCGTGGGCAAGCTGGAGCGCGTACGGCACGTACATGACGCTGTGCAGCGCGGTGCCGACGGCGAGCGCGGGAAGGATCAACCCCGCGTGCTGCGCAAGCGAAGGGTTGCCGGTCCACGCCTGAACAATTTCCACTGGGAAAACCGAAAAGAACATCGCGACCGGAAAAACAATTGCACCGAGCAAGCGCGCCGACAGGCGATAGGTCCCGGCCATGCGGTCGATATCGCCGGAATAGACCAGAGTCGAAAAACGCGGAAAGACGACGTTGAAAAGCGGGATACTGATCAGGTACAACGTCCCGGCGATCGCGACCGCAAGCATGTACTCTCCGTATTCCGAGAGACTGAGCATCTTGCTCAATACGACTTTGTCGACTTGGCTGAGTGCGATTCCAGTGACGGTTATCCCGGTTAAGCCCGCCGAGACACGCCAGATCCGCTCCAGCTGCCGACGATCGTACTTCACCGACTCCCGGCCGACGACTCGCCAGCTGGCGGCCCGCGCCGCGAACGCGTACGCCAAACCGACGCCCGACTGCCAGAGAAGGAAAATCTCAATGCTCGGCGAGACGAAGGCAAGCAAGAGTACGGCGCCGCCGCTTCCCAGGATGACCCAGGCGACGTTGAGCGCGCTGGAAATCACGATGCGCTGAGCGCCCATAATTGCGCCCTGGTAGAGCTGCGCCGGCCAGCGGCAGGCGATTACAAGCCCCATCAGCATGATCGCCACCACCAGACGTTCAGTGCCCAACCCGTCAGCGCGAAGCCAGTGCGTGGCGACGACGGGCGAGAGCACTACCATCACTATCGCAATGACACTCGCCATGATCCAGTAGATCACCGCCAATGTATGCAGCAGAGTCCTCGTCTCACGCCCTTCGCCCGATCCGATTCCGCGGGCGACTTCACGATTGATGGTCGTCGCCAGACCGAAATCGAGGAGCTGGACAACCACCTGTACGGTGGCGAGAAATCCGATAAGCCCATAACCTTCCACTCCGAGGTATCTGACGTAGAAAGGAATGACTGCCAGACCGATCAACGCCCTCAATACGGAACTTCCGAGTCCCGCAACGAGATTGCGACCGATCCTCATCGGCGTTCAGTGCGACTCGCTCAATGGAACGTCACGCCGGCTAGCGTAGCGGCTGTCATCGATCGGGCGCATGGGAAGACCTATATGTGCGGACGATCCCGCCCTCCGCTCGTGTTTTCGACGACAGACTCACTCCCGCCGATAGCGGTCTTCGAACCGCACGATATCGTCTTCACCCAGATAGCTGCCCGACTGAACCTCTATGAGGAAAAGCGGCAGCTTCCCTGCGTTTTCGAGCCGATGCTTGGTTCCTATCGGGATATAGGTGGATTCATTTTCCGACAGAAGCTTTACCTCGTCGCCTCGTGTCACCCTAGCGGTGCCCGATACCACCACCCAGTGCTCCGCCCGGTGATGATGCATCTGCAGCGAGAGCGCTTCGCCCGCCTTGACCATGATGCGCTTCACCTGAAAGCGCGCGCCGGCGTCGATGCTCTCATAATAGCCCCAAGGCCGGTAAACCCGGCTGTGGGAAACATGTTCGGTACGGGCTTGGCGGTCGAGGCGCTCGACCACTTCCTTGACCTCCTGGGCGCGCGACTTGTCGGCCACGAGCACCGCATCGTCGGTCTCGACGATCACGAGGTCCCGCACACCCAGGACCGCAACCATGCGGTGCTCGGCGCGTACGTAGCAGCCGCTTACATCGCTCAGATCCACATCGCCTTGTGCGACGTTGTCGTTCGCGTCCTTCTCCCCCGCCTCCCAAAGCGCCGTCCAGGAACCGACGTCGCTCCAGCCGATGTCGGCCTGGACCATCGCGCTTGCGGAAGTGCGCTCCATCACCGCATAGTCGATGGAATCCGAAGGACAGGCGGCGAACGCAGCCGAATCCAGCCTCAGGAAATCGAGGTCGCGCTTTCCCCTCTCCAACGCCGCCTTCGCAGCGGCCAGAATTTCGGGGCGATAGCGCTGCAATTCCTCCAGGAAGCGCCTGGGATGGAACGCGAACATGCCGCTGTTCCAGAAAAATCGATCGCTCGCGACGTAGCGGCGCGCCGTCTCCAGATCGGGTTTTTCCACGAAGCGGCTTACGCGGAAACTGCGCTCGCTTCCGGAAATCGGCTCGCCGCGCTCGATGTAACCGTATCCCGTGACCGGTCCCCGTGGCGTGATCCCGAACGTGACGAGCGAACCGCCTGCTGCAAGCGGGAGCGCCGTGGCGATTGCCGCGTGAAACGCCGGTACGTCCCGGATCAGGTGGTCGGAGGGCAACACCAGAAGACAGGCGTCCGGATCGCGACTCTGCGCGTAGAGCGCCACTACCGCGACAGCGGGCGCGGTATTGCGTCCGACGGGCTCCAGAATCTGGACCTCGGTCGGCACGCTGATTTCCTTGAGCTGTTCGGCGACAAAAAAACGATGCTCGTCGTTCGAAACGACGATCGCCGCGCGGGAACCTTCGACACCCTGCAGCCGCAACACGGTGTCCTGAAGCATGGTTCGCTCGGAAACCAGAGGCAGGAATTGCTTCGGAAGAAGCCGCCGCGACATCGGCCACAGACGGCTGCCAGTCCCGCCCGAGAGAATTACGGGGTAGAAGGAGGTTGTCACTCGCGCGGCCTTGCTTACGATAAAACGCGTATTGTAGTGGCACCTGCTCCCTGCAGATAGGGGCTTGCTAGAATCCCGCGCTGTAGCAACGGAACGATCGACACGGCCTCCTCTGTCCATGCGCATTCTCGTTACCGGTGCATCAGGCTTTGTCGGCCGGGTTCTTTGCCGCGAGCTGATCTCGCGCGGACACGCAGTCCGAGCGGCGGTAAGGCAATCGATGCCTCCGGGCGAGGTCCCGCTCGATGTGCGTCAGATCGTCATCCCCGACATCGCCGCCGAATTCGATCGAAGCGCACTCCTCGACGGCGTCGATACCGTCGTGCACCTCGCCGCGGTGGCACATCGCGCTGCCGGCGAGGCGGAGATACGGCGCACCAATGTCGACGCGACACTCCGGCTCGCCGAATCCTCAGCGGGATCGGTACGCCGCTTTGTTTTCCTGAGCTCGGTCAAAGTGCACGGGGAGGATTCGGGCGTCGAGGCGTACAGCGAAGGCGCCCCCCTTCGTCCTGAAGACTCCTACGGCCGCTCCAAGCTCGAAGCCGAACAGGCTTTGACGGATCTGGCGGCGCGAAGCGGAATGGAGCTCGTGCTGATCCGGCCGCCTCTGGTGTACGGACCGCGGGTCAAGGCCAACTTTCTGCGTTTGCTTGGCTGGATCGATTCGGGCTTGCCACTCCCCTTGGCGAGCGTGCGCAACCGGCGCAGCCTCATCTACCTGGGAAATCTGATCGACGCGATCGCGCGTTGCACGGAACATCCCGCGGCGAGCGGTGCCTTTCTTGTGAGCGACGAGGAGGCCATTTCCACCCCGGAGCTGGTGTTACGTATCGCTCGCGCGCTAGGGCGCCCGCCGAGGCTCATACCGGTCTCGCCTGCGTTTTTGCGCCTGGCGGGAACGCTCGCGGGCCGTGCCGGCGAATTCCGCCGCTTGACCGGAAATCTCGTCGTCGATCCTTCCCGGGCGCGCCGGCTGCTCGACTGGCGGCCTCCCTACACGCTCGACGCGGGTCTGGCAGAAACCGCGCGCTGGTTCAGGACCGCGAGCCGCTGAGAGCCTCCACAGCTCGTCGGCGAAATCGATACGCGCGCCAAGACCTGTTTCGGAACAGGCTAGAATGCGCACCGTGTTCTCCGAGTGCATTAGTTGAGTGGCGATGCCGGGAATTGGCTTTGTTTCTCCAATCGCTTCGGCGGTCGTGACGCTTCTGCTCATCGCCTGGATGCTGAGGAAGCAGGATCGCCTGCCGCTGGATGTCCCGAACCAGCGCTCACTTCACGTCCGCCCGGTGCCGCGTTCGGGCGGGATCGCCATGATGGCGGGCATTTTCACCGGCTTCGCCGTCATGCAGACGCCGCTCGTCGTCGTGCTATCCGTCGCAGTGTTGGTCGCGCTTTCGCATTTCGACGATCTGCGCGGCCTGTCGATTCCGCTCCGTTTCGGCGTGCAATTGGCCGCCGCCGCGGGATTCGCGTACGGTGCGCTTCTGGGATTGACGCTCCCGCTTCTGGTACTCATTGTCCTGGGCATCCTATGGATGACAAATCTCTATAACTTCATGGACGGCTCCGACGGGCTCGCAGGAGGAATGACGGTATTCGGTTTTTCGTTTTTGGGAACCGGGGCCTGGATGAGCGGCGACGAGGCCCTGCTGATCGAGTGCGCCATTGTGGCGGCGGTCGCCGCCGCGTTTCTGCCGTTCAATTTTCCGCCCGCGCGGCTCTTCATGGGCGATGCCGGGTCCATCCCGATCGGTTTTCTCGCGGCAGTATTGTCTCTCTCGGGCTGGCGCGACGGAGACTGGCCGTTGTGGTTTCCGGCGGCAGTGTTCTCGCCTTTCATCGTCGATGCGAGTCTGACTCTGCTCAAGCGGGCGGGTGCCGGAGAGCGCATCTGGCGGGCGCACAACAAGCACTATTATCAGCGCCTCGTCCGAATGGGCTGGGGCCACCGCAGGACAGCACTCGCCGAATACGCGCTGATGCTCGCCTGCGGGACGACCGCGCTTTGGGCGCTGCGCGAGCCGCTCACCCTGCAGCTGTGCGCACTCATCGGGCTTGTCGCGCTCCACGCAATACTGGCGCTGGGGGTGGACTACGCGTGGCGTCGCCGCGAAAACAAATCCATTGAAGCCGCTTAAGCTCAACTACCGCGCCGCACTTGCTTTTGCGCACGACGTGCTGGCTTCCGCCGTCTGCTGGGTGCTTGCGTTCTGGCTGCGTTTCAACCTGGAGACCCCCGAGGGGTTTCTCCCGGCGCTTGCCGCCGCGGTAACCGCGGCCGTTCCCCTGCACGCATTGATATTCTGGTCGCTCGGGCTGTACCGGGGCAGCTGGCGCTATGCGAGCTTGCCCGACCTGAAACGCATAGCGTTTGCCTGCCTGATCGGAGCGCTCGCGGTGCCCGCGCTGCTCGCGTTCTTTCGCGCCGATATCAACGTACCGCGGTCCACCTTCGTCCTCGCGCCTATTCTTCTTGCCGCGATCATGTCAGGCAGCCGGATCGCCTATCGCGCCTGGAAGGAGGGCTCCCTATACGGACATATCCACTTCACCGGCGAACCGGTGCTCGTGATCGGCGCCGGCGACATCACCGTCAACCTGCTGCGGGAGATGGGACACTCGAGCCAGTGGCGGGCGGTCGGCGTCCTCGACGATGACCCCGCCTGGCATGGACAGGTTCTTCTGGGGGTGAAGGTCCTTGGGGGACTCAACGAGGTCGACCGGTGGGCGGACCAGCTGGAGTGCAACCACGCGATCATTTCGCTGCCGGCTTCATCGGCAGGCGTGCGCAGGCGTGCCGCGGAACTCGCCGGCGCCGCCGGGCTGACCGTCCTCACCGTGCCTTCCTACGACGATCTGCTGTCGGGCAAGGTCACCGTGTCGCAAATCCGCCGCGTCGAGCTTGAAGATCTGCTCGGTCGCGACCAGGTGGTGCTCGACGATCGCGGTCTGCATCAGTTGCTTACGGGCAAGGTGGTGATGGTCACGGGCGCCGGAGGCTCGATCGGCTCCGAGCTTGCCCGTCAGATCGCGAAATTCGAGCCGGCGCTCATCGTTCTCTTCGATTTGAACGAGTACGCCTTGTACTGCATCGAGCAGGAATTCGTGACTACGAGGGAGAAGACGGTCATCGCACCGATCATTGGCGACGTACGCAATGCCGACCGGGTCCAGGCGGTTTTGTCGCGGTTCAAGCCGGTGGTGATATTCCACGCCGCAGCCTACAAGCACGTGCCGCTCATGGAGACCGACAACACCTGGGAGGCGGCGCAAAACAACGTGCTCGGAACCCTGCGCCTGGCGAGAGCCGCGCGCGATCACAATGTGGAAAAATTCGTCCTTGTCTCGACCGACAAGGCGGTGAATCCGACCAACGTCATGGGCGCGACCAAGCGCCTGTCCGAGCTAGTCTGTGAGGCGTTACAGCGCTCCGTCGGGACACGCTTTGTCATTGTGCGCTTCGGAAATGTGCTCGGCAGCACAGGCAGCGTAATTCCAAAATTCCGCGAGCAGATCGCTCGCGGCGGGCCGCTCACGGTCACCCATTCGGAAATCACCCGCTACTTCATGTCGATTCCCGAGGCGGCACAACTGGTGTTGCAGGCGGGTCTCATGGGAAACGGCGGCGAGATCTTCGTTCTGGAAATGGGCGAACCGGTCAGGATCGTCGATCTCGCGCGCGACATGATCAGGCTCTCTGGATTCAGCGAGGAAGACATCAGGATCGACATTACCGGCCTCCGACCGGGCGAAAAACTCCATGAGGAACTGCTCTCGGATCGTGAGAGCACGCTGCCTACTCCGCACCCCAAGCTGCGCATCGCCAAGGCGACCCAGGCGCCCCGTGAAACGTGGCTTGTCGAGATCGAAACCTGGCTCTCGCAGTTGCGCTCCCCGGCCGATGACGAGGTCAAACGGGAGCTCGGCACCAGGGTCGAGTACCAGTCCGCCGCCGCAGGGGGCGGCGCGCACGGAACTCAGGAAAAGGGCTGAGGGAAAGGCCGGGCGCGCCAGAGGCGCTCGAAACCCGCCAGCGCTTCCTCGACCGTCAAGTCCGCAAGATCGTGGCTCAAGGGCTGCAGAAGCTCGTGCGGCGCTTTCCAGGGCCGCCACCGTTCAGGCGGCGAGTCCCCGAAGAAACACAGGATCGGCTTGCCGAGCGCCGCGGCGAGATGCATCGCCCCGCCATCGGCGCACACCACATAGTCGCACAGCGACAGAGCCGCGATCAGCCTGGGAAGGTCCCCGGTCGAACAAGGGAACAGAGGAAGCCGGCCGCACTTTTCGGTCACTGCACGCGCCTTGTCGTCATCTCCCGGATGCATGGGGTTGTCGGGCTCGCCAGGCGCCCAGAGAAGCAGGAACCGCGCGGAGTAGCGCTTCGCGATGGCTTTGACAAGAGCCGCAAAGTTTTCCGCCGGCCATTGTTGTTTTTTTCTTCGCGCGCTGATGTGTACGCATACCACCGGTGTGCCCTGCCCCAGACGTGAAAGCGCCTGCTCTATGCTGCGCCGCACCTCCGCATCGGGGAACACCCGGGTGGCGGGCGGTGGACCATTGATGCCCAGGGCCTTGAGCAAGCCGTACACCCGCTCCACCTCGTGCGTTCTCGCGGACTGATCGTAAGGCAACGCGATGTCCAGCCGCGAATGAGTTTTGCCGGGTTCGGCATAGCCGAGCAGGTGGCGCGCGCCGATCAGGCGGGCGAAGCGCAGCGAGCGCGGCTCGAATCCCGGCGTCGCGAGAATCGCGTAGTCGACGCTCTGTTTTCGCAGCTTCATGATCAGCCGCAGCCGGTCGGTGTAAACCGACAAAAGGGAGCGCCCTTCCCCGCGGTGCTTTCCCTTTTCATAGGCGTAGACGGCATCAACAGCCGGATTCCGCTCGAGAACCGCTTCATTGTAGGTGTTCACCAACGCTGCGATATGAGCGCGCGGAAAACGCTCGCGCAGCGCAAATATGAGCGGAGTGGTGCAGACCAGATCGCCAATGTTGTCGCGGCGAATCACCAGGATTCGCGGATGGGCCCCGCTCACAGTCCCCCTAAGTAGGCAAGCAGGTGGTAGCGAAACACCCGCCAATACTGGGACAGGCCGGCAGCATTGCGCCACAGGATAATGAAGAATCCTTCCTTACGAACGCGCTCGAGATAGTGGCCTCTCTGCGCAGAGTCCGAAAGCCTGCGAATATGGCGGACGGCATGGCAGCCGCCGTTGACGAATTCCCTGCGAATCAGCTCCCGGGTAAGGGGTTGCAGCGCTTCTCTGCCCGCGATTTCAGATAGGGCACGGGTGTTGTACAGGGAAGCCTCGACCACCTTGTGGCGGCGGAAAGAACCGTCGGGCGCCTGAGGGGCGGGCGGCAGGTCGAACGTGTTCTTCTTGCGGTACCGGTAGAGCGGCACGGGAACGAAATGGAACCGTCGGGCCGCGAGCAGCGTTTCCGTCACCCAGATGACGTCCTCGTGGGGATCGGCGGGAGGAAAGGTGAAGCCGTGCCGGTCGATGAATGAGCGGCGGTAAACGTTCATCCAACAATAGTGCGGCAGATATCTGGAAAGCCATCGCTGCTGGAACCACGCTTCGCCAGTGATGACGCCGGTGTCGGGAACGTCGCGATATATCAGGGTGTCGGGCTTTCGGCCTTCGTGGAAATTCCAGGCGTTGCCCATCGCGATATCGAGCTCTTCACTTTCGGCGAGACCGACCAGCGTTGCGTACATACCCGGGTCAAGCACGTCGTCCACGTCCGCAAAGGCCAGGTAGCGGCCGGTCGCCTGTCGCATGCCGACATTGCGCGCCGCCGCCTGTCCCTGATTTTTCTGTTTGATCACTCGCAGGCCGGACAGCCCGGCCCCAAGGCGCGCTATCATCGCGGATGAATCGTCAGTGGACCCGTCGTCCACGAAGATCACTTCGCCAAGTACCCGCTGCTGTGCCAGCAGGCTATCGATGAGCTGCGGGAGATAGGGGATCCCGTTGTAGACCGCGATGACCACCGAGAGCAGTGGCGGAGAAGCGCCGTCTGGAGCGCCGCTGCACGCGCCTTTCGATGAAATGCTCTCGGCTCCCGGGGGCTGCTGTGCCATGCGCCTATTATCTCTCAAGGGCTTCCTGGCCCGGCAATCCCAAGGCCTCGCAACGACCTGCTAGAGTCTGGTTCACTTTCAACCGCAAAGCGGTACACATGCCCACGTCCCGTCTGCGCAAGCTCCTTTACCGGATCGGTTTGCTGACACCGTTCTGGCGTATCGACCGCACGCGCTATCTCAAGCGCCTGGCCAGGCGGAAAGTCGAAGATTGGCGTTATGTCGCCAAAGACGATGCGGCTCAGTTCGCCGGCAGTGAAGTGGTGGCGCGGCTCATGGGCGTATCCGCCCCGGTATTCTTCTATTGCGATCGCAATTCGTCTTCCATCGAAGCCGACATACTCAAATCCACTAAGGTGGAAAGCGGAACCCTCAAACAGCGCTGGCGGGTTCTCGAGCTCGGCATGGACCTGATATCCCCCGGCAGCTGCGTCATCGACGTCGGCGCGAACATCGGCATCTATGCCTTGCCCTGGGCGGCAGGCAACGCGGATGTCACCGTGCATTGTTTCGAGCCGAGCCCGGGCGTGCGCAGCCGCCTTGCGCGCAACGTGGCCCTGAACCGCCTGACGGCGCGAATCCGGATGCATGCCGAAGCACTGTCAGACCACGCCGGAACCGCTACGCTGTACGGCAGCGACGACATGTCTTCCCTTAACCGGGGTTTCTATACCGGCGCCAGCGAGCCCGTTTCGACTGAAGTGCCGCTGGTGCGCCTCGACGATATTCTGGGCATCGAAGGCCTGCCCATCAGCCTCGTGAAGGTCGACGTCCAGGGTCATGAGCTCGAGGTGCTTCAAGGCGCCGAGGCCGTCATATCTCGTCACCGGCCGGCGCTGATTCTCGAGCACGAAGACGACCTGTATCTTTCCGCGTCGGAAGCGAACCAGCGCAAGACCCTTCTGGCGAAACTGCTGTCACGGCTTGGATACGAGACGCTCTACATCTCACGCTGGGGCCCGGAGCTGCTTACGGTGGTGGACTGGTCGCGCCGTTTAAACGGTGACCTGCTTGCGCTGCCCATGGACAATCAGGCGCGGACGGCGTCGTAACGACGTTTCAGCGCTGCTCGATCAGCGGCCGCACGACGCGGGCGAGCCGCTCACCACGTGCAGCCCAAGTATAGTTGCGCGCCTTCTCGCGGACACGCGCGCCCAGGCGCCTGGCCCGTTCCGGATCTTCCACCAGGGCCCGGATCGCTCTCGCCAGGCTTGCGGCGTCGCCGGGGTTGATCCAGACCGCGTCGTCTTCCCCGAGCACCTCACGCACGGATGGAAGATCGCTCACCACCAGGGCGCAGCCCGCAGCCATGTATTCGAACAGCTTGATCGGCGAGGTGAAGGCGCTGTCAGGGTCGGCTCGATTGGGGAGCACTGCGATGCAGGCCCGTGCAAGCTCGGCCGCGACGCGGCCGTGGGGAATGCGTCCGGTGAAGTCGAGGGCCGCACCCGAGCTGCCCGCGCGCGCGCGCAACTGTGCGATGCGCGCTTCGTCGCCGCCGATCAAACGGATAGAAAGCCCCGGAAGAGCGCGCGCCGCCTCAGCGAGATCGTCCACACCCTTCCAGCTGAAGAAACTCCCCGCGTAGATAATGCGCTCCGAGGCGCGAGCCCAGTCCTTTGCCGGGAGCGACTCCGGGTATTCGACTCCGTTGGGAATGACTTCGATCGGCGCGGTAAGGTCGTAGAGGGCGCGCAGCCGCGCCGCGGTGGCCTTCGAATTGGCGACGAGCGCAGCCGCCCGCCGGACCACGGCGCGCTCGAGGCGCTCGGTTTTCTTGCGGCGACGCGGCGGCGCCGTGTCGGCGAAGACCTCGTGGGCCTCATAGACGAGCCTCAAGCCTGGAATTCGATCGAGCAGCAGCGTCGAGATCTTCAAGTGCCGCGCCATCACCGCACCGATCTCTCCAGGGTCGATGCGCTTTGCCAGGCGCGCGGCAAAGAACCGGTTGGAGTGCATGCGAGCGAACGGCCATGGCAGGCTGCGCGACACCGGAAGCAGGCGCACCTTGCCGGGCATGGCGACAGAATAGGCGTCGAAGGGATCACCGGTTGAGGGCACGTGCGCAAGCGTCACATCGAGACCCTGAGCAGCGAGCGCCGCGACGGTATGCACGGTCTGGATTCCCCGAGCGCGCTCGAGCGGGAGCGGTTCGGGGAATACGTAAAGGAGCCTCACAGCGAGTGCCGCGAAGCAGCGCGCTTGCGCGCCGTGATGTAGTACTGAACCGCAATGAAATCGCGCACGCGCTCTGAAAGCGGCCCGAATAGCCGCGACCACCAGCGCTCGCGACCCTCGCGCTCGATACGCAGGATCTCGAAGCCGGCATTGCGGAACAGATCCTCGATGCTGCCGCGCGTGAAAAAACGCAAGTGCGTGTGGTCGAGAATGCCACCGGGCTCGTAGCGCCAGGCGGTGAAGAGCAGCTTCTTGATGATCTTGTAATGTGCAATATTGGGAATGCTCGCTACCACCATCCCGCCATCCTTCAGGCAATCGCGCAGGCGAAACAGTGCTGCCCAGGGGTCGCGCAGATGCTCGAGCACGTCGGCCACGACCAGAGTGTCGAACTGCCCGATCCAGGCGTCGAGCGGCATCGACTCGACATCTCCGATCTGAACCACATCGAGCCGCAACCGCGCCAACGCGGCCGCATCGGTGCTCAATTCGATGCCCGTCACAAAGGTAGCCTTGCCCGAAAGCTTGAGACGTTCACCCAGCACACCCGCACCGCAGCCCACTTCAAGCACGCGGCCGGCCTGCGCCGGAATCTGCTCGAATAGCCGTTCCCGCGGGAAAGTGTAGTAGGAAAAATCGCCCATTCCGCCTGGCAGTTGTGGCAGCCTGAACTCGTAGATGCGATTCCGCCAACGCTGCTCGAAAAAATCGCGATTGCGTTCCTTGGATCTGCGCCGCGCGCGCCGGGAAAGCTTTTTCATGGACACGTTTTCGAGGTGTTCAACGACACTTCCCGGGCAGTACATGACCTTCAGGCCGCGCTCCCGAACCTTGAGGCATAGATCGAAATCCTCATAGCCCTGGAAATAGTGCTCATCGAAGCCGCCCACCGCATCGAACAGCTCTCGCTTGACTAGAATTCCGCAGCCGACATAGACCTCGCACTCGCGTGGTTCATCACCAAAGGAGGCCGGGTAGTTGCGCCCGGCATCGGTGTAGGCGTCGATCGCAGGCTGTAAATAGCTGCCGGTGTAAAGCGTAGTACCGGCCGCGTCTACCAGCTTGCTGCCAACAATCCCCGCCGCGGGCAAGGCGCGCTGCATCCCGACAAGAGGCTGCAACCAGTCGCGGCGCGGCAGCGTGTCGTTGTTGAGAAACACCAGATATTCGCCGCGGGCTTGGCGCACAGCGAGATTGTTGCCTCGCGAGAAACCGTGATTGATCGGCTCCCTGATGAGCCGCACCTTTGGATAGGGTCTGACCGCGTCCTCGATGCCGGGCTCTTCAGAGGCGTTGTCCAGCACAATGACTTCATAATCGTCGACGAGCGTGTTCTTCGCGATTGCAGCTAGACAGGGTCTCAGTTCCTTCAGCCCGTTCCAGTTCAATATGATGACGCTGACCAGCATCGATGTTCCTTTTTTTCGTACTTATCCAAGGATACGGAACAGGCTAAGACAACCGCCGGTTCCTGGATACCGCGTGTTGACGAAGTCCTGGCCAAAGCACTCGGCGCGTGCTTTTGTCTGCTAGCGGTATCTCACGAGGCTTCGATTGGAAATGGGTTGCATCAAAAACGGGCCTTACCATCGCTATTCGTAAGCGGCCTAACAAGCGGTGGATATGCATTGACGGCAGCCGCGATTTTCATCGTAGCTTGAAGCCCGCTGCCACTGCATCGGTGTAGAACATCTTGACCGTGTCGAGCGAGTATTCATCGAGGTCAAATCCGACGAGTGATAGCTTCTTGAGAATGTCGTTGGTTACGGTGATGACGTGGCAACCAATTGCGTCAGCCTGGAAAATGTTCAGGAGTTCCCGCGGGCTCGCCCAGATAAGCTCGGCTTTGGGGTTGACCTTCAGCATTTTCACAGCTTCTGCCATGTGAGGAAGTGGGTCCCTGCCAGTATCGGCAATCCGACCCGCGAATACCGATACATAGCTCGGTGTTGCCGGATCGAGCGCGGTCACGACGTCTCTTACCTGAGTAAGCGTCATGACGGCCGTCACGTTTATCTTCACCTTCCGTTGGGCAAGCTTTTTCACCACCTCGTAAGAAGGCTCGCGCTTCGTGTTCATCACAGGGATCTTCACATACACATTATTACCCCAACCCGCGATCTCCATCGCCTGCCGCTCCATGTCTGCGAATTCGTCGGAGAAGACTTCGAAGGAGATAGGCTTGTCAGAAATGGCCTTAAGGATATCCTTTGCGAACGCGCGATAATCCGTGAGCCCGGCCTTCCGCATGAGAGTGGGATTCGTCGTAAGCCCCTTGATGTACGGCTTCGCGTACATTTCCAGCATGCCGGCTTTGTCCGCACCATCTGCGAAGATTTTGACTTTGAGCTGATCGATGGTTGTCATGTTTGCTCCCCGTTAATTTCCTTCTTCCGTGCCAAGATCCATCGACTGGCGTCGAGCAGCGAGACTGAACGGAAATCATAATCCTTCGGCTGTCTTTCCCGGTAACCGCAGTCGATCCAGACCGACCTGCACCCAGCCGCTTTGCCTGCAGCAATATCACGCCACCTGTCACCTACGAGAAAGCTTTCTCGCAGATCTATTCCAAGCTGCGCGGCGGCATCGAGGAGGAGCCCGGGTTTCGGCTTGCGGCAATGGCAATTATCGTTGTCGTCGTGATAACAAACCTGGAAACGGTCAATGCCGAGCGCCGCGCCGAGATACCGGTTTATAGCCTCGACCGTTTCTCGGGGCACTGTGCCTCTCGCAACATCCGGCTGGTTTGAGACGACCACCGCCAGAAAGCCAGCCTCCTTCAGTAACTGGATAGCTTCGGTTACACCCGGCAGGATCTCGACCTCGGCGAGCAATTGCGGTGGATAGGGTTTGCCATCCTTCACAAACGTGCGGTTTATGACCCCGTCACGATCCAGAAACACAGCTTTCCGCGTTATCCGGCTGTTGATTCCCACTTGGTCTGATTCACCTTCAGTTTGGGGTGGGAAACCAGCAGGTGCCAGACGACCGCTTGAAAGGCCTCCGAGTGAGGCGTAACGGTTTCTGGATTCACGGTCGGAATAATGACGCAGGCATCCGCAACTTTGGCTGTATAACCGCCGTCGCGCCCGACGACACCGGCAATTTTTGCCCCAACGGACTTGGCATGTTGCAAAGCCGTTACCAGGTTCGCGCTGATGTTCTTTTCCAGATTTCCCCCGCCTACGGAAAACACCACCACGCCATCCTTCGCCGTGAGCCGGCTCACCTTGAGCCACTCCACGAACACTGACGCCCAGCCCTCGTCGTTGGTGCGAGCCGTCAGCTCGGAAACGTTGTCGGTCGGCGCATAGGATTCGATGCCGGCGATCTTGCGGAAATCGTTGACTGCGTGCGAGCAATTGCCGGCGCTGCCGCCGACCCCGAGGAAGAACAGGCGCCCGCCTTCGCGCTTGATTTCGGCCAACAAACCGGCCATTTTTTCGAGGGCGGCCACATCCAGTTTCCGAATGATCTCCGCGGCTTCCTCGAGATGCTGCTGTGCGTAGCTCATCCAATTCCCCGTGCGGAGAAATAGGTCTCGGCCTCTTTCAGGCCTTGTGGAGAACCGATTTCGTAGAAACGCTCCGTGACCTCGAATCCCGCCAACCGCCCGGCGAGCGACAATTCATGATAGACCTCGGACAAATCGAAGGCCCGAGCTTTCGGATAAGACTCCAGCGCCGGCGCCGTGAGAATTCCCAGGCCATAATCGATATACGTCATTTCCGGCCCGGGAGCGCTCTTGTTGTATTCGACGATTCGCCCATCACGAAACGATACATTGCTTTTGTCCCATTGATCCTCATTGTGCATCACGGTCATCAGCGCCGGTTCGCCGCTCTCGAGGAAAGCCTGCTGAACCGCACGAAAATCGCATGGGAGATAGGAATCGCCGTAGAGCGTGAAAAACCGCTCACCCAACAGCGGCAAAGCCCGCTTGAGCGCACCTCCCGTGCCAAGCAGGACCGGGCCGTCATATGAATATTCTACTGCGAGGCCGAACGCGCGCCCATCGCCTATGGCCGACTCGATCTGCTCGCCCAGATACCCGACACACGCCACTACCCGCGTAATCCCCAGGCAAGAGAGGTAGTCGAGCTGGCGGCCGATGAACGGCTTGCCCGCCACCTCAATGAGCGCTTTCGGGATTTTTTGCGTTACGGGTTGCAGCCGGGTCGCTAGGCCACCCGCCAGGATGGCTACCGGGAGCATGTCAGGAGAGGACAATCTTCGTTCCTTCGAAGTCGAATCGGAAGCGGACTTCTTCCAGCCCGGCCTTCGACATAGCGTGGCGCAGCTTGTTGCGATCGGACGCATAGAACATTAGGAAACCTCCGCCGCCCGCGCCCACGAGCTTGCCGCCAACGGCGCCGTTTTTTCTGCCTAGTTCGTACCATTGGTCAATCTGAGAGTTGCTCATCCCGTCGGAGCGGAGCTTCTTGTGCTCCCAATGCTCGTGCATCAATTCCCCGAAGCGCGTCGCATTGCCTTCCTCCAGCGCTTTCTTACTGCGCAGGCCGATCTCCTTCACGTGGTGCACGTTCTTCAGCATCTCGTTGTCGCTTTGCTTCGTACGCGTGTTCTGGTCCTTGAGAATGCTTCCTGCATCGCGCGAAAAGCCGGTGAAGAAGAGCAGCAGGTTGTCCTCCAGATCGAACAGGGTATCCATACTGATAGCCAGAGGAGCGGCCTCGACCGAATGGTTCCTATTAAAAGTGAAGCAGGTAATTCCGCCGTAAGCGGCGATGTACTGGTCCTGCTTGCCGATCGGCTCGCCAAGGCGGTCAATCTCGATGTGGCATGCCAGCTCGGCGAGTTCTCCCGGATGGATGAGGCGCCTGCGATGGGCATACAGGGCTTTCAGCAAGGCCGTGGTGAAGCTGCCCGATGAGCCTAGGCCGGTCCCCGCGGGAATGTCCGCGAGCGTCGTGATCTCGATCTGAGGGGTGTCGAGCTTAAGCAGCTGGATCGCCTCGCGGATGATCGGGTGGTGCACGTCCTTAATCTGGTCCACGTGCTCAAGGCGCGAGTACTTGAGGTAGATCCCAGGTGTGAACGGACGTGTCACCGTCACGTAAACGTACTTGTCTATCGCCGCGGCGATAAGGAACCCCTGATGCTCGCGGTAATAGGATGCCAGGTCCGTGCCGCCGCCGCCCAGAGTGACGCGCAGAGGACTACGCGCGATGATCATAGCCGGACCCCTTGTAAATGCTTTCCACGATCTCCAGTACCGCAACTGCCTCCTGTAAGCCGGATGCGGGCTGCCTTCCGAGTCGGATGTCTTCCAGGAACTCCGCCATCTCCGCATCCCAGGAGTCGTCGCCCATGGGGTATTCCCATATGATCGTTTCGGGGGGGCCCATCCCCGGCAGCATCCGGTAAAACGCTAGCCGCTCGATGCCATAGCTTCCGCCGAGCCCGTCAATTTGGAGCTTGCCGGCGCGCCCGTAGAGTTCGAACGAGAAGGTATTCTTCCACTCCGTGCAACTGGCGTGCAGGAACGCGACCTGCTTCCTCGCCGTCTTGAGCAGCAGGAAGGAGTTGTCGTCCACCGGCATGTCCCAGAAATAGGTATGAGCAAAACCTTCAACTTCGGAAAAATCGCCGAGAAACCAGCGGGCGAGATCTATCAGGTGCGCCCCCTGGTCTATCAACTCCCCGCCGCCGGACAACTCGGGCTTGGCGCGCCATTCCCTCTCGTAGCCGACGCGGCCGCCGTGCCCGTAGCGCGCCCGCAGGAACATCAGCGGGCCCAGAGTCCCGGCATCCACGATCTGCCGTGCCTGGCGGAACGCGCGGTGATAACGGTGGTTGAAGCCGACACGGACGAGGACGTTCGCTCTTTCCGCCAAGGCAACCAGTGGCCGTAGTTCGGCGACGTTCTTGGCGGCGGGCTTTTCCACCAGCACGTGCTTGCCGGCCCCGATCGCCGCCCCGGCGATCTCCGCGAGCGCGTTATGCGGCGTGGCAACGATTACGCCGTCCACATCCTTCCGTTCCACCACCGTGCGCCAATCCGCTGTTGCGGTGCACCCTGAAGCGTCGCGCGCGAGTTGCTCGGCCCGCGCAAGTTGGGTGTCCGCGCAGGCCACCAGGCGGGCGCCGGCGAGCGCCTTCGCGCGTTTTTGACCGATGAGTCCACAGCCGACGATGGCGACCTTCACTGGTCGTTGCCCCATTTCTTGCCACGGTCCTTTGGCACGATGCGGCGCAGCGTGTAGATGTCCGAGCTGGCGAGGTCATCGAGATGCTCGGGCAGCGAGACCCAGGGGTCCCACGCCGCGCTGATGAGCTTGCCCGTGATGCCGTTGCTTCGGGACGAGCCCAGGAACACCGCTAGCGCCGCGCCCTTCTCGAGAGGCGTGCCGCCGGACTGCTTTTGCCTGAGCGCGCGCTCGTAAAACGATCCTCCAACCTTTCCGGGGCCGGCGGCCAATACTTCATCGAGCAAGCGGGTGTTCAATGCGCCGGGCGCAATCGCATTGACGTCTATCCCGTCTTCCCTGACCTCTTCGGCGAGCGTTTCGACGAAACGCACGATGGCCGCCTTGGAGACCGCATAAGCGCTGAGCCGGGGCAGGGGGTTCGTGGCGCCACCGCCCGACAGCTGGATGATCTTCCCGCCCCTTCGCGCCTTGAAGGTGGGCAATACCGCACGGCACATCAGGATCGAGCCGTAGAGATTGATGTCTATGGTGCGCGCCCATTCCTGCCAGTCGACGTCCTCAATAACGCCCTTCGGGCCATACACCCCGGCATTGTTCACGAGGATGTCGATATGACCAAACTCGCTTCGCGCGAAGCCGACGAGCTTCTCGACGTCGTCGATCTTCGATACGTCGGCGCCGCGCGCGACGACCCGCTGGCCGGCGCCCACCAATGAACGGAGCTGTCCCTCCGCTATTTCCAGTAGCCCCTTGTTCCGAGCGCAGATGGCCACACTCGCGCCCGCTGCGAGATATTGCTTCGCGATCTCCAGCCCTAGGCCTTGACTGGCGCCGGTGATGATGGCGACCTTGCCCTTGAGAACTTGTTCCATCGTGTGCTTCCGCCTCAATTCACGCGGGCGTTCCCACCGCCATGTATTTCAACCGGCCATCCGTGGCGAGGTTGGCCAGGAAACGGCCCGCGTCCAGAATGGTGATGCCCGGCGCCGCTTTGACAATGGCGTCGGCCACAATGCCCTTGTAATCCGGCCAGGGAGTGGAAATGATAAGCGCCTGCGCGCCCTTAAGCGCGCTGATCGGGTCGTCGGCCCGGGTAAGCTTGAGGCTCAATTCCTTCGGAAGCTCCGTGATTGCCGGATCGTGCACGCAAACCTGTACGCCATGCTCGACGAGCCAGTGGCACAGTTCGACCGACGCCGAACGACGCAGCGTATCTGTACCCGACTTGTATGTGAGCCCCCAGACCGCGACACGTGTCCGGGAAAGATCGGGAAACAGCGCTTGCAGCTTCCGCATGGGCCATTGCTTGTGCGCTTCGTTGCTCGACTTTACCGAGGAGAGCAGGGGGGTTGCTACGCGTTTCTCGGCGCTGATCCCGTTCAGGAACACAATGTCGCGGGCGAGTGTCCCGCCGGCAAATGCCGCTCCCGGAGAGAGGTAAGCGCCGGGGCCGATTCTGCTTTCGCTCTTAAGGCCTCGTTCGACCTCTTTGGCGTCCGCGCCTGTCAACTCGCAGAGGGAGGCAATCTCGTTGGCAAATGTGACCGACGTCGCCAGGAAAGCGTTAATGGCATGCTTGGTCATCTCGGCCGACTCGACCGACATCCACTCGATCCGCGCGGTGATAGGGCGCAACAGGCGATCCAGTCTTTCCCGGTCCCGCGCCGAGCGGACCCCAACCACGAACCGGTCCGGATTCAGGAAGACCTCGATGGCCTTGCCGAGCCGCAGATTCTCGGGGGAGCAGGCGAAGCCGATTTCCTTCTTCGGGAAGCGCGCATTTACGACCGCTTCCAGCCGTTTGACCGAGCCCACCGGCATCTGAGAAGAAATCAGGACCGTCGCCCCGGCCGGGAGATGGGGGAGCGTTCTCTCGACCTGGGCGACAACATAATCGGTGTCCGCATTGTCATCATCATCAACCGGCGTGTCATAGGCGATCCATAGCACTTCGGCGTTCCGAAGTGCTTCCTCGGCGCTGGCGGAAAAGTTCAGCATGCTCGATGCCAGTCCCCTCTTTACCAGGTCTTCTAGCCCAGGTTCTAAGAGAGGCGGGGTTCCCCGACTCAAACCCTCGATTGTCTTCCCATCGAAATCGAGTCCCGTTACCCGATTACCCAGTGACGCGAGGCAAGCCGCGGTCACCGTCCCAAGGTGCCACAGCCCTTGAACGCAGACGTTCATTTTCTGGCTTCCAACACCCACTCGTTGGCCCGAAGAAACTGGACCGTCTTGATAATTCCTTCCCGGATGCCGAGATTCGGCTTCCACCCCAGCGAGCGGATCCTAGCGGTTTCAAGGAAGATGAAAGGGTTGTCGCCTACCCACCCGCGATCGCCGCCGGTGAACTCCAGCCTGGGCTTCACGCCCAGCGCCTCGCAGATCCAGCCGATGGAGTCGGTGACCACGCAGTAACCATCAACCCCGAGGTTGAAGACGTTCACCTTGTCCACAGCCTTATCCATTGCCAGCAGCATAGCGTCGACGCAGTCCTGGACGTAGAGGTATGACTTGCGCTGCTTGCCGTCGCCCAACACCCGCAGCTTCGTCGGGTCCCGTTTCAACTGCTTGTAGAAGTCGAAGACATGCCCGTGAGTGTAGCGCTCGCCGAGGATCGAGACGAAACGGAAGATCCAAGACTGGAACCCGAATCCCTCGCAATAGGCATTGATCAGTCCTTCTCCGGCGAGTTTGGAGGCTCCATACAGGGACGTCTGGACGGGAAACGGCGCATTTTCTGGCGTCGGAATCACCGTAGCCTCGCCGTAAACCGAACCTGTTGAAGTGAAGAGGATGTGCTTAACTCCATTGATGCGCATCGCTTCCAGTACATTGTGAGTGGCGATGGTGTTCAGCTCGAGATCTCTGCGCGGATACTCGGTTCCAAAACGCACGTCGGCATTGGCAGCCAGGTGCATCACGCAGTCCGCGCCGCGGAACCACTCGATCAATCCCCTGCTGTCGAGAATGTCGCCTTCAATCAAGCGGAAGTGGGGATGTTTCAGCGCACTATCCAGAAATCTGCGCTGGCCAGTGGAAAAATCGTCGACGCCCGTGATCCGGTGTCCCTGAGCGAGCAACCGGTCGACAAGGGCGCTGCCGATAAATCCTGCGCAGCCTGTTACGACGACTACCACAGTATTCCTTTCGCCTTACACACGAAATACTTCATGACAATGAACTCAGGCACGCTGTCGTGGCGGTTGACGCGATCACGCCGGTGCACGGGATCAATCCCTTGACGTCGACCGCCCTGGCAGAGTCCCGTGCGAAGTAAAACCTCAGGTAGCGGTTCTTTGGGTGAATTCGAGAATCGGGATTGCTCACAATCTTGAACTCAAGGACGCCGGTGTTGGGTCGCCGTATACGAAGCAGACGGGTGACGCGGTGTTAAACTTATCACTATCCTAGGAGGTCGCTAAGTGAATTTCACAGAAGATTGGACGACAACGCACACGGAACTCTGGATGACGCATCTTGGACATTTGCGAGGGGTTCCCGATGGCCATGCAATTGAAATCGGATGCTTCGAGGGCAGAAGCACTATATGGTTTCTAAAAAATATTCTCACAGACGAACGATCACGATTGATTTGCATTGATACATTCGAAGGCGGTGACGATCAACGTAAGTTCGGCACGAAGTTAGATAAACTTTATGATCGCTTCTGCTCGAATATCGACGAATGCAATCTCGCAGACAAAACTCAAGTTTTCAAGATGGAATCCGTCGAAGCACTTCAAAGACTGCCTGGATTATGCCATGACTTTATTTATCTCGACGGATCACACATAGCAAAAGATGTTTTGCAGGATCTGGTCCTCTCTTGGCCGTTGCTAAAAATTAACGGGATTATGATTCTTGACGATTACGGATGGAATCTTGATCCCGACAGGTTAAATCGACCACAACCGGCAATCGATGCGTTCCTGGATATCTACTCTCAGAAGTTGGAAATTCTCCATAAAGGCTTGCAAGTGATAGTGAGGAAAACAGAGTGAAGGTTACAAGTATCCTTTCGAATTGGATGAACAAACTCTTGCCCGTCTTCGGGGAACCGCCGGACAAAGCAAGGGTGAAAATCGCGGCCGTAGCCATGGTCTACAACGAGGCGTTAGTCCTTCCATATTTTCTTCGCCATTACAGGTACCTCGATGAAATTCACGTGCTTTACGAAACCGACAGTACAGACGAGAGTCTAGAGATTCTGATGCAGGCACCGAATGTCATAGTGGAGAAGTGCCACATCGAAGGTGGACTTGACGACTTCGAGAAGATCAATCTGATTAACAAGGTCGTTCAGAGGAATAAAGCAGACTGGATATACGTCGTTGATCCGGACGAGTTCGTCTTTCCGCCCAACGAATCCCCTCATGATTTCCTGAAACGACAGTCTCGCGATGTTGTCCGGTCGGCGATGTTCCAGGTTTACAGACACCGGAGCGACAGGGACCTAGATCCGTCCTTGGCTCCCGTACCTCAAAGGACCCACGGTGATCTGGACTTGTTCTCCACCGAAACGCGGACTAACCGAGCTTCCAATAATCTCTACATAAAGCCGAACATAGTACGACCCTCGAAAAGGATCCGCTTCTTGCCGGGGCACCACAAGATTGAGGGGGACCCTCGGACATCTCGCGAGCAGTACGTGGGAGCTCACTGGCAGATGGCCGACCCCTCGATTGCGATCGCCAGAAGAATGGAGCGCAAGGCAAGGATCAGCGAGAGAAATAGAGCGCACAAGATGGGAAGACAACACTATGATGTTTCAGTGGACAAGATCAAAGAAGAATGCGAGCGTCATCTGGACGACCCCATCATTGATGCACTATGCTCGTTCAGCGAAGTAACCGTTCAAAACTGAATGTGTCAATGAGAATGAGACAGCTCGGTGTATCTCAGGACGGAGCTGAGGTTTCGCTCGACCAAGATCTCGACGACCAGGTTGGCTTTCAACGTCTCTGCCAAGTCGTAGCCGGCTGCATTGTTCCATCCCATCCTATCGAAGTTCGCGGTCGACCGGAACGATTCCTCGAGAAAAGGAGTGAGCGCCAAGCCGAATGAGTCGTGCAATATCACGGCGTTGATATTTCCGGGTGCGTTGCAACGGGTGGAGTATCCCGACGCGACCGTTGGTTGCAAAACTCCGGAAATTGGGAGCGAGATAGGTCGATGTTCCGCGCAAGTGCTGTGATCGAGTTCGAAATCCTCGTCCGGGAACTCCAAGCCCATCATCCTTGCGATATCCATGCTTTGTCGCTCAATAACCTTAGGGTTGAAGCTCGCCCATGATCTGACAAAAAGGCCTGGAAAGTAAGGCTCGAGAATTCGCGCTATTTCGTGGTAGGCCGTATGAGCTCCGCGCGGGTTCCAGTGCGTGTCCGTCTTGTAGTACAGAATGTCCGATCCCTTGTCTGCGATAAGATTTGCGCGCAGGTCGATCACCGTCGCCTCGGGCGCGGATTTCAAATAGGCCATGAGCTGATCCAGGCGCGAAGGTCCGACCTTCGGGCCGATCCAGGCGGGGAGATACTCCGGGTATATGCTTTCCTTGTTCGGCGCAATGACGAGCACGTACTTGGCGCCGATGTTCCTGAAGTGCCGCGTCCGCTCGATCAGCAACTTGCGCCAGCGCTCCAACTCGTCTTGCGAAAACGGATCGCGACCCCACACGTCCCGCTCGAGCAATTTGTCGGCGCTCAGGCCGGCGTAATAAAGCCAGCCATCGGTCCCCAGAATAGACTCCGGGATCGGCGAAATCTTGAGCCACTTGACATATAACCGTCCGGACAGGGCCGCGATTTTCACCCGTAGTGGCAACGCGGCATTGAATTGCTCCTCGAACAGGGAAGGATAGCGCCTCATATCGCCGACCTTCCAACTCCAGCCCGGAAATTCTGGCTTTCTAGAATCTGTCCATGTGCGCAGCGAAGAACTCAGCATGACAGTCATGGGCGCGCAGAGCGCGAGGCAGAAGACCACGACGCGCAGCCACGACCAAATCGGGTATGAATCGGGACGATCCACGGTGGTGTTCAATCGGGCGATCGATCGCCTAGAACCTGAAGTAGATGAACGGATTGTATGCGCCCATCGCGACGAATGACACGCACGCTCCGAACAGCACGGCAAACCAGGTCGTCACGAGCAGCTCATAGACAGCGCGGCCCGCGCTGCCCCCTCGCATTCGCTCTTGCCAATGCCGGTGCAGTGAATGCAGCGCCGGGGTTGCGGCAACCGCGGCGACGCAAAGGACGGCAATGAATGTGGGCGAAGAAACACCGGGTGTTCCCGTCCCCGCCTCGCCCATGCCGAACATGGCGCGATAGTACCGGCCGGCCTGGTCCAGGCTTTCGGTCCTGAAAAGAACCCAGCCCAGCTGGACGACCAGCAGAAGGTACACATGTCTGCCGAATCTTCCGAGAGCATCGAGTGCTGCCCTGACGGCACTCAGCCGCTCCAGTGCCAAGAATACGCCCTGGTAAAGGCCCCAAAGGACGAAATTCCAGTGGGCGCCGTGCCAGAGGCCGCACAGAAAAAACACGACGAACAGGTTGACGGTCGTGCGGAAGCGGCCGAGCCGGTTCCCGCCGAGCGGAATATAAAGATAGTCCCTGAACCAATTCGACAGCGAAATGTGCCAGCGGCGCCAGAATTCCTGGACCGATTGGGAAACGTAGGGATAGTTGAAGTTGTTGACGATGCGGAAACCGAACAGCCTGCACAAGCCTCTGGCCATGTCCGAGTAACCGGAGAAATCGAAATAGATCTGACCCGTGTAGCACAGGACTGCAAGCCAGGCTGCGGAGGCGGACAAATGGCGGGCGCTCCCTGAAAATGTCTCGTCGGCGAACATTCCGAGGACGTTGGCGATCATCAGCTTCTTGGCGAGGCCGATGATGAAAATCCCAGTTCCCTCGGTCAAATCGCCGACGGTCACGTGCCTGACAGTCAGTTGGTCGGCGATGTCGCGATAGCGAATGATGGGGCCCGCGATGAGCTGGGGAAACAAGGCGATATAGAGTCCATAGTTGATGATATTTTTTTGCGCGGTTGCTCTCTTTGCGTAGATGTCGACTAGATAGGAAATCGCATGAAACGTGAAAAAGGAGATGCCCAGAAGCAATCCGAACGGCCTGATCTTGATCTCGCTCATCCCCAGTGCGCCGAGGACCAGGTTTGCGTTTTCCAGCGCGAAAAACGTATATTTTGCCGTTCCCAGAAGCAGCAAATTGAATGAAATGCCCAGCCACAGGGGCCGTGCGGCCCGCTTCCCTTGCTCGTGGGCTCGATCGATGCTCCGACCGACCAGATAGTTAACGCCGATTGAAAACGGGAGGAGCAGCAATCCCGACAGTTGGCCCCACGCGTAGAAAAAAAGACTGGCGACCAGCAGAACAAAGTTTCTGAAACTGCGCGGAGACAGGTAGTAAACAACGAGAACGACCGGCAGAAATCCGAAGAGAAAAACGCTAGATGTAAAAAGCATTCGGCTCTTTAAAGTGCCCCAGTCTGGATTAGTGTGGTAAAAAAGGCGCCCACGGTCGCATGCACTTGGCGGTGGCGTGGAGTTGTATCGAGCTCACCACCAGCGTCGGATGGACATGCGACCCCCAGGTGAGCTTCAAAGCGTCGATCTGAAATACGCGATGGTACGCTTTAGGCCCTCCTCCAATGGCACCGTCGGCGCCCATGCCAGCGAGGAGCGCGCAAACGAAATATCCGGCTGACGCTGGCGCGGATCGTCCTGGGGCAACGGCAGGAACACAAGCTTCGAGCGGCTCCCCGTCAATTTCAGCGTCATTTCGGCCAGTTCCCGCATGGTGAACGCGACAGGATTGCCGAGGTTCACCGGGCCGGTGATTTCGGGGGGCGAATCCATCAGCTTCAGCAGCCCGTCCACCAGATCGTCGATGTAGCAAAAGGAGCGGGTCTGCGTGCCGTCGCCGTAGATGGTGATGTCCTGACCGCGCAGCGCCTGCACGATGAAGTTGCTCACCACGCGCCCGTCATCGGGCAGCATGCGCGTACCGTAAGTATTGAAGATGCGTGCCACCTTGATCTCCAATCGGTGCTGTCGGTGATAGTCGAAGAACAGCGTTTCGGCGCAGCGCTTGCCTTCGTCATAGCAGGCGCGGGGACCGATGGGATTGACGCGGCCCCAGTATGCTTCGGTCTGCGGATGCACCTCGGGATCGCCGTAGACTTCGCTGGTCGAGGCTTGCAGTATCCGCGCCTTGACCCGCTTTGCCAGGCCCAACATGTTGATCGCCCCGTGCACACTTGTTTTAGTGGTCTGCACCGGATCGAGCTGATAGTGAATGGGGGAAGCCGGACAAGCGAGATTGAAGATGCGGTCGACTTCAACATAGAGCGGAAACGTAACGTCATGACGCATCGCTTCAAACAGGGGATTGCGCAGCAGGTGGACAATGTTGTCCTTGCTCCCCGTGAAATAGTTGTCGACACACAGGACGTCGTGGCCGCTATTGACCAGTTTCTCGCAAAGATGCGACCCGATGAATCCCGCGCCCCCTGTAACCAGAATTTTCATTTGTCCTCCTGCCTTGTCGCACCCGTCTGCAAACGGGCAAACCGGCACCTTGAAACGCTCCACCCACAGCGCGAGCACAAGCAACGGCCATAGCCGGGTGCTGTGCGAGGCGCGGCCGGAGACGTGCTCCTCGACATAGCGTTCGACTTCCTCCTGCCGGAACCAGTGCGAAAGCGTCTTTCGCGACACCAGCGTGTCGCGCATCATGTCCGCGAGGTCTTCCTTCAGCCAGCGCGTCAGCGGGACCGAGAATCCCTTCTTCGGCCGGTCCATGAAGCCCCGCGGCAGCCAGTCGGCAAAGGCCGCCTTGAGGA
>Ga0193726_1000531_pt1 | contig 39328 bp, 33 predicted proteins | sample H2c1metaG_FD_144928 | JGI IMG/M metagenome (GOLD analysis project Ga0193726, IMG submission 144928) | Soil microbial communities from a riparian zone of the East river system, Colorado, United States - H2c1 | ecosystem: Environmental > Terrestrial > Soil > Riparian zone | place: USA: East River... | reverse complement strand
GGCGGTCGCGATCGACTTATGCCGCAGGAAATTTCGCAAGCTGCTGTTCCATCACCGAGACCCCAGCTCTCTCTTTTATTGGACGGATCGATAATGGCGCCTCGTCGATTCGGCCCGAGTCGACTCGGAATGAGCGCAAAACCCGGCGTTCGGGGCGTCACCCCATGACCTCGGCGCCAAATGGGGCTTATTCAAAACAGCGTGATGAAACAGAGGCTTACGGAAAAAGCTTGATCACGGTTGCGTGTTGTTTGTGCAACACATTTCCAAAAACGGCTGCCGCAATAGGGTCCGAAGCGGTTCATTAGTTGCGTGTGCAGATGTGTTCAGTAATTGTGTCGGTGCGACGGAGGGGGGCATCCCGAGGTCGTCCCGTTAGGTGGTTCGCTTAAGTCCCTCGCGTTGATGCGGGAGTGTCCGAAGGCGCGAAGCGACTAAGCGGGTTTTTTTAAGGGACAAGGGAACCAACCTAGGGTGTTTCACCCAGCGGATCCGGAACCTTCCCTACAGAGCAACTGGAGGTTAACATGAAGATGGTTAAGAGCCTTATCCTCGGCTCAGCGGCGGGTCTTCTCGCCATGAGTGGGGCGCAGGCAGCTGATCTTCCCGTCAAGGCCAAAGCGGTCGAGTACGTGAGGATCTGCTCCCTGTATGGTGCCGGTTTCTTCTACATTCCGGGCACCGACACCTGCATCAAGCTGGGTGGTTATCTGCGCGTCGACACCACGTTCAACGGCGCCGGCGTTCAGGATACGCCCGCTTGGAGCGGCGATCCGGGCCAGGGCAACCGCTATCGCGACTACTACTCCACCCGCGCCCGTTTGGCGCTCACGGTCGATACCCGCACCGCGACGGAATACGGCGTGGTTCGTACCTTCGGTCAGGGTGACTTCACGTTCGACACCTTGGGCGGCGCAACGTTCAACCCGAACAGCTTGGCTACCAACCTCGGCGCCAACCCGAACCTGCTGAACTCTGCTGGCGGCGGCTATGTCGCGGTTGAAATGGGCTTCATCCAGTTCGCCGGATTCACCTTCGGTCGGTCTGCCTCGGCCTATTCGACGCCTTGGCATGGTTATCCGGGCAACAACTCGTCCAACCTGCTCGGCGGTAACGACACCGTCACCGGCGTGAACAACATCCAGTACAGCGCGCAGTTCGGCAACGGCGTGTCCGGCACCATCGGTCTCGATGATCCGACGGTGTACAACCGTACCAATATATTCAACCTGTCGACTGGCCTGCCTGCAAGCGGATCCGGCGCTACCGGCAACGCTTACGGTGGTGTGCATTCTCCCGACATCGCCGGCAACATCCGCGTCGATCAGGCCTGGGGTCTGTTCCAGATTTCGGGTATCGCGCATGAAGTGGTTGCCTCTTACAACTCTCTTACTACCGCTACGGCGCAACCGTGCAACGCGTTCTCTGCTACTTGCCCGTTCGGAGCTTCGGAACCCAGCGGTCACCCTGATACCAAGTGGGGCGGCGCGGTGATGGCTGCCTTGAACATCAAGAACATCCCCACCGGTCCCGGCGACGACCTCAAGATCGACGCAACTTGGTCTAAGGGCGACACGAAGGAAGTGATCGCCACCAGCGCAGGCTCGCCGAGCTTCTTGATGTTTGGCAGCACCGGCGCTGCCGGCGGTTACCAGAGCTTGGGCTTTGGTTCTACCACGGACGCTGTTTTCCTTCCCGTGGCAAATGGTGGAGATGGGTCGCTCCATCTGACGAGCGCTTACGGTGTCCGTGGTGCGTTCAACCACAACTGGGATCCGTACTGGTCGTCCAGCCTGTTCGGCAGCTACTCGGCCGTTCGTTACGACGGTACCGCGAAGGTGCTCTTCTGTAACGCGTTTACGGCCGGTACTGGTGGTCTCGGTAACAAGTCCGTCGACTACAGCTGTAACCCGGACTTCAACGTCGCCCAGGTCGGCGTCGTGACCCGGTGGACTCCCGTCAAGAACTTGACGTTCTCGGCCGAAGTCATGTGGACCGCCCTCGACCAGAAGTTCACTGGTACGTCGGTCCTGACCCCTGCTGCTCCGAAGCCGACGGCGGTTTACGAGTTCAAGGACCAGAACACCGTAACCTTCAACGTTCGCGCTCAGCGTAACTTCTGATCCCGATCGTCTGACAACTCTCTAAGAGAACCTCCGGCAGGAAACTGCCGGGGGTTTTTCTTGGTATGTACTGATGACGTGCGATTGCCGCCCCGTGAAGTGTTTGCGGCTCGGTCAAAGCAATTCAACGCAGCGAAGGCGCGCGCCAGAACTGAAGATGCTGGTAACCGAAGACCGCTGGATGGCGGTCTTTTACTTTGTGCATCTCTGACTTTTATGTCATCTTCCGTACATAGCAACTAGATAGCGTGCTGCTATCGCGAAACACGTTAATAGCGAAATCGCAGCAGATCATTGTTCACACAGCCCAGGCCAACCTGCGAAATAACTCCAAGCGATCACCGGTAAGAAAATCGTCGCTCATTGCATTGCCCCTTGTTGGGGCCGGCAGCTTTTTCAGCTTCGGGAAATCCGGGAGTGCGGAAATGCCTTGGAGCAAAGTTCTCAACTTTACCGATCCATTCTCTTATCAGGCGGCCATTCGCGCCGCGGATGTTGAGCTTTATCCCACCACGAGGGGGGAATTCCGCGCCGAGTTGACGCAGATCAACCTGCGCCAACTCTGGATGCAGCGCTTCCACGAAAAGCTGCCGCAAGTCTTCGTCAGCAAAATTAAGCCGGGTCGCAGGGCCATAGGCTTCCTCACCGGAGAACAGCCCGCGATACAGCACTGCGGAATGGACCTTTCGTCACGTGATATCGTCGTCTGCAATTACGACGTGATGCACCACCGGACCGCAGGTGACTGCCGCTTTGGGGCGATGTCCCTGACAACAGATGATTTTGATGCCGCGTGCAGAGCGATATTCGGCCACGAATTTTCAGAGCCACGGTTAAAGCATCTTGTTCGGCCAAGTCCTGACCTCATGTCGCGGCTGCTAAACCTTCATGAGATGGTTGGACAACTCGCCAAAGCTACTCCCGATATTCTGGCGCTTCCCGAGGTAGCTCGGGCCCTGGAGCAGGAACTGATCCACCTGATGATCAGGTGCCTGACTGAGGGTGCGTCGTCGGGAATGACCACCGGCGGTCGCCGCCACGATGCGATCGTCGCGCGGCTCGAAGAATTCCTGGAAGCGCACCCCAACACGCCGCTGTACCTGACGGAAATTTGCGCGGGCATCGGCGTAGCGGAGCGAACGCTCCGCGCCGCCTGTGAGGAGCATTTGGGAATGGGTCCAATCCGCTATCTGGGCTTGCGGCGAATGCACCTGGTTAGACGTGCGCTTTTACGAGCCGACCCTTCGAAAACCGTAACGCAAGTCGCCACCGATCACGGCTTCTGGGAGTTAGGACGCTTCGCAGTCGCTTATCGAGCACTGTTCGGGGAGTCACCTTCTGCGACATTGCACCGACCATCCGACGACAGGCAAATATTTTTCAATCGCCCGTCGTCGCTCGCGGAATCCCGATTTGCTTAGTTAGGCAACCGACCAACCTGCGGTTTTCGCATAGACGGAAGTTAAGCTGATCCTAAGATCGGCTCGCGTGGGCATTGATCCCATGCTGAATGTTTTAGGAAAGCCAATGAAGCTGTGGCTGCCATAGGCTTTAATCTACTACCGCGGATAAGAACGCTGCTGGACAAGATGCTTATCGCCAGTGCTGCTTCAAGGCAGGCATTAGACCGTAACGCAGCCTGAGCAGAACAGTGATTACTGAGGCCGCCTTCGGGCGGTCTTTTTACTTCACCCAGACTCGGCAAAAATTTGCACCGTTACCGGAACTACATCCGCCGAAATTGCATAGACCGCGAACCACCGTCCCTTCAATCTCCCGCTGGATTCTGACGGAGAGCCAACAATGAAAAACAAGCTTTTTGCGGTATTGGCCAGCGCGATCCTCGGAATAACACTGAGCTTCGGCTGGTCGTTCCAGGCTTCTGCACAGAACGATCCATTACCGTCATGGAATGATACCTCGGCGAAGCAGGCCATCGTCGATTTTGTCGGCCGCGTTACCAAAGCCGGGGGACCTGATTTTGTAGCGCCTGCTGAGCGCATCGCGACATTCGATAACGACGGCACGCTATGGGTCGAGCAGCCGATGTACGTGCAAATGGCGTTCGCGCTCGACCGCGTGAAGGCGCTGGCTCCCCTGCATCCGGAATGGAAGGATACGCAGCCTTTCAAAGCCGTGCTTGAGGGAGACATGAAAACTTTGGCTGAATCCGGCGAGCGCGGCCTGGTTGAAGTGATCATGGTCACCCATGCCGGTATGACCACCAGCGAATTCGCAAAAATCGTAACGGACTGGCTCGCCACCGCGCGGGACCCGCGGTTCAAGCGGCCCCACACCGAACTCGTCTACCAGCCGATGCTCGAAGTGCTCGCCTATCTGCGTGCCAACGGTTTCAAGACTTTTATCGTATCGGGCGGCGGCGTCGAGTTCATGCGGCCGTGGGCCGAACGGATGTACGGCATTCCGCCCGAGCAGGTGATCGGATCGTCAATCAAGACCAAATTCCAGATCACCGATGGCAGCCCGGCGCTGTTTCGGCTGCCGGAAGTCAACTTCATCGACGACAAGGCGGGCAAGCCGATCGGAATCAACGAAGCCATTGGCCGCCGGCCGATCGCCGCATTCGGCAATTCCGACGGTGATCTTGAGATGCTGCAGTGGACAACACTGAGTGGCGGCGTGCGCCTCGGGCTGATCGTTCATCACACTGACGCTGAACGCGAATATGCCTATGACCGGCAGTCGCATTTTGGTCATCTCGCCGTCGCTTTGGACGCCGCGGCCGTGAACAAATGGACGGTGGTCGACATGAAGAAGGACTGGAAGGTCATCTTTCCGTTCGAGAAGCGCTGAACTCCGAAAAGATCTCAAACTGGCGGACTCCGCGCCGGTCAACGCAGCGTAATGTATTGAACCCAAATAATTTGCCAGCTTCCGGAGTCGCATAGCGAAGCCGGAGCCGGTCCCCCATCCTGCGCGATTGCAGTTCGCAACGGCGACGCTGTCGAATGAGATGGACGGATGGCGGAGAACGGGACAGCTACGTTTGCCAATCCGGACGACTACCAAGCCGGTATTGGGGACGCGAGTGTCAATCTCATCGTCACCGGCGGCGGAGATTTCAATGCGCGCCTGACACGGTTGAACTTGCGCCGTCTTTACCTGCTTCGTGGCCGCGAAAATTTGCCGCGCATCGCTTATATCGCGTTGTCGCCGGCGCGGGTGTTTGTTTCGTTTCCAACCGGCGCGGGTCCATCCTTAACATATGGCGGACTTGGATTGCAGTTCGGCGACGTCGTATTTCACAGCCGCGGTGAGCGAATGCATCAGCGGACCGATGGAGAAAGCCAATGGGGCCTTATGTCGTTGCCGCCCGAGCAGCTCGCCGCCTGCGGTAAGGCCCTGACTGGACTGGAGTTAACTTCGCCGTCTGCCGGCCGGGCGCTGCGACCATCGCGGGGCGCCGCGGTGCGCTTGCTGCGGCTTCATTCAAAGGCCTGTCGTCTCGCCGAAACGAGACACAAGTTAATCGCGAATCCGGAAGTCGCGCGAGCGCTCGAGCAGGAATTGCTTCACGCGCTTGTCAATTGCCTGACGGCCGACGATGCCAACGGCAATCTGAAAACGAGGCGGCACCACGCCGATATCATGGTTCGGTTCGAGGATGCGTTGACCACACTTAGTGGCCCACAGCTCAACATGCCCGCGCTTTGCTCGGCTATCGGCGTGCCGGAACGAACGTTGCGGGTGTGCTGCACCGAATTCCTGGGCATGAGTCCTACCCGGTACCTTCTGCTGCGACGATTGAACCTGGTGCGCTCGGCGTTGCAGCGTGCCGATCCGGAAGCCGCAAGCGTCGCAGAGATTGCCCAGACCTATCAATTCCGTGAGCCGGGGCGCTTCGCTGTGACCTACCGTACCATCTTCGGGGAAATGCCCTCGTCAACGCTCCGAGGAAAATCGATCAAAAGCATGAATCTGCCGAAATCGCATAGCGTGTGCAATGCAACCTGCAGAAAATCGCCGGCTCGATAAAGAAGCGGACAGCCTGGGCGGTGGCCGACGGCGAAGAGCGACGACCTGTTGCCGAACTCTATCCGAAAACGCTGCCCGATGGCCGATCAAAACTCGCAGCGGAGGTCTGGAATCATGAAGATCAGTCGACGGGTAGGGAGCCTGCTAGTTTCAAGCGTTGCCTTAGCAGCGTTAAGCTTGCCCGCATTCGCTCAGGCACCAGCCAAACCCAACATCGTTTTCATCATGGGCGACGACATCGGCATTATGCAGCCGAGCATCTACCATCGCGGCCTGATGGTTGGCGAGACGCCGAACATCGACCGTATCGGCAACGAGGGCGCGCTCTTCATGCACTATTATGCCGAGCAGAGCTGCACCGCCGGGCGCAACGCCTTCTTCACCGGCATGCATCCGCTGCGCACCGGCATGATTCCTCCGCAACTGCCCGGCAGCCCGTCGTGGCTGCGACCTGGCACCCCGGCGGTAGCCAAGTTTCTGCTCGACCAGGGCTACAACACCGGCGAGTTCGGCAAGAATCACCTCGGCGACCATGTCGAGGCGCTGCCGACGGCGCACGGTTTCCAGGAGTTCTGGGGTTACCTGTACCATCTCGACGCGATGCAGGGCGTAAGCTTCCCCGACCTCAACAAGTCGCCGACCGTGCAAGGCATCGCGCCGCCATGCATGAACACACCGATACCGGGGCTCACCGAGGTTCCCGGTGCAGTGGATCCTCGAACAACGACCTGCCTGACGCCGCCGCGGCCGGTCCTCGCATGCAAGTCTTCCGATGGCACGCAGAAGAACCAGACGTGCAAGGACGAAGGCCCGCTGACGCTGGATCGATCCAGAACCGTGGACGAAGAAATCTCGACCAAGGTTATCGACTTCCTCGACCGCAACGATCCGAAGAAGACCAACAAGCCCTTCTTCGTCTGGTACAACCCGGCGCGCATGCATATTACGACCATGCTGTCGCCGAAATACGAGGCCATGATCGGCGAGGCGGGCGGCAAGGACTGGGGCCTCAACGAAGCCGGCATGAAGCAGATGGACGATAACATCGGCTATGTCCTCAAGAAACTTGAGGACATAGGTCAGCTCGACAATACCATTATCGTCTTTACCACCGACAACGGCGCAGAGAACATTACATTTCCGGATGGCGGCACCACCCCCTTCAAAGGCGGGAAGCTGACCACCTGGGAAGGTGGCATGCGCGCTCCGCTGGTGGTTCGTTGGCCCGGCCACATCAAGCCGGGCACGGTCAAGAACCAGATGTTCTCGGCCCTCGACTGGTTGCCAACGCTGGTCGACATCGCCGGCGGGCCGAAAGGCGACGAGTTGAAGAAGCAGATCGAGGCCGGCAGCTACCCCGGCATCGTCAAGACGACGCTCGACGGTGTCGACCAGCGCGCCTATCTCGAAGGCACGTCGGAGAAATCGGCGCGTGAGGTGTTCTTCTACTACACGGGCTCGCAACCGTCGGCGGTGCGTTACAAGAACTGGAAGTTCTACTACACGATGGTGCCCGACACCGCGATCGGCGGGCTGTATGGGGCCACCACCTTCCACTGGACCCAGATTGCCAACATCATGCGTGATCCCTTCGAGCAGACAGTCGGCGCCGACGCGAAGTCGTTACTGGGCTATGCGGGTTCGCTGGGCTCGCCGAGCACCGCCTATCTCTACGACTGGAACATGCTGCCGATCGGCCAGCTGCTGTGGACGAAGGAACTGATGTCGTACAAGGAGTTTCCGCCGATGCAGGCGCCGGAGACCTACAATCTCGACGGCATTCTTAAGGCAATGCAGGCGTCCGGTCACCGGAGCGAATGACCGGGAAGGGGTATCCTTCGGCGACGCCATCACAAAGGCGGCCGGCCCGAAAGGGTCGGCCGTTTCGGCTTGAAGCAGCAAGCATTTTACCGGTCCGCGTTGGCGCTGCGGCACGCCCCGACCAAATTGGCGTGACAGCATTTCTGCCGAAACTGCATAGCGCGTGAAACACCTCATCGGGCAGTGTGATGAATGAAGCCGCAGGCTTGATGCGCGGCCCCGGGGTTGATCATGAATCTCACCGATACGAGACCGTCATCTGACCGTGGACAATCGTTCGAGCATCCGGCGGACATCGAGATGCACTACGTGCCGGGCGGCACGTTTCGCATGGGCTCGGATCGGCACTATCCGGAGGAAGCACCGGTCCATCGCGTCACAGTGGACGGGTTCTGGATGGACCGTACACCGGTTACCAATCGCCAGTTTCGCAAATTCATCAACGCGACCGGCTACGTTACCTTCGCCGAAATTACGCCCGATACGAAAGACTATCCGGACGCCTTGCCCCACATGCTTAAGGCCGGCTCGCTGGTGTTCACGCCGCCCAAGCAGGCCGTGGACCTGCGGTATTGGGGCGAATGGTGGACGTTCAAATTCGGCGCCAGCTGGCGCCGTCCCTACGGTCCGCGCAGCAACATCAGCGGGCTCGATGAGCATCCGGTCGTCCACGTCGCCTATCGGGACGTCGAAGCCTATGCCAAATGGGCCGGCAAGGAATTGCCGACCGAGGCCGAATGGGAATTCGCCGCGCGCGGTGGGCTTGATGGCGCGGAATTCGCCTGGGGTGACGAGCAATCTCCTGGCGGCAAGCACATGGCGAATACCTGGCAAGGGAATTTCCCGAACCAGAACCTCGCGTCCGACGGCTACGAGCGCACGTCGCCCGTCACCGCATTCCCGGCCAATGGCTATGGCCTGCACGACATGATCGGCAACGTCTGGGAATGGACGGCCGATTGGTATTCGCAGAAGCATGAAGCCGATGCGCCGAAGGCGTGCTGCATTCCACAAAATCCGCGCGGCGGGCTCGAGGCCGCGAGCTACGATTCTCGTGATCCGAAAATCAGGATTCCACGCAAGGTGCTTAAAGGCGGCTCGCATCTTTGCGCGCCCAATTACTGCCGCCGCTATCGTCCGGCCGCGCGTCATGCCCAGCCGGTCGACACCTCGGCAAGCCATGTCGGCTTCAGGTGCATCACCAGAAAGAGGGTCACGTCATGAGCAACGATAGGGATCCAGGAAAGTCTAGCACAAGGCCAATCGGCGGAGGATTGAAACGCCGCGATCTCTTGTTGAGCGGCAGTTCTCTCGTCGCCGCTTCTGCACTCTCGGCTGTCGGCTTGACAACTCCGGCGCAAGCGCAGCAACAACCGGCGACGCCGGCACCCGCGTCGGCCGGGCAGCGACCCAACATCGTCGTCATCATGGGTGACGACATCGGCATCTGGAATATCGGTGCCTATCACCGCGGCATGATGGCTGGGCGGACGCCGAACCTCGACAAGCTTGCCGCCGAAGGCATGCTGTTCACCGATTATTACGCGGAGGCGAGCTGCACGGCGGGTCGTGCCAACTTCATCACCGGCGAGCTGCCGATCCGCACCGGCATGACCACGGTCGGCCAGGCCGGCGCCCCCACCGGGTTGCCGGCGGAGGCCGTGACCATCGCCGCCGCGCTCAAAGGTATGGGCTACGCCACCGGCCAGTTCGGCAAGAACCACCTTGGCGACAAAAACGAGTTTCTGCCGACGGTGCATGGCTTCGACGAGTTCTTCGGCTACCTGTATCACCTCGACGCGATGGAAGACCCGGCCCACCCCGCTTATCCACAGGAGCTGTTGAACACAGTCGGTCCGCGCAACATGGTCCACTCGTGGGCGACCAATGTGGACGATGCCACCGTGGATCCGCGCTGGGGCAAGGTCGGCAAGCAGAGGATCGAGGACGCCGGAACGCTTTATCCCAAGCGGATGGAAACCGTGGACGATGAAATCCGCGACTTAGCGCTCAATTTCATCGACAGGGCCAAGGCCGACAACAAGCCCTTCTTCCTGTGGCTCAATCCTACCCGCATGCACATCGTCACGCACCTGTCGCCGAAATACCAGGCGATGCGCAACTCCAAGAACGGTTGGTCCATCCATGAAGCCGGCATGGCGCAGCTCGACGACGACGTTGGCATCGTGATGCAGAAGCTCAAGGACCTGGGCGTCGACGACAACACCATTGTCGTCTTCACTACCGACAACGGCACCGAGGTATTCACCTGGCCAGACGGCGGACAGACGCCGTTCGCGCAGAGCAAAGGAACGGTCATGGAAGGCGGCTTCCGCGCGCCGGCGATGATCCGCTGGCCGGGCAAGGTGCCGGCCGGCAAAGTCGAGAACGGCATCATCTCCGGGCTGGACTGGTTCCCGACCTTCCTGGCCGCTGCCGGCAACCCCAACATCGTCGACGAGTTCAAAAAGGGTAAGCACATCGGGGACCGCACCTACAAGTGCCATCTGGACGGCTACAACCAGATGGACATGATCACTGGCAAGGGGCCGTCAAATCGGCACGAAATCTTTTATTTCGGCGAAAGCGAGCTGGGGGCCGTGCGCATCGACGACTACAAGTATCGTTTCATAGACCAGCCTGGAGGCTGGCTGGGTGAAAAAAGCAAGGTTGACGTGCCCTATTTGACCAACCTTCGCCTCGATCCTTTCGAGCGCACGGGCTGGCCCGAGAGCGGGACTAAATTCGGAGCGCAACAATACTTCGACTGGTTCAAATACGAATTCTGGCGATTCGTGTTCGTTCAGCAGCAGGTGGAAAAGCTGGCGATGACGGCGATCGAGTTTCCGCCGATGCAAAGGGGCGCGAGTTTCAATCTCGATGCCGTTAAAGCGAAAATCGAGGCAGCCCGGGCGGCAATCGCCAAGTAGACACGCCAAGGACGGTGAAAAGGATCGTGCCTTGCTATTCGACGCTGGCGCCGCGCTGCAGATCGGCCTCGATCTGCAGCCGGGGCGCTTGGATGACGTGACTCGCTCACGCAACCCTTCATTCCGTGGTGTCGAGCCGGATATTGAAGCCTACCAGCATTTCAAACAGCGCATCAACGGCGCGCGCACGAAATTGCATGGGGCGGTGCGCCAATCGGCCGCTGTCGATCGATGACGGATAGCTGATATCGCCGCAGCCATATCTCGGATAAGCTTGCGTGCTCCGAAGTTTGAGGAGGACGATTTACTATGATCCGGCTGTCGATCAGACGAAAGATCATGGGGATCGCCGTGACGCTGATCGCCTTGATGGCCATCACCGCTGTTTTGACCGTGGTGCTGGTGATGCAGGTCGGTACGCGGATCGAAGAGCTGACGTACAGCTATATGCCGGCCTATGGCGACCTGGCGCGCGCGAATATCCGCTCGCTCGAGCGGGCGCTTTCAATACGTCGGATCATCATCGAGAAGCTGCAGTCGCCGGCCGACAACGGCCAATATACAGCCCTGCGCAACCGGTATGATGCACTGGGCGGACAGGTCGAGCTGGAAATCCTGGCTGGGCGCGCATTGCTTCATGGATTGCTCGAAAAGGGTCCCGCGTTCGGCGACGCGTCTGCGCTCAGTCAGTTCGAGACCCGCATCGACGCGATAAATGACGATTCCCGTCGCCGCCTCAACGCAGAGAATGACCGCCTGCTGAAGGTGCTCGACGCCGGCGACACCAAGGCACTCACCGAGGAAATGGAACGGATTGACGAACTCCGCGACGAACTCAATCGGAAGCTGGACAGCGTGCGAGCGGATATGTTGGCGCTGCTGCGCAAGGACGCCAATATGACGGTGGAAAAGCAGCACCAGGTGATGCTGATCTCGGTGGCCCTGACCGGGCTTGCCGCCGTACTCGGCCTCGTGTTCGCGGCCTTGGTGAGCGCTGGCGTAACCCGTCCGGTCCGGAGGTTGTTGGAAGGCGCCAAGGCCGTCGAGGCCGGACATCTCGACGGAACGCTCGTTGCCACCTCTCGGGACGAAATCGGCCACCTGACGACCGCGTTCAATCAGATGGTCGAGCAATTGCGACTCAAGGAGCGCCTGCGAGAGACCTTCGGGAAGTATGTCGATCCGCGCGTCGTCGAAGGGCTGATCGAGGGGCCGGCGCTGGCGGCCGAAGGTCAGCGCCGCGTCATGACTGTCATGTTTTGCGACGTCAAAGGATTTACCAGCACCAGTGAAGGGATGACCCCGCAGGGGCTGGTCAAGGTCATGAACCGCTACTTCTCAACGATGTCCGTACCGATCCGCCGTCACCAGGGAATCATCGACAAATATATCGGCGACGCCATCATGGCCTATTGGGGACCACCGTTCGCCGACGATAAAGAACAGGCGCAGCTCGCCAGCCTGGCCGCGCTGGAGATGTTGCAGCTCGTACCGCAGCTGCGGGCCGAGCTTCCCGAACTGCTGGGTGTACGCACGCTTCCAAACGCGTTCGATCTGCGCATCGGTATTGCCACGGGCGAAGTGCTCGTCGGCAGTATCGGCTCCGAGCTGATGATGAGCTACACCGTGATGGGCGATACAGTGAACCTGGCTTCACGTCTGGAGGGCGCTAACAAGGAGTATGGCGGCCGCATCCTCGTATCCGAGGCCACCGTCACGGGTGCCTCCGTGGCGATCGAGGCGCGTGAAATCGATCGGGTGGTGACGCTCGGTCAAACCCAACCGCAGGCGGTCTTCGAGATCATGGGACGTAAGGGCGAGTTGACGGCAGCGCAGCTCGAATTGCGCGCCCACTTCTCCGAAGGGCTTGCCGCCTATCGGGCGCACCGCTGGAAGGAAGCACGTCACGCCTTCGAAACGGCGCTTCTGGTAATGCCGGACGACGGACCATCCACGACGTTCATCAAGCGCATAGACAGGTTGATCGCGGCTCCGCCCAGCGAAGGCTGGGATGGCTCGTGGCATCTTGAACGGAAGTAACAAAGAAATTTGCGATGTCGCCCATGGCTGGGCGCTCGCTTCGCCTCAGGTCCGCTTCGCGTCAATCGCGTCGGTGACGTGCGATCGCCGTCCAGCGCGTGTTGCGGCTCGGTTGCAGCCGTTTCGCCCTGTAAGGGCGCACGTGTCTTGGGTGTAACAGCCTCGACCGCCGCCGCGGGCGGATCATGTTCGGGTTCGCCCGCGTTGAAGGATGGCGCCTTGCTATTCGACGCTGGCGCCGCGGTGCAGATCGGCCTCGATCTGCAGCCGCGTCCCGCCGCCAAATCGCGCGCGATAGACCTGCAAATTCTCCATGATCCGCTGCACGTAATTGCGGGTCTCGGAGAACGGGATCAGTTCGACCCAGTCGACCGCATCGACCTTGGAATCGCGCGGATCGCCGTAACGCTCGATCCATTTTTTGACGCTGCCGCGACCGGCGTTGTAGGCGGCGAATGTCATGATGTAGGAGCCGCGATAGTCCTCGATCAGCCCGCCGAGCTCCGCGGCGCCAAGGGCGGCGTTGTAGACCGGATCGGTCTTGAGCCGGCCGAGGTCAAAGCTGGCGCCGTATTTCTTGCACACATATTTGCCCGCATCCGGCGTCACCTGCATCAGCCCGTAGGCGTTCGCCGGCGAGACCACGTTCGGATTGAAGGCGCTCTCTTGGCGCGCGATGGCGAACACGATGCTCTGCTCGACCTCCGGTCCGATCGACTTGAACGGCGGGATTCCGGACACCGGATAGGCGTAGAAATCGAATGGCAGCCCGCGATTGAGCGCGGCCTTGCCGAGCAGCAGCATGCTGCGCGCGTCGCCGTTGCGGGACGCCAGTTCGCCTAAGCCCACCAGTGCGTCCGGGTCGCCGTTTTCACCCATATCGCCGAAAATCGGGAGCGCGATTTCGCGTTCATCGAGCGCGTAGAGCAACTGCACCGCGCGCACGATCTCCAGCCGTTCGATTCCACGGCCGCGTGCGGCGGGCGCGCCGTTCAGTTCGATCTGCGGCAATCCGAGTTTCGCACGCGCCAACTGGCCGTAATAACTGGTCGATTGCGCGGCAGCCGCCGTATAGGCGGTGCGGGCCTCCTGAGATCGGCCGGCAGCTTCCGCGGCGCGGCCCTGCCAGTAGCCGGCTCGCGCCAGCGCGGTCGGGTTGGCACTGCCAACGCCGATCCGCGCGAAATGTTGCGCCGCCGTTGCCGGGTCCGTCAGAAAGCGCAGCGCAATCCAGCCGGCCGTGAATTCCTGTTCGGTCTTGTAGATGTCGCGCGCGGGGAGTGCGGCGTCGCGTGCGATCAGATAAGCGGTGCGGTGTTCACCGACGTCGAGCATCTTGCGCGACAGCAGCCGCCGTTCGATCCACCATTCGTCGAGATTGTACAGACGGCCTGGGTCCTTGGGCGCGCTGAGCATGAGTTGAGCTGCCTCGGCGAATTTCTCTTCGCGGCGGAGCAACTGGATCCTGCTGAAGATGTAGCCGGGATCGCCGTGCAGTTCGTGCGGAACCGCGTCGAGCAGGGCCTTGGTGTTGGATGCCTTGCGATAGGCCGCAATCCTTGCCTTGGCCAAGGCGACCTGATTGGCGCCCAATCGCTTGGCGGCGCGCAGCGCGGCGTCTTGCTCGCTGCCGTAGAGCATGAAATCCATCCGCGCCTTCTGATCGCCCGGCGTCAGCAGCGCGCCGAACAGATCAAGCGCCGCGTTCTCGGTGTCCTCGGACATGGAATCGTTGCGCCATGCCTCGCGCACCAGACGCTCCGCGTTGGCCCGGTCGCCGCGCGCGATCATGACGCGCGCCAGCGAGAATCGGCCTTTGGCTGACAGCGGCGATTCGTTGGCGAACCAGGCCCACACGGTCGCATCGTCGCGGTGATCGTCCCAAAGTGCGGCTTCAATGCGCCGGCGCAGGAACGTCTGCGAAGGCCAGCTCGGATTGGTGGCGATGAATGCGCGATAGCGCTCGACCGACGCGCCGTTGTCGTCGCTGCGCAATATGATCCATTCCGCGAGCTTTTTCGCGACCGGATCCGAAATTGCCGCCTGGGCCTGCGTCGCATCCGCGGGCTTGTGCTTGCGCACCAGCTCGATGACGTTCTCCAGCGCCTCGGTATCGGCTTGGGACGTCGATGACGTCGCAGCGACCGCGGCTGTCGCCGGAGGTTTGCGCGCCGGCGGCAAAGCCGCATGCTGGCGCGTCGCGGGCGCGAGAGCAGGCACGGCGGGGGCCGCGGGTGCGGCCGGTGCGGTCGTTTTGGCCGCGGTACTTGTAGCGGGCGCGGTGTTCCTGGCGGTATTAGGCACGACGTTGCGCGCGATCGGCCTTGGCTGGGGCAACGGAACTTTTGGCTTGGCCCAGGCATTCGCCGCCAACGCCGATAATCCCACGGCGAGCGCCAGCGTCACCAGCGCGCTTGTGCCCAAAGCGGTCCGTCGCAGGGTGGATACGGGGGCAAATGGCGTCACGGCGTTCCTTCGCGGCGAATCATTCAATCGCTCAAGCCCTAGGCTCTATTTAATTGAAAATGTGGACAAAATACTAAATACGCGGGGATTGCCGTGGTCTGCGCCACTACCGCGGCAAAATCGCGGCCAGCGCGGGGTGGCGCGGGCCTTTCGCCGGCTTCACAGACCCGTTATGAATTGGTCCTTATTGCCGGTTTAGGCGGCAGGCGGCGTGCGTTCGGGGAGAAAATCCATGGCAGCCAAGACGAATTTCAGGGGCTCCTTCACCGCTTTGGTCACGCCGTTCAAGAACGGCTCGCTCGACGAGGCGGCCTTTCGCGGGCTGGTGAGCTGGCAAATCGCCGAGGGCACCCACGGCCTGGTGCCGGTCGGCACGACAGGGGAAAGCCCGACCGTGAACCACGATGAGCACAAGCGCGTCGTCGAATGGTGCATCGACGAGGCCAGGGGGCGCGTGCCCGTGATCGCGGGCGCCGGCTCCAATTCGACCAAGGAAGCCATCGAACTCGCCGAGCACGCCGAGCAGGCCGGCGCCAGCGCTGTATTGGTGGTGACGCCGTACTACAACAAGCCGACCCAGGAAGGCTTGTACCAGCACTTCAAGGCGATCAATGACGCGATCGGGATCCCGATCGTCATCTACAACATTCCCGGCCGTTCGGTGATCGATATGACCGTGGACACCATGGCGCGGCTGTTCGAACTGAAGAACATCGCCGGCGTCAAAGACGCGACCGCGAGCATGGTGCGCGTTTCGCAGCAGCGCGCAACGCTGGGCGAGGATTTCAACCAGCTGTCGGGCGAGGACGCCACCGTACTCGGCTACATGGCGCATGGCGGCCACGGCTGCATCTCGGTTACGTCCAACGTCGCGCCCCGGCTGTGCTCTGAATTTCACATGGCCTGGCAGAGGGGCGATCTCGCCACCGCGCTCAAGCTGCACGACAAGCTGATGCCGCTGCACACCAATCTCTTCATCGAGTCCAATCCGTCGCCGGTGAAATACGCCCTGTCGCTGCTTGGCAAGATCGAGGAAAAGCTGCGCCTGCCGATGGTGCCGGTATCCGAGCCCACGCGCGTGGCGGTACGCAGCGCCATGGTGCATGCGGGCCTCATCAACTAAGCCTTCGGCGGTGATCGACGTCGAACAGAAGGGGCTGCAGATGCTCAAGGAGTTTCGCGAATTCGCGATGAAGGGCAACGTGGTTGACCTTGCAGTCGGCGTCATCATTGGCGCGGCGTTCGGCGGCATCGTCACCTCGCTGGTCGGCGACATCATCATGCCGATCATCGGCGCGATCACGGGCGGACTGGATTTCTCCAACTATTTCACCGGACTGTCGAAGGCGGTCACCGCCGGCAATCTGGCCGACGCGAAAAAGCAAGGCGCGGTATTGGCCTGGGGCAATTTCCTCACGCTGACGCTGAACTTCATCATCATCGCCTTCGTGCTGTTCATGGTGATTCGTTCCATGAACACGCTGAAGCGCAGGGATGAAGCCGCGCCCGCGCCGCTGAAGCCGAGCCGCGAGGAAGAACTGCTCACCGAGATCCGCGATCTGCTCAAAAAGTCTTGACGTGCGCGCACGCGGGCTGAGTGTTACCGCTCTCCGTCGGAGATAGATTCCAAGGCATTTTTCATCATGGCCGAAAAGAACGAGCGCGCGATCAAGGTCGTCGCCGAAAATCGCAAGGCCCGGTTCAACTATGCGATCGAGGACACGGTGGAAGCGGGGATCGCGCTGACCGGCACCGAGGTCAAGTCGATCCGCAACGGCAAGACCACCATCGCGGAATCCTATGCGGATACCAAGGGCGGCGAGATCTGGCTGATCAACGCCAATATTCCGGAGTACCTGCAGGCTAACCGCTTCAACCACGAGCCGAAGCGGCCGCGCAAGCTGCTGCTGCACAGGAAGCAGATCAACAAGCTGATGGGCGCGGTCGACCGCGACGGCATGACGCTGATTCCGCTCAAGCTCTATTTCAATGAACGCGGCCGCGCCAAGCTGCTGCTGGCGGTGGCAAAGGGCAAGAAGCTGCACGACAAGCGCGAGAGCGAGAAAAAACGCGACTGGGGCAGGGAGAAGGGCCGCCTGCTGCGGGCGCGGGGATAAATGATTGCCCTCATCCCTGCGTAACGGCTTCGCCGTTATCGCTGGAGGAGCGCGCTCTTCGCGCGCGTCTCGAAGGATGAGACCGGTGGCTTCATGGTTCGAGACGGCGCGAGGGCGCCTCCTCACCATGAGGTCTGGATGTTGGACGTCGAGGGAAGTGAGATGAACCAGAGAAATCTGCTTGAAGTCGACTGGAGCAAAATCCCGGCGCCGGCCGACGATGGTGCGGCCGCGCATCTTGTGGGCATGACGATTCCGTCCGTCAGCCTGGTTGCCACCGACGACAGCTCGGTCACGCTGTCGGCGCTGCCGGGGCGTACCGTGGTGTTCGCCTATCCCCGAACCGGCGAGCCCGGCAAGATCGCACTGGTCGATGACTGGGACATGATCCCCGGCGCGCGGGGCTGCACGCCGCAAACCTGTGCGTTCCGCGACTTGCATGCGGAATTGAAGGCGGCGGGCGCCCGGCACGTGTTCGGCCTGTCGACGCAAAGCAACGACTATCAGGCCGAAATGGCCTCGCGGCTGCATCTGCCGTTCCCGGTTTTGTCCGACGAGAAGCTAACGCTGACGCGTGCGCTGGATTTGCCGACCATGCAGGTCGCAGGCCTGACCCTGATCAAGCGGCTGGCGCTGATCATCGACGACGCGCGCATCACCCAGGTGTTTTATCCGGTGTTTCCACCCGATCGAAATGCCGGCGACGTGCTGGCGTGGCTGAAAGAAAATCCGGTTAGTTCGTAAGTTGGGCAAAGCCAACGGGTCGCGCGAATGGCGCCCGATGACAGGCTCCGCGTGCCCACCTTAACGCCGGCAACAGCGGCGGTGGGCACGCCGTGAAACGCGCCTTTGCCCACCCTACGAATGCTAGCCCAGATCCGCTCTTACTTTTGCGAACACGTTGCGAAACATTGCCGGCGTCAGCACGCGCGTGTTGGTGTTGTAACGCGAGCAATGGTAGCTGTCGTAAAGCTTTATCGCGCCGGCCTGATGCATCGCGCCATGCGCAAACGGCGCCGCGGCGGCCCGCAAGCCCAGTGCCTTCAGGGTCGATTCATGCGCAACCCGGCCGAGCGCCACGATCGCGCGCAGGCTCGGCATGCTCTCGATCGTCGCGATGAGAAATTGCCGGCAGACGTTGATTTCCGCGGGCAGCGGCTTGTTCTGCGGCGGCACGCAGCGTACCGCGTTGCTGATCCGGCACTCGACCAGCGTCAGCCCGTCGTCGGGGCGTGCCTGATAGTTGCCTTTGGCAAAGCCGTATTCGAGCAGCGTCGCGTAGAGCAGGTCACCGGCGTAATCGCCGGTGAAGGGCCGGCCGGTGCGATTGGCGCCTTGCAGGCCAGGCGCGAGCCCGACGATCAGCAGCGCTGCGTCGGGATCGCCGAACGACGGCACCGGTGAATTGAACCATTCCGGTTCACGGGCTCGCGCCGCCTCACGGAAGCCGGCGAGCCTTGGACAAAGCGGACAATTGCGATCGGGCGCGGTGCGGGAGAGATCGGCGCCGGCGAGCCGTGGCTCGCCGCGCGCCGGATCATTCTCAATCGTCGAAATCGTCGTCATCGGCCCTCGGCGCCATGGTGGTCGCGCGCTGCAGGAATTGCGGCGCGTGATGACGTGGCTCGCGCGGGGGCGGGCGCTCGGACGGATCGCGACCGAGCTTGGACTGCAGCTCCACCAGATCGGTGAAGACATCGGCCTGGCGCCGCAACTCGTCGGCAATCATCGGCGGCTGGCTCGAAATTGTCGAAATCACGGTAACCCGGACGCCACGGCGCTGCACTGCTTCGACCAGCGAGCGGAAATCGCCGTCGCCGGAAAACAGCACGATCTGGTCGACGTGCTCGGCAAGCTCCATCGCATCGACCGCGAGTTCGATATCCATGTTGCCCTTCACCTTGCGGCGGCCGCTGGCGTCGATGAATTCCTTGGTCGCCTTGGTGACGACGGTGTACCCGTTGTAGTCGAGCCAGTCGATCAACGGACGGATCGATGAATATTCCTGATCTTCAATAATCGCGGTGTAGTAGAACGCGCGCAGCAGCGTTCCGCGACTCTGAAATTCCTTCAACAGGCGCTTGTAGTCAATGTCGAAGCCGAGCGTCTTGGCGGTTGCATAAAGGTTAGCGCCATCGATAAAGAGCGCGATCTTATTGGAAGCAGGTGACATGGTTTCTCGCCTGGTTGTGTTTGTTGGTCAACGTTTTTGGCGCGGCGGCAGCGGGCCGAGCATTTGAGCGAACTATACTGCCAAAGCCCGGCGGATCAGTCTGAACAGACGGAGAGTTAAGGGCAATAGACATACTTGACAACGCAATGAAGCGTTTTCTTGTCCGAACAGTTGTTTGTGAAGGCTCCGAATCGTCGTTTGGTACGGCACCGGACTGTCCAATTAGCGGGCCGGCAGATGGGTTAGCAGCACCGATGGCGAGGGCCAAATCGTACTTTGGTCTTGCGAAAGGCCCCCGGGCTCTATAACTAACGCGAATAATCAACATATTCGATCCCAATTATCGGAGCGACAATCGATGGCGCGCGTCACCGTAGAAGATTGCATTGATAAAGTAGACAACCGGTTCGATCTAGTCCTGTTAGCGGCCCACCGCGCCCGAATGATATCGTCGGGCTCTCAACTCACGGTTGACCGGGACAATGACAAGAATCCGGTTGTATCGCTGCGCGAAATCGCCGATTCAACCATTTCGCCCGAGGATTTGCGAGAAGAACTGGTGCATTCATTGCAGAAATTCGTCGAAGTCGACGAACCTGAACCCGATACCGTGCCCCTGATCGGGTCGGCAGGCGCCAGCGTCGACGCTGACGACACCGAGGTCGCCGTCGAGCGCATGACCGAGGAGGAACTTTTGAAGGGTCTCGAAGGCCTGGCGCCTCCGGAAGAGCAGCCCGAAGAGGACGAATAAGTCGTTCGCTTTGCCGCCGGCGTAACCCGAGCGATCTGATTTACCAAAGGCCCGGACATTTGTCCGGGCCTTTGCTTTTGTTGACGTTTTCATGGTTACCATGGGCCGACGACGGGCGCGGCCGAATTCTGCGTGGTCTGCCTTCGATTTGATCGGAGGACAGGCGGTTTGGCGTTAGACTGCGGCCGGATGTCCGAAGTCTGGCGCCTGAGGACCCGAGCCGGGTACCGGTTCGTTTGAGACGCATGGGTTGTATTGTGAGGCGATCACATCCGGCCCACACATGAAGGCAAAGTTCAATGGCGTTCAGACGCCACATTCTACTGCAAATGCAGGCCGCGACCGATTCGGTCGTCGCGGCGCCGTCGCCGCCTGCGCCGGTGAGGTCGGTCAAGTCACCCCGCCCGCGCATGATGCGGCAATACGATCTGGTCGAGCGCGTCAGGTCGTACAACCCCGACACCAACGAAGACCTGCTGAACCGTGCCTACGTCTACGCCATGAAGGCGCATGGCACGCAAACCCGCGCGTCCGGCGATCCGTATTTCTCGCATCCGCTTGAGGTCGCGGCGATCCTCACCGACCTCAAGCTCGACGACGCCACCATCGTCGCAGCGCTGCTGCACGACACCATCGAGGACACCGAGGCTACCCGCGCCGAAATCGATCACGTCTTCGGCCACGAGATCGGCGCCCTGGTGGAGGGTCTCACCAAGTTGAAACGGCTGGAGCTGGTGTCGCGCGAGGCCAAGCAGGCCGAGAACCTGCGCAAGCTGCTGCTGGCGATCGCCGACGACGTCCGCGTGCTCCTGATCAAGCTTGCCGACCGCTTGCACAACATGCGCACGCTGGAATTCGTAGCCCCCACCTCGCGCCACCGGATCGCCGAGGAGACGCTCGACATCTATGCGCCGCTCGCCGGCCGCATGGGCATGCAGGAGATGCGGGAAGAGCTCGAAGACCTCTCGTTCCGCACGCTCGATCCGGAAGCTTACGCGGTGGTGATGCAACGGCTCGACGCGCTTGCGGAGCGCAACCGCAACCTGATCGGCGAGATCGAGAGCCAGCTCTCCAAGAATCTTCAAAACAACGGCATGACCGCGCATGTCTATGGCCGGCGCAAGCGGCCGTTTTCGATCTGGACCAAGATGGAGCGCAAGTCGGTCGGCTTCGAACAATTGTCGGATATCTTCGGATTTCGTGTCGTGATGAATGACGTCGAAGCCTGCTACCGCGCGCTCGGCGTGGTGCACACCACATGGCCGGTGGTGCCCGGCCGGTTCAAGGATTACATCTCGACACCGAAGCAGAACGATTATCGTTCGATCCACACCACCGTGATCGGTCCCGGCAAACAGCGGGTCGAACTGCAGATCCGCACCGACGAGATGGACCAGATCGCGGAATTGGGCATCGCCGCGCACGCCTTCTACAAGGACGACGTCGGCTCTCCGACCGAACTGCTGAAGCGGGAATCCAACGCCTTCGCGTGGCTGCGCCACACCGTCGGCATCTTGTCGGAAAGCGCCAATCCGGAAGAGTTTCTGGAGCATACCAAGCTCGAGCTGTTTCACGACCAGGTGTTCTGCTTTACGCCGAAGGGAAAACTGATCGCGCTGCCGCGCCAGGCCAATGTGATCGACTTTGCCTATGCCGTGCACACCGATGTCGGCAACAGTGCGGTTGGATGCAAGATCAACGGCAAGTTCGCGCCGCTGTCGTCTGAACTGCAGAACGGCGACGAGGTCGAGGTGCTGACCTCGGAAGCCCAGTCGGCGCCGCCCTCGGCGTGGGAGTCGCTCGCGGTCACCGGCAAGGCACGGGCGGCGATCCGGCGCGCGACGCGCACCGCGGTCCGCGATCAATATGCCGGCCTTGGCCGCCGCATCGTGGAGCGGCTGTTCGCGCGCGCAAAAATCGAATACGCCGACGACAAGTTGAAGGGCGCGCTGCCGCGGCTGGCGCGCGCCTCGATCGACGACGTGATGGCCGCGGTCGGCCGCGGCGAAATGAAGGCCTCCGACGTCGCGCGCGCGATGTATCCCGATTACAAGGAAGAACGGGTGGTGCGATATGGCGCCAAGAGAAGCCTCGCGGTTAAGCTGAAGCTGAAATCGCCGCCCGATCCCGCGCGCAGCCCGTCGGCGATACCCGTACGTGGCATCAATTCCGATCTGCCGGTCAAGTTCGCGCCGAACGGCGGCGCGGTGCCGGGCGACCGGATCATCGGGATCGTCTCGCCGGGGGAGGGCATCACGATCTATCCGATCCAGTCGCCGGCGCTGAAGGATTTCGAGGAGGAGCCGGAGCGCTGGCTCGACGTGCGCTGGGATGTCGACGATTCGACGCCGCAGCGCTTTCCGGCGCGAATTCGCGTCGACAATGTCAACGAGCCCGGCAGCCTCGCCCAGGTGGCCACCGTGATCGCCGAGCACGACGGCAATATCGACAACATCAGCATGTCCAGGCGCTCGCAGGATTTCACCGAACTGACCATCGATCTTGAGGTCTATGACCTGAAGCATCTCAGCGCTATTATCGCCCAGCTGCGCGCCAAAGCCGTCGTCGCACGGGTCGAGCGCGTCAATGGGTAGGGCATGCATATGGCTTCAAATCGTACCCGCGAGCACTGTCTCACCTCTCCCATTGGGAGAGGTCGACGCGTAGCGTCGGGTGAGGGGTTTCGTGCTATCGATAGACCGTAACCCCTCACCCCAACCCTCTCCCAAAGGGAGAGGGAGCGCGCTCCCGTCGCCTCTGGCTCTGTGTGTAAAAACTCCTGCGAGTCCGCAATGCCGAAAGCTCCTCCGCTGCGTCTTGGAGTCAATGTCGATCACGTCGCCACCCTTCGTAACGCAAGGGCGGGCCGCAATCCGGATCCGGTGCGCGCGGCGCTGGTTGCGATCGCGGCCGGCGCCGACGGCATCACCGCGCACCTGCGCGAGGACCGCCGCCACATCCGCGACGAGGACATGGCGCGGCTGAAGGCGGAAATCTCGAAGCCGCTGAATTTTGAGATGGCGGCGACCGAGGACATGCTGAGAATCTCGCTCGCGACCAAGCCGCATGCGGTGTGCCTGGTGCCCGAACGCCGCGAAGAACTCACCACCGAGGGCGGCCTCGACGTGGTCGGACAGCACAACGCGCTGGCGCCGTTCATCGCCAGATTGAACGACGCCGGCGTGCGGGTGTCGCTGTTCATCGCTGCCGACCCCCGGCAGATCGAAATGGCGGCAAAGCTGCGCGCGCCGGTGATCGAAATTCACACCGGGGCCTGGTGCGACGCCGTCGTGGATGGTCATGCGGCAAAGGCGGAGGCGGAATGGCAGCGGATCGTTGCGGGTGCGGTGCTTGCGCGCTCGGCCGGCCTGGAAGTTCATGCCGGCCACGGCCTCGATTATGTCACCGCGGAGAAGATCGCGGGCCTGCCGGAGATCGTCGAACTGAATATCGGCTACTACATGATCGGGGAGGCGTTGTTCGTCGGCCTCGGTGAGACGGTTCGCGCGATGCGGGCCGCGATGGACCGCGGGCGCAAGATTCTTGCGAGTCAAAATCCCGAACACGAGAATCCAGCGGGCAAGACATGATCCTCGGCATCGGCTCCGACCTGATCGACATCCGGCGCGTCGCCAAAGTCATCGAGCGTCACGGTGACCGCTTTCTCGACCGCATTTTCACCGAAGCCGAGCGCGCCAGGGCCGGGCGCCGGGCCAAAAGCGAGAAGATGGTGGTGGCGACCTACGCCAAGCGATTTGCCGCCAAGGAAGCCTGTTCCAAGGCGCTCGGCACCGGTATCCGGCGTGGCGTCTGGTGGCGGGATATGGGGGTGGTGAACCTGCCGGGTGGTCGTCCGACGATGCAACTGACGGGCGGGGCTCTGGCCCGGCTGGAGGCGCTGACGCCGCGAGGCCATGAGGCGCGGATCGATCTCAGCATTACCGATGACTGGCCGATGGCGCAGGCCTTCGTCATAATTTCGGCGGTCAATGCGGGCAAACCGTGACACGCTGGGGGGTGTCCGGCGGTTCGCCGCGGAACAAAAAATCTTCAACTTGTCAATGGATTAGCAAGTTTCGATATCGCCGTTGATTGCGCGGGTGCGAACAACCGTCTAAAACGCTCGAATCTTGAATTCGAAGTTCGCCCATATCGCTGCATCGCCGGAGCGAAATTCGGATGCCAAAGGCAACAGAAAACCGTGATTCTAGTGTGGCTTAGGTTCGGAAGTTCTCGTGAAGGCCTTTCAGCGAGGGTGCAGAGAACTTGCGAACCTAAAACACACTAGGGGGAACATCGAATTGGGCGAATTCGGGCTTGCGCCAGAACTCGCTCTCAATATCAGAATCAAGACCATTTTGTTGACGCGAAACGAGGGGCGATTCGCGCGAGCAAAATGTTCTGCCACCGTGCGGCGGTCGCGAAGGGAATTGGGAAAGCGATGAGCGTGACATCCGGGACAAAATCTGAAAGCGGCTTGGGTGAAACCGTCCGCGTCGTCATTCACGCTCTGTTGATTGCGCTGGTGATCCGGACCTTCCTGTTCCAGCCCTTCAACATCCCTTCGGGATCGATGAAGGCGACGCTTCTGGTCGGCGACTATTTGTTCGTCTCGAAATATTCCTATGGCTACAGCCACTATTCCATACCGCTGTCGCCGCCGCTGTTTTCGGGGCGCATATTCGGCTCCGAGCCGGCGCGGGGCGACATCGTCGTGTTCCGCCTGCCAAAAGACGACACCACCGACTACATCAAGCGCGTGATCGGGTTGCCGGGCGACCGTATCCAGATGAAGGATGGGCTGCTCTACATCAATGACAGACCGGTGCAACGCGAGCGCCTGAGCGATTTCATCGGCGAAGACCCTTGCGGCTCCGACGCCACCGCGCGGGTCAAGCGCTGGAAGGAGACGCTGCCGAACGGCGTCACCTATCAGTCGCTGGATTGCGTCGACAATGGTTTCTACGACAACACCAATGTCTACACCGTGCCGCCCGGCCATTTCTTCATGATGGGCGACAACAGGGACAATTCGACCGACAGCCGGGTGCTGTCGGCGGTGGGTTACGTGCCGTTCGAGAATATCGTCGGCCGCGCCCAGATGATTTTCTTCTCGATTGCCGAGGGTGAACACGCCTGGATGTTCTGGCGCTGGCCGACCGCGCTGCGCTGGAATCGCATATTCTCAATTGTGCGATGAACGACGAAACACCTGATATCCAGACCTCATCGTCAACCGGCGAAGCAAGTCATAAGCCTGACGCCGGCCGCGAACCTGCGGCAGTAAAGAAGAAGCGCAGCAAGATCAGCGCCAAGGCCGCCACTGCGGCGATCGAGGCGCGCATCGGGCACAAATTTGCCGATGCCAGCCTGCTGGCCACGGCCTTCACGCACGTTTCCGCGCTGAAATCCGCGCGCAAGCGTGGTGACAGTTACCAGCGTATGGAATTTCTCGGCGACCATGTGCTCGGGCTGATCGTGTCGGACATGCTGTATCGCGCCTTCCCGAACGCCGATGAAGGCGAATTGTCGAAGCGGCTCGCCGATCTCGTGCGCAAGGAGAGCTGCGCGGACGTGGCGAAGTCGCTCGGGCTGGTCGATGACATCAAGCTTGGCGCGATCGGCGCGGGAGCGGGCGCCCGGTTGCGCAAATCCGTGCTCGGCGACATCTGCGAGGCGGTGATCGGCGCGGTGTTTCTCGACGGCGGCTACGCTGCCGCGGCGCAGTTCGTCGAGCGCAACTGGACCGAGCGGATGCGCAAGCCGCGGCGGCCGCTGCGCGATCCCAAGACGGTGCTGCAGGAATGGGCCCAGGGCAAGGGGCTGCCGACGCCGGTCTATCGCGAGGTCGAGCGCACCGGGCCGCATCACGATCCGCAGTTTCGCGTTGCGGTGGATCTGCCGGGGCTGGCGCCGGCCGAAGGCGTCGGCGGCAGCAAGCGCGCCGCCGAAAAGGTCGCAGCGTCCGTGATGATCGAACGCGAAGGCGTCGCCGGCGGTCCCAATGACGGATGACCCCCCTGATGAAGCCGCGCCGGCTGCGCCGGCCGCGACGCGCTGCGGCTTTGTCGCACTGATCGGCGCTCCCAATGTCGGCAAGTCCACGCTGGTCAATGCGCTCGTCGGCTCCAAGGTCACGATCGTCTCGCGCAAGGTGCAGACCACGCGGGCGCTGATCCGCGGCATCGTGATCGACAACAACGCCCAGATCATTCTGGTCGACACGCCCGGGATTTTCCTGCCCAAGCGGAGATTGGATCGCGCCATGGTGTCGACGGCATGGAGCGGGGCCCATGACGCCGATCTGGTCTGCGTGCTGCTCGACGCGCGCGAGGGCATTGACGAGGAAGCCGAAGCGATCCTCACCAAGGTCGCGACCGTTCGTCACGAAAGAATTCTGGTGCTGAACAAGATCGATCTGGTGCCGCGCGAAAAGCTGCTGGCGCTTGCCAAGGCCGCCAATGACCGCCTGAGTTTCGAAAAAACCTTCATGATCGCGGCGCTGTCAGGCGATGGCGTCGACGACCTCAGGCACACGCTGGCGGAGATGGTGCCGCCGGGGCCGTTTCATTATCCCGAAGACCAGATGTCGGATGCGCCGATGCGGCATCTGGCGGCGGAAATCACGCGGGAGAAAATCTTCCGCCAGCTGCACCAGGAACTGCCGTATCAATCCACCGTCGAGACCGACAGCTGGACCGAACGCAAGGACAAATCGATCCGCATCGAGCAGACGATTTTTGTCGAGCGCGAAAGCCAGCGCAAGATCGTGCTCGGCAAGGGCGGCGCCACCATCAAGTCGATCGGCGCGGATTCGCGCAAGGAGATCGCGGAGATCGTCGGCGTCCCCGTGCATCTGTTCTTGTTCGTGAAGGTGCGCGAAAATTGGGGCGACGACCCCAACCGCTACCGTGAAATGGGACTTGAGTTCCCGAAGGAATAGCCGGCGTCGCGATGATCCTGCCCAAAAACGTGTTGCGGTTTGAAGTGCTGCTGTATCTGTCGCTCACGCTCGACGCGCTGTCGGTCGCGTTTCAGGACCGAACGCCGAGCGCGGAGATGACGGAATCGATGATCATGACCGCGACCGTGATGGCGGCGGGCCTGATCCTGCTGCTGGTCTATTTCGTCTGGCTCGCCGCGCAACGGCGCAAGAACTGGCCGCGCTGGGCGCTGGGCGCCGCATTGATGCTATCGATCATCTCGCTGGTGCAGATCATCGGCGACAGCGGCCTGCAGCTCGACAGCGGCATCGAGATCGTTTCATGCATCCTGACGGCGGCCGGGCTGTATTTTTCCTTTACCGGCGACGCGCAAGGCTGGTTCAACGCGTGATCGTGGCGGCTGCGTAGGGTGGGCAAAGGCGTTCTTACGCCGTGCCCACCACGACAATATTACGGTGTTTGTTGATCAACTCGGTGGGCACGCTACGCTTTGCCCACCCTACATGATACAATCCACCCCATGGAATGGACCGACGAAGGCATCGTGCTGGGGGTGCGGCGGCATGGCGAATCCAGCGCCATCATCGAACTCCTGACGCGCGGCCATGGCCGCCACCTTGGGCTGGTGCGCGGCGGTTCCGGTTCGCGGATGCGCCCGCTGCTGCAGCCCGGCAACAGCGTGCGGGCGGTGTGGCGGGCGCGGCTCGACGAGCATCTCGGCTATTATGCGATCGAGGGAACCCGGCTGCGCGCGGCCACCGTGCTGGCGTCCTCGCACGCCGTCTATGGCGTGACCCATCTGGCCTCGCTGGCGCGGCTGTTGCCGGAGCGCGATCCGCACGAAGACATCTACGAGATGCTGGAGCGCACCCTGGATGACTTCGACGACATCGGCGAGGCCGCCATCCATCTCGTGAAATTCGAATTGGCGATGCTGGCCGAACTTGGCTTCGGGCTCGACCTGGAAACCTGCGCCGCGACCGGCGGGACCTCCGATCTGGCCTACGTGTCGCCGAAATCCGGCGGCGCGGTGTCGCGACAGGCCGGCGATCCCTGGCGCGACCGGCTGCTGCGGCTGCCGCCGTTCTTACGCGCCAGCGGCGGCGGCCCAAACGGCTGGTCGGATCAGGATCTGCAGGACGGCTTCCGGCTGACCGGATTGTTCCTGCTGCGCCATGTGCTGGAACCGCGCGGGCAGGGCCATTCCGACGCCCGCGACGGTTTTATCAACGCGGTGACCAGGCATCGGGCCAGCGTGGTGGTGCCTTAAGGCGCCCGCCGCCGAGGCCGTGGCCCGGCGCAAGGGTGCTCTACCGGCGCCCAGATCGAAGCTGCCCGGCATTGCCTCAGAGACGCTGCTGGCCCGACCCCTGGGCTGCCGCCCATTTGGGGGCTCGGTGGCATCCGCGAGGTCCTGAATTGGGGCGGTTTTGGCCGTCATCCGACCCGGTCCAACCTTAATCGGTAAGGTTAAACCACGGATGGAATTGCAGGAATCGGTGGTCTTACTATCGTCATCTGATGGCCGAAAAAATTGTCTACGATATCTATAGCGGAACAGCCGATCGAACTTTGCGCTTGGCCACTTTGCCCGGCGCCGGGTTGCCCGCGCATCTAAAGCGTAAGGATTGGACCCTTATGCGGAAAGGCAAATCCCCGGTCCATTCGGACGCGGATCGGGACATTGGCGTGCACGGTTATTGCTTTTTTCAGGTCGTCGAAAGCCGATAACGGCCTGAGACGAAACAGGGGCTGGAAAATTTCTCCAGAATGGGATCAATGAATTTATCGACTGGGAAGCCTGGGCCAGGGCAAACGCAGCCTTCGGCTCGGGGCACGACCATGACCGATGAAGACCTCACAGTGATGCACAGTCTACTTGCGAAATACCATCGCAGTCGCGCCATGGAAGCGACGCTCGACGTCGTGCAGCATTATCATGCCGATCTCGCGCAGCGGTTGGCGGATGAGGCTGCGCAGATACCAAGGCGCACGACGATCCTGGAACGCCTTCATGAACGCGAACAACAGGAAAAACAGAAGCTGGAGTTGTCGACAGCCGGCGTACCCGGCAAGAACCCCGGATAAGGCTGCGCGGAACGCAATGCCGCCGCGATCACCTTGAGATCGCGAGACCTCCCGATCTGACCGCGTGTCGCCGAAGTCCGGCGGCGGTGTCGCTGCCGGCCGGCCGAGGCCCTTTTTCGTCATCAACGCCACCGGCTAAAAGAACATTCCGTGAAAGGGGTGTTCTACCAGTGGAACACGCTAAGATAGCGCGAATCTGCTAAACTGCGGCCATGAGCAGGTCGCCCCCCTACAACTACAGATGCCCAAACCTGGAATGTCTGGCCGAATACGTTGCCGTACAGCGTGCGGACGCGTCTCTGCGCAAGCCGAAGTGCATCGAATGCGCGACGCCGTTCCTTGCCATGGAGAAGGGTCGCTATATCCAATATGAGGCCGCGTGGCCGGTAACGCTGGCACTGCCAGACGTGGCTTGATGGACCGGGGCTGATGATCGATCCCAAGCCCAAGCTGATCGCGGTCCTCGGCAACGTGCAGGAATACCTTGATCTGGCGGCGAGCACCAAGGATCGCGGCGAGCGCGAGTTCTACCAACGTATCGCAGAGTTGTACCTCAAGATCGCTCAGGAGCTTGAGGCCATGATGGGCAGGTAGGGATCGCAATACCCCCGGCCCAGCTGGCGCAACAATATTGCCACGCTGATTCGCGGCTTGCCCGATTCACCGTCAGCGTTTAACTCCTCCCCATGGGAAAAAGACTGATTCCACCGGAGCCGGCGGAAATCCACGAGGTCATGCTGCGCGACGCGCTCGAGGAGCGCTATCTCGCCTACGCGCTCTCGACCATCATGCACCGCGCGCTGCCGGACGCCCGTGACGGGCTGAAGCCGGTGCACCGCCGCATCCTCTACGGTATGCGGCTGTTGCGGCTGGACCCCGGCACGCCATTCAAGAAATCCGCCAAGATCGTCGGCGACGTGATGGGCTCGTTCCATCCGCATGGCGACCAGTCGATCTACGATGCGCTGGTGCGGTTGGCGCAGGATTTCGCTTCGCGCTATCCGCTGGTCGACGGCCAGGGCAATTTCGGCAATATCGACGGCGATAATCCGGCCGCCTACCGCTACACCGAAGCGCGCATGACCGAGGTCGCGCGGCTGCTGCTCGAAGGCATCGACGAGGACGGCGTCGAGTTCCGCCCCAATTACGACGGCCAGTCGAAAGAGCCGGTCGTTCTGCCCGGCGGATTTCCGAACCTGCTCGCCAACGGCTCGCAGGGCATCGCGGTCGGCATGGCGACCTCGATCCCGCCTCACAATGCGGCCGAGCTTTGCGATGCGGCGCTGCACCTGATCGACAAGCCCGAGGCGAAGTCGAAGACGTTGCTGAAATGGGTGAAGGGTCCGGATTTCCCGACCGGCGGCATCATCGTCGATTCCAAGGAGAGCATCGCCGAAGCCTACATGACCGGGCGCGGCTCGTTCCGCACCCGCGCCAGGTGGAGCCAGGAAGAGGGCGCGCGCGGCACCTGGGTGATCGTCATCACCGAGATTCCGTGGCTGGTGCAGAAATCGCGGCTGGTCGAGAAGATCGCCGAACTGCTCAACGACAAGAAGCTGCCGCTGGTCGGCGACGTCAGGGACGAGTCCGCCGAAGACATCCGCCTCGTGATCGAGCCGAAATCCCGTGCGGTCGATCCGGAATTGCTGATGGAATCGCTGTTCCGGCTGACCGAGCTGGAAAGCCGGATATCGCTGAACCTCAACGTGCTGGTGAAGGGCCGCATCCCCAAGGTGCTGGGCCTTGCCGAATGCCTGCGCGAATGGCTCGACCATCTGCGCGACGTGCTGCTGCGCCGCTCCAACTATCGCAAGCAACAGATCGAGCATCGGCTCGAAGTGCTCGGCGGCTATCTGATCGCCTTTCTGAATATCGACAAGGTGATCAAGATCATCCGCACCGAGGACGAGCCGAAGCCGGCGCTGATCAAGGCGTTCAAGCTCACGGAGATCCAGGCCGAGGCCATCCTCAACATGCGCCTGCGCAATCTGCGCAAGCTCGAGGAATTCGAGATCCGCACCGAGGACAAGAACCTTCGCGCCGAGCTGAAAGGCATCAAGTCGCTGCTCGGCTCGGAGACCGAGCAATGGTCCAAGGTCGGCGACCAGGTGCGGAAAGTTCGCGACCTGTTCGGGCCGAAGACGCCGCTCGGCAAGCGCCGCACCACCTTCGCCGATGCACCGGAGCACGATCTCGCCGCGATCGAGGAAGCATTCGTCGAGCGCGAGCCGGTCACGGTGGTCGTTTCCGACAAGGGCTGGGTGCGCACGCTGAAGGGCCATGTCGCCGATCTCTCGGGCCTGACCTTCAAGACCGACGACCAGCTCGGCTCGGCCTTCTTCGCGGAGACCACGTCAAAACTGTTGCTGTTCGCCACCAACGGAAGATTCTATTCGCTCGACGTCGCCAAGCTGCCGGGCGGCCGCGGCCATGGCGAACCGATCCGGATGTTCATCGACATGGAGCAGGATGCCGCGATCGTGTCGCTGTTCGTCAACACCGGCGGACGCAAGTTCCTGGTCGCAAGCCATGAGGGCCAGGGCTTTGTCGTCAGCGAGGACGATTGCGTCGGCAACACCCGCAAGGGCAAGCAGGTGCTGAACGTCGAGATGCCGAACGAAGCCCGCGCGATCGCGACCGTCACCGGCGACACCGTTGCCGTCATCGGCACCAATCACAAGATGGTGCTGTTCCCGCTCGATCAGGTGCCGGAAATGGCGCGCGGCCGCGGCGTGCGGCTGCAGAAGTACACCAGTGCCGGGTTGTCGGACGTCGCCACGTTCGACTCCAAGGCCGGCCTGACCTGGAAGGATTCGGCGGGCCGTGACCAGAGCATGAGCTGGAAGGAATTGGCCGACTGGCGCGGCAACCGCGCCGACGCCGGCCGTCTCGCGCATGGCTTGCCGAAGTCGAACAAGTTCCTGCGCGGCGTGGAGTAGGGCGTAATAGTATCCGCCTTCCAGCAGGCCTATGATCGCGGCGGTCGAAACCATACGACCCCGCAGCGAATATCGTAAGCGCCATGGCCCATCACCACGATCATCACGACCATCCTCACGCCCACGGTCATGCCGGGCACAGCCACGCGCCAGACAATTTCGGGTTTGCGTTTGCCGTGGGCGTTGCGCTCAATACGGTGTTCATCGCCGCGGAACTCATTTTCGGCTACGCTGCGAACTCGCTGGCGCTGATATCCGACGCCGTTCATAATTTCTCCGACGTGATCGCGCTGCTGCTGGCGTGGGGTGCTGCGGGGCTTGCGCGCAAACGGCCGACGCAGCAGCATACCTACGGCTATCGGCGAGCCTCCATATTGGCGGCTCTCATCAATGCCGGTCTTCTTCTGATCGCGGTCGGCGGCATAGCGGTCGAGGCCATCAACCGGATTCAGGAGCCAGCGGCGGTCTCGGGCTGGACCGTCGTTCTGGTGGCGACCCTGGGCATCGTCGTCAACGGCGGGACAGCGCTGCTGTTCATGCGCGGCCGCCACGGCGATCTGAATATCCGCGGCGCGTACCTGCATATGGCGGCGGACGCCGGGGTTTCCTTTGGCGTGGTTGTTGCCGCAGGCGTGATCATGTTGACGGGGTGGCAATGGGTCGATCCGGCGATCAGCCTGTGCATCGCCGCCGTGGTGCTGGCGAGCGGGTGGGGTCTCGCCCGGGACAGCGTCAATCTGGCGCTGGACGGCGTGCCGAAAGGCATCGAACTCGCCGAAGTGAAAGACTATCTCAGCCAGCTCAACGGCGTGACCGAAGTGCATGACCTTCACATCTGGGCCATGGGCACCAACGAAACCGCACTCACGGCGCATCTGGTTCGTCCAGGCGGCTACGACGATCCGTTTCTCCACGGTGTCTGTGAGGAGCTGTCACACCGTTTCAACATTCAGCATGCGACACTTCAGGTCGAAGCGGGCAGCGATGTGTGCAAACTTGCGCCGTCGGAGGTGGTTTAGCGAGGGCGCGTCACGTACGCGGCAGCCGGTCCGAGCAGCAGACTCGGAAAATCCCCTTTGACTGCGATTATCGTCTGGTCGATGCTCGCCGAAAATCCGGAGGCGACCTTGCGCGAGGCAGGATGGCGGCGGCTGACTTTGGCGATCGGCATTGCGCTCGCGCTGCTGCCAGCCACGCTCTACGCGCAATCCATTCCCGGCGCGCTCCCCGAATCCGCCAAAGCGTTATCGCAGGGCGAATGGCCCGCTTACGCCGGGACCTATGCGGCGGCGCGCTATTCGCCATTGGCCCAGATCGACCGCAGCAACGCCAAGGATCTGCACGTCGCCTGGCGCTGGAAATCGCCGGACATGGCGGTCAAGGCTGCCAATCCAAAAGTCGGTCCCAGCCGCGCCAATGAATCGACGCCGCTGATGGTCGGCGGAGTGCTCTACACCTCGACATCGCTGTCGCAGGTCGCCGCCATCGATGCCTTCACCGGCGAAACCAGATGGGTGTTCGATCCCAAGATCTACGAAAATGGCCTTGGAATTCCCGCCAACGACGGCTGGCTGCATCGCGGCGTCGCCTATTGGCGCAGTGGCGACGACGAGCGCATCGTGATGCTTACGGCCTTCGCGCAGATGATCGCGCTGGACGCCAAGACCGGCAAACCCGTGCCGACGTTCGGGACCGATGGCCGGATCGATCTCGCGCAGGGCCTGCGGCGGCCCGTCGACCGCGATTACTACACCATGAGTTCGCCGCCGGTGATCGTGCGCGGCGTCATCGTGGTCGGCTCGTCGGTGATGGACTGGTGGGGGCATCGGCCGTCGCCGCCGGGCGATGTGCGCGGCTTCGATGTCGTTACCGGCCGTCTGCTCTGGACCTTCCACACCGTGGCGCAAGAAGGCGAGCCCGGCGTCGAGACCTGGGAGAAAGAGTCCTGGAAGGAAGCCGGCAATGCCAACGTCTGGGCGCCGATGAGCGCCGACGAGGAGCTTGGTTACGTTTACCTGCCGGTGAGCACGCCGACCAACGACTATTACGGCGGCCATCGCCCCGGCGACGGCCTCTATGGCGACAGTCTGGTCTGTCTCGACGCGGCAACCGGCAAGAAGGTCTGGCACTATCAGCTCGTTCACCATGGATTGTGGGACTACGACACGCCGGCCGCGCCGAACCTGATCGACATCACCGTCGGTGGAAAGGCCATCAAGGCGGTGGCGCAAGTCACAAAACAGGCCTTCGTCTATGTGTTCGATCGGGTGACCGGCGAGCCGGTGTGGCCGATCAAGGAGCAGCCGGTGCCGGCCTCCAATGTGCCGGGCGAGCGCGCGTCGAAGACACAGCCGTTCCCCACCAAGCCCGCGCCGATCGATATTCAGGGCTTGCGCGATGAGGATTTGATCGATCTCACGCCGGAGCTTCGCAAGGAAGCGATCGATATCGCCGCCGAATACGACCATGGCCCACTGTTCACGCCGCCGTCGCAGCGTGGCACGATTCAGGTACCCGGTGTCGGCGGCGGCGGCAATTGGGCTGGTGCTGCGATCGATCCGGAGACCGGCATGTTCTATGTCGCGACCTACCGGGTGCCGTTCGTCGTCACTCTTCGCAAGCCCGGGGCCGGCGAGTCGTCGTACGATTTCATCGGTGAATTCCGCTATCTGTCGGGGCCGCGCGGGTTGCCGTTGCTCAAGCCGCCGTTCGGCAGCATCGTTGCCATCGACATGAACACCGGCGACCACCGTTGGCGCATCCCGGTCGGGCGCGGCGAACTTCTTCCCGTATTCCAGCGCCTTGGCGTCCGCGAACGTCTGGGATTTTTGGCCCGCAGTTGGGCGTTGGTGACCAAGACCGTCCTGATCGTCGTGCAATCGGGATATTTCGGCGCACCACGATTGCCGCCCGGAGGCACCCGCCGGATCAACGATCTCAACAATTTCGATCCGCATTTATGGGTCTACGACAAGGCCAGCGGCGAAATGCTGGCCGAGGTCGCGCTGCCGGCCAACGCGACCGGGGCGCCGATCACCTATATGGCCGGCGGCAAGCAGTTCGTCGTATTCCCGGTCGGCGGTGGCCCCCTGGTCGAGGAGATGATTGCGGTCGCGCTTTGAGTGGCGTGTCTCTCAACGCGTCGTCGTCCCGGCGAAGGCCGGGACCCATACGCCGTGTCCTATCGTTTCTGCAATGTGTCAGGTGCCTATGACTATATCGACGTCCCGGGTTATGGGTCCCGGCCTTCGCCGGGACGACGCGAGAAAATTTGTCAACAAGCCAATCAATCGCGAATCTAGATCATTCCCGCCAGCCGCAACAACACGCCCACGGCGCACGACCCTCCCAGCACCGTCAGCATGCCCAGTTTGAAACGGAAGATCGCGGTCGCGGCCGCGACCGCCAAAACCAGCGCCGGAAAATCGACGCTCGATAGCACCGGCATGTCGAACGACAGCCCGAACGATCGAACCGGCGAGGTTTCCCGGAACACGGTGTGCAGCGCGAACCAGATCGAGAGATTGAGGATCACGCCGACGACGGCGGCGGTAATCGCCGTCAGCGCGCCTGCTAGCCCCCTGTTGCCGCGCAAGGTCTCGACGAACGGCGCGCCCAGAAAGATCCAGAGAAAGCAGGGCGTGAAGGTGACCCAGGTCGCCAGCAAACCACCGAGCGTGGCCGCCAGCATCGGTGACAGCGTGCCGGGGTCGCGATATGCGGCCATGAAGCCGACGAACTGCAGCACCATGATCAGCGGCCCCGGCGTGGTCTCGGCCATCCCCAATCCGTCCAGCATTTCGCGTGGGCCCACCCAGTGATAATGCTCGACCGCCTGCTGCGCGACATAGGCCAGCACCGCATAGGCGCCGCCGAACGTCACCATCGCCATCTTGCTGAAGAACAATGCGATCTGGCTGAACACATTGGCCTCGCCCAACGCGATCAGGAGCGCGCCAACGGGCACCAGCCACAGCAGCAGCCAGATCGCGCTTACTCTTAACGCGCGCGGAATGCTGGGGCGGATGTGGTCCGGCAGTTCGTCGTCGAGCACGCTGTCGACTGCCGCCGTGTTCTTGCCGCCGCCGTGCGGGACGGCCGCAAATTCCGGTCGTCCGCTTCTGGCGCCGAAATATCCGATCACGCCGGCTGAAATGATGATGATCGGGAAGGGGACATTGAAAAAGAAGATGGCGATGAAGGCTATGGCCGCAAGCGCGATCATGATCCGGTTGCGCAGCGCGCGGCTGCCGACACGCACGACGGCCTGGATGACGATGGCCAGCACCGCGGCTTTCAGTCCGAAGAACAGCGCCTCGATGACCCCGACATTGCCGAAGGCGGCGTAGATGTAGCTCAAGCCCATGATGGCGATGACGCCGGGGAGAATGAACAGGCCGCCGGCCATGATGCCGCCGGCGGTACGGTGCAGCAGCCAACCGATATAGGTCGCAAGCTGCTGCGCCTCCGGACCGGGCAGCAGCATGCAGTAGTTGAGCGCGTGCAGAAAACGGCTTTCGGAAATCCAGTTCTTTTCCTCAACCAGAATGCGGTGCATCACCGCGATCTGCCCCGCGGGGCCGCCGAAGCTGAGCAGGGCGACCCGCAGCCAGACCCGAAAGGCTTCACCGAAGCTGATGCCGTGGCCGGCACCCGCTTCGGTGGTGGTTTCGTCAGCAGTAATATCGATCACGGCTTAGCCTTGTTGGTGGGCCAATTATGGGTTTCACCGGTGGCATCCCGGCACCAGCGATAGAACGCATCGTACAGCGTGATCCCGGCCTCGAGTTGTTCGAGATCGTCATCGTACATCCGCGACAGGCCCAGCGAAGCCGCGAGCAGCCCGGGCGCTTCCGGCGACAGATCGAGCCGCCCGGTATCGGCCGCCCTCACCATCGTCGCCAGCCGCAGCAATGGCGGCGTCGCCAGACCGAACTCCTCGACCATCACGTCGAAAGTACAGAGTTCGCCGCGATGGCTCCAGAACACGTTCTCGATATCGAAGGGAACGGCGTTGAAGCGCTCGCCGACCGCGACAACCTCGGCCGGCGCCACGAACAGAAACACCGCGTTCGGATCGATGAACCTTCGCACCAGCCAGGGGCAGGCGATACGATCGATCTTCGGCCGCGCGCGGGTTACCCAGACGGTGCGGCCCTTGGCATCGCGCGCGGGCAGTTTTGATGCTGGCACCAGCGGAAGTTTTGCCTCCTTCCAGCCTTCGAAACCGCCTTCAAGTGTTTCCGCCGATACATCGGCATGCCGCAACCAGGCGGCCGTGCCTTGCGCCAGTTTTGCGCCGCGCATGCAGACGACGATAGCGGAGCCGCCGGAATATTCGCTGCTCCAGTCGGCGGCGTCTTGATGGCTGTGCCTGACCGCACCGGGAATCAGCCGCGGGTCCGCGGCAAAATCCTCGTCGGTTCGGACGTCGATCAAGACAGGCGTCTTCGGCGTGCCGATCAGACGGGCAAGTTTATCTTGGGATATGGATGTGTAGGATGACATGGTTGCGCCCTCGTAAAACAAAACGGGACGCGATACTTGGGCTTGTCGCCTCGTGGGGAGATCGCAGAATCCCCAGACCGCCATTACAGCGAAACCCGTGCGCGCTGTCAATGCGCCTCGTCGGCTTCGCCGCCGCAACCAGGTAGAACTTACCTCCGCGCGTCATATATTCGCGGTAAGGGTTTGCAAACAATGCCTTCCCGGGAACCAGCCGATGCATTCACACTCTCTCGACCCATGGACCCACGATCACGTGTTTCTCGGTCCGAAGCACGATCGTAACGAGCGCCGTACCTGGTTCGTGGTTGCGCTGACCGCCGTCATGATGGTGGGCGAGATTGCGGCGGGATCGTTGTTCGGATCGATGGCGCTGCTGGCCGATGGCTGGCACATGGCAACCCACGCATGCGCGCTGGGGATCTCCGCCGCCGCCTATCTGTTTGCGCGCCAGCACGCGCGCAGTTCACGTTTCGCGTTCGGCACCGGCAAGTTCGGCGACCTTGCCGCCTTTTCCAGCGCGATTATCCTCAGTCTGATCGCGGTTCAGATTTTCTATGAAAGCGTCATCCGGCTGGTTCATCCGGTTGCGATTACGTATGGCGAGGCGATAGCGGTCGCGGCGCTGGGCCTCGGCGTCAACCTCGTCAGCGCGTGGCTGCTGCGCGATAGCCACGATCACGATCATCATGGCCACGGTCATTCGCATGGCGGTTCTCACGACAGTTCCCTTGGCCATCGTCACCATGACAACAACCTTCGCGCCGCCTACATCCACGTGCTTGCCGACGCCGCGACGTCGGTTCTCGCGATCGCGGCACTGGTGATCGCGATGTATTCGCAATGGGTCTGGGCCGATCCGGCGGTCGGGATCATCGGCAGCCTCGTCATCGCCAGTTGGGCGTTCGGGTTGATCCGCGATTCTGGCGCCGTGCTGCTCGATGTCAGCGTCGACAAAAACCTCGAAGCCGTGATCCGCGACCGGCTGGAGACCAGGGGTGACCGGGTCACCGACCTGCATCTGTGGCAGGTCGGTCCAGGCCATCGCGCGGCGGTGATCTCGGTCCTGTCCGACGACCCGCTGCCTTCGGCGATCTACAAGCGCCGCCTGGGCGGCTTGCGAGGTCTCAGCCATGTGACGATCGAGGTCGAGCGCTGTCCGCATCCGCCGCTGCATTGAGCTTCTTGTCCCGCGACCGGTCGCGCGATGGCGGCGCTCCGCGGCGGAAGCTTCGCGCAATCGTCATTTGGATGGAACATCCGCGATGGACTAACATCCGCGCCAACGGCTGAACATCCGGGTTTGCCGACCATGGGAGAGATGACGTGAACCGAGTATGGGGAGTGTTAGCGGTCGTTTTGGCCGTTGGGTTTTCCGCCGATGGCGCTCATGCGCAAACGGGCAAGACCGGCGTCGAAAAACTTTACGTTCTCA
>Ga0193726_1000530_pt1 | contig 39330 bp, 35 predicted proteins | sample H2c1metaG_FD_144928 | JGI IMG/M metagenome (GOLD analysis project Ga0193726, IMG submission 144928) | Soil microbial communities from a riparian zone of the East river system, Colorado, United States - H2c1 | ecosystem: Environmental > Terrestrial > Soil > Riparian zone | place: USA: East River... | reverse complement strand
CACCAAGGCCCACGACAATCTGGCCATCGATCACGCCGGAGAACTGGTGTACCTTGCACCGACCCGGGTGAATCTTGGGCTGATCGAAGAGCGCTGGCCGGACATCAAATTCTTGAAGACGCGCGAAAACCTTGCCGCCTGACGGTCAATCATGCCGGTGATGCTTGGGCCTGAAGGCGCGCACCGCCGCCTGGAACTGACCCAAGGTGATTTGCGCCGAGGGCGCCGCGTAGCGCAGGGATGAATAGTGACGGCACAGAGCCGTCACCGCGAGGGCCAGATCGGGCCGCTGCGCGGCGACTCGTCGCGCGTAGTCTTCCGCGCCTTCGTACATTCGTCGCGGCAATCCCGCGGCGGCGAGTCTTGAGCAGAGGCGTGCGTAGGTGCGGGCGGCTATATCCTTTGATTGGGGGGCAAGTTCGCGGCGTACCTGCCAGGTAAGCCAGCCCAATACCAGCGCCATGCCTACGCCCAAGAGCACCACAAGTTTTTGCCCATCCGGCTCGGGGACGTGGAGCATCTCGAGCAATTTGCGCTGCGAGTCCTGATCGAAATCCAAGATGCGCTCGCGCCAGATTTCGCGCAGCAAGTCGAGCCGCAGCCGCGCACCGGTGAACCAGGTGGTCCTGCTTTGCCAGCGGCTGACCGACGGCTCATTGGCATTGACGGTGTCCGCGAGACCGTGCTCCACACGTTCAGGCGCGATCGCCGCGGTCGGGTCGACGCGCATCCAGCCACGTCCGGCGATCCAGATTTCCGTCCAGGCGTGGGCGTCGCTTTGCCTCAAGATCCAATAGTCCCCGTACGGATTGAGCGTTCCGCCCTGGTATCCGGTGACCACGCGGGCGGGAATGCCCGCGGCGCGCATCAGCGCGGCGAAGGCTGAGGCATAGTGGCCGCAGAAACCGCGCCTGGTATCGAACAGGAATTCGTCCACGGAATTGTCCGACAGCTTCGGCGGCGTCAGGGTGTAAAAAAATGCCTGCTCATGAAACATGCTGAGCACCGCGCCGACCAATTCCATATCGTCGGCGTGCGCGCTGCGCAACTCCTGCGCCAGCCGCTGCGTGCGTGGGTTTCGCCCCTGCGGCTGACCCAAATCGCGTTGCCGCGCATACTTGCCCAAGGGTTGCGCAGATTGAATGCGCGTGTAGGACGTTCCGGTCACATCGACCGCGCGGGATAGCGGCTCGGCCTGCGTCAAGGTGTAGTCATTGGTGAGCGCCGCATGAGGCAAATCCCACGTCGCGGGCCAATCGAGCATGAAAATCCAACGATGCTGATGCGGCTCCATCATCACGGTGTAGCGATAAGCGACCCCAAGCGGCTGCGGAGGCGGTGCACCGCCGAGTCCGAAGCTCGAGCGCGTCCAGGTGTGGCCGTCGAAGTGATCCAGCACCGGACCCCGCCAATAGCGTTCCGCGGCCGGCGGCGCAGCGGCGGCAAAACGCACGCGGAATGCCACTTCATCGGAAAGTGCCAACTGGGTAATGTCTCCGGGACTCATTGTGTCGCTCAACCCCGAGGCGGCGGCTTGCGAATCGTTGGGGATGTGCCAGAGCGGCCCGGCGAATCGCGGGAACAGCAGCCAGAAAACCAGCGCCAGCGGCAGCGCTTGCGCCAAGACGCGGCCGCCGTAGCGCAGCGAGCGACGCCAATCGGGTGCCTGGCCGCTGCTGGTGACTCTCAGCAGGGTCGCGGTGGTGAGCCAACAGACGCCGATCAGATAGGCCAGCAGCCAGAAGGAGTCGCCTTCCAATAGCGCAGCGACGCTCACAAAGTAGATGATCAAGGTGATGATGTAGATGTCGCGCCGGGTCTTCGTCTCCAACAGTTTCAGTCCCGCGGCGACACTGAGCAATGCCGTGCCGGCAACCAAACCGTTGAAGGTGCGAAAGCGTAGAAACAACAATGGGACGACCAGCGCCGCGACGATGAGCAGCACCCGGCGCGAAGGCGCGGCGCCGCTGCGTGCAAACCTCAAGCGAGTCAGGCCGCAGGCCACGACAATCGCCGGCACCCAGAACGGCAGCGTCGTGACATGCGCCAGCAGCGCCAAGGCCAGGCAACCCGAAATGCCCAAGAGCTGCTCGTACGAGACGCGCTCGGTGATCATGGGGAGCCGGTCTCGCCGGATTCGCCGATGCCGAAGGCGGCCAGGGCCCGTAGGCAGGCGAATCGATGCGCCGCACCGCCGGACGGCGCGATCTCCTTGCCCGGAATGCGCAATCCATAAGGCCTTTGCGCGGCATCGCTCTCCAGCACCCAGAGGCAGAGCTGCGAAAGACGAGCCTCTAGCGCCAAGCCATCGAGCGCCGACCATTCCAGCCACTCAGGTTGTGCCGCCAAACTCGAATAACTGCGCACCGCGGCCTCGCCGCCCCGCGCCAGCACCTTCCAAGCCATGTGTTTCAACGGCACGCCGGGCTCATAGGCGCGCAAGCCGGAGAAATCCTCATCGCCCCGCGCCTCCGAGTGAGTGCCCGTGCCCTTGGCGCCCTCCGACGGCAAAGTTCGAGTGCCGGCAGGCGCCGGCGCCACGTAAATGGTGATCGGTCCCTGGACGTAGGTCCAGGAGTAGAACCAACCAAAGGGATAGCGCGTGCGCAGCTCGAACTGATCGACGCGCGTCACGCCGCGCTGCCTCACCGTGCCGATCACTTCGATGGATGCGCTTTCTCCGGCCGGTACGCTGCCCATGCCCGCGGCCGACAAGCAGCGCACTTCGATGTCGCGGCGATCGACGTTAGAGGCATTGCGCAGCTCGAACTCGAACATGGCTTCACGCCCGGCAAACGCATCGACCTCCGTGGTCACGTCCACGGACAGGCGCAGCAAGTTGCGATTGCAGTGATGCATGGTCACGAGCGCCATGCTGGTCATCAAGAACGCGAACGCCAGCGCGAGGTTGCTGTTGTAATTGAGGCCTGCGATCAACATCGCGGCGAGAATCGCCCCCAGCATGATGCCGAAGCGCGTCGGAAGAATATAAATGCGCCGCCGATTGATGCTGATCGGCAAACTGTCGCGGCCGTGGCGGCGGATGACCCGGGCCCGCAATTTATTGATCGCTGCCTGGCGCAGGGTGCTCAATGGAGTCCTTCGGGCTATAAGCGGTGGTTTAAGGAACCGGCACGGCCTCGAGCAGCCGGGTCACCGCAACCGCATCGCTGCTGCGCTGACGGACGCGATGTTCCACGACGGACGGAAATATCGCCTGCACATGCTCAGGAATGACCGCACTGCGTCCACAAATCAAGGCCCAGGCGCGCGCGGCACGCAATAAGCCAATGGCCGCTCGCGGCGACAGACCGGCGTTTAGCCCCGGCGCGCGCCGCGTATGCGCGACCAGTGCCTGCACGTAGTCGAGCAGCGCGGGTGCGACATGAATGGCAAGAACGCTCTCTTGCAACTGCCGCAGGCTGTCGGCCGTGGTGATGGTCTGCAGCGTTTTCACCAGATCGCGCCGATCGACGCCGCTCAGCAACTCACGCTCTGCGGCCGCGGCGGGGTATCCCAAGTGCACGCGCATCAAGAATCGATCCAATTGCGATTCAGGCAACGGAAAGGTGCCCACTTGATCCTGCGGGTTTTGGGTGGCGATGACGAAGAACGGCTCGGGCAACGCCATCGACTGGCCGTCGAGCGTCACTTGGTGTTCTTCCATAGCTTCCAGCAACGCGCTTTGCGCTTTCGGCGAGGCGCGATTGATTTCATCGGCAAGCACGAGTTGCGCAAAGATCGGCCCGCGTTGGAAGCGGAACTTGCCGGTCTCGCGGTCGAAGATCGAGACGCCGAGCACGTCGGCGGGCAGAAGATCGCTGGTGAACTGCACCCGCTGGAAAGACAGTCCCAAGGTCTTGGCGATGCCATGCGCCAGGGTGGTTTTGCCCACGCCCGGAATATCCTCGATCAAAAGATGACCGCGCGCCAACAGGCAGGCCAGGCACAACCGGATCTGCGCATCCTTGCCTAGGATCACCCGGTTGAGTTGGGCAAGAATCGCTTCGATCTGCGAGTGCAGCGGGTTCATTGGTCTTTGAGCTTGGTCACCCGTGTAGCTTGGGCCGACAACTGACCGATTTCCGTGCGCAATTCCTCAAGCCGCTGCTGGTCCTTGGCCACGATGTCGGCCGGGGCGTTCTGGGCGAACTGGCTGTTGCTCAGTTTCGCCTCCAATTTGCTCAAGTCGATTTCCGCTTTGCGCAAGCGTTTTGCGAGGCGCTCGAGTTCGGCGGTGGGCTCGATCAGGCCTTTCATCGGCACCAATATTTCCAGGTTCCCCAGCAGTGCGACTGCGGAAATGGGCGCCGCTTCGCGCGCCGCCAGCACGCGTGGCGTCTCGACGCCGGCGAGACGCATCAGGTAGTGCAGATTGCGCTGCAGATATTCAACGTCCTTCGCACTCGAATTTTGCAGCAGCACTTCGAGCTTGCGGCTCAGAGCAATATTCATTTCCCCCTTGATCTGGCGCACGCCCAGAATGAAGTCCATGACCCAACGCATTTCCGGCTCCGCCTGCGCATCGGTCGGCACCGCGGCGGCCGCCGGGAATTCGGCGCGCATCAGGGTGTCGCCCTTGGCGCCGGCGCTCACGCGCACGCGCTGCCATATTTCCTCAGAGATAAAGGGCGCGAGGGGATGCAGCGCTCGCAACAGCGTTTCGAGCGTCTGGATCAGGGTAATTCGCGTGCCGCGCTTCGCCGCAGGCGGGGCCGACTCGGATTGCAGCACGGCCTTGGAAAACTCCACGTACCAATCGCAGAATTCATGCCAGGTGAATTCGTACAGCGCATTGGCGACATTGTCGAGCCTATAGTCGGCAAATCCGCTCTCGACCCGCGCCAGCATTCCAGCGAGGCGCGAACGGATCCAGCGGTCGGCCAGGCTGTATTCGACTCCCTGAGAATTCAGGTCCTGATCCTCGACGTTCATCAGCACATAGCGGGCTGCATTCCACAGCTTGTTGCAGAAGTTTCGATACTCCTCGACTCTCGCCATGTCGAAGCGCAGGTCGCGGCTTTGCGTGGCGAGCCGCGCCAGGCACAGGCGCAGCGCATCGGTACCATAGGCGGCAATGCCTTGGGGAAATTGCTTGCGCGTCGCTTTTTCAATGGCCGATTTCATTTGCGGTTGCATGAGGCCCGTGGTGCGCTTCTCGAGCAGCGCTTCCAGCGAAATGCCGTCCACAATGTCCAGAGGGTCGATGACATTGCCCTTGGACTTGGACATTTTCTGGCCGTCTTGATCGAGAATCAGACCATGGATGTACACGGCGCGAAACGGCGCCTTACGGGTGAACTTGAGGCCCATCATGATCATGCGGGCCACCCAGAAAAAGATGATGTCGAATCCCGTCACCAACACCGCGGTCGGATAGTAGGTTTGCAATGCCGGGGTTTCTTCCGGCCATCCCTGCGTCGAGAATGGCCAGAGCGCCGAGGAGAACCAGGTATCGAGCACATCGTCGTCCTGGCGAAGCGGCGTGACAGGATCGATCCCGTGAGCGCTGCGCGCCTCCGCCTCGCTGCGCGCCACATACCAGCGCCCATCAGGGTCGTACCAGGCGGGAATTCGGTGACCCCACCACAGTTGCCGGCTGATGCACCAGTCTCTGATTTTGTGCATCCATTCGTAGTAAACGCCGGTCCAGGTTTCGGGCACGAAGCGCACCTCACCCGATTCAACCGCACGAATGGCGGGTGCCGCCAACGGCTTGATGTCGACAAACCACTGATCCGTCAGCAAGGGCTCGAGGATGGCGTTGCTGCGATCGCCGCGCGGCACGGTAAGTTTGTGCGGCTCGATGCGCTCGATGAGGCCGATCGCGTCAAGATCGGCGATAATTTTTTCCCTGGCAACGAAGCGATCGAGGCCGCGGTAGGCGCGGGGAACACTGTCGTTGAGCGTCGCATCGAGCGTCATGATGGTAATCAAGGGCAGCTCATGCCTCTGCCCGACTTCGTAGTCGTTGAAATCGTGAGCCGGCGTGATTTTCACACAGCCGCTGCCAAAGGTCGGGTCCACATAGGTATCGCCGATAATCGGCAATTCACGGTCGGCGAGCGGCAAACGGACCTTGCGGCCGATCAAGTGCCGATAGCGTTCATCGTCGGGATGCACGGCGACCGCGGCGTCGCCCAACATCGTCTCGGGGCGTGTGGTGGCGACAACCAGGTAGCCTGGGCCGTCGCAAAGCGGATAGCGCAAATGCCAAAGGCTGCCCGATTCCTCTTCGGCGATCACTTCCAGATCGGAGAGGGCGGTCTTGAGCACCGGATCCCAATTCACCAGGCGCTTGCCGCGATAGATCAGGCCTTCCTCGTACAGCCGCACGAACACCTCGGTGACCGCCTTCGACAAGGCGGGGTCCAGGGTGAACACGTCGCGCTGCCAATCGACCGAGGCGCCCAGGCGGCGCATTTGTTTGGCAATCATGCCGCCGGAAGCCTCCTTCCATTGCCAAACGCGCTCGACGAAGGCCTCGCGTCCTAAATCCACGCGGCTTTGGCCTGCAGCATTTAACTGGCGCTCGACCACCATCTGGGTCGCGATGCCCGCGTGATCGGTGCCCGGTTGCCACAGCGTGTTAAAGCCGCGCATGCGATGAAAGCGGATGAGCGCATCCATGATGGTGTCTTGGAACGCATGTCCCATGTGCAGCGTGCCGGTGACATTCGGCGGGGGTATGACGATCGAATACGCCGGTCCCGCGGCCGAAGGCGCGAAATACCCGCTAGCCTCCCAGTGCGCGTAGATGCGCGATTCGATATCCGCGGGTGAGTAGGCCTTATCCATGATGCGAGGCCTCAAACATCCACAGATTCGTCAATCTGATGCGTCTCCAACGTGAACTTCAGATCGCGATAGGCCTTGAAGCGTTCGCGGCCCAGGCGTCGGCGTTCCTCGTCCGCGTCTATGATCTCCGCGATGCGAGCGTAGCGCTCGAGTTGCGCAGGCAACCGATGCGCCAGATTGACCAGCAAGTCCGCCGCAGGCAGCGCAGCCGATTCCACCGTCAGGTAAACCGGTGTCGCGGGGTCCACGGACTGTTCATCCAGGCAGATCTGATGCGGGATGAAGGAGCGCTCGTTGAAGGTCCATAGCAATTCGTCCAGCGCCTTCGCATCGGCGAGCGAATCATTGACGATGACGATTTTCAAATCCTTGAGATAGGCTTTTTCAGTCAGTCGGCAGGCAAAGGCCCAACGCTGTTTGGCGGCGGCGCTTTTCAGGACATAAAAATCGACACGCTCCGTCATGATGCCTTGGCGCGATGGACCAAAAAATCGACCAGCAAGGGAACAGGCCGGCCGGTGCTGCCCTTTTGCGAACCGCTCAGCCACGCCGTCCCGGCCACATCCAGGTGAGCCCAGGCCAAATCCTTGGCAAACTTGCCGAGGAAGGACGCGGCGGTGCAGGCGCCGCCCTCACGTCCGCCGACATTCGCGATATCCGCGAAATTGCTCTTGAGCTGATCGGCGTATTCCTCGCCGATCGGCATGCGCCAGGCGCGATCGTCCGCGCGAATGCCGGCAGACTCCAATTCTTGCGCCAACTCGGGCGTGTTGCTCATCAAGCCGCTCATATGATTGCCCAGAGCGATAATGCAGGCACCCGTCAGGGTGGCGACGTCGATCACGGCGGCCGGCTGGTAGCGGCGGCTGTAGGTGATGGCATCGCACAATACCAATCGGCCTTCGGCGTCGGTGTTGAGAACTTCCACGGTCTGGCCCGACATGGTCGTCACGATGTCGGCCGGCTTCACGGCGCTGCCGCTCGGCATGTTTTCGGCGGCCGCAACGATGACCACCAGATTGAGCGGCAGTTTGAGTTCGGCGATCGCCCGCAGCGTACCCAACACCGTCGCACCGCCGCTCATGTCGAACTTCATTTCATCCATGGCGGGAGGATCCTTGAGCGAGATTCCTCCCGAATCAAAGGTGATGCCTTTGCCCACGAGACACACGGGGGCCATGTCCTTTCTCGCGCCCCGATACTCACACACGATCAGACGCGGCGGCTCGTCGGAACCTTTCGTGACCGCGAGGAAAGCACCCATCTTGAGCGCCTTGATGCCGCTTTGATCCAGCACCTTGGTCTTGATGCTCGAGAACTCTTTCGCCAGTTGCAGCGCGCGGTTTCCCATATACGTCGGCGTGCACACGTTGGGCGGCAGGTTCGCAAGATCGCGGGCAAAGCCAAGACCGCTGCCAATGGCGGCCCCAATGCGCAATCCCTGCGCCGCCGCTTTTGCCGCGCGAGCATCTGCCACCGCGACGTTGACGGCGGTCAGACGCCGCGCTTTTGGCTTCGGCGAGGTTTTGAGATCCGGGATTTTGTACGCCTGCGATGAGAATATTTCGGAGACCATGCGTGCGCGGTACAGCATGTCGAGCTCCGCCACCGGTTCCATGGCGAGATACAGGGCCGCGTCGCTCGCTCCCGTCTTGGCCAGCGCCTGAGCAGTGGACAGCAATGCCTTGCGATATTGTTTGCGTGCGAAGGCTGCACGGGTTCCCAGGCCGATCAGCAGCAGACGCGAGGCGGCCGAGCCGGCCGGCAGCGGCAGCATGAGGGCATCACCGAGCTTGGCGGCGAAGTCGCCTCTGCCCTGCAGAGTGGTGATCAATCCTTGCAACTGCTTGTCGACTTGCCGGGCTGCGACGCCAAGATCGCCATTCTCATAGATACCGACCACCGCGCAACCCGTCGGGGCGCGCGCTTTTGCATCAATAATCGCCATGAATTCCATATCTGAAAACTCCGTCTTATCCAAAGTCGTGGTGCACTGAAGTTCGATCAAATAGTTTACTAGATTATTGGGAAGGCTCTAAGCTGACAGCATGAAATGGACGGTGCAAAGATATGTGTTGCGCGAAGTGGTGCAGACTTGGCTGGCGGTAACCGGCGTCCTGGTCGCCATTCTGGTGTCGAACCAGCTGTCCCGGGTGCTCGGCCAAGCCGCCGATAACCAATACGGCCGGGGTGTGGTTTTCGACCTGATCGCGCTCGGCACGGTCATGTATCTATCGGTCATTGTTCCGGTCGGGTTGCTGCTGGCCATGGTATTGACCTTGGGCCGCATGTACCACGACAGTGAGATGGCCGCGCTGCAGGCCTGCGGCTTTGGGCCGTCACGCCTGCTGGTGCCGCTGTTCTGCTTCGCCGCGGTCATTGCTGTAGGACTAGGATGGCTCGCGTTTGAGCAGGTTCCGCGCGCCGACAGCCAGGTGCAGTTGCTGCGCCAATCGGCGATCAAAGAAGCTCAGTTCGGCCAACTCGATGCCGGCAGATTCCGCGGATTCAGCGGCGGCGATGCCGTGTTTTACGCCGAACGCGTCGACCAGGACGGCGTGCTGCACAATGTGTTCGTGCAGCGCGAGTCTGCGGGCCGAATCGAAGTCGCGCTGGCCGATACCGCCACCTATTCCAAGACGAGCTCGGGCGGGACGCACTTGGTGACCTTGTTCAATGGTCGCCGTTACGAGGGTGTTCCGGGTAAGGACGATTTTCGCGTCATTGAATTCCGCGAACACGGCATTCCCATCGCGACGCCGGAGGACACCCGCGGCCCCTTGGATCCGGATACCAAGCCAACCCGCTTGCTGTGGGGGTCGAGTGACCCTTCGGATATCGCCCAATTGCAATTCAGGGCATCTACACCCCTTATGGCGCTGGTGCTCACCCTGGTCGCCGTGCCCTTGAGCAAATTGCGTCCGCGGCAGGGCCGCTACGCGCGCGTGGGTTTCGCCATTGTCTTGTACTTCGTCTATTCGAATTTGTTGTCGGCGTCCAAGATTTGGGTGGAGAAAGGCGATTTGCCTCCGATCATCGGCGTGTGGTGGGTGCATGCGGCCGCACTGGCCTTGGGGCTGTTTCTGGTGATGCGCGATGCGAGGAAGGCGTGAACATTCTCGACCGATATCTGTATCGCACCGTCCTGATCTACACGTTTATGGCCATGGCCGTGCTGCTGGTCTTGGGAGGACTGGTGCTGTTCATCAGTCAGCAGGGCGACATCGGTGTCGGCAGCTACAGCGCTGCGGACGCCTTTCTATTCACGCTGCTCAACATGCCGCAGCAAGCGTTCGAATTGTTGCCGATCGGTGCATTGATCGGCGCGCTGATGGGACTCGGTCATCTTGCGTCGGGCAGCGAATTGGTGGTGACGAGGGCATCGGGCGTGTCGGTTTGGCGCATCGCGTGGCCCGTGGGTCTCGCGGGTCTCACCCTCGCGCTGATCATGTTCGGCATCGGCGAGTATGCAGCCCCATCGATGGGGCAGTTCGCAAAGCGCGAAAAGACCACCAGCAAATTGGCCGACGTCAGTTTCGCGGGCACCAGCAGCGCATGGGTCAAGGACGGCAACCGAATCTTGCGCGTGCAAACAGGCGAAGTCGATCGGGCATTCGGCGGGGTATCGGTGTTTGAACTGGATGGGCCGACGCGCCTGCGTTCGATCCAGCGCGCCGCCAGGATATCGGTGGCTGATCCGGGCCGATGGAGCTTGCACAACGTAGCGACCTCGCGGTTCGACAAGGACAAGGTCGAGGGCGACACGGTCGGTGAACTGACGATCCAAACGACGGTGAATCCAGCGTTTTTGGGCCTCGCGGCAACCGATCCGCAAATGTTGACGCTGCACGGACTCGCCTCCTATATCGATCATCTGCGGCGTAACAATCTTGAAACCGCATCGTACGAAATCGGCTACTGGTCGCGGATCGCGCGGCTGTTTGCGGTGATCGTGGTGACGTTGCTGGCGCTGCCCTTTGTGTTCGGCCCTTTACGCACGACCGGCGCCGGGACCCGCACCGTGATCGGCGTGCTGCTGGGCGTGGTGTTTTTCCTCATCACGCGCACGGTCGAGAACGGCGGCCAGCTCTACAACCTCAATCCGGCGATGGTTGGTTGGTTGCCGACGGCCGTCATCGGTTTCTGTACGCTGGTCGCGATATCAAGGACGCGCTAGACAGTACCTCGGCACCGTGAGTTTGGCCGGTGCACATAGCCTTGAGCGCGGACCGCTCAACATCACGGTACAAGAGGACGAGTCCAACACCCGCCGGGTAGCATCGGCATGGTGATGTTGATCGGTTGAACTATCCGTCAGGAGGGGCAAGTAGCCTCGAGGTAACTGCTTCTTCGCTACCTCGAGGCTACTTACCCTTCCAGGTGAGCGCTACACCAACCGGTCACCATCACCGGGCAGAGAGGTGCACGACTCGCGTCTTAGAGAGCCGATCATGCAGCGCCAGGTGATCGCGGTCGACGTACAGCCACAGCACGCCCAAGGCCGCCGGCGCCCAAGCCAGCGCACCGAAGAGCGCCCGCAGGGCGGCTGCACGCCATGTCAGTGTGTTTCCTGAATCAGTCACCACGCGCAGGCGCCACGCCCGCATGCCTAAGGTTTGGCCGCTTCGCAGCCAATTCAGCAGGTAGTAGCCGGCAATCAGCAACACCAGGCCCGTGCGGTAAAGATAGACCCATGCGCCCGCCGTTTCCGGCAGCACTGCAGCGCCGTGGGTAAAAAAAAGTGCGCCGCCGGTGAATATCATCAGCAGCGCCGCCAAGAGCAGAGCGTCGTACAGCAGTGCCGCCAGCCGGCGCCCAAATCCGGCAGGCGTGCCGCTGATCACGGCTTTGGCGCGGCTGCGGGCTTCTTCGCGCTGGGTAGCGCTGGATTCGCGCCGGGCGGCGATGGGTTCGCGCCGGGCGGCGATGGTTTCGCGCTGGGTGGCGGTGGTTTTGGCACCAGCAATTGTTCCAAGGGCCTGAAAATACCGTCGTAGCGATAGCTCGCAATCTCGAAAGCGCGACCGTTGGCCTTAGCGCTCAAGGCTGCATCTTGAGATGCGGCTACCTTAATCCATCGTTTGTCGCCGATGACGGCACCGCTAATCGTGGTCACACCGCCGTCGGCCAGCGTAACCGTCACGGTCGAAGCCTTGCTGAAATCAATGTCGCCGGCCGGGGCGACATCCTCGACGGTCAGGCTGCTGAAGTGGGCGGGCGAGGGCGCCAAGGTTTGCGTATCCGCCGCCTGCCGTCCGCTCGGCACGCCATCCAGCGCGAATGTGACCGCGGCGGGCGCAGCAGGTGGTGCCGGCGGGCTCGCGGCCGATGCGTTTGCGGCTGGTGCGGCGCCGGGGCTGGCGGATTTGTTGTCGCTCGGCTTGGGCTCGCTCTGCGGAACGCGGTGCACGAGATACGAGGCACCCGTGGCCGGTTTGGTCTCGACGCTTCGAATCTTGTCGCTCGGAATGTCGAGCAACCGGGTGTCGATCCAATACCGCGGTTCGGCTTCGACGGAAATCCCCGGCTCCACGATGTAGCTGATTTTTTCGCCCGCACGCCTGACAAAGTTTCCCTCGCCGGCGGATTTGCCGATGATCACCGCGAGTTTCCCGTTCGGTGCCGTCAGCTCGATCTGCGTGCCCGTGGCGCCCGGCTGGGAGGGATCCTCGACGCCAATGATCGCGTAACTGGCGGGATTCGATGTCTTCTCTTCGCGGATCTTGGCATCGTTCAACGCCAGCAGCAGTTTTCGCAGCTTGGGCACGTCCGCCGGATAGTCGGCGCGTTCGGCCACCGTCCATTGCTCGCCTTGCTTGTGAACCGTGACGGGAGCTGCAGCGCCTTTGCGCACCGTCAATGAGGTCACGGTGTTCAATTCGCTCGCCAGAGAGGGCAGAAGGGCCAAGCCGTGCGGGTCGCGCGGCAGGTTTCTTTGGGTGCTCAAGTACAAAGCCCCGGAAATCGCCAACAGTGCTGCCACCATCAACGCGATGAGTCGTTGCCGGCTCATGTCGGGCCTGCTGCGCTGAGCGTCGAGGCTGCCCGGCGACGGCGGCGCAGCGACAAGATCACCACGCCGGCCACCGCGACGATGAGCGGCGCGATCGCGATGTTAATCACCTTGAGCCGCGAGCCCAGGCGATTGATATCGACGTCCAAGCCGCGCTCGGTCTCGCGCAATTCCTTGCGCACGCGGCCCTTCTCAGCAGTAAACCGCTTCAGTTCCGCCTCCTGTTCCGGCGACAGCATTACGGAGCTTTGATCGTTTCGCTTGGTTTGCAACTCGGTCAATTTGCTTTCGGTTTGTTGCAATTCCGCTTGCAACTCCAGGGCTTTGGCGCGCAGGCGGTCGTCAGCCTGATGCTTGAGTCCTTCGATCCGCTCAAACGGCCGGGAGAACGAGGCGCGTCCACGCACGCTGATCAGGGCGCTGCTGCCGCTCAAATTATCCAGAATGTTGGCGATCAAGTCGCCGTTGTTGGCAAACGCCTGCGCGATCCGCTGGCCGAGCAATTCGCGTGTTTGCACCCACAGATAATCCATCAAAAGGTCCGTGTCCGCGATCACCACGATGTTGGCGGGCGCTGTTGACTTGGCCAGGTGTGCGATCGGCGGACCGGGGGCCGGCTTCTGATCCCCGGGCGGGCCATTGGGATACGCAGAATCCACGGGTCCGGTTATGCGCGCGGCGATGGTGTAGCGCACGCCCGTCGATTTAAACCCGTCCCGTAAGACCGCCGGATCGGTCAAGGCACTGAAACGCTGCGCAGGCAGGGGCTCTGCATTGGTGGAACTCAACAGCAGGGGCTCGAACGTGGTCTTGGCGCCGGGGTGCGCAGCGAGTGATCCGACGGTGGCGAGATTGATGGACTCGAGAGATGCCGTGACGACGTCCTTCGGGTCCATGTCGCCATGACGCAAGCCCAGGATGCCGATATGGCGAACGGGCGCGGTCGTGGTGTTGGCACGAACTTCCAGTCCACGGCCGAGGTCGCCGATGACTTTGGTGGGGTCATAGTCGACGCCCCAGGTCGCCAACAGCGGCTGCAGGTCCGAGGAGTGATTGGCCATCGCCGCGGCAAGCGGGTTGCGCGGATCCTGTCCACTCAAGTCGGCGCCGGCATTCGGATCGACAAACAGCAGCATTCTTCCGCCGCGCATGACGAATTGATCAATGGCGTACAAGGTCTTGGGCGTCAGCTGTTTCGGATGAATCAGCATCAGCACATCAACGTCTTTGTCGATATGGTCGAGGTCCGAGGTGAGCACACGCACGTTGAACAGTTGCTGAAGCTGCGTGTAAATGGGCCACGGCTCGCCCATCTGCCCCGTCTGTGGATTGAATTGTCCCTGTACACCGATCGAGCTCAACAGGCCGATCACGGGCTTCTTCGGCGTGCCCAATTCCTGGATGAGTTTCGCCACGTCGTATTCCAAGAATTCTTCGCGGTCCGCCGTGAAAGATGGGATCGCGGAGCGGCCGTCGGTGGAGTTGGTGCCCCCCAAGCCGAAATACAGCGCCTCGCCGTCAGGGCGCAGCGACTGCAGGCCGAATTCCGCCGCGCGATCTTCATCGTCGGAGAAGGGCTGCGGATCGATGACCTGCAGATGAATCTTGCCGCCCGCGCGCGCGCTCACCTCTTCCAGGAATTCGCGCACGCGAGCCGCATACGGCATCAGCAGCGGCGACTGCTTCGCGGCGGCGTCCCGCGAAAAATAATAATACAAATTGACCGGTTCTTTCAGGTCCCCCAGCACCTGCTGCGTGCCCTTGCTCAAGGTGTAGAGCTTGTTTTGCGTCAGATCCAGCCGCACGCCACGCAGACCCACGTTCGACAGCATCACGACGGCCAAAAATAGCACCGCCAGTGCAATCAGACCGCCGACCCCAAAGCCCACTCTCCGCCAACGATTACCGTTCACCTATTCCGCCTTCTTCATGTCGAGTACCAAGGCCGTTGCGGCCAACCAGAAACCGATGAGGGCGGCGAAATACACCAGATCGCGCAAATCGATCACGCCCTTGGAGATGGCATCGAAGTGAGTGAAAAAACTCAAGGATGCGATGGCATCGACAATGGTCTGCGGCAGCACGCCGCGCACGAAATCCAGCACCAGAGGAAAGCCCGCCAGCAGGAATACGAATCCGACCAAGGCCGCCGTAATGAACGCCACGACTTGGTTGCGCGTCGCCGCCGAGAGGCACATGCCGATGGACAAGAATCCGCCGGCCATCAAGAAGCTGCCGACATAGGCTGCGACGATGGCGCCGTTGTCGGGAGATCCTAGATAGTTGACCGTGATCCACACCGGGAAGGTCAGCGCGAGCGCAATCCCCGCGAAGCACCAGGCGGCGAGGAATTTGCCCACCACCGCCTGCCACAGGGTGATGGGAAATGTCATGAGTAATTCGATGCTGCCGCTGTTGCGCTCCTCCGCCCAAAGCCGCATCGAGATCGCCGGGATCAGTACCAAGTACAGCCAGGGATGCCATCGAAAAAATGACTGCAGATCCGCCTGGTTGCGCTCCAGGAAGCCGCCGACCTGAAAGGTAAACACGGCGGCGAGCACCAAGAAGATGACGATGAAGACATACGCCAGGGGAGTCGCGAAATAGCTGCGCAGTTCACGCCGGAACACCACGAACACCTTGTTCATACGCTGAGCTCCGTCGCGGGCGCGGCGTCGATGCCGGCGGGAGGCTTGGGTTCCGTCAACGAACGGAACACTTCGTCGAGACGCCCGGACTCCAAGTGCAATTCCGGCACATCCCACTCGTACTTGGTAATAATCGCACCGACCGCGGCCAGGACGTTGGCGCCGGGCTTCGGTATCGCGGTGAGTCTGAGTTCACGCACATCCGATTCAATGGCGGCGACTTCCGGCAGCAGCGCGATTTCACGGCGCGCCGCGCCCAGATCGTCCGCCTTTTCGAAGCGCAAGCTCACCGCGTGGTGATAGCGCGAGCGCGACTCCAGCGCCGTCGGGGTTTCATCGGCCACGATGCGGCCGTGCGCGATAATGATGGCGCGCGTACAAACCTCGTGCACCTCTTCCAAGATATGGGTGGAGACGATTACCAGCTTATCCTTGCTCAGCTCGTTGATGAGCCGCCGCACCTCATGCTTTTGATTCGGATCGAGACCGTCCGTGGGTTCATCCAGGATCAATACCTGAGGATCGTGGATCAACGCCTGGGCCAATCCCACACGCCGGCGAAACCCCTTGGACAGCGTTTCGATCACTTGATCGATCACGGGCGCCAACCCCAACCGGTCGACCACCACGGCGCGTCTTTGCCGGCGCCGCTCGCCGGTCAATCCCCGCACGTCGGAGACGAAGTCCAGAAATTCGGCAACCGTCATTTCGCCGTAGCTGGGCGCGCCCTCGGGCAAATACCCCATGCAGGATTTCGCCGCCACCGGCGCTTTTTCGATGTCATGGCCGCATACCGACACCTGCCCCGCCGAGGGCGAAATGAAACCCGCGATCATACGCATGGTGGTGGACTTGCCCGCACCGTTGGCGCCCAAGAAGCCGAGCACTTCGCCCGGCGCCACCGAGAAGGTCAGGTCATTGACGGCCAGCTTGTCGCCGTACCGCTTGGATAAACTTTTCGTCGTAATCATGGGCGCCTTTGAGCGTGGATCATCGAAGGAGGTTCCCTAAATTTTTATTATTGCAGCGGAGCGGCTCGCGCTCGGCCTGCAGGCGGGCTAGGTGTTCCCGACCTTCTTTTCAATCGTCACTTTATTTTCCTTAAGTATACGTCTTACATCCGGCAAGGACGGACGGTCCGCCATGCGGGCAATGAGTTCGGGCAGCTCGAACCATTTTCTGCCCCATTGTACCAAGCGAGCCGCATCGGCGATCACCTGCTCCTTGGCGGTGTCGGACGGACCCGTGCGCTCCGGTTGAGCGGCCGGCTTTTTCGGCGGCTGTCTGACGGGCGCTTTTGGCGTCGGCTTGAGGACGGCGGCGGGTTTGCGTTCGTTGCGCGCGACTTGGGCGGTGCCGGCGGGCGGCGGCGCACGCTTGCTGCCCGCGAACTTCGGCATTTCCCGGGTGGCGGTAATGGTGACGGCCGGTTGTTGGGAGGTGTCGCCAGGACCATTCGCCGGCGACTTGCCGGACAGGTCGCGCTCGTTTCGCGCCTCGGCCACCGGGATGAAGCGCTCGATGTGTTCGGATCCCACCAGGTTGGCCAGGAATGCCATCAACTCCAGTGCGTCTGAAAACTGCGTATCGCCCGACTTGGCCCGCTGCTCGACTTGAGCCCGCAGGGCAAGAGTCTTCTGCCTCGCCAAGTCGATAATCCAACGCGTTGGCCGTTGATGCTCCGACCAGGGTTGAATTTTCCAATAGCTGTCGTCGTCCAGCGACGAGTACTTGGTGTGCAGCTCGAGGCTTTCGAGCCATCTTCCCAGTAGTTCCAGCAATCGTTGATCGGCGGGTGTTGCCATGTATTCTGCTCTCAGGGCGCACCCTAAACGAACCGTTGCCCGATGGCTAGCGCCACTTGGAATATTCAGACGGGCTTCCAACGGTACATCGTGCCGGCGCCGCGTTAAACTGCCGCGATGTGTGGCATAGCCGGAATTGTCGGCCCGACGGCGAGTGTGGATATTGCGCAGAGCATGGCGCAACGACTGCTGCATCGGGGCCCCGACGGCGATGGCGTCTGGAGTCAGCCGGGCGTTGCCCTGTCCCACCGTCGGTTGGCCATTCAGGACCTAACGGACGCCGGCCGCCAGCCGATGCTGTTCGGCTCGCAAGTACTGACTTACAACGGCGAGCTCTACAACCATGCACGGCTGCGCGCCGCGTTGCCGGGACCCTGGGTCTCAAGCGGCGACACCGAGGTGCTGTTAAGGCTTCTCGCGACCGAAGGCAGCGCCTGTTTGAGCCGGGTGGTCGGCATGTTCGCTTTTGCGAGTTGGGACACGCAAGCCAAGCGCCTGTTGCTGGCCCGCGATCGGCTGGGAATCAAGCCACTGTACTACCGCCTGTTGCCGGACGGCATCGCCTTTGCGTCGGAACTCAAGGCCCTGATGTTGCTGGGCAAGGCCGAGATCGACCCAAGCGCGGTGCGCGACTTTTTATTTCACGGCTATGTGCCTGCGCCAAAGACGATTTACCGCGGCATTTGCAAATTGCCGGCCGCGCACACGCTCACCTGGCAGGCAGGGCGCGTGACCATAGAGCGCTACTGGAATCCCTCGAGCGCCATCGTGGAGCGCAGCGCGGATGAAACCGTGCAGCAGCTCGATGCATTGCTGGGCGAGGTGATCCCACAACACACCGTGTCCGACGTGCCGGTCGGGGTTTTTTTGAGCGGCGGCATCGACTCGGCGCTCACGGCCTACTACCTGGATGCCCCGCGCACTTACACCCTGGCCTTTGAGGCGGGCGCTCGCTCCGAAGCGGACGGAGCGCGACGGGTCGCCGCGCACTTAAGCACCGAACATTTGGAAATGATGGCGCCGCAGGCGAATTTCGCCGGCGCGCTGGATCAGATGCCCGCGCTCTTCGATGAGCCCTTTGGCGACAGTGCCGCGTGGTCGAACTACTTGATTGCACAATTTGCCCGCCGCGAGGTGACGGTCGCGTTGAGCGGCGAGGGCGGCGACGAAATCTTTTGCGGTTACCCGCGCTATTGGTCAAGAATCGGTGCGCGATCAAACCTGTTGAATAGATCGTTGGCCCGCTACCTACCGCCGCTGTCGCGCCTCGCCTCCTCGATGCAGCGTCATGGATATGTTGGACTTCCCGCCTATGCCGCAGCCTTGGGCGGGATGACGGCTCAACAGATCGACTCCCTACTTGCGCCGTCCTGGAGAGAGCCTGACTACGATTACCTCTGGTTCTACCGGCAGTTTTGGCGCGAGGACTTGGAGCCGCTCGCGCAACTGCGGTGGCTGGACTTGAACACCGATCTGGCGGAAGGCCTGTTGACCAAGGTGGATAGAACCAGCATGGCGCATTCTTTGGAAGTGCGGCCGCCGTTGCTGGATCATCGCTTGGTCGAGTTCATGTTGAGCGTGGATCCGAAGCTGCTGGTCGATGAACGGCGGCGGCGGGGAAAACTGTTGGTGCGCAGCTTGATGGAGCCGCGATTGCCATCCAATCATTTGAACCGGCCCAAGTCAGGTTTTGGCCTGCCCGTGCACCGCTGGCTGAAGCAGCACCCGAACTTACTTCACGATGCCGTGCGACGCCTCATGGATCGCGGTGTGTTGCAACAAGCGGTGGGTGCTGAATTTAGGCGGGCCTGGTACCTGCTGGTGCTGGACCGCTGGTTCACCGCCTTTGCCTGAGGCGCCGCGCATGCTTTTTGTTCCCGTCTCCGGCGAGTTCGGCGCGGGCGAATACGCGCGCAGTTTGGCCATTGCGCATGGCGTGCGGCGGCAATGGCCGGAGGCGAGCATTCATTTTATCCTGAGCCGCCAGGCCCCTTACGCCGCTACCGTGCCGTATCCGGCAACCTTGCTGGATTCATCGCCCACTTTTCATACCGCGGCCGTCAGTGAGGCAATCGAAAAATTCAAGCCCCAGATCGTGATCTTCGACAACGCAGGCCGCACCGCACAGTTGCGCGCAGCCTGCCGGGCGGGCGCGCGCATCATCTATATCAGCTCCCGCTCGCGGCAAAGGCGCAAGGCGTTCCGCTGGCGCTGGATGCGGCTGATCGATGAGCATTGGATCGCCTATCCGCAATTCATCGCGGGCAGTTTAGGATCTTTCGAGCGATTCAAGCTGGGCTGGCTGCACAGACCCGTCGTGCGGTATCTCGATGTCATTTTATCGCGGGCCGGCTCCTCAGAGGATTCGATCCTGGCGCGCGAGGGTTTGAGGCCTGAAGGCTATGTGCTCGTCGTGCCGGGCGGGGGCACCGGACATCCGGGCGCCGGCGATGCGCCGGCGACGTTTCTGGCGGCAGCGAACGAGCTGGCAGGCACGAGCCTCACGGTATTCGTCGGTCCAAGCGCCATGGCGGACGCCGCAGCGTCCGGCCCGCCATCAAGCCCATCGCCCGGCGCGCGACTGCGCTGTTTCAATGCACTGCCGCAGGCTGAACTCGCAGGACTGATGAGCGGCGCCCGGCTCGTCATCGCGAATGGCGGATCAACGCTGCTGCAGGCGATTGCGTGCGGCCGCGCCTGCATCGCCATCCCCATCGCGCAGGATCAGAATCAGCGCATACAACGCTGCGTGAATGCCGGTGTGGCGATCGCCGCCAAACTCGATGCAACGAGCATGGTGCAGGCGGCCGGTGAATTGCTGCGCGATGAGTCGGCGCGCGCATCCCTGGCGCGACGGGCATCCGCTCTTCAATTGGCCGATGGCATTGAGGTCGCGATAACCGCGCTGACCCGACTGATGAAAACGGTGTAAGGCTCAAGCGCATGTCAAACATCGTTTTGCTCGGATACGATCTCGATCAGCCGTCGTTTCGGCACCGCATGCGCAGCCTGATTGCGCCCCTGCTTGAAGCCGGCTGGCAGGTACGCGCCGAGCAATTCCCAAGCGGGCGTTATGGACTGCGTACCTGGGAGCGGCGCGAGTTGTTTCGTTGGGCGCAGGTCACCGTGCTGCATCAAATCAAACTCAGTTCGATCGAAGCACGTTTGTTTGCCGCTTACAGCCGGCGACGAATATTCGATGTGGATGATGCGATCTACGTGCGCAAGCCACGCCGGCTCGGGGATCTGCCGGATGAATCCGCCTGGCGCAAGCGAAAATTTGCCGCGACCTGCCGCTGGGTCGACGCCGTTGCCGCGGGCAATGACGTGCTGGCCGCGGTCGCGCGCCACGCGGCCCAGGAAGTCGCCGTGCTGCCGACCTCGATCGATACGGCCGGCTACGTTCGCACCACGGCAGGGCCTGCCGATCCACCCACGATCGCTTGGATTGGCAGTCCCGAAAATCTCATTTATCTCGACATGATCAGACCTGCCTTGGCGCGCTTGACCCGACGTCACCCGGCTTTAAAGCTGCGCGTGATCTGTTCCGAATTTCCCGATTGGAGCGACGTGACGGTGGAGCGAGTGCCGTGGAGTTCCGCCACCGAGGCGCAATCTTTGGCGGGCGCACACATTGGCGTGATGCCCCTGACCGATGATGCCTGGTCGCGCGGCAAGTGCGCATTCAAGTTGCTGCAGTACATGGCCGCCGCGCTCCCCTGCGTTGCCTCCCCGGTGGGCGCGAACACCGAAGCCGTGCTGGACGGGATCAACGGCTTTCATGCTGCCGATGTCGATGCGTGGGAACACGCTTTGGAACGATTGATCGTCTCGCCGGAACTGCGCGCAAGCTTCGGCGCAAGGGGACGCGCGCACGTGGAGGAGCGCTACGCGCTTCGCAGCTACCGCGCGAACTATCTGACGCTCCTGGCCCGGATCGCCGCGCAGACCTCGCCGCCGTCGCGTTAAGCCGGTATGCTTTGCGACTGCAAGGTGGGATAGCACATTACACAGCTCATGCATGAATTCTGGCGGGATCGCCGGGTATTTTTAACCGGTCATACCGGCTTCAAAGGTGCGTGGATGAGCCTCTGGCTGCAGCGCATGGGCGCCGAGGTCACCGGCTATTCACTCGCGCCGCACACCGAGCCCAGTATGTTTGATCTCGTGGGTGTCAAAACCCGCTCGCACATCGGCGATATACGCGACGCCGAGAAACTTTCCGAGGCGCTCAGCGCGTCGGACCCACAGGTCGTGATTCACATGGCGGCGCAAGCGCTGGTCCGGGAATCGTACCGCGATCCGCTCGCGACCTACTCGACCAATGTCTTGGGCACGGGGATCGTCTTGCAGGCGTGCCGGGCTCTCAAACGCTTGGCGTGCGTGCTCATCGTCACCAGCGACAAGGTGTATGAAAATCATGATGAGGGCCGCCCGTTTGTCGAAAGCGATCGCCTGGGGGGTCATGATCCGTACAGCAACAGCAAGGCCTGCGCGGAGTTGTTGACGGGCAGTTTCCGCGACAGCTTCTTCAAGGACGGACCGCCGATCGCCTCGGTACGCGCCGGCAACGTTATCGGCGGCGGCGATTGGTCGCTCGATCGTCTCATCCCCGATTGCATTCGGGCGCTGAAGGCCAACGAAACGGTGAGACTGAGATTCCCCGATGCGGTCAGGCCCTGGCAACATGTGCTCGAGCCGCTGTCCGGCTATCTGGCATTGGCACAGGCGCTGGTGCAGATGCCGGCCCGTGCGCCGCGCGCTGTCAATTTCGGGCCAAACCCGTCATCATTTTGCACGGTGCGCGAGGTTGTGGATGCCTTCAGCGCCCGGTTTGCGGGGCGCCCAGGGTGGCGGCGCGATGCGGGCGTGAATCCCAAGGAGGCCGGCGCGCTCACCTTGTCGTCCGCACTGGCGCACAATTCGTTGCAGTGGTATCCGCGGCTTGGCGTCACCGAATCGCTGGCGTGGACTGCGGACTGGTATCAAGCCTACGCGGCCGGGGAGGATATGGTGAAGTTTTCCGAAGCGCAGATTGCACGGTATCAATCGCTGCCGGCACTGCACGCATGAAGTGCGTCATTCTGGCCGGCGGCAAGGGAACGCGCATCGCCGAGGAATCAAACACGCGTCCGAAGCCCATGGTGGAGATCGGCACGCGGCCCATCCTGTGGCACATCATGAAACTGTATGCATCCTTCGGCGTGAAGGAATTCATCGTGTGCCTGGGATACAAGGGCTACATGATCAAGGAATATTTTGCGAATTATTTCCTGCACCAGGCTGATGTCACCTTTGATATGGCGGAAAATCGCGTTGAATATCACGACTGCCGCGTCGAGCCTTGGAAAGTCACGCTGGTGGATACCGGCGAGGACAGCATGACCGGCGGGCGGCTGTTGCAGGTCGGCAAATACCTGACCGCCGGTGAACCGTTCTGCATGACGTATGGCGATGGGCTGTCGAATATCGATATCGGCGCGCAGATGGCTTTCCACGCCGGCCATGGCCGCAAGGCCACCGTGGCCTGCGTCAGGCCGCCGGCGCGCTTCGGCCGTATCGTGACTCAAGATGCCAAGGTTGTCTCATTCGAGGAGAAGCCTTCGGCAGAAGGCGGCCTCATCAACGGAGGATTTTTCATACTCGATCCCAGCGTGTTGGAACTCATCGACGGCCATGACACGGTTTGGGAAAAGGAACCCATGGAAGATCTGGCCGCGGACGGTCAACTGAGTGCGTGGGTGCATCGGGGCTTCTGGCAGCCCATGGATACGCTGCGCGACAAGCAACATTTGAATTCGTTGTGGGAGAGCGGCGCAGCGCCGTGGAAGCTGTGGGAAGGATAGCCGTGCGAAGGATGGGCGTGCGAGGGATGGCCATGCGAGGGATGGCTGCGCGATGGTAGGGCTCGTTGCCGGCTGCCGCTCATGCGGCGGCCGTCTCACCGTGACGATGGCGGATTTAGGTCTGCAGCCGGCGTCCAATGCCTTCATCGATTCGCCGGCCGCGATTCAGCACGAGAAACGCTATCCGCTGCGCGCCAAAGTCTGTGAAAGCTGCAAGCTGGTGCAGCTGGACTACGATGTTGCGCCGGAAGAGTTGTTCGGCAACTACGTCTATTTCTCGTCGTACTCGGACGACTGGCTGGCGCACGCCAAGGCTTACTGCGAGATGGCGCAAAAGCGCTTCGGCTTGAGCACTTCGAGCCTGGTGGTGGAACTGGCCAGCAACGATGGTTATCTATTGAAGAATTTTTTGACGATGGGCATTCCCGTCCTGGGGATCGATCCGTCCGACACGGTCGCCGCGGCCGCGGAAAAGATCGGCGTGCCCACCCTCGTGCAGTTCTTCGGTGAGACCGTGGCGCGAGGACTGGCGAGCCAGGGCCGTCAAGCCGACTTGATCATCGCCAACAACGTGCTGGCGCACGTACCGCAGCTCAATGATTTTGTCGCGGGTCTCGCCTTGCTGCTGCGCCCGGCCGGCAGCGTGACCATTGAATTTCCGCATTTGCTGGAACTCATTCAGCAGGTCGAGTTCGATACCATTTATCACGAGCATTACTCGTATTGTTCTCTGTACGCCATCGAGCAGGTATTCCGCCGTCATCACTTGCGTATCTATGATTTGGAGCGGTTGCCGACGCATGGCGGTTCGCTTCGGATATTTGCCTCTCATGAGCATCGATCGGACCTCGTGGACAGTGCCGCGCTGCGCGAGGCTCGCGCACAAGAGACCGCCGCGGGTCTTGCGGATCTTACGACCTACATGCAATTTGCAAAACGCGTCGACGAATGCCGCGACTCCCTGCGTGATTTTCTCGCCGGCGCAAAGCGTGACAGCAAGCGGGTGGTCGCGTACGGCGCCGCGGCCAAGGGCAACACGCTGCTCAATTTCTGCGGGGTGACGCCGCAGGATATCGCCTTCGTGGCGGACCGAAGTCCGCACAAACAGAAAAAATTGTTGCCGGGCACGCACATTCCGGTGGTATCACCGGAAGAGCTGATGCAGGCGAAGCCGGATTACGTGTTGATCCTGCCGTGGAATCTGCAGCACGAAATCCGCCAGCAGCTCGATGGCATCAAGGCGTGGGGCGGCCGATTCGTGACTCCCGTGCCCTTGGTTCGCATTTACGCCTGACGCCATGATCTTCACCGAATCATCACTGCCCGGTGCATTTCTCATCGATCTGGCACCCGTCGCGGATGAGCGCGGCTTTTTTGCGCGCACCTACTGTGATGAGGAATTTGCTGCGAAGGGTTTGGGTATGCCGTTGCGCCAGTGCAGCGTGTCCTACAACACCCAAAAGGGCACGCTGCGTGGCCTGCACTATCAAGGGCCGCCGCATGAGGAACACAAGCTGGTGCGCTGCACCGCCGGCGCGATATTCGACGTCATCGTGGATATCCGGCCGCAGTCACCTCATTATCGACGCTGGTTAGGCACGCATCTAAGCGCGCAAAACCGCCGCGCCTTGTTCATTCCGCCGGGATTTGCCCATGGCTTCATCACCTTGAGCGATGACGCGGAAGTGTACTACATGATTTCCGTGCCGCACGCGCCGCAGTATGCCCAAGGGTTTCGCTGGAGTGATCCGGCATTCTCCATCCAGTGGCCGTTGGCGCCGAGCGTGGTCTCGCCCCGCGATGCGGCCTATCCCTTGCTGGACGCTTCGGCGCCAAGGTGATCTCCTCAAAGCGCGTGCTGGTCACCGGTGCCGGCGGGTTCATTGGCCGCTGGAGCGTTGCGCCGCTGCTCGCGCGGGGGTACGAGGTGCATGCCGTACTGTCCGCCCCCAGGAATATTCCTGAGCTTCATGGTGCGACGGTGCGGGTGGCCGATTTGCTCAATGAGTCGCAGGCCGACGCCTTGCTTGCGCGCGTGTTGCCTACGCACTTGCTGCATTTCGCCTGGATCGCGACCCCGGGCGTGTACTGGCAGAGCCCGGATAATGTTCGCTGGTTGGCTGCGAGTGAGCATCTGCTGCGCAGGTTTCGCGCACTCGGTGGAGTTCGCGCCGTGATGGCGGGCAGCTGCGTCGAGTACGATTGGTCCAAAGGCGGGGTGTGCGAGGAGCGGTCGAGTCCCTTGGCCGATGCCGCGAAGGGCTTGAGTCCCTACGCCACCGCCAAGATTGCGCTGCAAAAGACCTTGGCGGAATTTGCAGCGAAGGAACATTTGTCCGCGGCTTGGGGGCGCATTTTTTTTCAGTACGGCCCGTACGAGCATCCGGACCGCTTGGTGCCGTCGGTGATCCGGCACTTGCTCATGGATCAAGAAGCCTTGGTCACGCACGGGCGGCAAATCCGCAGCTTCCTGCATGTCGCCGATGTCGGCGCGGCCTTCGCCAGTGTGCTCGATAGCGAGATTCAAGGACCCGTCAATATCGGCTCCGATGAGCGAATTGCCTTGGCGGATTTGATCGAGCGCATCGCGCGCCAGATTGGGCGAACCGAGCTTGTTCGATTGGGCGCTCGAGGCACTCCCACCGAAGAGCCGCCTCTTTTGGTGCCCGACATCCATCGCCTGCGCGACGAAGTGCCCTGGCAGCCACGATTTACCTTGAGCGCGGGGCTTACCGACACCATCGCCTGGTGGCGCAGCCACCTATCCTCGCCGAGCGTCACGTGAGTCCCACGCCGGGATGGCATCCCCTGGTCGTGCATTTTCCCATCGCGCTCATCTTGATCGCGACACCGCTGTTGCTCGCCGCACGGCTGCTGCGCGGCGACGCCATGGCCTCGACCGCCGCCATCGTGGGGACCTGGAATCTGTGTCTCGGCGCGCTCGCTGCGCTGTGCGCACTGGCAACGGGCTTGGGCGCGGTGCTCGACTTGGACGTCAATGCCGCTGCTCGCCAAGCGATTTCGCTGCACATGAAATGGGCGATGCTCTCAACGCTGGCAATTGTGCTGTTGGCCATCTGGCGAGGCGCCGGGACCGCGCCAGGATCACGGCCTTCTTGGGTTTTTATCATCGTGCTGCTGGCTGCGACAGCGGCGCTGGTGGTGACGGGCTATCGGGGCGGCCAAAACGTGTACGAATTCGGCGTGGGCGTAAAACGAATCGCCGTGCTGTCTGAAGGCACCGCACGGCGATCACAGAATATCGACTGTTACTGCGACGGCATTTCTCCCGTGCAGCACGCCGGCACGTAGGCCTTGAGCGATCCATCGGCCTGCGGCACGCCGTAGACTGAGACCGGTTCGCCCGCGGTGAGTCCGCTGGTGAGGAATGGGCGCGGTCAGGAGTGGGCGCGGTGAGGGCGCCTGCGCAATATGACAAAACGGCAGGCGGCGAAAGTACCGGGAAGGCGCGCCTGGTTTTCCGCATCGCGCGCGGAAATTGCGCCGCGCCGCGCACGTGAGATTGGCTGCATCCCCACCCGTGACGGCAGTCACATTTGCGGGCCGCGAATCGTGCCGGACATCACGATCTTGCGGGTGAATGCCGCGCTATCGTGCGCAGTGACGACCTAAAGGAGCTCATATGTCAGTGCGCAAAACCCAGTGGATGATTGGAATCATGGCATGCGCACTGGCCGGTTGCGCAACGGCTCCGACCGGCGTCATTCCGGCCGGGCAAGATGCCTACCATGTGAGCGTGTTCGGCGCGCGCTACGAAACTCAGACCGACACGAATCTCAAGGCGCTCAAAGTCGCCAACGAATACTGCAACCAGATGACCAAGCACGTGATGTTTCGCCAATCCGTGGAAACGAGCGAACACGCGTGGTCGGCGAAGCAGGAAGACCTCACGTTTGTCTGTATGGATGCCAAGGATCCTGCGTACATGCGCGCGGCAGTTGAGCGCGATCCGCCGGTCGTTGCACAGCAATAGGCCGATTCACTAGGCCTCGAGTCGGACGAATTCCCAGCCGGCTTGTGCCGCGTCGCGATTCTTCGAGCTTTCAGCGTTTCTCGTCCACGCTCACGCCGCATTTCGGACAGCGGAAGGGCGCGCCATTCATCACGATGTGAGCCGCGTGCGGAATGAGGCTGGTTCTACAGCGCGGACAGCGAAATCCAAACGCGAACAATGTCATGGCCGCGGCGCAAGACAGAACGAGTACGCCGATCCGAAACGCGTGATTGTAGCCATTGTCGCGCCAGGTCATCCCAAAGGCGCCGACCAAGAGCAGCGATATCCACAGACACCGATACCATCCGCGCAGCGTTTGTCTGATCGTCATGCGTCATGATGCCAGGGTTTCCGCCGTGGCGTGTCGAGCGAGTGAGGCCCCTCAGGCCTTCGGAGCGACCAGCAATTGAACCCAGAACAGTCCGCGCCGGGAAGACTGGCCCGCCGCAAACGCGATGCCCATTTCAGCAAATCGGGGGTCCATGATGTTTTCGCAATGACCGGGGCTGTCCAGCCAGCCTTGCACCACTTCGTCGGCCGACTTCGGTCCGTAGGCAATATTCTCGCCCACCAATTTTTCCTGATAGCCGACGGCCCGCACGCGATCCGCAGGCGAGTGCCCCGCGAGATCCTGATGCTCAAAGTAGTCATGCCGCGCCATCTCGTCGGCGTGTCCGAACGCAACGTCCGCCAGAGTGCCCGACAATCTCACCGGCGGCGCCGGCCCGAATGATCGCTCGCCGCAGCGAGCGCCGCGGGCGCGAACTTCGTTGACCAATTGCAGCGCACGCGTCGCCGGCAGCGGCGCCTGGGGGCCGGCGGGTGTCGCACGGGCGGAGGCCAGTACAACCCAGGTATCCAGTCGACGTTGATAGATGCCGACATCGCGTAATCCTTGATTCGCCACGGTTCGGCAGCCTGACTGCTTGAGAAGAGCAATCGTGGCGGACTGCGGTCCGCTGATGTGCAAACCCGCCGTGGCCTGCGCGGCGTAGCCGCCGCGTTCGGCCGCCGCAGAGAGCGAGCGCCCGGAGGCCCATTGTTCGGCCGCCCGATCCAAAGAAGCCAGATGTTGAAGCGGCCGCGCGGGGGGTAGAACACCGCCGCATCCGCCTTCGCGCAGCAATTGCATGGCGGATACAGGATCAGCAGCCCGCGATGTCCGCGCCGCCGCAAGTCCGGTCAGCACGGCCAGAAGGCACAACAGCGATCTGTGAGATAAGCGGTTCACGGTCCCTAAAACAACGCGACAGCGGCGTAATGGATGACCGCCGCCACCGGAACCGGATCACAGAACTAGCCCAGGCTTCAGGGAACTAGTCTGGCTTCAGGGAACTAGTCTGGCTTCAGGGAAACTTCTGTACGTCGCCTTCGGAGTCTTCAACCCAGTACAGAATCATCGCCGAGTTGGGAAAATGCAGTTCCCAGCGGCCGTTATCGAGCATGCCGGCTGATCCGCCCGTATCGCGCGCCTTTTTGATGTTCGCATCGAGATGTCCCATCGCGATCTCGCGTGAATCGCAATCGGTTTTGCGGGGCGGGCGTGAACTGCAGACGCTGAAATGAATGCCTTCGGTGGCCATGGTGAGTCCCTCGCTGGGGTAGATGGACCGGGAATGTGGCTTCCGCTGGTCAGTATATCCCTCTCTTGCCGCAGCCGCCTTTGCGGATGTCATCTGGGGCAAGGATCAAGTCATGAATCGAGCGGCAGTTGCTGATTGTCGACCTCGATAAACTGATTGTATTGCGGATGCACGAAGTCGTGAAAGACAAAGATCTGCTCGTGCCACTTCTTGTGGGTCTTGCGATGATGGAATTGGTAGCAACGCGCAATTTTCCGGTCGATGTGAGCCTCGTTGAATTCCAGTATCGCGCGGCGCTGTCCGACGAACTCGTTTTGCAGCACGAGATCGGTTCCAATAATGTCGTCGAAATAGTGAAATACCCGCGGTAGGAATCGCTCCGACGGCGCGTCGAGGACGGTCAGGGCATCTCGCGTCGACGAATAGAAATCGAGGTCGTGAAATGCGCAGCCAATGGGAGCGGGGTTGTACTGATCGAAAAATGTTCGGCCCGTATCCCGCACATTCCCGATGACGAGCCGACTGACAGCCAGGCGCTTCTCAAGTGCAGCTCGATCCATTTTGAAAAAGCCGGCCTTCCACGCATACGGGACATCTCGATAGTCGAGCGGCTCGGGCAGACCCTCACCCGTATCGAAACCGTAGATGTCCAGAGCCACGCCCAGCTCTCGCTCGATCCAACGGGCATGCGTTTCGAGCACAAGCAGGCCCTTCCCGCCGGCGACTCCAAATTCCAACACGCTGATGCGTGGAACTTTGAGTAGTTTGGCCAGGCGTGCTGCTTGGTACATGCAGTACGCATAGTGCGGCCGGGGGACCAGGCCCCAATGAATTTTGTGCTTGGCCGAGAACAAGGGCCACAGTGCGGGGTGCATTATGAAATAATAGAAAAGACTGTGTTAGAAGAGTTAGACGTGCTCAAGAGTACTCCGGCGGGACTTCATTTCCAAGAGCGATCCTGCTAATGCCGCAAGCATTCATCTACCAAATCCTCAATCACTACACGGCACGTGAATCGTTAGACCCCGGGTTCCTCGTTCTGGATAACTCCTCGAATGAAAGACCCGATTGGTTCGAGTACTGGCCCATCAGGAAATTCCTTCTCAGCGAGCCGTTGGACGAGGATTCCTTTTATGGATTCTTGTCGCCGAAATTCAAACTGAAGACCAACTTGAGCGGCGCGGCTGCGCACCGGTTCATCAGTCTCGAGACCAAGACCACGGACGTGGTGCTCTTGAGTCAAAGCATTCACCAGGCAACGTACTATTTGAACACGTTCAAATATGGAGACAGTCTTCACCCCGGCCTCGTGGATGTCGCCACACGGTTCTTTGAACGCATCGGATCGCCCATCGATCTTGATGAGCTCATCACCAGTTCGCGCAACGAAGTCTATTCGAATTACTTCATCGCCAAACCCCGCTTCTGGCGGGCATGGCTCGAGATCACCGAACAATTGTTCGCAATCGCGGAGTCGCCGACCGATCCACTGGGCGCCGAGCTGCGTCATGCAACGTTGTACCGGCGTCGTCGCGAGGTTCCGATGAAAATATTCATCATGGAACGCATCGCAACGTGGATTCTCGCCCGCGACTCCCGGTTCGTGGCGCGTGTCCGGGATCCCTTCGCCGCGCGGGCCCGGATTTACAAGCTGCCCATGGCAATGCTGTGCGACACCTTGAAGATTGCCTACCTCACAAACGGCCGCCGCCAGGAATACCGGGATTCATTCCTGATCATCAGCAAATTCGCGAGGCTCTTCAGCTGGCAGATCAAGATCGCCAACGCCATCGGTATCCAGCCGATTCGCTCATCGCTGAAGTCGCTTGGATCGCTCTGGGAGAAGGCCGGCCGGTCTTAGGCCCGTCGCAAGGCCGCCGGCGGCGCCGACACCACGGTTCGATCCTCGCTGTTGAGATACGATGTTTTGATGGCGATGAAGGTGCTTCGTCCCGAGGTCCGATAACTTCCCTCGGTCATCTCGAACGCAATGTTCGATCCAAGGCTATCAAACTGTTCCATGACAATGTCGAAACCCGAGTCGCGAATCGCCTGCAGCAGATATTCTCGCTGAATCAAGAATGATTTGCGGTTGTCCCACGATGCCCAGCGACGATTCTCCCGATCGCGGAAGGCCCTCTCGCTGCGGAATTCAGGGAACCAACGGCCCGGCAAACCTTCGTGATGGGTCAAACGGGAAAGCTTGTGGGTGGTCGTTCCGGTGTTTTTCAACGGGATGACTCGCCCAATGGCGCGCCGCAGGCGCCGTGGACGTATGAAGCTGGGGGAATCTCCGGCTTCGGAGAAATGGGTCTGAAGAATCAGCAGCCGCTTGGTGACGCCCGACAAAACGTCAAGAAAGGCCCGCGGGCGATCAAGGTGGTAGAACAGACCGCAACAGAACACCGTGTCGAATGACCCGTAATTGGCGATGTTCCATACATCGTCGCGCACGAACTTAAGGTTGGGCAGGGCGGTCTTTGACTGTACGTATCGACAAACTTCGATATTCGATTCGCGCACATCGAGACCGAAGGCGTTAAGACCGAGCCTGGCGAATTCAACCGTATACCCACCCTCGAGGCAGCCCAAGTCGGCAATGCTGAGCTGGGTTTTATCGCCGGGGAAGGTCGCATCGATGATGCGCTTCGCCGCCAGAAACCAGGGGTGCATGTCCATCGACGGCCCGGCATCTGGTTTCGTGTAGGTGCCGTCATCGAGACGTATGTTATGGGACGTAAAGCTGATCAAAACAATCTAATTCCACAGTTCCGTCAGTTTCTCGCCCTTGATGGCTCGCTTGATCGCGCGGAATAGCTTGCGGAATATCGGTGGAATCAGATCGAGAATCAAACCACGCACGATTCTCGAGACCCGCACCCGTACTTTGTGCTTTTGGGAAATGTAGTAAAGGGTCGTATGAGCCTGAACCGCCGGCTCCCAGGTGTTGGTGTAGTAGTACAGCGCCAGCGATCGGCGCGCGACACCCGGTGGAACGTTCAAGGGCGTGGGATGGCCGTGCAGCGCTTCTTTCACCGTGGAAAATATCACGGTTCTATTGAATAGCGGTGCGACGGCCTTGCGCTTCGTCATGGTCGGGCGATCCCATAATTCCAGATCGCCGTGGTACTCGTCGTGCCAGTCTTTGTTGAGATACAGGAGCAGATTGATGCGCCGCTCGAGATTGTATTTCTTCAAGTGATTGAAGTCGGCGTGTATCTCGAGGTAGCCGCCGGTCTCAATCAAATGCAAGCCACCGCCAAAGAAGGACGGGTCGGCGATCAAATTGGGAATTCCGGTGAGCTTCTCGAGATAGGCGAGAAACGGACCGGAATTCAGACACTGCGCCAGTCGGGCGGTACTGGGACCCACCACGTCGGGGAAAAATGCGAACTTATTGTGGTCGGTCTCCCGATCGAGAAACTTGGCGTAGCGTTTGGACCGATCGACGGCATCAACTTCGGCCAGCACTTCCTCCAAGGCCTTCGGATCGAAAAAATCATCGATCACGATATGAGAAAACGGCTGGTTGGTGACGTAGACCTCGTGCTCTTTCTCACCGAGTTCAATCAATGAGTTGCGGTCGGTCTGATAACTGATCATGGGGATCATTTTACACCGATCCGTCCTCAGGATTCACTTCGCTTGCATCGGCAATGAACGACGATCGCCCGGATTTCAACCGTTATGAGGCTGACATCAAATCCGCCATTGCGGCGAATAACCTCTTTGGCAGCACGGGATCATTCCAACCCATCTCCCGTGCCGGAGAGGATCCATGCACGGACTCGTTCGTTATTCGCTTGTAGTCGTGGCCTTCGGCCTGCTGTCTTTTGTCGGTGGACGCGCCGTCGGCAATGAGGCCACGGGTCGAGCCCTTTACGCTGCCAACTGCTCAGCCTGTCATCAGGCCAATGGCGAGGGTCTGCCGGGTGCGTTTCCGCCCCTGAGGGGAAGCGGTGTCGTCACCAAGGACGACGCGACCAAACACATCCGCGTGGTGCTCAATGGCGTGCAGGGCGGCAAAGCCGGCGGGGTGGTGTACGCCAGTGCCATGCCGGCATTCGCCGCTGTGCTCAACGACGCCGACATTGCCGACATCATCGATTACGAGCGCAGCTCGTGGGGCAATCACGGCAAGCCGGTGACCGCTGCGAAAGTGGCCACGGAACGGGCCACTGCCAAGTAGCCCTTCTGCCGTGGAGCAAGGCAGCGGTTCATCGCGCGCCGCGCATTTCATCCGTAACCGCAAACGATTCCGCCGGTAATTCCTGAGAGACGGACCCCGCGCAGTCTAAAGACGTTCACTTACAGGAGACTGAAACCATGAACGTTCGAGAATCAGAGAATCGAAGACCTGCACCAGCGCTTGGAACGGCGGGCATTGAACCTTATGCCGTCGTTAAAATTTCCGCCGGCTTGACGGTCATTTTGGCCGACCTATTCGCCCTTTACGTCAAGACGAAGAATTTTCATTGGCATGTATCGGGCCCGCATTTTCGCGACTATCACCTGCTGCTGGATGAGCAGGGTGAGCAGATACTCGCGACGACCGACGCGATTGCCGAGCGTGTCAGGAAGATTGGCGGGGCAACCTTGCATTCGATCGGCCACATCGCCCGGCTGCAGCGCATTGTCGACAACGACAGTGAGTTCGTCGCTGCGGAGGACATGCTCGCAGAACTCTGTGAGGATAACCGTCGATTGACGATATACCTCAGAAGCGCGCACGAGTTATGCGCCAAGCATGGCGATGTCGCTTCGACGAGCCTCATCGAAGTTTGGATCGACGAGGCGGAGCGGCGCACCTGGTTCCTCTACGAAGCCACTCGGAGCGGCACATGAATATTTCAAGAAGCCGAAAGTGGATCATGGGTGCCTATCTGGGTCCGCTGATCCTAGGACTGGGCGGTATTGCCACTCGGGTTGACGCGCAAAACGCAGCCGCGCCCGTTGCGACGGCCACCGCGCAAGCGGCGGACTCGAAGAACGATGATTTGCGCAAGCGGGTAACGGCTGCGTTGCACGCCGATCCGTATTTCTACGACGACCATGTTTCGGTATCGGTCGAGAAGGGCGTCGTCGTGTTACGTGGATTCGTCTACAGCGATTGGGATCTGCGAGACGCGCTACGCCTCGCCAGGCAGGCTGCCGGCGACATGGAAGTGGTCGATGATTTGTCGATCACCGAGGGTGGACGCCGCTAGACGCTCGCCCTGAAGTCAAGCGCTCGAGGCTAGTGCTCGAGCGCTTTGCCTACCCGTGTTGCTCTCTCGGAATCCTCCCAGCCGCCGCCAAGCGCCCGGATGAGGTCTACGCTGGCGGTCAGCTGCGTGGTATCGAGATTCAGCGCCAGCAGCTGAGACTGCAGAAGCTCGGTCTGCGAGGTGACGACGGTGAGGTAGTCGGTTGCACCCTGTTTGTAGAGCGCCATGGAGAAGTCCAGGGTGCGCTGAGCCGCGTCGACAGCGGCCTTCTCGTCAATGGAAGCGTCGCGGAAATGATTGAGCGTGGCGAGATCGTCTTCGACCTGCTGAAACGCGCTGACCACGACACCGCGATAGTTCGCGGCCGAGGCATCGAATTCGGCGCGCGCCTGGGCCACCTGCGCACGGCGCAAGCCCCCGTCAAACACGCTGAGCAAGGCATTCGGTCCAATCGCCCAGAACGAGCTCGGCGCGCTCAACCAGTTCGAGACGGCGGTGCTCTGGAAGCCACCCTGGCCGCCGAGCGTGAGCGAGGGGAAATACGCCGCCCGCGCGACGCCGATGTTGGCATTGGCCGCAATCATGCGCCGCTGTGCGCCGGCGATATCCGGACGGCGCTCGAGCAACGTGCTGGGGACGCCGCTGGGAATCTGCGGCAGCTCGATGGCGACGATCGCAGGCTTAACCGAAAAGGTCGAGGCCGACACGCCGAGCAGCGCTGCAATGGCGTGTTCCATCAAGGCGCGCTGAGCGAGGGTCTGCGACGCCTGCGAGCGTGCGGCATTGAGCTGAGTCTCCGCCTGCGCGACGTCGAGGCCCGGTGCGATGCCCGCATCGTGGCGCTGCTCGGTGAGCTTCAGCGCGCGCGTAAAGGCCTGCACCGTTTCATCGAGGATGGCACCGTCGCGATCGAGGCTGCGCAGCTGAATGTAATCATCGGCCAGCTGTGCGATCAGCGACAGGCGGGCGTTCTCGAGATCCGCGGCCGACGCCTTGGCGTTGGCCTCGCCCGCGGCGACCTCGTTGCGGATCTGCCCCCACAAATCGAGTTCATAGCTGACGCTGCCGCCCAGCGTGTTGGAATTGAAATAGGTCGGCGTCGTGGGTCCCCTAAGCGGTGCGTTGATTGATTCTCGATTGCGCTGGGAGCTGGCATTGAGACCCAGCGTCGGAAAGAGTCCCGCGCGCGCCTGATCGGCGAGCGCCTTGGCTTGCGCGTAGTTCGCCAGCGCAGCGGCGAGGGTCGGGTTGCCGTCGATCAACCTTTTCTCAAGGTCGTCGAGCTCTGCATTGCCATACAGCGCCCACCAGCTGTCACGCGGCAGACGGTCTGCCGGCTCGGCCTGAGTCCACGGACCGATTTCCTTATAAGCATCTCCAGATGGAATGACCGGGGTCTTCAGCGGCGGGGCGAGCGAACAGGCGCTGAGCAGCAGAGTCAGCGCCGCGCCGGACCCCAGAATGGCCTTAGCCCGTTTCATTTTTATTCTTTCCTTTGGCGGCGAGCTTATCGCCAGGCGCCGCTCCGGCCAGGCGCACGAGGGCGCCATTGCCGATGCCATCGGGCGGGATTTCGATGACGCGGTCGCTCGGTGACAGGCCGGAGGCGAGCTCGATGATGGTGCCTAAGTCGCGTTCGATCGATACCGGCTTGAGCAGCACGCGGTTGTCGGCTCCGACGGTCGCGATGGAAAGGCCCTTGGCATCAAAAATCAGCGCGCTCGAGGGCACACTGAGCACATGGGCGACAGTGGCCAGTTGCAGATGGATGCTGGCGTAGTCGCCCGGCATCATCTCACCGGCGCCATTGTCGACGACGAGCTCCATCAAGGTCGTGCCGCTGCTCGGGTTGACGGCCTGGGACGAATACTCGACCGTTGCGCTATAGGTCTTACCCGGATGTTCCGGTACGCTGATCGTGGCCTTCGTGCCCGGCGGCACGCTGGGAACATAGTTCTGCGGCACGTTGACATAGATACGCAGTTTCCCGGTTTCCGAGACCACGAACAGCTGCGCGCCACCGGCGGCTCCCACATTGATCAGCGCGCCGATGTCGGTTTCGCGCGCCGTGACGATGCCGTCAAACGGCGCGACCAGGCTTTTGAAGCCTTCCATGGCGACCAGGCGGTCGACGTTCGCCTGCGACGCCTTGACCTGGGCCATGTTGGCGTTCCAGGTGAACGTGCGCTGGTCGACATCCTGTTTGGCGACAGCGTCGGTGCTGGCGAGCGACTGCCAGCGCTCTGCGCCGATCTGGGCAAGCTTGGCATTGGCCTGGGCGACGCTCAAGTCAGCGCGCGCCTGCATCAGCTGCTGGTCGAGATCAGGCGTCGCGATCTCGGCGAGCAAGTCACCGGCTTTGACCTTGGCGCCGATGTCGTGCTTCCAGCTTTTCAAATAGCCCGGGACGCGTGCATAGATGGGCGCTTGAATGAAGGCTTCCAGGCGCCCGGGCAAGTCCAGCGACGTATGATTGCTCACGTTTGCGGGCGTAACGAGGGCCACCACCGGCACGGCCTGCGCTTCGGTTACATCGTGCAGGCGCGAGTCTTGCGCCTGGCGGGTGCCCAGACCGTAAGCGACGACCGCGATCGCGAGGAGCGCGAATCCGCCGCCGATCAGGGTAAGCCGGCGTGGGATTGGGCGGCTGGGATTTCGATCAGGCTGGGACATGGTCTGCTCCGAAGTTGGTTGTCGGCGCCGGCTGTGGGCCGCGGCGCCGGTGAACAATGCTGAACATCACGGGGACGAAGAACAGCGTTGAGACGGTGGCGAAGATCAGGCCGCCGATCACGGCGCGGCCGAGCGGCGCATTCTGCTCGCCACCCTCGCCCAAGCCGAGCGCCATGGGCAGCATGCCGATCACCATCGCAAGTGCCGTCATCAAAACCGGGCGCAGGCGCACGAATCCGGCCTCGAGCGCGGCCTGCGTCGCATCGCCGATCTCGTCGAGCTTTTCGCGAGCGAAACTGATCACCAGCACGCTGTTCGCGGTCGCCACGCCCATGCACATGATCGCGCCCGTGAGCGCCGGCACCGACAGCGTGGTATGCGTGGCAAACAGCATCCAGACAATACCGGCGATCGCCGCCGGCAGTGCGGTGATGATGACGAAGGAGTCGGTCCACGACTGGAAGTTGATGACGACCACGAAATAGACCAGCACGATGGCGCCGAGCAGGCCGAACAGCAGGCCGGAGTAGGCGCTGTTCATGGTGGCGTTCTGGCCGACCAGGGCGATGATCGAGCCCTTCGGCTTGTCCTTGTCATTCTGAGCCATGATCTTCTGGATATCGGCGGAGACCGCGCCGAGATCTCGCCCTTGAGTAGTCGCATAGATCTCAACCATCGAGGAAATGTCGTATTGGGAGACCACCGCGGAGCTCTGAGTGCGGCGGATGTCGGCGATACCGCCGAGCACCGTGGTGGGCGCGCCGCTGGCGTTGATCGGCAGATTTTGCAGCGCCGGGAGCGAATCGATCTGGTATTGCGGCGTCTGTAGCGCGATCGGATACGTGACGCCGTTCTTTTGGTTGAGCCAGTAGGTGGGCGCCACCTGCAGGGAACTCGCCAGGTTGACGACCAGACTGTTGGTCACGTCGGCCGCGGTCACGCCGGTGTATTGAGCGCGCGTGCGGTCCATATTGACTTCAATCGTCGGCACACTGGGCGACTGCTGGATGCGAACGTCGGCGATGCCGGGAACATGGCGAATCTGCGCCAGGAGTTTGTTGGCGTAAGAATAGTCAGCGCCGATATCGTTGCCGCGGATCTGCAGATCAATCGGGGCCGGCGCGCCAAAATTAAGAATCTGGCTGACGATGTCGGCGGGCAGAAACGAGAAGCTCATGCCGGGGAAGCGGTGCGGCAGCATCTGGCGCAGGCGACTGACGTAATCGGCTGTCGGCGCATGTCCCGGGTTGAGCGAGACCTGGATGTCTCCGTCCGACTCGCCGATCGTGCCGGTGTTGTTGTAGATCGTGTTGATCGACGAAAGATACGTGCCGATATTGTCCGTGACCGCCGCCACTTCGGCCGGCGGGACCACTTCGCGGATCGCCTTCTCCACCTCGGCAAAACGCGCGGCGGTTTCCTCGATGCGCATGCCCACCGGTGCCCGGACGTGCAACAGCATTTGGCCGCCGTCGACCTGCGGGAAGAAATTGCGGCCGAGAAAAGGCGCCAGCAGGAAGGAGAGCGCGATGAAGCCGACAAAGCCGCCGACGAACAGCCTCCGATGCTCGATGGCGAGGGCCAGTAGATCGTGATATCCGGCGCGCATCCGCTCAAAGCGCGCCTCGAATCCGCGTTGAAAGCGCACCAGCGGATTCTTAGGCTGCGACGGTTCGGCACCCGGGCCGCCGACTCGCGCCACGTGCATGTGCAGCAGATATTTCGCCATCGTCGGCACCAGGGTGCGCGACAGCAAGAACGAGAAGATCATGGCGAATATCACGCTCTCGGCCATCGGCACGAACAGAAAGCGCGCCACACCGCTCAAGAAAAACATCGGAATGAACACGATGCAGATGCACAGCAAGGACACAAAAGCTGGGATGACGATCTGCGAGGCGCCGTCGAGAATTGCGGTCTCGACCTCCTTGCCCTGCTCGAGGTGGTAGTTGATGCTCTCGATCGTGACCGTCGCCTCATCGACGAGTATGCCCACGGCGAGCGCGAGCCCGCCCAAGGTCATGATGTTGAGCGTCTCGCCAATCGCCGAAAGCGTGCCGATCGCGCCCAAGACCGACAGCGGGATCGACGTAGTCACGATCAGCGTCGAGCGCCAGCTGCCGAGGAACAGGAGGATCATCAAGCTCGTGAGCGCCGCGGCGATCACGCCCTCGCGGATCACGCCCTGTATCGAGGCGCGCACGAATACCGACTGATCGCCGATCGGCTTGACGTCGAGTTCGGCCGGCAACGAAGGCTTGATGACCTGCAGCATCTTCTTGATGCCGCCGACGATGTCGAGCGTCGAGGTCGCGCCATTCTTGAACACGCTGAGCAGCACGGAGCGATTGCCGTCCACGTGCACGACGTTGGTCTGCACCGCATTGCCGTTGTGCACGTGGGCGACGTCGTGCATGTAGACCATCGCGCCCCCCACGTTCTTGATCGGCAGGTCGCCGAGATCCGAAATGTTCGATGGCGCGTTGTTGAGATTGACGGTGTACTCATAATCGCCAATCTTCTCCGAGCCTATCGGGGTGATGAGGTTCTGTGCGGCGAGCGAATTGGCGACATCGAGGCCCGTCAGGCCGCGCGCCTGAAGCGCTGCGGTGTCGAGATCGAACATCACCTGCGGCGACTTGCCGCCGAACGGATAGGGGATGCCCGCGCCCTGCACCGTGACCAGGCGAGTACGCACGAAGTTGATGCCCAGGTCGGCGAGATTCTGCTCGGCCAAGCCCT
>Ga0193726_1000529_pt1 | contig 39348 bp, 32 predicted proteins | sample H2c1metaG_FD_144928 | JGI IMG/M metagenome (GOLD analysis project Ga0193726, IMG submission 144928) | Soil microbial communities from a riparian zone of the East river system, Colorado, United States - H2c1 | ecosystem: Environmental > Terrestrial > Soil > Riparian zone | place: USA: East River... | reverse complement strand
GCCTTTTTTCGTGCCGAACGGATGATTCAGCGTGACGATCGGCGCGGTTTCGGTCAGCCCGTAGCCCTGCACGACCAGGAATCCGAGCTCGCCCCAGAACGACTCGAGCTCGCCCTCGAGCGGCGCGGCGCCGACGACGAAGCTCCAGAACTTCCAGCCAACGAGCCGATGCACCTGGCGGTACTGCCACCACCGGCGAAGGAAATGTTTCTTCGCCTTCGGCGTCGCGAGCGCCTCCGGTGCCGCGCGTTCGACGTATTCCTTCAGCACGTCGAGGATCTTCGGCACCGAGACGAGCACCGAGATGCGCCGCGATTTGATCTGGCCGACGATCTCCATCGGATTGAAGCCGCGCATGAACACGACCGTGCCCGGCAGCATCGGCGGGACGAACGTCGCCATCGCCTGCCCGAACATGTGGCTGAGCGGGAGCAGATTCAGGAACCGCACGGGCAGAAACGGCTTCGCCCACGTGCGGTACTTGATCATCTCGCGCTCGACCGGAACGATGTTCGCGAGGATGTTGCGGTGCGTGATCACCACGCCTTTGGGATCGGCGGTCGCGCCCGACGTGAAGATGATCTCCGCGACGTCATCCCGCGCGATCGCGACCGTATTCGCAGCGTCCGGCTTGAGCCGGACCTCCGGCGTCCAATCAATCCCTTCCATCCGCCACACCGGCGCGCTGACGTCAGGCACCGGTGGCACATCGACGCCGGCCAGCACCAGCTTCGCAGTCACGATCCGCGCGACGCGCGCCAGAAAATCCGGCGACGCGCGGAAGTCGATGGGGACGACGATGACGCCGGCGAGCAGGCAGCCCCAGAAGGCGACGATCCACTCGGGGCGGTTCTCGCTCCAGAAGACGACCTTGTCGCCCTTCCGCAGACCCGCCTCATCGAGGCGCGCCGCGAATCCGGCGGCGGCGCGGCTCACCTGTTCGTACGAATAGCCGCGGCTCCTGAACCCATCGTCGTACACGAGGAACTCGCCGCGCGTGCGGGCGAGGTCGTGGAAGAAGTCGATGAGCGTGTCGCGGGCCACGGGTGAATTATGATGTAAGCTGTAACGCTTCGCATGCGCATCTTTCTCACCGGCGCGACCGGATACGTTGGCGGCCCCGTCCTCGACGCGCTCGTGCGCGGCGGACACGACGTGACCGCGCTGGTCCGCGACAACGAGAAAGCGCGCCGCATCAAGGCGCGCGGCGGCCATCCGGTGATCGGCAACCTGGCGGATCCGGAGTCGTTCCGCGGCAGCGCCGACGGCCAGGACGGCTACGTCCACACGGCGTTCGACAACACAACGGGCAAGGGCCCCGCGATCGAACGCGCGGCGCTCGAAACGATTATCGCCGCGGCGAAGCGTCCGCGGACGGCGGGATCGACCGCGCCCGTGAAACGCTTCATCATCTATACGTCCGGCGTCTGGGTGCTCGGCAAGTCGCCGGAGCCGGCGGTTGAAGACGCGCCGATCAATCCGATCGCGCTCGTGTCGTTTCGTCCCGACCACGAGCGGCTCGTGCTCGACGCGGCCGGCGATCATCTGCGCACGATCGTCGTGCGCCCCGGCGTCGTGTACGGCGGCGGCGGCGGCATGGTTGGCGACATCTTCAAAGCCGCCACCAACGGCCTGGTCCGCGTGGTGGGCGACGGCAACAATCACTGGCCGCTGGTCTACGATCGCGACCTCGCGGACCTGTACGCCAAGCTGGCCGTCAACCAGGACGCATCAGGCATCTACCACGCCAACGACGAGGGCGATGAACGGGTGAACGACCTCGTGTCGGCGATCTCGCCGTACCTGCCGGTGCGGCCTGACGTCCGGAACGTGCCGATCGAAGAAGCGCGGACGAAGATGGGGCCGTTCGCCGACGCGCTCGCGCTCGATCAACTCGTCCGCAGTCCCCGCGCCCGCGCGCTTGGCTGGACGCCGACGCTGCATTCCGTCGCGGGCAACGCGGCGCGGCTGCTTGAAGAATGGCGCGCCGCTCGGAACTGACCAATTAGGAATTTAGAATTAGGAATTAGGAATTTGATCATGCAAATGAAGAATGTCCTGATTGCCGTCGCCGCTCTGTCGTTGCTGTCCGCGCCGCGCGCGTTCGCGCAGGCGGATCCGCACGCCGGGCACATGATGGAAACGCCGCAGGCGGCGGTGCCGTCGGGCCAGCGGAATCCGAACCTGGCGCCGGATGCCGACGCGGCCGTCGAGCAGCTCGCGAAATCGCCGCGGCACGGCGAATGGGTGGACATCAAGAACGGCAGTGGCCCCGCGATCCACAGCTTCGTCGTGTATCCGGAGCGCAGCACGAAGGCGCCGGTCGTCCTCGTGATCCACGAGATCTTCGGCCTGTCCGACTGGGTGCGCGGCGTGGCGGATCAACTCGCGAAGGAAGGCTTCATCGCGATCGCGCCGGACTTCCTGTCGGGACATGGCGCGAAGGGCGGCGGCTCCGCGGAGCTCGGATCCGACGGTTCGACGAAGGAGATCGGCAAGGTCACCGAGGCCGATCGCAATCAGATCCTCGACGCCGCCCTGGCGTACGGCAAGACGCTCCCGTCATCCAACGGCAAGACGGCGACGATCGGTTTCTGCTGGGGGGGTGGAACGAGCTTCGCCTTCGCGCTGCATCAGCCGGCGCTCGACGCGGCGGTGTCGTACTACGGTCCGATGCCGGGCGACCCGACGGCGTACGCGAGCGCGAACGGGAAGGCGCCGATCCTCGGCCTCTACGGCGGCAGCGACGCGCGCGTCGATGCGAACATTCCCGTCGCGGAAGCCGAGTTGAAAAAGCTGGGCGTGAACTACAACCCGAACGTGTTCGAAGGCGCCGGGCACGGCTTTCTGCGCCAGCAGAACGGCCAGAACGGCGCGAACATGAAGGCGACCGAGCAGGCGTGGCCGAAGACGCTCGGCTTCCTGCGTCAATACACCGACGGCCGGTAATTAGCGGTTTTCCCTGGCCGCGGGCGCGGCCACGTCTTCCGGCGCGGGCGCGAGCTCGACCTGCACCGGCTGCTCGCGCGGCACGGCCCGCAACTCCACCGGCGCGGACGCCTCCGGCTTCGGCTCGGGCAGCTCGCCCGCCACCACGGCATCAATCAATCCGTACTCGAGCGCCTTCTGGGCATCGAGATAGAAGTCGTTGCGCTTGGTGTCCTTGATGATCTGGCGCAGCGGCTTGCCGGATCGCGTCGACAGGATCTTGTAGATCTGATCCTGCATCTGCTTCAGCCGTTCGAGATGCTGCGCGGCGGCCGTCGTCGATTGCCAGCCCGCCCATTTCGCCGGCTCGTGGATCATGATCCACGAATGCGGGAAGGACAGCCGGCGCCCCGCGCTCGCGGACTGCAGCACGATCGAACCCATCGAGTACGCCATGCCCTGCACGATGATCGTCACTTCGATGCCGCGGCTGACGACGTGGCGGATCGCGTCGTGGATGGCGAGGCCGTCGGTGACGTTGCCGCCGGCGCTGTTGATGTAGACGGTGATGGGATTCCTGTTGTCGTTGGCGAGTTCGCGCAGCCGCTCGATGCAGGATCGCGCGGTGTCCTTCTCGATGTCGCCAATCAGGTAGACATCGCGCAGCCGGCCTTCCGACTCCTTGCGCAGCTGCTGGCGGACGACGTCGACGAGCTCCGCGACGAGGCGATCGTTCAGCTCACCCATCGCCTTCCATTATCGCATCGCGCCGAAGCTCATCCGGTGGCGGGGACGAGATAAAACGCGATCGACAGGATGAGATAGACCGCCACGAGCTGCAGCCCCTCCACCCAGTTGCTCTCGCCGTCGATGACGACGAAGAACGTCGCGAGCACGGAGAGCGCGATCGCGGCGATCTCGAACGGGTTGAAGAGCAGCGACATCGGATGGCCGATCGCGAACGAATAGACGACGAGGATCGGCGCGACGAACAGCGCGATCTGGGCGCTGCTGCCGACGGCGATCTCGACGGCGAGCGTCATCTGGTTGCGGCGCGCCGCCGCGACGGCGGACCAGTGCTCCGCGGCGTTGCCGATAATCGCGATGACGATGACGCCGACGAACAGCTCGGTGAGGCCGAAGCCGCCGAGCGCCGGCTGCAGCGCGCCGACCAGCAGTTCCGCCTGGATCGTCGTCAGCAGCGTGCTGGCGGCGAGCAGCACGACGGCGGCTCCCGTCGAGAGCGCGGGGCCGCGGTGATCGCGCCCCTCCGGCGCCGAGCGGAACAGATCGCGCCGCGCGGTGAACGCGTAGATCACGCTGCCGACGTAGGCGACGATCATGATGAGCGCGCTCGCCAGGCTCAGGTAATCGATCGCCCGCGGCCGCGCCGCGAGGCTGCCGTACACCGACAGATCGAAGACCGCCGGCATCACGAGGGCGACGACCGCGAGGAAGAGCAGCGCCGTGGCGTTGCTCGCCCCGGTGCGGCTGAACTGCTGCGATTTCCGGCCGAGGCCGCCGACGAAGAACGCGAGGCCGAGCACGAGCAGGAGATTGCCGATGATGCTGCCGGTGATCGACGCCTTGACGAGCGCGATGTGGTGCTCGCGGATCGCGATGATCGCGATGATCAGCTCCGCGGCGTTGCCGAAGGTGGCGTTCAGCAGTCCGCCGAGCGCCGGGCCCGCGCGGTGCGCGAGTTCGTCCGTGGCGTCGCCGATCAGGCCGGCGAGTGGAATCAGCGAGACCGCGGCCGTGATGAAGATCCACTGCGAGTCGGGGTGTGCCGCGTGCAGGACCCAGCTCGCCGGCGCGGCGAGCAGGAGCAGGTTGAGCTTCCGCCCGACGATCGCGCGAATCATTCGCCGAACTTCTCGACGTCGTCCGACTCGGCGCCGGGGAGAAGGTCGAAGAAGGCGTCGAGGCTGCGGTCGAGCGATCGGCGCAGCTGCGGGATGGTGCCGTCGAACGTGTGGAGCGTCAGGCCGGCGGTCGATCCGTCGGCGAGATGCAGCGTCGCTTCCTCCACGCGCTTGAGGGTGCTTTCGGGAATCAGCCGGAGCCCGTAGACGAGCGTGTATCGCGCCATGGGTGCGATTGTACAGGGCGGGACGGGCGGGATGGGCAGGAAGGGCAGGAGGGGCACCGGTAGGGTCCGGCTTTAGCCGGACCGTGTGAGCAATCCTCGCGCGGCTTCGGTCGCTTCTTCCAGCGTCGTGACCTTGCCGTCGAGCTGCTGCTCGTAGACGTTCTTCAGGATCTCCCCCACGCGCGGGCCGGGTTTGATGCCCAGGGCGAGCAGGTGCCGCCCGAGGAGAATCGGCGCGGGTGGCCGGTGCTCGACGCCGAGCTGCCGCGCGCGCTCGAGAAACCAGTCCATTGCGGTGCAGTCGAACGTGCCAGGCTTGCGGCCGTTGCAGTCCGCGCTCGCGAGGCGCGCGAGGAGCTCGAGGTCCACTTTCTGCGCGAGCCGCCGGAACGCGCCGTCGCCGACTTCGTCGCGCACCTTCCACCACATCCCCGGCTTGAGGTGCTGCGCCACCATGCCGAGCACCTGCCGGCGGACGTCGTAGCCGTCGATCGAATGCACGTTGATCCGATCGAGAAACACGTCCGCCGGCGCGACGCCCTGTTCTTCGTGATCGATCGATCGAATCCGCCCGTCGAGAAACGCCGTCGTCGCCGGCTTGCCGAAGTCGTGCGTCACGGCTCCGAGCATGATCGCGAGCTGCTGCGGGCGCGGCAGATCGTCGATCCGCAGCCGCGCCTGGTCGATCACCTGCAGCGTGTGGACCCAGACGTCGCCTTCGGGATGCCATTCCGGCTCCTGCTGGCAGCCGACAAGCGCCAGCAGTTCCGGGAACAGCCGCTCGACGACGCCGAGATCGAGCGCGAGGGCGAAGCCGATCGACGGTCGAGGCGCGACGAGGAGTTTCTCGAGCTCGCCCCAGACGCGCTCCGCCGGCAGATCGTCGAGCGGGATCGTCCGGCACAGGTCACGCGCGCCCGCGTCGAGATCGAACTCGAGCCGCGCCGCGAACTGCACGGCGCGCAGCACGCGCAGGCTGTCGTCCGCGAACGTCGCGGGATCGACGACGCGGAGGGTGCGGCGGGTGATGTCGCCGCGGCCGTCGAACGGATCCAGATATTCATCGCTGAGCGGATCCCAGGCGATGGCGTTGATGGTGAAGTCGCGCCGGCGCGCGGCCTCCTCGACCGTCATCGACGGATCGCCGCTCACGTCGAAGCCGCGGTGTCCGCGCCCGGATTTGGATTCGCGACGCGGCAGCGACACGTCGATGTCGCCGAGCTTGTAGACCTGGAAGCTCTCGCCGACGGTTTCGACGCGGCCGAACGGCTCCAGCAGCTGACGCAGACGATCGCCGGGCACGCCATACACCTCGACGTCGATGTCCTTCGACGTCCGGCCCATGATCCGGTCGCGGACCCAGCCGCCGACGATCAGCGCGCGTCCGCCGCCGGCGCGAACGGACGCGGCAATGTCCTTCACCCGATCAAGCACGCCTGCGTCCAAACTTCTGCACGACGCGGTCGCAGAGTCCCGGCGCGACCGCGTTGAGCCAGACCAGCCCGCGCGACTTGAAGTACGGATACACCTCGGCCACGGGACGCTCGATCGCGCGTGCGATCGCGTCCGCGACCTCCTCGGCGGGTTGCCGCGGCCCCTTCGCGCTCGACGTCGCTCCCGACTCCCGCGCCATCACCTCGTTGAACTCCGTCGGCGTCGACACGGGATAGACGATGCTCACGTTGATGTCCGTGCCGGCGAGCTCCGACCGCAGGCACTCCGCCATCCCGACCTGCGCGAACTTCGTCGCCGAGTACGCACCCATGTACGGCACGCCGCGCTTTCCCACGATCGACGAGATCACGATCAGGTGCCCGCGCGCCTGGCGCCGGAACACCGCCAGCGCTGCGCGCGCCGCGTGGAACGTGCCGAGATAGTTGACGTCCATCAGCCGCTGCATCTGGCCGGCGGAGATGTCGTCGATCGTGCCCGCGATCCCGAAGCCGGCGTTGCACATCATGACGTCCAGCCGGCCGAAACGTTCGACGGTCCGCGCGACGAACGTCAGCATGTCCGCCTCGCGCGTCACGTCCGCGATGATCGGCAGGGCGGTGCCGCCGGCTGCCGCGATCGCCGCCGCCACCGCCTCGAGGCGATCGCCGCGCCGCCCGCACACGGCGACCGACGCGCCATCGCGCGCCACGCGAAGGGCCGTCGCGCGGCCGATGCCGGCCGACGCTCCCGTGATGGCGACCACTCGAGTTGAGTGCATCTCAGGCGCAGGATAGCATTGCTGGTCGCATGGATCCTGTCATCCGCCTGCTTCGCGAGCTCGTGGCCGTCAACTCGGTGAATCCCACACTCGTCCCGGGCGCGCCGGGCGAACGGGAGATCGCCAGCCTCGTCGCGCACACGATGGGCGGTTTCGGGCTCGACGTGCAGGTGACGGAGTGCGCGCCAGGCCGCCCCAACACGGTCGCGGTCCTCGAAGGCCGACGGCCGGGGCCGACGCTGATGTTCTGCGGCCACGTGGACACCGTCGGGGTCGCCGGCATGGACGCGCCCTTCACGCCGATCGAAAAACACGGACGCGTGTACGGCCGCGGCGCGCAGGACATGAAGAGCGGCGTCGCCGCGATGATGGATGCGGCGCGCCTGCTTGCGGAGTCCGGCGGCCTCGACGCGGGCCGCCTGATCATCGCCGCCGTTGTCGACGAAGAGCATTCGAGCATCGGCGCCGACGCGCTCGTCGCCGACTGGCAGGCCGACGCGGCCGTCGTCACGGAGCCGACCGGCCTCGAGATCGCCGTCGGCCACAAGGGATTCGCGTGGGTGGAGGTCGACGTCCTCGGCACCGCCGCGCATGGCAGCCGTCCGGCGGACGGCGAGGACGCGATTCTGCGCATGGGGCGCGTGCTGCGGCACCTCGAGGCGCTCGACCGCGAGCTGCAGACGCGGCCGCCGCACGCGCTGCTCGGCACCGGATCGCTGCACGCGTCGGTCATCGAAGGCGGACGCGAGTTGAGCAGCTACCCGGATCACGCGCGGCTGCAGATGGAACGGCGGACGCTGCCGCAGGAACCGGTGTCAGTGGCGCTGGAGGAAGTTGATGCGATTCTCGACGGGCTGAGGCTCGAGGACCCGACGTTCCGCGCGAAGGCGCGCGGGATGTTCGGCCGCGCCGGCTACGAACTGCCCGCCGAGCATGAATTGCCGCAGATGCTCGCCGACGTCGTCCTTCACGTCGGTGGGCGTCCACAAATCGGCGGCGCGAGCTTCTGGACGGATGCGGCGGTCCTTGGCCACGCAGGCATTCCGTCCGTGCTGTTCGGCCCCGGGGGCGCCGGACTGCATTCGACCGAGGAGTACGTCACATCCGCGGATGTCCTGCTTTGCCGGAACGCGCTCGCAGAATTGGCCCGACGATTCTGTAATAAATAAAAAAACCGCAGGGCGCCTGGGGTGACGAAGGCTTTTCATATGAAAGCTCTCCGCCGCATCCAGATACCCTGCGGCTGACGTATGCGGCCCTGTCGGGATCCGCTACGCGATGCGCCGGGCGCTGACGAGACGCGGCCGACGGAACGCCACGCGCGTTTCCGCGCGGACACTCACCATCGGACGGCGTTCACTCAGGGCCCATCCTGTCGTCTCGTGCCCGCACGACGCGCACTGCAGAGACATCCGATCTTTTTCGAAGTGCATCAGGGTGTCGTGCCCGTGCAATCCGCAGTACGCCTGCCGAATCCAGCCCAGCATGCGCGCGCCGATTCCCGCCTCCTGCGTCACCATGGTCCTCTGTCCTCCGGTCGTTTCCAGGTCCTATCTAGAAAGACGCGTGAAAACGCCTCGCGGTTCAGGTGATATCAAGTTGCGTGCCGCGTTGAGCTGTTTCCGCGTAACTGTTGAGGGGGATGGTCTTGCGGGCGAACTCGTCAGCCTCGTGTCTGAAAACCGGTCTCGGAGTGAGTAGCAGAGGGCTACTGCGTCGATGGCGATCGATGCAGGAATGGCAATTTTCTGCTGTTATTTCTCCCCGGTGATGCCGCGGAGGACGAACGCGATGTTGGCGGGCCGTTCGCCAAGCCGGCGCATGAAATATGGAAACCATTCGCGGCCGAACGGCACATAGACGCGGACGCGGTAGCCGTCGGCGAGCAACCGGGCCTGCAGATCGCGCCGGATCCCGTACAGCATCTGGAATTCGAACCGGTCGGGCGCGATCGCGTGCTCCCGCGCCCAGGATTTCGCGAGGTCGATCATCGCCGGGTCGTGCGTCGCGATCGCAGGGGAGTGTCCCTCGGTCAATAATGTTTTCGTCATGCGCACGTACGCGGCGTCGACGTCCTCTTTCTTCTGGTACGCGACGCTCTTCGGCTCGTTGTAGGCGCCCTTCACCAGGCGGATGCGCGCGCCGAGCGCGTTGATGCGCGCGAGGTCCTTTTCGCTGCGGTACAACGCCGACTGCAGCACGATGCCCGCTTCGCGATACCCCTGCTGCCACATCGTCTCGAAGACTTCGAGCGTGACCTCGGTGTACGGCGAGTTCTCCATGTCGATGCGGACGAAGAAACCGGCCGGCTCCGCGCGATCGAGGATGCGGCGCAGGTTGTCGATGGTGCTCGCCTTGTCCACGTCGAGCCCGAGCTGCGTCAGCTTCAGCGAGATGTTCCGGCCGACGCCCGCTTCGACGATCGCATCCACGACCCGGAGATAACCGCGCGTCGCGGCGTCCGCGCCCGAGAGGCTCGCCACGCTCTCGCCGAGGAGGTCGAGCGAGTGCTGAAAGCCGCGCGCTTCGAGCGCGCGCGCGGCCGCGATGGCTTCGGCGATTTCCTCGCCCGCGATGAACCGGCGCGCGAAACTGTTCGGCCGGCGCATGCCGTACCGTGACGCCGCCTTCTTGAGCGTCCCGCTGTGCGCGAGAACCGTAAAAAGGGCTTTGGATGCGCCGTCGAGCATCAGTGCGTCCGGCCTGGGACGGCCAGCAGATGTTCGATGGTGCGGCTGTAGTACCGCAGGACGCGGCGTTCGCGCACGCGGAAGCGTCCGCGCTCGGCGACGATGATGCCGCGGGTTTCGAGCGGTTCGGCGGCGTCTTCGACCGCCTGCTTGCCGCTGGTCACGCCGAGGTTCGCGTGGCGCGCGTTCAGCTCCTCGATCAGGCGATCGATCCGCGCTTCGAGATCGCGCCTCGTGATCGATGGCCGCATCGCCGCGGCGAAGATCGCGGTCGGCAGCACTTTCACGCACGCGCCGATGCGCGCGCGGACGAGGCGCGTTAGATCGAGCAGATCGCCGCGCGATTGCGCATCCGCGTGGCCGACGGGAATCGGCGCGCCGAAGGTGACGAACGCGCGCGAGCGGTAGCCGACCGCATAGCGCACCATTTCGGCGAGCTCGCGGGTGAACGGACGCTGACGCTTCTTCACGCCCTGCCGCGCGAGGATGTGATCCTCGAGCACGAGGTCGTACGAAATCGCCGCCGGGATGATGACGAGGTTCGGGCAGTCCGCCGTCAGCGCGGCGCTGATCAGCCCCGTCTTCGCCGCCTTGATCTCGCCGCTGTAGCTGCGCCCGCCTTCCGGATAGAACAGGAGATCGTGGCGCTTCAGGATTTCGGCGACGTACGCCTTCAGCGTAATCAGGTACGCGGGATCGCGCATGTTGCGCCGGATCGGAATCGCCCCGGTCACGTGCCGGTGAATGAGCCCGAGAGGTCCGCCGAACAGGTTGATCCCAGCGGCGATGACCGGCGGGCGCACGCCGTTGTCGTCGAGCACGAGCGGCTCGACGAGGTAGTCGGTGTGGCTCTTGTGGTTCGACGCATACATGATCCGGTGCGACTTGACGGCGCCGGTCACGTGAAAGAGGTTTTCCTGCTTGCGTTCGATCTTGCGGAGGATCGGGTAGAGCGGATGCTGCAGCGCGCGATAGAACTTGTACCGCTGCGTCGTCCGCAGTTCCTCCAGGTAGCCGTTGACGCGCTCGCGCGCTTCGGCGCCGCTGGTGCCGTATCCGCCTTGCAGATACTTGGCGACCTCTTCGTGCGCGAGGACGGCTTCAGTGATGTCGTCGAGCATTAGAGGTCCGGACTATAACATGGCGCGGCAGAGCGCATCAGCGAACTCGGTCGTCGAGGCTGAGCCCTTCAGGTCGCGGGTTCTGACGGTGCCCGACGACAGCACCCGCTCGAGCGCCTGCATGATGCGATCGGCAGCCGTGCCTTCGTCGATGTGGTGAAGCATCAGGATCGCCGACAGCAGCAGCGCCGTGGGATTCGCGATGTTTTTCCCCGCGATGTCGGGCGCGCTGCCGTGGACGGCTTCGAAGACCGCCATCTCCGCGCCAAGATTCGCGGATCCGACGACGCCGAGCCCGCCGACCAGGCCCGCGCAGAGATCCGACACGATGTCGCCGTACAGGTTCGGCATCACGAGCACGTCGAACTGTCCGGGATTCATCACGAGATGCATGCACGCCGCGTCCACGATCCGCTCGTCGTAGACGATGTCGGGATACTGCGGCGCGACGGCTCGGGCGCTCGAGAGGAACAACCCGTCCCCGAGCTTCATGATGTTCGCCTTATGGATCGCGGTGACGCGCTTGCGGCCGTGCCGCGTCGCATAGTCGAACGCGAACCGCGCGATGCGCGTGGACGCGCGCTCGGTGATGATCTTCAGGCTCTCGACGACGCCGGGCACGACTTCGTGTTCGAGTCCGGCGTAGAGGTCCTCGGTGTTTTCGCGGACGATCACCAGGTCCACGCCTTCGAAGCGCGACGGCACGCCCGGCAGATTCCATACCGGCCGCAGGTTCGCGTACAGCTCGAGCCCCTTGCGGAGCCCGACGTTCACGCTCGTGAATCCTTCGCCGATCGGCGTCGTCACCGGACCCTTCAGCGCGACGCGGTTGCGGCGGATCGAATCGATCAGCTCGACCGGCAGCGCGGTGCCGGTGCGCTGGAACGCCTCGACGCCGGCGACGTGGCGCTCCCAGTCCACCGCGACGCCGGACGCGGCGACGATGCGGACGACGGCGTCCGTGACTTCGGGTCCGATGCCGTCGCCGGGGATCAGCGTGATCGTGTGGCGCGTGCTACTCATGCGCGTACCACGCCAGAAGCAAGAGACCGAGCGCCATGTTGACGACCATCAGCCTCGTCGATCGCGCGTGCAAGGTGTCGAATCGCATGCGCGTGGGATCGGCGTCAGGCAGGGCGGTCATCGGACCGGTGACGCGCGACTGCAGCTGCGCGATCTCACCCGAGACCGGACCGCCGGCGTACGCCGACAGCGCCAGCATCGCGACGACGATCGCGGCTCGCAGCAGGAACTGTTTCGGCGGCGCGCCTGCCAGCTTCTGGATCACCAGGCTCAGGAGGATCACCGCGCCGCAGCCGTAGCCGAGCAGATAGAAGCGCCTCAGGATGTCGCCGAACAGCGCTCCGGCGAGCACACGTCCGTTCGCCGGATCCTGCGCCTGGAGCAGGCGAAACGTCGAGGGCGCCACCAGCAGGCCGAGCGTGATCATCCCGCCGACCCAGACGACGAGCGCCACGAGCGCGGCGAACCGGACGGCGGACATCCCTTCATTATAATTGCAGGATTGCAGGAAGCATGGATTGCAGGATGGGAGGACGCCGCGGTCGACTGGCTGGTCGCGCGCATTCTCGAAGCGCTCGTGCGCGCCGATGCCGTCGGCCCGCTGGCGCTGACGCTGCTGCTGCGCCACTATGGCGCCACCGGCCGCGCTGACATCGCCGACGCCCTCGGGCTCGCGCTGGCCTCCGCCGCGGAACAGGCATTCGACGACGCCTCCCCCGATGTCGCGGACTGGCTGACGCTGTTCGTCGAGGCCGCCGCGGTGTCCGGCGATGAGCGGATGCGCGACGCGGGCGCGCGCGTGATCTCGACGCTGCGCCAGCAGTGGGGAGGCCGCGGCGAAGTGGAGCCGGCCGCGCGGTCCGTCGGCGCGTGTCTGGCCGCCGCCGATCTCGTCGATCCTCACGAGCTCGTTCCCGCTGCCATCGACGAGCTCGAACGCGTCGTCGGCATCGCGTATCGTCCAGGCGCGGGCCTCGCCGCGTTGCTGAGCGTCCCCGAAGCCGAGCGTGGACACCTGGGCACGCACGTTCGGGTGTCGGCCGCGCTGCTGACCGGCTACGAGATCACGGGGCGGTTGCCGTATGCCATGCTGGCGGAAGAACTGATGCAGTTCACGCTGCGCGAGTCGCGGGACGAGCACGACTTCGTCCTCACCTGCGAAGCGGCGCGCGTGCTGATCCGGCTCGCCGCGCTGCACGACACGCCCGCGTATCGCGAAGCGGCCGTGCTGGCGCCCGACGCGGATTACGCGATGGACGCCGGCCGCGTCCTCCAGGCGTGCGAACCCGCATTTCGCGAGCACGGTGTTGACGCGGCTGTGTTTGGACTCGCGCTCACCGAATGGGCCCGGCGCTCGTGATAAACTTTGCGTCCCATGCCTGTTGATCGTTCGACACTGATACCAGCGCTCAAGAACATCGCCGTCAGGCTCCGCGTCGACTCGCTGAAGGCGACGTCGGAAGCCGCCAGCGGCCATCCCACGAGCTGCTGCTCCGCCGCCGACCTGGTCGCCGCGCTCTTCTTCGCGGAGATGCGTTTCGATCCGAAGGATCCGCACAACGAGGACAGCGATCGCTTCATCCTGTCGAAAGGGCATGCGGCACCGCTGCTGTACGCCGCGTGGGCGGAAGCCGGCGCGTTCGATCGCAGCGAACTGCTGAAGCTCCGCACGATCGGTTCCGATCTCGAAGGCCATCCGACGCCGCGCCTGCCGTTCGTCGACGTCGCGACGGGCTCGCTCGGCCAGGGCATCTGCGCGGGCGTCGGCTGTGCGCTGAACGCGCGACGCATCAAGTCCGACTACCGCACCTACGTCCTGCTCGGCGACGGCGAATCGGCGGAAGGATCCGTCTGGGAAGCCGCCGACGTCGCGGCGATGGACGGCCTCGAGAACCTGTGCGGCATCACCGACGTCAACGCACTCGGCCAGAGCCGCGCGACGATGTTTCAGCACGACATGGAGCAGTTCGCGCGCCGGTGGCGCGCGTTCGGCTGGCACGCGATCGTCATCGACGGCCACGATCTGAACGCGATCCTCGACGCGTACGCCGAGGCCAAGCAGACCAAGGGCCAGCCGACGATGATCCTCGCGCGCACGATCAAGGGCAAGGGCGTGTCGTGGGTCGAGGGTAAGGACGGCTGGCACGGCAGGGCGTTCAAGAAGGGCGAGGAGCTCGATCGCGCGCTCGCGGAGCTCGAAGGCCAGACGGTGCCGCCGCCGCCCGGCGTCGATCTCGTGACGCAGATTGCGAAGCCGGCCGCCGCCAAGCGTGCCGCCGTCGTGCCGAAGACGGTTGAAGCGCCCGCCTACAAACTCGGCGACAAGATCGCCACGCGCGAGGCGTACGGCGTGGCGATCGCCAAGCTCGCCGCGGCCGATCCGCGCGTCGTCGCGCTCGACGCCGACGTCAAGAACTCGACGTTCAGCGACAAGTTCGAGAAAGTCGCGCCGGAGCGGTTCTACGAGAACTACATCGCCGAGCAGGTGATGATCGGCGCCGCGATGGGGCTCGCCGCGCGCGGCGCGATTCCGTTTCCGTCCACGTTCGCGTGCTTCCTGTCGCGTGCGTACGATTTCATCCGCATGGCGGCGATCAGCGGCGTCGGCATCAAGATGGCCGGATCGCACGCCGGCGTGTCGATCGGCGAGGACGGGCCGTCGCAGATGGCGCTCGAGGATCTCGCGATGTGCCGCGCCGAGCCGAACATCGCCGTGCTCTATCCGTGCGACGGCGTGAGCGCCGAGCGGCTCGTCGCGCTGGCCGCGTATCATCCCGGCCCTGTGTACATCCGGACCAGCCGTCCGCAGACGCCGGTGATCTACAAAGGTGACGAGACGTTCACCATCGGCGGGCTGAAGGTGCTGCGGCAGAGCGCGAAAGATGTGGCGACGGTGATCGGCGCCGGCGTCACCGTGTTCGAGGCGCTCAAGGCGTACGATCAGCTGAATGCGGCGGGAACGGCGATTCGGGTCATCGATCTCTATTCGCTGTCGCCGATCGATCGCGACGGCCTCGTCGCCGCCGCGCGCGCGACCGGCGGACGGCTGATCACGGTCGAGGATCACTACGCGGCGGGAGGCGTGGGCGATGCCGTCGCCGAGGCCGTGGCCGACGCCGGATTCGCCGTGCACCGCCTGGCCGTCCGCGAAATCCCGCGGAGCGGCAAGCCCGATGAGCTCCTGGAGCGCTTCGGCATCTCCGCCAGCCACATCGTCGAGGCCGTCCGCGCCAAGGTGTAGTCCCCGCCAAGGTGTAGGGGCGGAGCTTGCTCCGCCCTCCACCCGGGCCGAGCAAGCTCGGCCCCTACTAAACAGACCGACCCCGGCCGCCGTATTCCAATCCAGGCCGATGATGACCCCCTCTCCGCGCGTCCTGATCGTCGAGGATGAGCCCAATATCCGCGAGCTGGTGTCCCTGCACCTGGGGCTCGAAGGCTATGCCTGCGACAGCGTTGGCGACGGCCGCGAGGCCCTGACCCGGGCCGAGGCCGAGCGCTTCGATCTGATGGTCCTGGACGTGATGATCCCTGGGCTGGACGGGCTCGCGCTGTGCCGCGCCGTGCGCCAGGGGCGCGTCAACCGCGACGTGCCGATCCTGATGCTGACCGCGCGGCGCGAGGAGTCCGACAAGGTGGCGGGCCTCGAGAGCGGCGCGGACGATTACCTCACCAAGCCGTTCGGCGTGCGCGAGCTCGTGGCGCGGACGCGTGCGCTGCTGCGGCGTCCACGGCTGGCGCCGCTCGAGGCGGGCACGGACGGTGAGATGGTGACCGTGCACGGCGTCGAGATCGATCCCGCCCGGCGACGCGTGCGGGTCAACGGCACCGACGTCGAGCTCACCGATCAGGAATTCCGCCTCCTGCACCTGCTCGCGACGCACGCCGGCATCGTGTTCAGCCGCGAGGCGCTGCTGGGGAAGATCTGGCGGGGCGATACGTTCGTCACCGTGCGGAGCGTGGACACGCTGGTGAAGCGGCTGCGCCGCCGCATCGAACCCGATCCCGCGAATCCGCGATTCCTGCTGACCGTGTGGGGCGTCGGCTACAAGTTCGCGGACGTTTAGCTACCAGAAGCGCAGCCAGCCGAGGCGCACGAGCAGCAAGCCGCCGGCGAGCACGGCGATCGGCCCGCCGAGAATCAGCCACAGCACCCAGCGCTGCTTCATTTCTTTTCTGCCGTGGGCGGCGCGGGCGGCATCCGGCGCTTGTGATCGCTCGCGCGCGCCAGGCGCTCGATCTTCACTGCGAGCTCAGGTGCGACGCTCTGCGGGCCGTCCTTCAGAAAGTGCTCGAGGTCGTCGTACGTGAAGCCCATCTCGCTCTCGTCGGTCTGACCGAGCCACAAGCCGGCGGTCGGCGTCCGGTTGATGATGTTGTCCGGCACCTTCAGCTCGCGCGCGAGCGCGCGCACCTCGCTCTTCACCAGGTTCACGATCGGCAGCAGGTCCACGCCGCCGTCGCCGTACTTGGTGTAGTAGCCGATCGACGCTTCCGAGCGGTTGCCCGTGCCGGCGACCAGGTAATTGAGCGAGTTCGCGACGAAGTAGAGCGTCGTCATCCGCACCCGCGGCTTGATGTTGGCGAGCGGAATTCGCGCGCGCAGGTCGTCGTGCGGCTTCTCGCGATGAATCGACGACGGGAGGGAGTCGAGCGCCGGCTTGAGCGTCGCCGTCAGCGCGTCGTACGCGGATCCGAGATCGACGCGGACCGTCTGCAGGGACGCCTGTTTCGCGAACGCCGCGGCGTCGCGCTCGTCCTGCGGATCGCTGTGGCAGGGCATCAGCACACCGACCACTTCGTCAGGCGTCGCCAGCTGCGCGAGCCGCGCCACGACGGCGGAGTCGATGCCGCCGGAAAGCCCCACCACGAAGCCTTTTGCGCCCGCGTTCGCGGCGCACTCACGCATCCAACCGGCAATCTGTTCGGCCACGCTCATGGCGGCATTGTAGGCGGGAACGCACGAGCTTGTAAATCACTGACGCAACACCGTTTACATTCATTTACCGCTCATGTAAGATATTCATCGCGTCCGCTGCCCCCAGCGGACCTTCCTACTTACACTTATTGGCGGGCTCGACAGCCCGCGCTCGCGTTGACGCAGCGGCGTGCCCGGCCACGCTCTGCGCGAGCTCACGATAGGAGTCTGCACGTGCTGCCTCGCAAGTTTTTCCGTGGCCGGACGATCGCCGTCGCGCTCGGCGTCGTGATCCTGCTCGCCGCCGTCGGCGTGTTCGCGCGCACGCGATCGCACGTCGTCGTGGCTGAGATTCCGTTTTCGGACCTGCTGCGCGACGTCGATCGCGGCCTCGTTGCCGAAGTCGTCGCGAACGGCGACGCGCTGGACGTCAAGTTGCGCGACGGCAGGCTCGAGCGGACGACGGCCCCGGCCAACTATGTGACGGCCAGCCCCACGTTCATGGCCGCGCTGCAGCGTGCCGGCGTGCGCGTCGACATCCGGGCGGTGCCTGAGCAGACCGCGTACAGCTACGGCGCACTGGTGATCGGCCTGCTGTTCATCGGTTTCGTCGGCTTCACGCTGTACCGCGTGACGACTGGACGCATTCCGACGTTCGAGAGCAAAACCCGCGAGGCCAATCCGGAGGAAAGCACGATCACATTCGCGGACGTCGCCGGCGTCGACGAAGCGAAAGAAGAAGTTCGAGAGATCGTCGATTTTCTCCGCGAACCTGGACGCTTCGCCGCGATCGGCGGACGGATTCCTAAAGGCATCCTGCTCGTGGGTCCGCCCGGAACCGGCAAGACGCTGCTCGCGCGCTCGATTGCGGGCGAAGCGAAGGTGCCGTTTCTCTTCACCAGCGGATCGGATTTCGTCGAGATGTACGCCGGCGTCGGCGCGTCGCGGATCCGCAAGCTGTTCAAGGACGCGCGCCGCCACGCCTCGTGCATCGTGTTCATCGACGAGCTCGACGCAGTCGGCCGCAGCCGCGGCGGGAATTCGCTGAGTCATGAGGAGCGCGAGCAGACCCTGAATCAGCTGCTCGTCGAAATGGACGGCTTCGCGCCGAACCAGGGCATCGTCGTCGTCGCCGCGACCAACCGTCCGGACATCCTCGATCCGGCGCTGCTGCGCCCGGGCCGGTTCGATCGCCAGGTGACCGTCGGTGCGCCCGACCTCAAGGGACGCGAACAGATTCTTCAGATTCACGGCAAGAAGGTCGCGCTCGATCCGGCGATCGATCTCCACCAGATCGCCCGCGGCACGCCCGGATTCTCCGGCGCCGACCTCGCCAACCTCATGAACGAAGCGGCGCTGTTCGCCGTGCGCGTCGGCCGTTCGACGGTCACGACCGGCGATCTCGATCAGGCGCGCGACAAGGTGCTGATGGGCGTCGAGCGCAAGTCGCTCGCGATGTCCGAGCACGAACGCATCACCTGCGCGTACCACGAGTCCGGCCACGCCGTCGTCGCGGCGCTGCTGCCGGACGCCGATCCGCTGCACAAGGTGACGATCATCCCGCGCGGCCGCGCGCTGGGCGTGACGATGCAGCTGCCGGAAGAGGATCGGCACACGCACACGCGCGAGTTCCTGCAGGCGCAGATCGCGATCCTGATGGGCGGCCGCGTGGCCGAAGAGCTGTTCCTGCGCCAGATGACGAGTGGCGCCGGCAACGACATCGAGCGCGCCACCGACATCGCGCGGCGGATGGTCTGTGAGTTCGGCATGTCCGCGCTCGGGCCGCTCGCGTATCGCACGCCGGGCAACCCGTGGGAAACCGATCGCGGCGCCGGGATCAGCGAAGCGACCGCGCAGCGCGTGGACAACGAAGTGCACGAGCTGGTGATGCGCGGCTACGAGACGGCGCGGCAGATCGTCGCGAAGAACCGCGGCGCGGTGCGCGCGATGGCGGAAGAGCTGCTCGTGGTCGAGTCGCTGGACGCCGACGGCATCCGTGCGGTCATCGCGTCGGCTGCCTAGTTGTAACAAAGGGGTCGGGAGTCGTCTTACGTAGACTGTAAAACGACTCCCGACCCCTTTTCGATCGACTGCTGGATAATGAGAGCGGAGGTTCTCATGACCCGGCTCATCGGCGCCGCATTCGTCGCATCAGTTCTTCTCGCACAGACGCCCAGCGGCCTCGACACCGCCGCCATCGATCGCGCGATGGGGAAATCCGGCGCGGTGATGGGCGACGTCTACAAGATCTCGCTGCCGCGCACGGACCTGAACGTCATGGTCGGCGGCGTCAAAGTGAAAGCCGGCTTCGCCCTCGGCAGTTGGGCGGCGTTCAAATCCGACGGCAACGGCGCCGCGGTCGTTCACGGCGATCTCGTGCTGCTCGATTCCGAGCTCAATCCGGTGCTCTCCGGCCTGCAGCAGCACGATTTCGAGATCACCGCGATCCACAATCATCTGATCAACGAAACGCCGGCGTTGAAGTACGTGCATTACTGGGGGCATGGCGCTGCCGCGACGCTCGCGGCGAATCTGAAGGACGCGCTGAGCCACTCGAAGACGCCGATCGCGGCGGCTGCGCCAGCCCCGGCAAACGCTCCACCGGCGGCGAGCGACGACCTGCCCGCGGACGCCATCCAGGCGGCCATCGGGATCAAGGGCACCGTGTCCGGCGGCGTCCTCAGCCTGTCGCAGCCGCGTCCCGAAACGATCCAGATGATGGGCGTCACGCTTCCGCCAAGCATGGGGATGGCGACCGCGATCAATTTTCAGTCCGCTGGACCGGGCAAGGTCGCCGCGACCGGCGACTTCGTGATGCTGGCCGACGAGGTGAATCCGGTCGCGAAGGCGCTGCGCGCGAACGGGATCGAGATCGCCGCGCTGCACAACCACATGCTGCACGGATCGCCCGAACTGTATTTCATGCACTTCTGGGCGGTTGGTGATCCGCAGACGATCGCGACGGGGTTGAAGGCGGCGCTCGCCAACGTGAAGAAATAAAAAGGGGCCGTACCCCTTTTTCAGCGGATCGCGTCGGCGGCGGGAGAATCGGGCCACGTCGCGACGGGCGTGGCGACGTAGCCTGCGTGCGCAAGGCGCGCCTGGAACAGCGCCGTCTCCGACGCCCAGAACGTGAGCTTCACCCAGAGGCGGCCGAGGATGTAGAGCTGTCCGACGGCAAGTCCCGTCCAGACGGACAGGCCGCCCGTCCCGGCGCCGGGCGCGATCATCGCGTACACCGCCAGCACGACGACAAACAGCAGCAGGTTGATCGCATAGAGCGCGATCGCGGCGCCGGCGTTGCGTTGGACGAACGCCACGGCCGCGCGGATCGCGCCAATCATGCTGCGGCGATCCTCCACGACCGCCAGCACCTTCGCGTAGTCGAAGATCAGATTGCACGCCGCCACGATCAGCCCGAACAGCACGTACAGCGCCGCGCGCGTCAAGAACGCCGTGCGCTCGACGGTCGTGTCGTGAGTCAACCGTCCGTACAGATCGCCGAACAGCCACGGATGCACGTACGCGAAGAGCAGTGCGTAGACCGCCCACATGATCGCCGCGAGCCGCAGGAACCGGAAGGCGAACACGCCTGACGCGGCGAAGAACCCCGGCGCGCGCGTCGGGCGGTCCCGCGCGACGCGATCGATGATGCCGCCCGCGAAGAAAATCCACAGCACGACATACGCCGTCGCCGCGCCGACGATGACGATCGGGCGGTGGTCGTTGTCGACGAACGCGCTGAGGTTGTCGAGCACCGCGCTGAAGCCGATGATCGTCGGTCTGAACGTGACGCCGAGCCCGCTCGCCTGATCGCTGAACTCCTGCCACCAGTCGTCGTTCACGCCGGCGGCGGCCGAGTCCGCCGCGAGGCTGCTCCCGAGATGCTGCTCGAGCATGCCGCGCAGGCCGAGCGCCAGCGGTACGCTCACCAGCACCGTCAGCAGCCACACGCCGGCGAGGATCGCCGGAGCGCGGCGCACACGCCGCAGGCCGTCGCACCAGGCGACCCAGGACGCCGTCATACGAGCGCTCCGTACGTCAGCAGCGCGTCCTGCAGCCACACCATCCACTTCATGGCCCACTTCGTCGCCGCCTCGCCGCCCTTCGGCGCGAGCGTGCGCGAGTTGTTCGTGCGGTTCACGTCGAGCAAGAGCACTTGATTGGGATCCACTTCGGCGGACACCGCCGCCGATGCGCGGTCGTAGGTGTACAGCTTCCAGCGGTCGCTGCCGTCCCAGTGCTCGGTCGCGCGCTCCCCGTTCGCGAATTTCACGAGCACGTCCACCGGAAACGTCGCTTCGCCGTATCGGCGGACCACGACCGACGTGCGGAAGCGTCCGTTTTCCGGCGCACTCCGCAGTTCCTGGACGCCGTAGTCGAAGACGTTGGAACTTCGATACACCTGATCGAAGTACCAGCCGAGATCGCGGCCCGTGGTTTCATTCGCGACGGTAAAAAAATCCTGCGGCTTCGGGTGCTTGAACTTCCACCGCGCGAAATGCGCCGACATCACCCGCTGCAGCGTCGGCCAGCCGAGCCACCGTTCCATCGTGTTCAGCCACAGCCCGGTCTTGCTGTACGTAATGCCGCCGCCGGTCGCCGGATAATAGCGATAGCTCGGCGTGGCCTGCGGGTCGCTCTTCGCGACGGCCCGATAGCTCCGCAGTCCATTGCCGTCCGTCTCGCGCCGGATCACGACGTCGGGGATCACCCACGGCACGAATCCGCCGAAGAAGCGCGGCGAAAAATAGTTCGGATCGTAGACCTGCGAGATCGCCCGCGCGGTCGAGAACGTGTTGAACCCCTCGTCCATCCACGCGTCCTCGAACTCGTTGTTGCCGACGATGCCATACCAGAATTGATGGCCGGCTTCGTGAACGGTGACGCCCTCGGGCGTCGTCACGTGCGGCGCGATCCACCAGCGGGTGCCGGCCGTGAACAGCGTCGGATACTCCATGCCGCCGGCGCCGCTTTGAAACGCGGGATCGATGATCGTGATGTGGCCGTACGGATACGCGCCATACCATTCGCCGTAGTACCGCAGCGCGGTGCGCGTCGCTTCGAAGTGGCGCTCCGCCTGATCGAGATGTTCCGGCTGCAGCAGGAGCCGCATCTCGACCGGCGGCAGCGTCTTGTGCTCGAAGCGCGCGGTGCGCTCGACGTAGTCCGGGCTCGTGGTCCACACGAAATCGTGGACGTCCTCCTGATAGTACCGATGCGTCGTCGTGTGATCCGCGCTGTCGCGCCGATCGCGCTGGACGCCCGTCGCGCCGACCGTCCAGCCCTGCGGTACCGTCAGCGACACGTCGTAGACGCCGTAGTCGGAGAAGAACTCGGTGCCCGCGTGAAACTGGTGGCAGTTCCACCCGTCGTCCTGCAGGACGCCGAGCTTCGGGAACCACTGCGCGATGAAGAAGAAGTTGCCGATGGCGCCGGTCCGCGCGAACGTCCGCGGGACGTGCGCCGTCCATTTCACCTCGACGTTGACGCCGCCGCCCGGTGCGATCGGCCGCGGCAGCGGCACCGCCATCACCGTCGCATCGTCGGCGTTGCCGTCGTCCGGCGCGATGGCGTGTTGCAGCGCCGTGAGATCGGCGGGTGCGGAGCCGCCGCTCGCGAGCAGCTTGATCGACGTGACGTCGATGCGCGCCCAGTCGTCGTCGCGCGGGTTGGGAAGATTGCGGCCGGTGCCGAGGGTCGCTTCGCGCAGCCACGTGGATCGCGTGTTCCGCCACGCGTTCCAGTACAGATGGAACTGCAGGTCGGTCGCGGTCCGCTGCGTGATGTTGCGCCAGGCGATCACTTCGGAGCCGGCGATCGTGCGGCTCGCGGCGTCCAGCCGGGCGTCGATGGAGTAGTTGGCGTTGCGCGGCGAGAGCGGTGGCTTCAGGGCGCCGTCCGCCGGCGTCTGGGCCGACGCGAGCGACGCAGACAGGATCGCGGCGGCGGCGCATATGAGTCGCATCGGAAGCCTCCGCAAATCCTACATCACCCGCGTATAATCCCGACGCGATGGCGATTGCAGCGGGCACACAGCTTGGCGCCTATCAAATCGTCTCGGCGCTGGGCGCCGGCGGCATGGGCGAGGTGTATCGCGCCCACGACCCGCGCTTGCGCCGTGACGTGGCGATCAAGATCCTGCCGAATGCGGACCCCGAACGCCGCCAACGCTTCGAGCGCGAAGCGCACGCCATCGCGGCGCTCAACCATCCCAACATCGTCACGATCTATTCGGTCGAGGAAGCGGACGGTGTCCCGTTCCTGACGATGGAGCTCGTGGACGGGAGGCCGCTGAGCGAGTCGGTACCGGCCGAAGGGATGCCGCTCGACCGGCTGCTGGCGATCGTGGTTCCTCTGGCCAATGCGCTGAGCGTCGCGCACGAGAAGGGCATCACGCACCGCGATCTCAAGCCGGCCAACGTGATGATCGGCGCTGACGGCCGCGTGAAGATCCTCGACTTCGGGCTCGCGAAGCTTCAGGAGGTGTCCGCGACTGCCGCGGGCGCGACGACGCTGCCGACCGAGCCGATCACGGGTGAAGGCCGGGTGGTTGGCACCGTGGCGTACATGTCACCGGAACAGGCGGAGGGCCGGACGATCGACGCGCGGTCCGATCTGTTCTCCTTCGGCGTGATGCTGTACGAGTTGGCGACCGGGAGGCGGCCGTTTCGCGGCGACAGCAGCATGTCGGTGATCGCGTCGATCCTGCGCGATTCGCCGGCGCCGGTCACGGAGCGGCGTCCGCACCTGCCGCGCGAGCTGTCGCGGATCGTCAAGCGGGCGCTGGCGAAGGATCCCGAACAGCGCTACCAGACCGCAAAAGACCTTCGAAACGATCTGAAGACGCTCCAGGACGATCTGGCCTCTGGAGAATTGTCGGTGGCGGCGCCGGCGGCCTCCGGGTCCAAACGCCCACGGTGGATCCTGCCGGCGTCGCTTGCCGTCCTCGCGGCGATTGCCGTGGCCGCCGCGTTCGTCGCGAGGCCGTACTTCGTCAGACGCGCGCCGGCCGCACTCGACACGATGACGATCACGCGTCTGACCGCCACGGGCAAGGTGTCGGGCGGCGTGATTTCTCCGGACGGCAAGTACGTCGCGCACGTCGTCTCCGACAACGGCCACAGCCTGTGGGTGCGACAGGTGGCGACGTCCAGCAACGTGCAGATCGTGCCGCCGGGGCCGCATAAGTATCTGGGTGTGACGTTTTCGCCCGACGGCAACTACATCTATTTCACCCGCCTCGACGAAGCGACGCAGGCCGACCTGTTCCGCATCCCCGTGCTCGGCGGGAATATTGAGCCGATCCTCCACGACGTCGATTCGCCGGTCACGTTCTCGCCTGACGGTGCACGCTTCGCGTTTCTTCGCGGCGCCCCGTCGCGCGGCGAAATGTCGCTGATGCTGCGAGGATCGGCGTCCGGCGATCAGCCGACGGTGCTCACGAGCCGCAGGCTCGGGGAGGCGTTTCCGTTTTACTCGCGTCTGGCGTGGTCGCGGGACGGCCGCACGATCGCGGCCGCCGTCGGGGGCGACGTGCTGACCGGCGCCGCCGTGGCCGCCAGGCTGATCGGCATCGACGTGGCCACAGGACACGAGCGGCCGCTCTCGTCGCGGCGCTGGGACACGATCGGCGCGGTCGCGTGGCTGTCGGACGATGCGCTGCTCGTGAGCGCGACGGACGGCGGCAAGCCGAACTTCCAGCTGTGGCGCGTCTGGGCGCCGGATGGCAGCGCGCAGCGTGTGACGAACGATCTGAACACGTATCAGGATGTGTCGATCGCCGCGGCGACCGGATCCGCGGCGACGGTCATCGGCGATCTGTCGTCGACGATCTCGATCGGCGCGGCGTCGGATCCCGCGGTGCAGTCGCCGATCACCTCCGGCGCCGGACGATACGACGGGCAGCTCGGTCTGGCCTGGACGCCGGACGGACATATCGTCTTCAGTTCGGCGAGTGGCGGGCCGATCGATCTGTGGATCATGGACGCCGACGGACGGAACCCGAGGCAGCTCACGTCGGACGCCGAGGTCGAGAGTGCGCCCGTGGTCTCGGCGGACGGACGATCGGTCGTGTTCATCGTGACGGGCGCGACGTCGGACCTGTGGCGCCTCGATCTCGACGACGGCCGCCGCACAAAGCTCACGAGCGGCGCGAACCTCTCGTTGCCGCATTGCCTGCCCGACGGCACCGCGATCTTCACGCGCCTCGAACCGGCGCCCACGATGTATAAGGTCGCGCTGGGCGGTGGTGCCGTGACACGGTTCTCGAAGCCGGGCGAGTTCGGTTTTTCCGAGGCGGTCTCGCCGGACGGCACGCAGATGGCGTCCGTGGCGCGGCGTCCAGGTTCCACTGGCTTTTCCGTCAATCTCGTGGACGTCCGGACCGGAGCGGTCTCCCGCGACTTTGGCATCATCAGCATTCCGATCTTCGAACAATGGTCGGCGCGCGCCGACGAGTTGACATTCCTCGAGTCGCGCCACGAGATGCAGGAAATCTGGGCGCAGCCCGTCGCGGGCGGCGCCGCCCGCAAGATTCTCGACCTCCGCGGCGAGCGGATCTTCTCGTTCGCGTGGTCGCGCGACGGCAGGCTTGCCGTGTCACACGGCCCGGCGCCCACCGACATCGTGCTGTTGTCGGGGATCCAGTGACGCGCGCGCGCGGCCTGTCGGTCGGACTATAATTCGAGGTCATGCCTTCCATTCGCGTGCTGCACGTTGGTCTCGGCCCCATCGGTGTCGCCATCGTCAAACAGGTCGCCACGCGGCCGGGTTTCAAGATCGTCGGCGGCGTCGATATCGACGCCGCGAAAGCCGGACGGGACCTCGGCGACGTGGTCGGGCTGAGCAAGCGCCTCAGCGTCAAGGTGTCCGGGGACGTGACGAAAGCGCTGAAAAGCACGAAACCTGACGTCGTCATCCTGTGCACGAGCTCGTCGATCAAGAAAGTGATGCCGCAGATCGAAGCGATCCTGAAGTCGAAGACGCCGATTGTCTCGACGACGGAGGAATTGTCATATCCCGGTTACACGCACATTCGCCAGGCGAGGCAGATTCACACGTGGGCGAAAAAGGCGAAGGTGGCCGTGCTCGGCACCGGCGTCAACCCCGGGTTCGCGATGGACGCGCTGCCGATCGCGCTGACCGCCGTGTGCGAGCGCGTGGACCGCATCGTCGTCAACCGCGTCCAGGACGCGCGCATCCGCCGGCTGCCGTTCCAGCAGAAGATTGGTGCGGGGCTGACCACTGAGCAGTTTCAGAAGAAGGTCGACGACGGCAGCGTGCGGCACGTCGGGCTGACCGAATCGATCGCGATGATTGCCGACTCGCTCGGCTGGACGCTCGATCGGATTACCGACGACATCGAGCCTAAGCTGGCGTCAGTGACGATCTCGAGCGAGTTCCTCGCCGTGGATCCCGGCTACGTGTGCGGGATCATTCAGGACGGCGTCGGCTACCGGAAGGGCGAGCCGGTGATCCGCCTGCACATGGAGGCGTACCTTGGCGCGCCGGAGTCGTACGACTCGGTCGACATCGAAGGATCGCCGAAGCTGGCGATGAAGCTCGCGGGCGGCATCCACGGCGACGTGGCCACCGCGTCGATCGTCGTGAACTCGATCCCGAAAGTGATCGGCGCCACGCCCGGCCTGCACACGATGCGCGATCTTCCGCTGCCGTCGTTCTTCCCTGGAAAGTAATTACTTTTTCACCCACCGATCGGATCCCGCCACGTCGTCGATGCGATCCTCGAGTTTCTCCAGCTCGTCGGGTCCGCCGTAGCGATCCACGACCTTCTTGAACCGCTCACCGATCCGAATCGACGTCGTCGTGGTCGGCAGATCGGTGATGCGCGCCGTGTAGACGTTCTGCAGATCGAAATAGTGGATGCGCTCGAATTCCGCCACGAGCTGCTGAACGGCTTCAGGTGAGATCGTCGCCGTCGCCTTGCCGATGACGCGCACGAACTGGCGGCCCTGGTACGTGACGGTGCCGTCGCCGGTGATCTCCAGCGAATACACCGGGCACGCGCCGTAGCACGCGGTCCGTTCGAGAGTGACGACGACGGGCGAAGGAGCGGCAGGCGCCTGAAGCAGCGCCGCGCACAGGAGGAGCCAGGTCCACACGGCGCCACTATAGCTCAGCCTGAAAACAGACCTTTCAGGTAGATAATCTAGTGGTGTATAGTGACGCATGCCGAAACGGGGAAGCCAGGCGATTCAGGGCGAGTTGCTCCAGGGAACGCTCGATCTCCTGATTCTCAAGACGCTCGCGCTCGGCCCGGCGCACGGCCACACTGTGGCCCATGCCATAGAACATCGATCGGACGAGGTCCTGCAGGTCGAACACGGCTCGCTCTATCCGGCGCTGCATCGCCTCGAGGACCGCGGCTGGATCGCGTCGTTCTGGGGCACGTCCGAGAACAACCGCCGCGCGCGTTACTACCGCCTGACGCCGAAAGGCCGCAAGCAGCTCAGCGAACAGACCGATCGCTGGGACGCGATCGTCCACGCGATCAACAGGATCCTCCGCCCGGTAACAGAGTAGGGGCCGATCTTGCTCGGCCCTGCACGACACGTACGAGGGCACCATGTCGCTGTCCCGTTTCTTCCGCCGCAGCCGCTGGGACGACGAGCGCGCCAGGGAAATCGAGGCGCACCTCGCGATCGAAATCGACGAGAACATCGCGCGCGGCATGGCGCCCAACGCCGCCCGGCTCGCTGCGCGGCGGACGTTCGGCAACGCGACGCGCGTGCGAGAAGACATCTATCAGATGAACACCGTGAACGTCATCGACAGCCTGTGGCGCGACCTTCGCCACGGCGTGCGAGTGCTCGCGAACAACCGCATGTTCGCCGCTGTCGCCATCCTCTCGATCGCTCTCGGCATCGGCGCCAACACGGCGATCTTCCAGCTCATCGACGCTGTGGAGTTCCGCACGCTTCCGGTGCGCGCGCCGGAGGAGCTCGTCGAGATCCAAACGACGTTCAACACGTGGGGGCACAGCGAGGGTGACAAGCCCGAGGCGACCTACGCCATGTGGGATCGGCTGCGCCAGGATACCGAGCCGTTCTCCGCGATGCTCGCGTGGGGCACGAGTCGCTTCGACCTGTCGTCGAGCGGCGAGTCGCACTTCGTGAACGGACTCTGGGTGAGCGGCGACTTCTTCAACGTCCTGGGCGTGCCTCCCGCGGCCGGCCGCGTCTTCACCGCGCGCGACGACACGCCCGGCTGCGGTGCGGCGGCCGTCGTGATCAGCCACGCGTTCTGGCAACGCCAATATGCCGCCGCCCCGTCCGCGATTGGCCAGACGCTGCACCTCGACGGGCATCCATTCGAGATCGTCGGCGTGACGCCCGCGAGCTTCACCGGCGTTCAGGTGGGGAAGGCGTTCGACGTCGCCGTGCCGATGTGCGCGCAGCCGATGATCGTCCCGTCGCGCAGCGCGATGGCGGAACGACACTTCTGGTGGCTCGACGTGTTCGCGCGGCTGAGGCCAGGCTGGACGATAGAGAGGGTGAACGCGCACCTGGCCGCGATTTCGCCCGGCTTCAACGAGGCGACCACCGCGCCCGCGTTCCCGGCCGAAGTGGCCAAAAAGTACCTCGCGTCGAGGCTCGAGGTGTTTCCCGCGCTCACCGGCGTCGGCTATCTGCGCGGCCGCTACACACAGCCGCTCTGGGTGCTCTTCGCCGTGGCCGGCTTCGTCCTCCTGATCGCCTGCGCCAATCTGGCCAACCTGATGCTCGCGCGCGCGACGGCGCGGGAGCGCGAAATCGCCGTCCGCCTTGCCCTCGGCGCGTCGCGTGGCCGCATCGTGCGGCAGCTCCTCGCCGAAAGCGTCCTGGTCGCGGCCGCGGGCGCGGCGATTGGCGTGCTGCTCGCGCAGTCCTTCAGCCGATTCCTCGTTTCGCTCATCAGCACCGACACGACGCAGCTCTTCTTCAATCTGCCGTCGGACTCGCGCGTGCTCGCGTTTTCCACCGCGCTCGCCGCCGCGACGTGCCTGCTGTTCGGGCTGACGCCGGCGCTCCGTGCCACGCGGCAGGATGCGGCCGCCGCGATGAAGGCGGGCGCGCGCGGCTCCACCGACACCCGCGAGCGCTTCGGCCTGCGCCGCGTCCTCGTCGTCGTCCAGGTGGCGCTGTCGCTCGTGTTGATCGTCGGCGCGCTGCTCTTCGTGCGCACGTCACGGAATCTCGCGTCGGCCCCAACCGGGTTCGACACCGCCAACGTGCTCGTCGCCGACTTCGACGTCCGGTCGGCGCGCGTCCCGCGCGAACGTCAAATGGCGTTCAGGCGGGCGCTGCGCGAACGCATTGCGGCGATTCCAGGCGTGGCCTCGGCGGTGGAGGCCGTTGTCGAGCCGTTCGGCGGCAACTACTGGAACGATTCGATCGTCGTCGACGGCCACGCGCGCGGCTCGGCCGACGAGAACCGCGTCTCGCGGGGATTCTTCAAGACGCTGGGCACGCGCATCGCCGCCGGCCGCGACTTCGACGATCACGACACGATCGGCTCGCCGGCCGTCGCGATCGTGAATCAGGTGTTCGTGCAGAAGTTTCTCGACGGCGGCAACGGCATCGGCCGGACGTACCACGTGCTCGTAGCGCCGGGCGAAGCCGATCCGACGTTCGAGATCGTCGGCATCGCCGCCGACACGAAGTACGACGACGTGCGCAAGGAGCCGCGTCCGATGGCGTACTACCCGGCGACGCAGGACGCCATCGCGAACGTTGAGCCGATTCTGAGCGAGGAGCAGGTGATCGTGCGCGCGGGCGTGCCGCTCGCACAGCTGACGCTGGCCATCACGGCCGCGGCGCGCGAGGTGTCGCCGGGTCTCATCGTCGATTACAGCACGATCGACGGCGACATCCGGAAGTCGTTCGTGCGCGAGCGCATGATGGCGATCATCTCGGGGTTCTTCGGCGCGCTCGCAGCGCTGATCGCGATGATCGGCCTCTATGGCGTCATGTCGTACATGGTCGCGCGGCGGAGGAATGAAATCGGCATCCGCATGGCGCTCGGCGCCGGTCGCCGCGACGTGCTCGGGTTGATCCTGCGCGATGCGACGAAGCTGCTGGCGATCGGGCTGGTGGTGGGCGCGGCGGCGTCACTGGCGGTGGCGCAGACGGCGAGCGCGCTGCTGTTCGGGCTGTCGCCGAACGATCCGGCAACGCTGGCGATGGCCGCCGCCGGCCTCGGCGCGGTCGCGCTGCTCGCGAGTTATCTCCCCGCACGCCGCGCGTCGCGCCTCGAACCGACCATCGCGTTGAGAGAAGAGTAGGGGCCGATGTCCCTGATTCGATTCTTCCGCCGCAGCCGCTGGGACGACGAGCGCGCCAGGGAAATCGAGGCGCACCTCGCGATCGAAATCGACGAGAACATCGCGCGCGGCATGGCGCCCGACGCCGCCCGGCTCGCTGCGCGGCGCAGGTTCGGCAACACCACGTGGATTCGTGAGGAGATTTACCGGATGAACACCATCGGTTTCATCGACACCACCTGGCATGATGTCCGCTTCGCGGTCCGCCTGCTGCGCCGCAACCCGGGCTTCGCCGTCGTCGCGATTCTGTCGCTCGCGCTCGGCGTGGGCGCCAACACGGCGATCTTCCAGCTGCTCGACGCCGTCCGCCTGCGCACGCTGCCGGTCGCGCGTCCGCAGGATCTCGCGGAAGTCCGGATTCCACAGGGCGAGGCCCGATCCGGATCGTTCATGAGCAATCGCCCGCTCCTGACCAACCCGCTCTGGGATCAGATCCGCGATCAGCAGCAGGGCTTTGCCGGCATCTTCGCCTGGAGCCAGACGGGATTCGATCTGGCCGAGGGCGGCGAGAGCCGGGCAGCGCGCGGGTTGTGGGTGAGCGGCGAGTACTTCACCACGCTCGGCGTCGCCGCGGAAGCCGGACGCGTGTTCACCGCGGACGATGATCGCCCGGGCTGCGCGCCTCGTGCCGTCATCAGCCATGCGTTCTGGCAGCGCGAATTCGGCGGCGATCGCTCGGTGATCGGCCGGACCGTCGTGCTCGACGGCCACGCGTTCGACATCATCGGCGTCACGCCGGCCAGTTTCTTCGGCGTCGAAGTCGGACGCGCCTTCGAAGTGGCCGTCCCGCTCTGCAGCGAACCGATCATCAGCGGCGCCCAGACGCTGCTCGCGCGGCGCGACACGTGGTTCCTGGCCGCGATCGGACGGCTGAAGCCGGGCTGGTCGATCGCGCGCGCGACGGCGCAGCTGGCTGCCGTCTCGCCGGCGATCTTCCAGCAGACACTGCCGGCGTCGTACGAAGCCACCGAGGGCAAGCGCTATCTCGCGTTCAGGCTCGCGGCCTATCCAGCCGATAACGGCGTCTCCACGCTGCGCCGCATTTACGAAACGCCGCTGTGGCTGCTGCTGTCGATCGCCGGCGTCGTGCTGCTGATTGCCTGCGCTAACCTCGCCAACCTGCTGCTCGCGCGCGCCACTGTGCGCGGACGCGAAATGGCCGTCCGCCTCGCGATCGGGGCGTCACGCATCCGCATCGTGCGTCAACTCGTCGCCGAGAGCCTGGTGATCGCGGTCGCCGGCGCCGCGATCGGCGCCGTGATTGCGCAGGCGTTGAGCCGTTTCCTGGTCGGGCTACTGAGCGTGCCCGGACGCCCGGTCATCGTCGATCTCAGCCCCGACTGGTCCGTCTTCGCGTTCACGGCCGGCCTGGCGATTTTCACGTGCCTGCTGTTCGGCCTCGCGCCGGCGATTCGCGCGACGCGCACGCAGCCGGCGGCCGCGATGAAGGAGGGCGGACGCGGCACGACCGACGGACACGAACGCTTCGGCCTCCGCCGCGGGCTCGTCGCGCTCCAGGTGGCGCTGTCGCTCGTGCTCGTCGTCGGGGCGCTGCTCTTCGTCCGCAGCCTCCGAAACCTGACGACGCTCGACGCCGGTTTCAGGCAGGACAGCCTGCTCGTCGCCAACCTCGACTTCCGCCGCGCGCCCGTTGCGGAGGCCAACCGCGTCGCCGCGTTTCAGAATCTCACGGACACGCTGGCTGCGCTGCCGGGCGTCCAGGGCGCGGCGCAGGTGTTCATCCTTCCCGTCAGCGGCAGCGGCTGGAACAACAACATTCTGGTGGACGGCGTGCGCCCGAAGGATTACTCGAACTTCAATGCGGTCAGCCCCGGCTATTTCAAGATGATGGGAACGCCCCTCCTCGCCGGACGCGACTTCGACGGCCACGACACGCCGACGTCAACGCCCGTGGCCATCGTCAACGATTCGTTTGCGAAGAAGTATTTCCCCGGGAAGAATCCGATCGGCCTCACGTTTCAGATCGAAGCGCCGATCGGCGACCCGCGCCCGTTCCATCACATCGTGGGCGTCGTCAAGGACACGAAGTACACGGACCTGCGCGAGCCGTTCGGCCCGATTGCGTATTTCCCGGCGTCGCAGCAGCATCCCGATCCCTACACGCAGGTGATCCTGCGGTCCACGGCCGGCCCCGAGACGATCACGGCCGAGGCGACGCACGCGATCGCCGCGGTCAGCCCGCTGATCTCGATTCAATATGTGACGATGACCGAGACGGTGCAGGAATCGCTGCTGCGGGAGCGCCTGATGGCGACGCTGTCGGGATTCTTCGGCTTGCTCGCCGCGCTGCTCGCCACGATCGGCCTCTACGGCGTGATGTCGTACATGGTCGCGCGGCGGCGAGGCGAGATCGGCATCCGCATGGCGCTCGGCGCCGATCGCCGCGACGTCGTGCGAATGATCCTGCGCGAGGCGGCGACGCTCGTCGCGATCGGCCTTGCGGTTGGCGTTGGCGCTGCGCTGGCCGCCGCGCAGACGGCGAAGGCGCTGCTCTTCGGGCTGACGCCGAGCGATCCGGCGACGCTCGCGATGGCGGCCGGCGGTCTGGCGGCCGTGGCGTTGTTGGCGAGCTATCTCCCGGCGCGCCGCGCGTCGCGCCTCGAGCCGACGATGGCGCTACGAGAAGAGTAGAAAAGTAGGGGCCGAGCTTGCTCGGCCCCGAAACGTTACCGTTCCTGCCGGGTGGGTTCGAGCCTCCTGACGCCGCTCTCCTTGATCGCGTAATCCGCGGGCAGCTGGAAGAGCGACGGATCCGGTTCGCCGCGGACGATGTTCACGAGCCGGTACGACGATTCACCGCTGCGCGGATCCTTGTAGCTGGTGCGCACCAGGACGCCGAGATCCGGCGACTTCCACTCCTCGGATACGATCGTGATCGGCTGATCGTTGCCGACCGCGCCCGCCGCGATCGTTGTCGTCGTGCGATGACCATCGGCCATCACGCCTTCGATCTGCTGCGGCCCGACCGTCTCCTCGTTGTGCTGTTCCTTGCTGCTGCCTCCGTCGCGGCGCAGCTCGAGGCGTCCCCCGGCGCCCGCTCCTCCTCCGTCGGCTTCAACCTTGAACGCCAAGCCGGTCTCACCCTGCCCCGAAACCTGGACTTTGGACTGGAGCGCGTCCTGCAGGATCTTCACGCGAACGCCGGTCAAGGTCTTCCACGCGACGTGGTTCACCGGATCGAGCGTGTACGAGACACCGCTCACCGGATCGGTGATCGAGATGCTTGCGCCGCCGACGACAACCGGGCGATCCGGGCCGACTCCGCCGCGCGAGTTGGCGTCCTCTTCGCGGCGCACGCGCCCCTCGCTGTCCCGATAGACGCGACCCGTGCTGTGGCGGACGATGCGATTGCCGTCGGCGAGCACCTGGATGCTGTCGTTCACCGTTTCGGCGGCGTACGGGGCGCCTTTGAGGATCGAGGCCTCGAGCATGACGAAGTTCGTCATGACCTCTCCGCCTGGAGTCGAGTACGTCACGACCTGTTGGGCGCCGAGCACGGCGGTGGAAGCGAAGAAAGCGGCGAGGACAATCACGCGTTTCATCTGAGACTCCTTGTGTCGGTTACGGGGCCACGCGGACGGCGCGCGCGAGGCCGTCCTGGCCGATGAGCAGGTCCGCGCGGACGACGCCGGAACGCGAAGCGCGCGGGGTGAGACCGAGCGAGCGAGCCACGGACTCGGGCAGATCGAGCCGCATCAGGCGTCCGCTTTCGAATGTCGGCAGTGTTTCGGCGCCTGGCCACGGCACGAACGCCGACACGACGCGCGTATCCGGACGCGCGACGCGAGCCGCAGCATGACGAGGCGCTGCGGCCTTCGCGACAGGAATCGCCGCGGGCGGCGCCGAGCGGACAAGCGGCGGCGGGGTGTGCGCCGGTGCGTGCACGTCCGCGTTTCGGCGATTGGCGATCGACCACACGGCGCCGGCGGACAGGACGACGACGGCCGCGGCGGCAAGCGGCCGCCAGATCCGCGATCGCGAGTGGCTTCGCGGATTCGTCCACGCGGCGTCGAACGCGGCGATCAGCGCGCGCTCGCGCGCCGGATCGAACACGGGCGCCTCGCTCGCGTTCTTTAGCGGCGTCAGATCGACAGACGACGGCTCGTCGTCACGCATCTTCATAACAGCCACCTCGTGGCCGGATTGGGAAACAGCGCGCCTTCGTCCGCGCGGAGGCGGCTGGCGAGCAGCGTGCGGCCGCGATGTAGGCGCGACCGGACGGTGCCGATCGCGCAGCCGAGCGCCGCGGCGGCATCGAGATACGAGAGCTCCTCGAGATCGCAGAGCACGACCGCCTCGCGGTATTTCACCGGCAGCGCGAGCAGCGCGCGGCGGAGTGCGGCGACGTGCTGCCGGCGCGCGAGGCCTGCCAGCGGATCCTGTTCGAGCGTCAACGATCGCGGCGCGGGAGCGTCCTCGCCTGGCAGCGGCAGCGTCGGCCGCACGGCGGCGGCGCGCCGCGCGTGATTGCGCGTGATGCCGAGCAGCCACGGCGCGACGCCGGATCGGCCTGGCTGGTAGCGGGCGGCGTGGTGAATCACGTCCATGAAGACATCCTGCGTGCAATCGTCTGCGGCGATCGGCGATCCGGTGAGGTGCAGCGCGAAGCGGTAGACATCGGATCGGCGGCGCCGATAGAGGGCCGCGAACGCGTCGCGATCGCCGGCCGCAATCCGGGCGATCAACTCCTCGTCGGAAGCGGGTTCGCGGGCGGCCATCAGTGCCGGGTTTGACGCCGGCGTCACATATTCAGTTCGGGGCACCGAAAGGTTCCAGGCGTCGGCGGTCGGGTAGTTGCTACCCGATGGGAACACGCTTCCCATCGATTTCTGCACATTTCCAGAGGCTTTTCGCGGTTTTGGCTGGATTCCGTGCAAGGAGGCCACGGTACCGAACCTGCTCTATTGCCGGCGGGGGAGCCATGATTCGAAGCGTCCTCGTCAACCACGCCGCGGAGATTCTGGGCGTGTCGCGGCGCACGATCTACAACCGGATTCGCGAAGGTCGACTGAAGACGATCCGGACGCGGTGCGGATCGCAGCGGGTGCTGCTGGAATCGCTGGAGGCGTTGATGCGGGAACGGGCGCGGCGTCCAGGGCGATCGACGACGTCGACGGCGCATGCCTCGGCCGCGTGCGCGGATTAGAGCCCGAGCCGCTGGCGTTTCAGATACAGGCCCTTGCGCGAGATGCCGAGCGCGTGGGCCGCGGCGTCCACCTTGCCGTGGTGTTCGTGGAGCGCGGCCTTGATCATCGCGCGTTCGATTGTCGACAGCGTGGGACCGAGCTTGTCGTGCAGCGGCACGGCGATCTCGGATCCGTTGAGGGCGCGCGCCGCGGTCGATCGATCGCGGCGGATCACGTCGGAGAGGTGCGGCGGCGTCAGCACGGTGTCGCGTTTGGCGAGGGCGATCATGCGCCGCAGCTCGTTGTTCAACTGCCGGACGTTGCCGGGCCACGGATAGAGCAGCAGGTACTCCATCGTTTCCTCGGCGAGCCGGACCTGGCCCTTGTCGAATTCCTGCGCCGCACGTCCGACGAAATAATTCACCAGCCCCGGGATTTCGTCGCGCCGCTCGCGCAGCGGCGCGATACGCAGGGGGATCACGTTCAGGCGGTAGAAGAGATCCTCCCGGAACCGTCCGTCTTTCACCGACTGCTCCAGGTTCGCATTCGTCGCCGCGATGATGCGCACGTCGACCGTCAGCGGCGACGTCTCGCCGAGCGGGCTGATCTCGCCCGACTCGAGGAAGCGGAGGAGCTTCGGCTGCAGGTCGAGCCCGAGCTCGCCGACTTCGTCGAGGAACAGCGTCCCGTCGCGCGCGGTGCGGATGAGGCCCGGGTTGTCGCGATCGGCGCCGGTGAAGGAACCGCGGCGGTACCCGAACAGCTGGCTTTCGAGCAGCTCGCGCGGGACCGCGGTGCAGTTGAACGGCACGAACGGCTTCTGCGCGCGTCGCGAGAACGCATGGATCGCGCGCGCCAGGATTTCCTTGCCGGTGCCGCTCTCGCCGGTGATCAGCACGCTGACGTTGGTGATCGCGATGCGCCGGGCGAAGGACATCAGCTCGCGCATCTGGCCGGCGACGACCGCCTGTCCGACGCCCTCGAGCGGCACATCGTCGATCGGCCAGAGCGTGAGGCGCTCTTCGCGTTCCGCGCGCGCACATTCGAGGTCGTGGATCGTGGCGAGCATCAGCGTGACCGCGTTCAGCGTGGCGATCGACTCGACGTCGAGCTTCGGCGTGACGACGACGTCGATGGTGTGGTCGCCGGAGACGCCGACGGCGAGCCGTTTGGCCGCGGGCGCGGCGGAGGGCGGGGTGCCGCTCACGACGAGCGTTGTTTCGTGGCCGGCGGCGTCGCGTGAAATCGCGGCGGCGCCGCTGACGCAGCTGGTGGCCGCGAGGAGCTCGACGATCTCGCGTGCGAGGAGGTCGGGGCGTCCGGCGGAGAGCAGGAGTGCGCCGGCGGCCTGGACGGCGCTTCGCGCCCTGGCGGCGGGGTCAGCGGCCGTTGGCGCGGCGGCGGGTGATGCCGCGGGCGAAGGCACGCGCGACGTCGCCAGGGTCCACCGACGATCCAGTTCGAGGAGGCCCGGGACGTGGCCGAGGCTGTCGTAGATGCGCTTGGCGCGGTCGAAGTGCGTGCGCGCGGCGTACGCGTCACCGTCGGTGGCCAGTGCGCAGGCAAGGACCCGCTCGTAGTGCGCGTGGAGGTCTGGGTAGTAGGTAAGGAATGTGACCAGGCCGTCGAGGGAGCCAGCCAGTTCGAACGGTCCAACCGCACCGCAGAGCAACTCGGCCTTAGTCAACTGCGCCATCACTCCAAGCAACTGATCGCCTGAGGCGGCGGCCGATTCAATCGCATTATCGACACAGCTCAGAGCGCCTGCAAGATCGCCCTCCCGAGCGAGAAGTTGGCTTCGGACTAGGATCGTGTGTCGATGAGCGTGCGCGACTCGATCCTTTGGTTCCCGGATCGAGAGCTCGATCCGGTCCAGTAAGTCCTTACATTCAGCGAGTCTGCCCTGCGTCAAACGGAGTTCTGCTAAACCGCCTAAGGTAGCGGCGCCGTTGTCCCCGGTCGAAGGGAGGGCACTCGATCCCTGCTCGTAATAGTCAGCGGCTTCATCGAAGCGGCCGAGCAGGTAAAGCACGCGGGCCATATTGGCTAGGAATGCTCTTCTCCAAACGGCGGCACCAGACTCCTGTGCCACTTGAGTGCCTTCCGTCGCGTGCTTAAGCGCGCTTGAGAAGTCCGAGTGCATGATGGCGATGTTGAGCAGCGTCACATGGGCCATGGCCTGAAGGCCAAGATCGGGCTCGACTGACAGAGTGTCTAGCCCGATTCGCGTGTGGCGCGCTGCACTTCTTAACGAACCTCGCTTAGCGTCCATTTGCCCAACAAAGACATGTAGCGCACCCAAGACTTTGCGATTTCCTAACCTGATCGCGTTCGAACGCAATTCTGAGATCAGTTGGGCCGTCGCGTCCGGGCTTGATCGATCGGCGAGCATCGGAAGCAGACGGAGTTGAGCCCAACAGGTTCGTTCGAGGTTGTCGGCCTGCTTCGCGTTCGCGAGTGATCGGTGTAGGTGCATGACAGCCGACTCGATGTTGCCGTCTTCTTCATCGATCAGCGCAAGAATACACTCACACCTACAGCGATCGGACGGCATCAACTCCTTGGTCTGAAGCAGATGCCGTGCGATTTCGCGACTCTGAGTGTGCTTGCCCGTCCGCTCCAGAAGATCTGCCCGAAGCGTTTCAGCAGCTAGGCGGTCGGCGCGCCTAACGGACGCGGGGTCTAGAGCGGAAAGGGCATCGACGAAACGGCCGGCCTTGGCGAGATCCTTCGCCTTGTCAAAAGAATCCATGACGAATCCCCTTACAGGAACCTAACCCTTACGGCCTCTTTATATAGAACCTTGGCCGCGACGGGAACCCCTAAAGGGTCTTCACCGCTGATTGTGTGCACCTCGAAAGTGGGACTAACTAATGAACGCGCTGCGGGCTCAGGTTGCCGTTCTGGGAGGTCAGACGGTTTCGAGCAGCTGCCATGAGGTCGTGAAGGGAGTTGCCGTCCGTGGGTGCACAGACACACGTCACGGTCGCATCAATATTGATCGCTGTGCCATCAGTCAGAGAGAATGGCATCTCTCGGATATTGCTTCCGATGCGACTGGCGAGGATCGCGGCGCTCTCTGGATCCGTGTCGTTCAAGAGAGCGACGAATTCATCGCTTCCATAACGGAACAAGATGTCAGCAACGCGTAGACCCGCTCTGGCCTGACGAACAACGTGCCGCAATACGTCGTCGCCGACGGCTCGTCCATGCACTGAGTTGATCTGTTTCAGGCCGACAACGTCGATAAGTACAAGTGAGGCGGTCCCGACACGCCCGATTCCGGCAGAATCGATAAGATGTTCCAGTTGCTTTAGGTTCGGCAGCCCTGTAAGGGAGTCGCGCTTGGCCGAGTTGTCAAACTCGGCTGCGCTTTTGAACGTGTGGCCGATCTGTTTGGCGACTACTTCGACGATGCGTCGGTGGTCATCGGAGAATCCATCTATGGTGGCGGAGTAGAGCGTCAGGACCCCCACAAGAACGTCATCCGACAGTAGCGGAGTGCTGAGGCAACTGCGTAAGCGGGGAGTCGTGCAGCGAGCGACCTCTCCAAGATCGAGGCTTGGATCGGAATTGGAAATCGTCTGACGATTCGCCGCGACCCAGCCGCTCAGCCGTTGGCCCAGCTGGATCTTCAAGCCCTTGACCACGGACATCGATTCGCCAAGAGCGTGCTTGGCCTCGAGTTCATCGGTGGAAGCGTCGTAGATGTAAAACACGCACAGGGACGACGGAATAAGACGCCGCAAGTGCTTTGCAATGACGTCGCCGGTGTCGCTCGTGCCGGCCTGCCCGGCCAGCGCGCGCGCCAACTCGTACAGCGTCAGCATCTCGTCGGCGCTCGCAGCAATTTCGTCAAGCCGCGTCGAGCCGGCTGCCAGGGCCGCCGTCTGGCC
>Ga0193726_1000528_pt1 | contig 39383 bp, 40 predicted proteins | sample H2c1metaG_FD_144928 | JGI IMG/M metagenome (GOLD analysis project Ga0193726, IMG submission 144928) | Soil microbial communities from a riparian zone of the East river system, Colorado, United States - H2c1 | ecosystem: Environmental > Terrestrial > Soil > Riparian zone | place: USA: East River... | reverse complement strand
CCTCTTTCTTCACGCCGTTGTTGATGGCGCGGGTGAAATGGCCGGTCTGCTGCTCGGTGCGGTTCATGGCCACAAGGGCTGCACAGGTGATCAGGCTGCGGTCACGCTTGGAAAGGCCCGGCCTCTCCCAGACGTCGCCGAACAGCACGTTGTCGGTGAGATCGATCAGCTTGGGCGCGAACGCGCGTAGCGCATCGCGCGGGTTTGGAGCTGGTGGCTTTGACATGGTTTTCCTCCTTGTTACTCGATAAACGCTCGCTCACGGGCTGGCATGACCGATGAAGCGATCGGGCGGACGGTCGCCCCACTGCGATTGGAAGCCTTCCTCAACGCTCAGGAGATTGCCGCCGTTGGCCGCGTTCAGCCGATCGGTGTCGGCCCAGCGCTCGTGCACGCGCCCCCACGGGTCAGCCCAGTAGTCGAAGACCTGGCTGCCCAGCAGGTGGCGGCCGATGCCCCACATGTGCTCGTACTTGCCGAGCCCCTTGATGTGCTCGTGGTCCTGGAAGATGGAATCGATGTCCTGCGCCTCGTAGGAGACGTGGTTCAATCCCGTCTTCTCGTTGTGCACGCAGAACAGGACGTGGTGGTCGACGTAATCGTCGCCGCGGTCGAGGCGGCTGAAGGCGCCGATGACGTTGTCCTTGTCGCCGGCATAGACGTCGTCCGAGCGCAGCATGCCCAGGGTCTCGCGGAACCAGGCTACCGTCTCCTTGACCTTGGGCGTCGACAGCACGCCGTGCCCGATGCGCTGGAGCGTCGTCGGCGACTTGGAAAGCCGCATCAGGCGGCCCTTTCGGCGCAGCGGCTCGCCGCCCGTGTTCACGGGATCGCGCTCGACCTTGATCGGCGTCACCGCCTGCATGCCGTGGATGACCTCGATCTGGTAGCCGTTGGGTTCGACGAGCCGCACGCGCTTGCCGCCGCCCGGCTCGTTCAGGGTCTCGATGCCCGAGGCGCCCGGCAGCTTGGCCAGCCGCTTGAGGTCGTCCTCGCTCGCCGCATGGTAGGCGAAGCCGATGAACTTGGTGCCGCCCTTGTGCACGGCGTGCAGGTGATGATGACTGTCGGCGCCGCGCATGTAGAGCGAGTCGGGCGTGCGCTCGGCGCGCACCATGCCGAAATGAGTGAGAAACTCCTCCATCGCATCGAGGTCGGGCGCCTCCATGCGCGGGAAGGCGAATTCGGCGGCTTTGATTGCAACCATGGTTTCCTCCGCTATCAGGATACTTTGAACTTTTCGGGCAGGCGCTCCTCGTTGCCCATCGCCACGCGGCGCACGCCGTCGCTGTCGGGGCTGGCCGGGAAGCCGATGGCGGCCCGCGGCGCGGGCGTCTCCACCACCTTGTTGGAAAGACGGCCGACGCCGGTCACCTCGACGTCGATCGTATCGCCAACTTCGAGCGGGCGCGAGTTGGCCGGCGTGCCGGTCAGCAGGATGTCGCCCGGCAGGAAGGTCATGTGACGGGCAAGGTCGGCGACCAGGTAGCCGCAATCGAAGATCTGCTCGCTGACGGCGCCTTCCTGCACCATCTTGCCGTTCTTGTAGGAACGCAGCGTCGACGTGCGCACGTCGACGCCGGAGACGAGACCCGGCCCGATCGGGCAGAACCCGTCCATGCCTTTTACACGCAGCATGGAGCCCGCGTCGGTGTCGCGAAAATCGTGGCAGCCGAAATCGTTCGACGGCGCGAAGCCCGCGATGCAATCCCACGCCTCCTCGCGCGAGACGTTCTTGGTCACCTTGCCGAACACGATGGCCATCTCACCCTCGTAGTTCACGTACTTGTAGCCCTTGGGCCTGATCAGCTCGCCCTTGTGGGCATTGAGCGCCGTCAGCGGCTTCTGGAAGTAGGTCGGCGACTTGGGCGGCGTGCGCGTGTTGTTGAACTCGTAATAGCGGGAGATGTAGTTCACGTGAACGCAGATGATCTTGGTCGGATCGCAGGGCGGCAGATGCACGACCTCGTCTTCGCCGCAGGTGCGGCCGTCGCCGAACACGATCCTGCCATCCTTGAACTCGACCCAGTACGTGCTGCCGTCTTTCACCACATGCCGCACTTCCTTGCGCGGCCCCTCCAGAACACTCATCTACTCACTCCTCTTTGCTGGGAGCGCGCCACTCCAGTGGCGCATCTTTTGTTTTACGAAGCGCATATGAGCGCCACTGGAGTGGCGCGCTCCCAGCCATGATCATTTCTTCGCCTGCTGGATCGCCCGCCACACATTCTGTGCCGTCGCCGGCATCTCCACGTCGCTGACGCCAAGCGGCGCCAGCGCATCCATGATGGCATTCATGACGACCGGCATGGCGCCCACCGTGCCCGCCTCGCCGGCGCCCTTGGCGCCCAGCGGATTGTACTTGGTCGGCACCGGATTGCTCTTCACTTCCATGTTCGGGATCATCATGGCGTGCGGCATGGCGTAATCGAGGAAGCTCGCCGTCAGCAGCTGCCCACTCTCGCGATCCCACACCACCTGCTCGCACAGGATCTGGCCGATGCCCTGCGCCACGCCGCCATGGATCTGACCTTTCAGTCCCGTCGGATTCATCACCGTGCCGACATCGTCGACCACGGCATAGCGGTCGACCGTGACGTCGCCGGTCTCGGGATCGATCTCGAGTTCGCAGATGTGGCAGCCGTTGGGATAGGTGTCCTTCTCGCCGAGGTACGTTGCATTCTCATACAGGCCGCCCTCGAAGCCGCCATTCTTGGGCCAGCGCGTCGGATTGAACGCCGCCATCGCCACCTGCTTGAGCGACAGCGACTTGTCGGTGCCCGCGACCGTGAAGGTGCCGTCGGCGAACTCGATGTCCTGTTCGCCCGCCTCGAGCATGTGCCCGGCGAGCCTCTTGCCCTTCTCGATCACCTTGCCGGCGGCCATGAACAGCGCCGAGCCGCCCAGCACCGTCGAGCGCGATCCGTTGGTGCCCATGCCGAAGGCCACGCGATCGGTATCGCCATCGATGTACTGCACGTCGTTGGGATCGATGCCCAGCCGCTCGTTCAGGATCTGCTTGAACATGGTCTCATGGCCCTGGCCCTGGTTCTTGGTGCCCATGAGCAGGGCCGCCGTGCCGCTGGGATTGAAGCGGATTTCGGCATATTCCGGCTGCGCCGTGCCGGCGGCCTGCTCGATGGCATTGATGATGCCGAGCCCGCGCAGGCGGCCGCGCTTCTTTGACTCTTCCTTGCGCGCCGCGAAGCCCGCCACGTCAGCGAGCTTCAGCGCCATGTCGAGGTTCTTCTCGAACTCCCCGCAATCGTAGAACGGCCCGACCGGACTCTGGTAGGGCAGCGCCGATTCCGGCAGCATGTTCTTGCGGCGAAGCTCGATGCGATCGACGCCCAGCTCGCGCGCCGCATCGTCGACCAGCCGCTCGATCAAATAGATCGCCTCCGGCCTCCCCGCGCCGCGATAGGGCGCCGTCGGGTTGGTATTGGAGAGCACGCCCACCACGTTGATGTAGGCCTTGGGAATCAGGTAGACGCCCAGCACCGTGCCGATCATGCCGAAGGGCGACAGCAGGTTGCGGTCCGAACCGACATAGGCGCCGATATTGGCGATCATGTTGAGGCGCAACGCCAGAAACTTGTTGTCCTTGTCGAGCGCCAGCTCGATCTCGCCGATATTGTCGCGGCCGTGCTCGTCGGCCATCACGGCCTCGCTGCGCTCGCAGGTCCACTTGACGGGCCGCAGCAGCTTGCGCGCCGCCCACAGGGTCAGGCGGTGCTCGATATACTGCCAGCCCTTGGTGCCGAAGCCGCCGCCGACGTCGCCCGCGATCACCCGCATCTTGCTTTCGGGCACCTTGAAGACGTTCTGCGCCAGCATGTTGCGCACGCGGTGGGGGTACTGCACGTCGGCATAGAGGGTCATGCGATCCTCGCCCGGGTCGTAGGTGCCGAGCGTGCCGCGCGGCTCCATGTACTGGGCATGCACGCGCGTGATCACGTAACGCCGCTTGATGACCTTGGCGGCTCCCTTGATCGCCTCGTCGGTGGCGGCCTTGTTGCCGCGCTCGACGAAGTTGGAGATGTTGTCCGGGCAGTCGTCCCACACCGCGGGCGCGCCGGGCTTCACCGTGTCGGCGGTGCAGGTCACGGAAGGCAGCGGCTCGTAGTCGATATTGACCAACTCGGCCGCGTCCTTGGCCTCGGCCAGCGTATCGGCGATCACCATCGCCACCGGGTCGCCGACATAGCGCACCCGGTCGGTGATCAGCGGCGGACGCTGCGGGGCGTACATCGGTTTGCCGTCGGGGCGCTTCCGCGGCATGTTGGCCTTGGGCATGCCGAGACCGTCGGCCACCACGTCGTGGCCGGTGTAGACCGCCAGCACGCCCGGTGCCTTCTTCGCCTCCTCGACGTCGATCGAACGGATGTTGGCGTGGGCGTGCGGCGAGCGGACGAAGATCGCGTAGGCCTGGCCGTGCAGGTTGACGTCGTTGATGTAGCGCCCCTGGCCGCGCAACAGGCGCGGATCCTCGAAACGCAGGACAGGCTGACCGATACCGTACTTGCTCATGACGCATTCTCTCCGGGCGATGCTTTGACTTTACGACTGGTTCACGACGTGGGCGAGCGGCCGCCAGCGTGTCATATCGGCCTCGACTCGAGCACGGAATTCAGCCGGTGTGCTGACGCGCGTGTCGTTGCCCAACTCTTCCAGCTTGCTCTTGACCTCGGGCCGGGCCATCGCCTGACGGAAGCCTTCGTATAGCCGGTCGCGCAAGGCAGCCGGCAGGCCCGCCGGCGCGGTGAAACCAAGCCACGAAACGACATCGTAGTCGGGCACCAGTCTCTCCGCGACCGTCGGCACGTCGGGAAAGCCCGGATGGCGCTCCTTGGACGTCACGGCGAGCGCGCGCAGCTTGTCGGTCTTCAACAGCGGCTGGGCGTTGGAGAAGGTCACGACGTGCATGTCGAGCCGGCCGCCGATCAGGTCGTTGTAAGGAGTGCCGATGCCGCCCTTGTAGGGCACGTGGGTGATCTGGGCGCCGGTCTTGGAGAGCAGCAGCTCCATCGCCATGTGCAGCGTCGAGCCGACGCCCGAGGTGCCGTAGGTGAGCTTGCCCGGCTCGCGCTTGGCCTCGTCGAGATAGGCCTCGATGGTCTTGAAGCGCGAATCGGGCGCCACCGTGAAGACGAAGGGAAAGCGCGTGACGATCGAGATGAAGTCGAAGTCGCGCAACAGGTCGTAGGCGAGCGTCTTGTCGGTCGCCGAGACCACGGCCTGCCCTCCCGTCATCAGATAGAGCACGCCACCATCGGGCTTCATGCGCGCGATCTGGGTCGCCGCCAGCCGCTCGGCCGCGCCGGGCTTGGGTTCGACCATGATCTGCACACCCAGGATCTCGGTGAGCGACGGCGCGAGGTGGCGCGCGATCGTGTCCGGATTGGAGCCGGCGTCGTAGCCATGCATCAGCCGGACCGGATTGGCTGGGTAAGCCTGCGCCCGCGCAATCGACGGCGCAGCCAGCGTTGCGGCGGCCGAAAAAAGAATAGTCCTGCGTCTCATGATCACCTCATTGCCGGAGGAGCGCACCGCGCCGCTCATGCCTTCCGCCGTTTGGCGATGCGCACCGTGTCCCTGGTGAGGCCCGGCACTTCCGAGGCCGCCTGCTCCACCGTGGTGCGGATGTGCTTTTCGATCAGCCCGCAGGCCAGGCCGACGTCGCGCGCCAGCACGGCGTCGCGCAGGTCGAGGTGTTCGTTCCGCCGTCGCGAGCGGGCGTGGATCATGGTCAGCCAGTGGTAGCGCCGTGCCTGGTCGAACAGCTCGCTGCGGAAATGCATGGACCACGGCGAGGTACAGGTCGCCACCAGTGAATCGTGGAAGCGCTTGTGCCGCTTGCCCCATTCGCGCTTGACGCCGACGGGGTCGTCCTGCCGCGGCGCGCCGAGCTTGTTGAGCAGAAAATATGAACTCACGATCTCAGCCTCCCAGGCGTCGGTGCCGTGGCGGATCGCGTCGGCCAGCGTCGTGGTCTCGAGGTAGACGCGCAGCTCGCTGAGATCGAGGAAGTCGGCGAGCGAGATCGGCGCCACCGTGAAGCCGCGGCCGGCCTCGGTGCGCGCCAGCCCTTCCGAGACGAGGTGCGACAACGCCTCGCGCAGGGTTCCGACCGAGGTGCCGTAGCGCTGGCGCAACTCGCCGAAGCGCAGCCGCTGGTCGGGCTTCAGCGCGCAGCACAGGATATCCTCGCGCATCCGGCGCAGCACGTCGAAGGTCGCCGCGTCCTCGGCAAGCACGTCCTGCGGCGCCGTCGTGACGGCGGCACGGTGGGTGTTGTCGAGAGGCATCTTCAGGATCTTGGCCATGGTTTTAGTCCTCAAACGCCGAGATAGGCTTCACGAATGTGCGGTTGCTTCAGGAGGTCGTCGGGCAGGCCGGTGCTCACGATCCGTCCCTGCTCCAGCACGTAGGCACGGTCGGCGATGCCGAGCGCCTTCAGCACGTTCTGCTCGACCAGCAGCACAGCCGCGCCCTCCTCGCGCACCCGCGCGATGATCTCGAACATGTCGTCGACGATGGTCGGCGCCAGCCCAAGCGACGGCTCGTCGAACAGCACGATGCGCGGCCGCGCCATCAACGCGCGGCCGATCGCCACCATCTGCTGCTGGCCGCCCGACAGCTCCCCGGCGAGTTGGGCGCGCTTGTCGCGCAGGATGGGAAACAGGCCGTAGACTCGTTCCAGGGATTGATCGCGCCTGGCTCTTGCCGCCCGCAGATAGCAGCCGAGCTCGAGGTTTTCCTCGACCGACATCTTGGCAAACAGCCGCCGGCCCTCGGGCACCAGGGCGATGCCGTGGCTGCAATAGTCGTGGGCACGCACCGAGGTCATGTCGACGCCGTCGAAGCGCAGCTCGCCCTGCCGGCAGCGCAGCAGGCCCGCGATGGCGTTGATCAACGTCGTCTTGCCCGCGCCGTTGGGGCCGATCACCGACACGATCTCGCCGGCACCGACGTCGAGCGAGACGTCCCAGACGGCGGGCGCGTCGCCGTAGCCGATATGCAGGTTGCGCGCTTCAAGCAGCATAGGCCTTGCCCAGATAGATGCTGACGACCCGCGGATCGCGCATGACGTCGCGCGGCGCGCCCAAGGCGAAGAGCTTGCCCTCGTTCAGCACGGCGATGCGGTCGGACAGCTCGACCACGGCCCGCATCAGATGCTCGACGAAGACGATGGTGGCGCCTTGGCCGCGGATGGCGCGCACCAGGCGGATGGCGTTGCCGATCTCCGCCGGATTCAGGCCCGACAGGACCTCGTCGAGCAGCAGGAGCTTGGGCTTTGCCGCAAGCGCCCGCGCCAGCTCGAGAAACTTGCGTTCATGCAGGTTGAGCTCGGCGGGCAGCGCCTCCTCCTTGCCACCCAGTCCGGTGAAACCGATCCAGTGGCGCGCCTCGTCGCGAATTTCCCGCTGGGCGCGGACGGGGCCGCCGAACGTGGCGGCCAGCGCGACGTTATCGAGCACGCTCATGTTCGCGAACGGCCGCGGGATCTGATAGGTGCGAGCCACGCCGCGGCGGGCGATTTCGTGGGCCGAGAGGCTGCCGATCGATACGCCGTCGACCGTGACCGTGCCGCTGGTGAGCGGATAGTGGCCGGAAATGACGTTGATCAGCGTGGTCTTACCCGAGCCGTTGGGCCCAACCAGTCCGAAGATCTCGCCCTCGCGCACGTCGAGATCGACGCCCGCCAGTGCCTGCAGACCGCCGAAGCGCTTGGTGACGGCGCGTACTTCCAGGATGTGTCGCTCGCCGATTGCCTGCATCGTCGCCGCCACGACGGGCACCACCTCGGCCCGTGCCTTGGCGGGCGCCGGCCGCCGCTTTTTCAGCCCCTGCTGGATCGCGGGGATGACCCCGTCGGGCAGCCACAGGATGGCTATGATCAGGATCAGCCCGACGATGGCGCGGCCGACCATCGCCTCGCCGCCGCTGATGAAGGCATAGAGCAAGGTGGTGATGGCGGTAGCGCCGACTGCCGGACCGAACCAGTGGCGCGAGCCCCCCAACACGCTCATCAGCACGACATAGAGCGGCACCGTGAGCTCGAACGTGCCGGCGACCGTGAGAAAGCCGACATACATCGCATGAATGCCGCCGACGGCGCCGGCGATGCCGGCGGAGAGCGCGAAGGCCAGGAGCTTGTAGCGGAAGGTCGGCACGCCCTTGGCCTCGGCCACGTCCTCGTCGTCATGGATGGCGAACAGGCCCATGCCCAACCGCGAATGGGCGACCCACCACGCCGTCGCGAGCGTCAGCACGCAAAGGGCGAAACCCAGGATGTAGATGGTGCCGGTCGGAGTCGACATGAGATGCGGCAGCGGCACGGCGCTCATGAACACCCCGCCGCCGCCATCGATCGGCGTGTTCAGGATGATGGTGCCGATCACGAAGGTGACCGCAAGCGTCAGCAGGGCGAACAGCTCGCCGCGCAGGCGGCGCAGGCGAAAGACGACGGCGCCGATGCCGACACCGAGCAGGGCCGGGATCGCCGCCGCGACCGGTATGGTGAGCAGGAACGGCACGCCGAACTTGGTCGTCAACGTGGCCGTGGTGTACATGCCGACGCCGAAGAACGCGGCATGGCCCAGGCTGAAATAGCCGGCAAAGCCGCTCAGCAGCGCCCAGCTCGTCGACAGCGAGACCCAGAAGAACACGAGGTAGACGAAGGAATCGTAGAAGGCCGGCAGGCCCGCCGTCGGCAGCAGCGCGAGGGCCACGATGGCGAGTCCGGCCACGAGTTTGGGCAGGTCGCGGGCGGCGTTCATAGCCACTCCGGATCCCACAGCAGGATCACGATCAGCATCGAGAACGACACCACCGGCGCCCAGGCCGGGCTCAGGATCGCCATGGCGATGGATTCGCTGGCGCCGACCAGCATGCCCGCCGCCAGCGCGCCCAGCGGATTGCCCAGCCGGCCGATGATGACGACCGCGAACACCACGCCGAGCCATGTCCAGATCTGCGCCGGCGCCAGGGTGGCGATCAGCGCGATGAAGGTGCCGGCGACGCCGGCATAGGCGGCCCCCATGCCGGAAATCAGGTAGGCGAGCTTGCGGTAGTCGACTCCATAGGCGGCGGCGATGTCGGCGTCTTCGGCGCTCGCGCGCAACGCCTTGCCGACATAGGTCTTGCGCAACCACTGCCAGGTGCCCCAGGCCAGCACGCCGGCCACCAGGCAGAGGACGAGCTCGAGCACCGGGATGTAGAACGGTCCCGCCTTGATCGACAGCGTCGAGTAAGGCGTCTCGAAGCGCCGGTAGTCGGCCGTCCAGTAGAGCTGGATCGCCACTTCGAGGATGACGGCGAAGCTGAAGGTGATCAGCAGCGACGCGAGCTCGTTCACCTTGAACTTGTCGAACAGCCAGTGCTGCGCCAGGCCGATCAGGAACATCGCCGGCACGACCATCGCCGCCGACCACCAGGGCGCCACGTGATAGGTCGTGCCGAGCTCATAGGTGAGATAGGCGGCCAGGAAAGCCAGCGCGAAGTGACTGAGATTGACCAGCCGCAACAGGCCCCAGCTCAGGCTGAGGCCGAGCGCCAGAAGGCCGTACATGCCGCCGGCCAGGACACCGGAGATCAACGCCTGACCGAGGAGCGTGGCACTTGGCATCAAGCCAGCATCATTCCTCCCCCGTCATACGGGGGAGGATACAGGAGGGGAAAAGCCCCAAACGAGATGTCCAAAGATGTCATGATCCAAAACTGGCGAGCTTCCCGACTGTGGCTTTCCCCCTCCCTGCCCTCCCCCGTATGACGGGGGAGGAGAGCAACCTCAGGACGCGATCAACTTCACCCCGGGCGCGGCGAACTCGGTCGGCCAGACCACCTTCCACTCCTTGTTCTGCACCTGCTTGACGAGCTGGGCGGCGTCGCCGTGGTTGAACGGCCCGTCGAAGCGCAGGCTGCCGTAGATGGTGGTCACACGGTTCTTCTTGAGCCAGGCCGCGATCTTCTCGTCCTCGAGGCTGCCCGCGCCGTTCACGGCGGCCTCGAGGATCTGCCATTCCGAGATCATGCCGCAGGCCTGAGCATCGATGGTGCTGTAGGGCAGGTTGGCCTTGGTCGCCTTCTCCTTGAACTCCGCGGCGAGCTTCTTCATGCCCGGCCGGCTCATGAAAGGCTCGTCGGGCTCGAGGAAAGTCGAGCACAGGACCTTGTCGCCGTCGGGCGAGAGCGCGAGGGGACCGGGCGCCGGGTAGAGGTGGAAGCTGTTCTTGGGCGTGTAGTCGAGCTTGCGCAGCGACTCCAGGACCTGATTGCTCTCCAGACCCAGCGAGCCCACCCAAAGGAAATCGGGATTGGCCTCCTTCACTCGGGCGGCGATGGCGCCGAAATCTCGGTTGCCGGATTCGTATTCGAGATAGAGCAGCACCTTGACGCCGCGCTTCTCGGCCTGGTCGCGCATGCCCTGCGCCATGAACTGCGCCGACGGGAATTTCGAGGTCAGCACCACGATGGTCTTGGGCGGCGTCGGCATGGCCGCCATCATGTCGAGGAGCACGTTGGGATAGGTCTTGTCCGGCTCCGGGCCGAACGGCGTCGCCGGGAACGCGCGGTCGTAGGTCTGCAGCTTGGGGATGCCCATGCTGCTCTGGATGATCACCTTGCCGTAGCGCTGCGCCACGCCCATCGCCGCCAGAATCGGCGCGGTGGCATAAGGCCCCTGGATCAGGTCGACCTTGTCGACGGTTATAAGCTTCTCGTAGAGGCTGCGCGCGACGTCGGGCTTGGACTGATCGTCGAGCAGCACGTACTCCACGGGACGGCCGAGGAAGCCATTCCGCCCGTTGATCTCCTCGACCATGATCTCCGAGGCGATCTTGTGGACCACCGCGGTCTGGGCGAGGAAGCCCGTCAGCGACAGCGTGCCGCCGACCTTCACCGGCGTGCCCGACGGCGCTGCGCGCAGGATCGCCGGTGCTCCCAGCACCGCAGCAGTTGTTCCAATCATGCCAGCCAAGACGCGGCGACGCGGCAACGCGCCCATGCGATCGATCATCGTTCCCTCCAGACCGGCGCATTGTTTGCAGGCGAGCGCCGTTTCCCCGATGTTGGGATAACGGTGGCGGCCTGTAAACGACTTTTCGAAAGTTGCGAAACTTTCGAAGATCGGCGTTACCGCGTAGTGACTCCCAGGAAACGCTCGAGCGGGCCCGAATCGGCCAGCAGCGCCGCGCTGGCGCTCTGATGAACGATACGGCCCCGTTCGAGGATCAACGCGCGGTCCGTGATGGGCAGGATCTTTTGCGCATGCTGCTCGACGATGATGGCGGCGAGTCTTTCCTCGCGGAACAGCTGCGCGAGCGCGGCCAGCAGTTCCTGCACGATGATCGGCGCCAGCCCCTCGGTCGGCTCGTCGAGCAGCAGAAGGCGCGGATTCGTCGCCAGCGCGCGGCCGATCGCCAGCATCTGCTGCTCGCCGCCCGACAGTGATCCGCCGGGCTGCTGCCGCCGTTCCTTGAGGCGCGGGAAGAGTCCGAGCACGCGCTCCAGGCTCCACGGTCCGGGCCGTGCCACGGCGGTGATGTTCTCCTGCACGGAAAGGGAGCGGAAGATGTTGCGCTCCTGCGGCACCCAGCCGATGCCGAGTGCGGCCCGCGTCTCGGGCGCGAGCGTGGCGACCTCGCGGCCGCCCAGCGCGATCGAGCCTGCGAAGCGGCGCGTCACGCCGACCAGGCTGTCGATCAGCGTGGTCTTGCCGACGCCGTTCCGGCCCAGCACGGCCAGCGCCTCGCCCTCGCCCAGCCGGAACGCCACGTCCGACAGCACGACGGCGCGGCCATAGCCGGCGGAGAGACGATCTACGGCGAGGAGTTCAGCCATCGCTTCTCTCGCCGAGATAGACGGTGCGCACGCGGCTGTCGGCCGCGATCGCCTCGGGATCGCCCTCGACCAGCAGGCCGCCATCGACCAGCACCGAGATGCGCCGTGCGAAACTGAACACCAGGTCCATATCGTGCTCGATCAGCAGAACCGACACGTCGGCAGGCAGGGCAGCGATGGCGTCCAGGATGTCGCGCCGCTCGGCTTCGGGCACGCCGGCCGCCGGTTCGTCGAGCAGCAGCACCTGCGGCGCGCAGGCGAAGGCCGCGGCGATCTCGAGCAGTCGCTGCTTGCCGTAGGGCAAGGTGTCGGTGCGTCGATCGAGGACGTCCAGGAGGCCGAACCGTTCGGCCACCTGCTCGACCTCGGCACTCACCGCATCGACCGCGCCGACCCTGCGGCGCCAGTCGCGACCGATACCCAGCCGTTCGTCGATAGCGAGCGCGATCGTCTCGAGCGGCGTCAGGTCGCCGAAGAGCTGGTTGATCTGGAAGGTCCGCACCAGGCCTCGGCGCACCCGCGCCTCGGGTCGGAGCCGAGTGATATCCTCGCCCGCCAGCAGGACTCGTCCGGCGGAGGGCGCCAGCACGCCGGTCAGCAGGTTGACGAAGGTGGTCTTGCCGGCGCCATTCGGCCCGATCAGCGCCTGGCGCGCGCCGCGCTCGAGGCGGAAGGTGACATCGTTGGTGGCCACGATGCCGCCGAAGCGCTTGGCGAGGCCACGGGTTTCGAGCGCGGCGTTCATCGGCGTATCACGCGCGCCAGCAACCCGCGCATCCCGCCGCTCAGCCGTTCGCGGCCGACCAGCGCCAGGACGACCAGGAACAGGCCCATCCAGAACATCCAGAATTGCGGCGCGTTGGACGACAGCGTGTCCTGCAGGATCTTGAACACGATGGCGCCGGCCAGGCCGCCATAAAGCCAGCCCGCGCCGCCGATGATGAGGGCCAGCAGCACGTCGGCCGAGCGCTGGAACTCCAGCACTTCGAGCGAGACGTAGGCCGTCGTCTGGGCAAGCAGGGCACCTGCGGCGCCGGCGTAGGCCGCCGCGAGCGTATAGATCGCGACCAGGCGCCGGTTGACCGGCACGCCGAGTGCCGAGGCGCGCAGGGTGTTGCGCCGGATGGCCATCAACGACAGGCCGAACGGTGCGTTGACGATGCGTCGCGCGGCCAGGAACAGGACGAACAACGTCGCGAGGCTGTAGGCATAGGCGGTGCGCCCGTAGAGGTCGAAGTCGAAGCGGCCAAGCAATGGTCCCACGACCATGCCCTGCAGCCCATCCGCGCCGCCGGTCCATTGCGGCAGCGCATTGGCTACTTCGTGCAACACCAGTGCCACGCCCAAGGTCACCATGAGGCGCGTGAGATCGCTGCCACGCAGCACGAGGAAGCTGGTGAGCAGCCCCAGCAGCGCGGCTGCCGCGATGGCTGCGACAAGGCCGGCCAGTGGATCGGGGGTCACGAGCTTGCAGAAAAGCCCAGCGGCATAGGCGCCCGTCCCGAAGAAGGCGGCATGGCCCAGCGATATGATGCCGGCATAGCCCAGGATCAGATCGAGCGAGAGCGCGAACAACGCGAGGATCGCCACTTCGTTCAGCAGCAGGTGCTTGCCCGGCGGCAGGAAGAGTGCCGCGAAGGCCAGCACCCAGAAGACGATCTCGGGCACGCGCCAACGCGCCCTCCGCGCCAGGGCTTGCGCCGCGATCGTCTGGCCCTTCGTCATCGGGCCCCTCATCATCGTGCTCGAGCGAACAGGCCGTTGGGCCTGAGCACCAGCACGACGATCAAGACGACATAGATGACGAAGCCGCCCAGCGCCGAGGAGAGATAATACTTGCCGGCCACGTCGGCGATGCCCAGCAGCAGGGAGGCGACGAACGGACCCATGATCCCCGACGTGCCGCCGACCGTGACCACGATCAGGAAGTAGATCATGAACTTCAACGGGAAATAGGGATCGAGTCCTAAAAGCTCGACGCCGAGCGCGCCGCCCAGCCCGGCCAGGCCGGAGCCGACGGCGAAGGTCGCGGCGAAAACCGTGGCCACGGGGATGCCCAGCCCGCGCGCCACGCGCGCGTCGTCGACGGCGGCGCGCAGGCGGCTGCCGAAGCGGGTGCGCATCAGGCCGGCCTGCAGCCCGACCGCCAGCGCGCCGCACAGCACGATCAGGAACGAGCGGTAGATGCCGACATTGACGCCGAGGATCTCGCGTCGTCCCTGTAGCCAGTCAGGCAATCTGATGTTGCGTTGACTAGAACCCAGTAGATAGTCGGTGATCGCCACCGCCATGAACACCAGGCCGATCGAGAACAGCACCTGATCGAGATGGCCGCGGCCGTACATGTGACGGTAGAGCGTGCGCTCCAGCACGAAGCCCAATGCCGCCGCCGCCACGAACGCCAGCGGTAGACAGGCGATGAACGGCACACCCCAGCGATCCATCAGGATCACCGTGACGTAGCCGCCTGCCATGGCGAAGGCGCCATGCGCGAGGTTGACGAAATCCATCAACCCCATCGTCACGGCAAGCCCGCAGGCCAGCACGAAGAGCAGCATGCCGTAAGCCACGCCGTCGAACAGAATCGTGGCCACGGCTACTCTCTAGAGCCGTGTACCTCCCCCGTCTTACGGGGGAGGTGGCCCGCAGGGCCGGAGGGGGTAAGCCTCACAGAGGATTTCCGAATTTTCATGATCTGAAATCATCAAGCACTTTGACTGAGGTCTTCCCCCTCCGCCCCCTTCGGGGGCACCTCCCCCGTAGGACGGGGGAGGCGTTGAGTTTGACCACCGGGCGCTACTTCTTCGCCGCCTTCACCGGGTCCTTGACGTTGGGGATGGTCGCGAACTCGACGTTGTAGAGCTCGCCATTCACCTTATCGACCTTGCGGATGTAGATGTTCTGCACGATGTCGCGCGTGTCGGGGTCGATCGAGATCGGGCCGCGCGGGCTTTCCCACGCCATGCCCTTCATGGCGGCGATCAGTTTCTCGCCGTCGGTCGAACCATTGGTCTTCTTCAGCGCCTCGTAGATCAAGGCCATACCGTCATAGCCGCCGACCGACATGAAGTTCGGCCGCAGGCCGCCGTTGGCCTTCTTGAAGGCCTCGACATAGCTCTTGTTGAGCGCGCTGTCGTGGTTGGCCGAGTAGTTGTGCGCGTTGATCACGCCCACCACCACGTCGCCCATGCCGTTCAGCTGGTCGTCGTCGGTGACGTCGCCGGTGGCGATCAGCTTCATGCCCGACTTGTCCAACCCGCGCTCGACGAACTGTTTTACGAACTGCGCGCCCGCGCCCGACGGCACGAAGACGAACAGCGCGTCGGCCTTGGCATCGGCCGCCTTCTGCAGGACCGGCGCGAAGTCGGGGCTGCGCAGCGGCACGCGGAGATTCTCGACGATCGTGCCGCCGTCGGCCTTGAACTTGTCGCTGAACGACTTCTCGGCATCGATACCGGGACCGTAGTCGCTCACCATGGTCACGACCTTCTTGATGCCGTTCTTGAACGCCCACTCCGCCATCGGCACGGAAGACTGCGCCAGGGTGAAGCTGGTGCGCACGATGAAGGGCGAGGCTTCGGTGATCGACGAGGTACCCGCGGCCATCACGACCTCCGGCACCTTGGCCTGCGTGGCGATCGGCGCCGTCGCCATCGCCGAGGGCGTGATGCCGAAGCCTGCGAGGATGGCGATCTTGTCGTTGACCACCAGCTCCTGTGCCAGCCGCTTGGTCACGTCAGGCACGCTGGTGTCGTCCTTGAGGATGACCTCGACTTTCTTGCCGGCGACCGTCGTGCCGTGCTGGGCCTGGTAGAGCTTCACCGCCGCGTCGATCTGCTTGCCGGTCGAAGCCTGCTGGCCGGTCATGGGCAGGATCAGGCCGATCTTGATAGTGTCCTGCGCGGCAGCGGCTGAGGAGAACAGCGTGAGAGCGGCAATGGCCGCGATTTCACGTCTCAACATTTTTGTTTTCCTCCCAAACAATCTTGCTTGCGAACTAGTAGCACAAAGTATCACGGGATGCTCTATGCTCCCGCCGCGAAAGGCACGGGAGCACGCCCATGAAAAGCTACAAGGTCGTCGAATTCGGAAAGCCGCTGCAGAAGGTCGAGGAAGCCAATCCTGCCCCGCAGGGAACCGAGGTGCTGGTGCGCATCACCGCCGCCGGCGTCTGCCACAGCGATGTCCATCTGTGGGAAGGTTATTTCGACATGGGCGGCGGCAACAAATATTCGACCGAGAAGACCATGGCGCCGCCGCGTACCATGGGCCACGAGATCGTGGGCGAGGTCGCGGCGGTCGGTTCCGACGCCAAGGGAACCAAGGTCGGCGACAAAGCGGTGGTCTATCCGTGGATCGGCTGCGGCAAATGCTGGTACTGCCAGAACGGCCAGGAGCATCTTTGCCCGACGCCGCGCGCGCTGGGCGTCAACAAGGACGGCGGCTACGCCGACCATGTGCTCGTGCCGCATGCAAAATATCTCTACCCCTACGGCAGCCTGCCGACGGAACTCGCCTGCCTCTATGCCTGCTCGGGCATCACGGCGTTCGGCGCCGTCAAGAAGGCGGTGGGCCATGACGGCGGCAAGCCGATCCTGGTGATCGGCGCAGGCGGCGTCGGCCTGATGGGCGTGCGCTTCGCCAAGTCGGTGCTGGGCCGCGAGCCGATCGTAGCCGACATCGACGAAGGCAAGCGCAAGCTCGCCCTCGAGAACGGAGCGATCGCCGCCCTCGATCCGCGCGACAGGGAAGCCCGCAAGCAGGTGATGGAACTGACCGGCGGCACCGGCGTCGGCGCCGCCATCGACTTCGTCGGCGCCGAGGCCTCGGCCCAGTTCGGCGTCCGCGCGCTCGGCCGCGGCGGGCGGCTGATCATCGTCGGCCTGTTCGGCGGCACCTTCTCCATGCCGCTGCCGATGTTCGCCTTCACTGGCTGCCAGATCCTGGGCTCCGTGACAGGCAGTCCGGCCGAGATGAAGGAGATGATGGACCTCGTCACGTCGGGCAAGGTGACGCCGGTGCCCATCATCAAGCGCAATCTCGACGAGGCCGACGCCACGCTGCAGGAACTGCGCAAGGGCCTGATCATGGGGCGCGCTGTTCTGGTTCCGTGACGCAGGCCGGCCGCGCCCTCGCCTACGCCTTCGAAACCGGAGCGCTCGCGCCCGTGCGCGCCTTCTTCCTGCGCGCCGAGCCACTGTCCTTCAAGGACGTCGACGCCGAGCAGTCGTTTCGCCCGGCCTATCTTCGTCTGAAGCAGACCGCCTGGTCGGTCACTCCGCGCATCGACAGCGGCGCCTATGAGCTCGGTCTGGTGCTGCTCACCAAGCACAAGGAAGAGAACTTCGCCAACATCGCGCGCGGCTGGGCGTTGCTTGGCGAAGGCGGCACCCTGGCCTGCGCCGGCGCCAACGACGACGGCGCGGCGAGCCTGGAGAAGCACGTCGCCAAAGCATTCGGACTCGAAGGCTCTCTGTCGAAGTTCCATTGTCGCGTCTTCTGGCTGAAGCGCGGCGAGAGGCGGCCGCCCGACTACTGGCGAGGCCTTGCCTCCCTCCAGTCCGTGGGCGACGGCTCCTGGCAAAGCCAGCCCGGCATCTTCAGTTGGGACAGGATCGACGACGGCTCGGCGCTTCTCGCCAGGCATCTGCCCGACGATCTTTCGGGCCACATCGCCGATTTCGGCTGCGGCTGGGGCTACCTCAGCCGCGAAGTCATGGCGCGCTCTCCGGGCATCACCCGAATCGACCTCATCGATGCCGAGCACCGCGCGCTCGAAGCCGCCCGCGTCAACCTTCCCGATCCGCACGCGACGTTCCACTGGCTCGACCTCGCCGTCGAAGCAGCGCCCGCGATCTACGACGCCATCGTCTGCAATCCGCCTTTCCATGCCGGCCGCGCCGCCGAGCCGGCGCTCGGCCAAGGCATCATCGCCGCCGCGGCGCGCGCGCTCCGGCCGGGTGGCCGCTTCTACCTCGTCGCCAATCGCGGCCTGCCCTACGAGCCCCAGCTCAAGGCCAACTTCGCCGCGTTCGAGACCTTGGCCGACAACAACAAGTTCCGGATCTCGCGCGCTATCCGCTGAACAGGCCGGCAATCAGGAATTCCTTGTTGCCCTCGGCGCCTTCGATTGGGCTGTCGGTGATCCCCAGCACGTTCCAGCCCGGCTGCGCGGCCAGCCATTCGGCAATCGTGGCGCAGACCTCGGCATGCAGCGCGGGCTCGCGCACGATGCCGCCCTTGCCCACGCGGCCCTTGCCGACCTCGAACTGCGGCTTGATCAGCGCCACGAGATGCGCGCCAGGCTGCGCGAGCGCCAGCGCCGCGGGCAGCGCGGTCCGCAAGCCGATGAACGAGGCGTCGCAGACGATCAGGTCGATTGGCTCGGGAACATGCGCACGCGTCACCTCCCGGATGTTGGTCTTCTCCATCGAGATCACGCGCGGATCGGTGCGCAGCTTCCAGGCGAACTGGTTGGTGCCGACATCGATGGCGTAGACCTTGGCCACGCCACGTTGCAGCAGGCAGTCTGTAAAGCCGCCGGTCGAGGCGCCGACATCGAGTGCGATGCGACCGGCGACCGAGATGGCGAAATGGTCCAGCGCCTTCGCAAGCTTCAGCCCGCCGCGCGAGACATAGGGATGCGGCTGGCCGCGCACTTCGAGGGCTGCGTCGGCGGCGATGGCGTGGCCCGGCTTGTCGAGACGGCGCTCGCCCGAGAAGACGAGCCCGGCCGTGACCAGGCGTTGCGCGGCGGCTCGCGTCTCCGCCAGCCCGCGCTCGACCAGCGCCACGTCGAGCCGGGTCTTGGCCATGCCGCCTAGACTTCCGGCGGCGGCGAACGGTGCTCGGCCGATTTGGGACTCATAAGGCCGACCGCGATGCCGTCCGGGTCCTCGACCACGGCATAGCGCGCGCCCCAAAACGCATCGTACGGCGCTTGCAGGCCGCGATGGCCGGCCGCGGTCATCTCGCCATAGAGCCGGTCGACCTCCTCGCGCGAGGCCACGTGGAAGCCCACGACCACTCGGCCAGCAAGATCCTCGCGACCGCGCCATCCGGTGTTCCAGCGCTGGGCGAAGGCCGTGCTGTCGATATCGAAGTGGAGGCCTTCGGATTCCGCCGCGTCCCCGGCGGTCACATGGTGCACACCCGACGCTGTGCCCCAGATGCTCTGGTCGGGAATGTCGAGGCCGAGCCGGCGATAGAAGGCGATGGATGCTTCGGGATTGCTGCTCACAATGTTCAACTGGTTCAGGGTCGGCGGCGTCCGGTTCATGGGCTCACTCCCAAGAGAAGGCAGGAAACGTTTAACATGAGCACGAAGCTTCTGGAGGGCGAACGCGCTCTGGTCACGGATCAAGGGACGCATCCTGCTGATCACCTCGCAGCACCGTGAGATGCCCCGAAACCTGCCGCACTACAGCGCCTCGAAGGGCGGCATGACGATGGTGATGAAGGAACTGGCCCGCGTGTTGGCGCCCGACGGCATCCGGGTCAACGCCATCGCGCCCGGCGCCATCCCGGGCGGTGGCTTCGTCGCCGGCAACCTGGGCGAGCTTGTCACGCAAATACCCCTTGGCCGTGCCGGCACTCCCGACGACATTGCCCAGGTCGCTGTCGCGGTTTTGTCGGAAAGATTTGGCCGTTATGTCGTGGGGACGACGGTAGAAGTTGATGGCGGTCTGGGCCTGATCAGCTGGATTCCTTCCAAGGCTTGACCGGACCGGCCGGAAGGACGATCTAAGCCGTCTGGAAACAGGTTTTTCTCAGGAGGGGGCTTCATCATGACACTTCGAATCAACTCCACTGCGCCTGACTTCAAGGCCGAGACGACCCAGGGTCCGATCGAATTCCACAAGTGGATCGGCGATGGCTGGGCGATCCTGTTCTCGCATCCCAAGGACTTCACGCCGGTCTGCACCACCGAGCTGGGCTACATGGCGGGACTGAAGCCCGAGTTCGACAAGCGCAACACCAAGATCGTCGGCCTCTCGGTCGACCCGGTGACCAACCACTCCAAGTGGGCCAAGGACATCGAGGAGACCCAAGGGCACGCCGTCACCTATCCGATGATCGGCGATCCCGAGCTCAAGGTCGCGACCGCCTACGACATGCTGCCGGAAGGCGCCGGCGCGACCTCGGAGGGCCGCACAGCCGCCGACAACGCCACCGTGCGTTCGGTGTTCATCATTGGCCCGGACAAGAAGATCAAGGCGATGCTCACCTATCCGATGAGCACCGGCCGCAACTTCGACGAGGTGCTGCGGCTCCTCGAATCGTGCCAGCTCACGGCCAAGCATCAGGTGGCGACCCCGGTGAACTGGAAGCGCGGCGAGGACGTCATCATCGTCCCGGCGGTCTCCGACGAGGCCGCCAAGGCCAAGTATCCGAACGGCTGGAAGGCGCCCAAGCCCTACCTGCGCATCGTCCCGCAGCCCAAGGACTGAGACTAGGACCTGCTGCCGCGCGCCCGCTCGGCCTGCCGGCCGAGCGCGGCCAGCGCGGTCGACACGATCGCCGGCGCGTCGAGGCCGGCCTGCGCGTATTGGCGCGCGGGCGAGGCTTGATCGATGAAGACGTCCGGCAGGATCATCGGCCGGACTTTCAGGCCGTGATCGAGCAGGCCCGCGGTCGCGAGGTCCTGCAGCACCTGGCTGGCGAAGCCGCCGATCGAGCCTTCCTCGATGGTGATCAGCACCTCGTGCTCGCGCGCCAGGCGGTGCACGAGATCAGTGTCGAGCGGCTTGGCGAAGCGCGCATCGGCCACCGTGGTGCTGAGCCCCTTGGCCGCCAGATCCTCGGCCGCGACCAGGCATTCGGCGAGGCGGGTGCCGAAATTCAGGATGGCGATCTTGGTGCCCTCGCGCAGGATGCGGCCCTTGCCGATCTCGAGCGGCGTGCCCCTGGCCGGCAACTCGACGCCCACGCCCTCGCCGCGCGGATAGCGGAAGGCCGAAGGACGGTCGTCGATCGCAGCCGCCGTCGCCACCATGTGCATCAGCTCGAGCTCGTCGGCCGCCGCCATGACGACGAAGCCGGGCAGGCAGGAGAGATAGGCGACGTCGTAGGAGCCGGCGTGCGTGGCGCCGTCGGCGCCGACCAGGCCCGCGCGGTCGATGGCGAAGCGCACCGGCAGCTTCTGGATGGCGACGTCGTGCACCACTTGGTCGTAGCCGCGCTGCAGGAAGGTCGAGTAGATCGCCGCGAACGGCTTGAACCCCTCGCAGGCCAGGCCCGCGGCGAAGGTGACGCCGTGCTGCTCGGCGATGCCGACATCGAAGCAGCGCTCGGGAAAGCGCTCGGCGAACTTGTCGAGACTGGTGCCCGACGGCATGGCGGCGGTGATGGCCACGATCTTCTTGTCGGCCTCGGCCTCGGCGATCAGCGCCTTGGCGAACACGGCCTGATAGGCCGGCGCGTTGGCCACCGGCTTGGACTGCTTGCCTGTGATGACGTCGAACTTCACGACGCCGTGGTACTTGTCGGCGCTCGCCTCGGCTGGCGGATAGCCCTTGCCCTTCTTGGTCACGACATGGACCAGGATGGGCTTGTCGAGCTGGCTGTCGCGGGCGTTCTTCAGCACCGGCAGCAGGTGGTCGAGATTGTGCCCGTCGACCGGGCCGATATAGTAGAAGCCCAGCTCCTCGAACAGCGTGCCGCCGGCCACGAGGCCGCGCGCGAATTCCTCGGCGCGCTTGGCCGCCAGCTCGAGCGGCTTGGGCAGCGCCTCGGCGACGGTGCGACCGAGATTGCGCAGGGTGACGTAGGGCCGACCCGACAAGAGTCGCGACAGGTGCGCCGACATGGCGCCGACCGGCGGGGCGATCGACATGTCGTTGTCGTTCAGCACCACGATCAGCCGGCTGCGCAGCGCACCCGCATTGTTCATGGCCTCGTAGGCCATGCCGGCGCTCATGGCGCCATCGCCGATCACGGCGACCACGTGATTGCTGCCGCCGGCCAGATCGCGCGCGACAGCCATGCCCAGCCCGGCCGAGATCGAGGTCGAGGAATGCGCGGCGCCGAACGGGTCGTATTCGCTCTCGCTGCGCCGCGTGAAGCCCGACAGGCCGCCCTCCTGGCGGAGCGTGCGGATGCGGCTGCGCCGCCCGGTGACGATCTTGTGCGGATAGGCCTGATGGCCGACGTCCCAGATCAGCCGGTCCTTCGGCGTATTGAACACGTAATGCAGCGCCACCGTGAGCTCGATCACGCCCAGCCCGGCGCCGAGATGGCCGCCGGTGACCGAAACGGCCGAGATCGTCTCCTGGCGCAGTTCGTCGGCCAGTTGGCGCAACTGGTCGGCCTTCAAGCGACGGATGTCGGCCGGAATGTCGACGGTATCGAGAAGCGGTGTCTTGCTTTGCCCGGTCATGGAACCACTATACTCCCGCGCGTGGGCTCATGCCCGTCGCGCAACCACGAATTTCGCCGCCTGCCTTAACAGATCGGCGGCCTCGCCGAATGGATCAAGATGCTGGGCGGCCTGCCGCGCCAGGTGATCGGCCTGGGCGCGCGCGCGCTCCTTGCCGAGGATCGACACGAAGGTGGCCTTGCCCGCCGCCTGGTCCTTGCCCGGCGTCTTGCCGAGCTCCTGTGCGGTGCCCTCGATGTCCAGAAGATCGTCGACGATCTGGAAAGCAAGGCCAAGATCGTGCGCATAGGCCGACAGCGCCGCGCGCATGGGCTCGCTCGCCTTGCCCAGGATGGCGCCCGCCATGCAGGAAAAAGAGATCAGCGCGCCGGTCTTGAGTCGCTGGAGGTGGGTGATGGCGCCGATCGACATGTCTGCGCCCTCCTTCTCGGCCAGGAGATCGAGCATCTGACCGCCGACCATGCCGTGCGCGCCCACGGCCTTGGCGAGTTCCGAAACCAACGCAACCCTTACGGCAGGGTCGCCATGCGTGTCCTCGTGCGCCAGCACCTCGAAGGCCAGCGCCTGCAGGGCGTCGCCGGCCAGGATGGCGGTCGCCTCGTCGAACTGCTTGTGACACGAGGGTTTGCCACGCCGGAGATCATCATCGTCCATCGCTGGCAGATCATCGTGGATCAGCGAATAAGCGTGCACGAATTCAATCGCACTCGCAGTCCTGGTTGAAGGCAACGCAGCGACCTTGAACAACGTTGCACCGGCCAGCACGAAAAAGGCGCGCAGACGCTTGCCGCCGCCCAGGCTCGAATAGCGCATGGCTTCGACCACGCGCGCCTCGCCGCCCTCTCCCAGGGGCAGCAGATGATCCATGGTGCGCTCGACCGACTGGGCGGCATGGGCAAGCGCGGGCTCGAACGCGCGAAACGACGACAGTGGCATGGGCAGGGGAACTAGCTGAGGTCGGCCGGCTGGGTGCCGACGGTGCCATCGGCGGAGAAGACGATCTTCTCCACCTTCATCTTGGCCTCGGCGAGCTTCTGCTCGCAATGCCGCTTCAGCAACGCCCCGCGCTCGTAGGCCGTGATCGCCTCGTCGAGCTTTACCTGGCCGCGCTCGAGCTGCTGGACGATCGTCTCCAGCTCCCTCAGCGCGTCCTCGAACGACAGCGCGGCAATATCCTTAGGCAGTACGGGTTCTTTCGCCAATTTGGCCTCTCAGAGGGTCAGTCGATTGTAGCGCGGGCATACTGCCAGCGGGCGTGATGGGCAACATATAGGGGTGGAAAACGCCCGAATCCGCGCTTTGATTCGTGCTTTCACAACTGCAGATAGCGAATCACGCATCTGTGACATGGCTGTTTTGCATGTTCGCAGGTCAAAACCTGCGCGCGCGCATTGCGGCACTGTCGGCGCAATGGCACGTTCCGCCCCGCAAAGAAATAAACGGCCATTCACAGGAGATAAACGCCCATGGGCAACGTCAGTCATCTCGTCACGCGGACCGCCGCCTTCCAGAGCTCGGTCGAGAATGGTCTCGCCGAGGAGGGCAGCGGCAAGGACCGCCAGTTCGTCACCGCGCTGGCTCGCGGCCTCGACATCCTGCGCGCCTTCCATGCCGGCGAAGGCATGCTGGGCAACCAGGAGATCGCCCATCGCACCGGCCTGCCCAAGCCCACCGTGGCGCGCCTTACCCACACGCTGACCGAGCTCGGCTACCTCAACTACATCCGCCGCTTCCGCAAATACGAGCTGGGCGCCTCGGTGCTGGCGCTGGGTTATGCCGCAATCTCCAGCATGGACGTGCGCCGCGCCTCGCGTCAGCCGCTCGAGCAGCTGGCCCATGCGCTCAACGCCTCGACGGCGCTGGGCGGCCGCGACCGCCATTCGATGATCTATCTCGAAGCCTGCCGTGGCCCCTCGGTCGTGGCGATCACCCACGATGTCGGCACGCGCGTGCCGATGGCCAGCACGGCGATGGGCCGCGCCTACCTGTTCTCGCTGCCCGACGTCGACCGCAACAAGCAGATCGATGCCATCCGCCGCCGCTGGCGCGACGACTGGACCAAGGTCAAGACGGGCCTCGAGCGCTCGTTCAAGGAGCTGACCGACCGCGGCTTCTGCGTCACCTGGGGCGAGTGGCTGCCCGAGCTGTGTGGCGTCGGCGCGCCGCTGCGCAACTCCGACGGCACCGCCGCCTACGCCATCAACGCCTCGGCGCCGATCTACCAGATCAGCCGTGACCGGCTCGAAGCCGATTGGGGCCCGCGCCTGGTCAAGGTCGCGCGCGACATCCGCACCGGCATGGCGGCCCAGCCGTCTGCTGCTCCCGCCCCGACGGCGGTGCGGCCCGTCACCAACGGCCAGCAGCGGCCCCCGATGTCGGCGATGGCGCGCCGCTAAGGCGCGCCCCCTTCTGCCATGGCCATCCAACGACCGGCCGATGCGCGGCCGGTCGCCGTGCATGCTTTCCGAGGGTTCAACGGGCTCATAGGCCACGAGGTCGTGGCCTGGCGCCCGGGCTTCGTCGAGATGAGCCTGAAAGTCCGGCCCGAGCTCTGCAACGCCAACGGCCTGTTGCATGGCGGCGTGCTGATGACCCTGCTCGATTCGGCGAGCGGCTTTGCCTGCACCTTCAACGACACCGCGACGGCGCGGCGGCTCAGCGTCACGCTGGCCTTCACCACTCAGTTCATCAAGGCGGCGCGGGACGGCGACGTGCTGCGCATCCTGGGGGCTTGGCGGCCCTCGACCAGCCAGAGCACCTTCGCCGCCGAGACCGAAATCTACAACCAGAAGGGCGACCTCGTGGCCACCGGCGCCGGCACGTTCCGCTACCTCAAGGGTGAGCGCAGCGACGGCACGTTGACGTTCCTGGACCAGAAGGCGGCGGACTAGCGATACCGGAGAGCACGAGGGTTGGACATGGACAAGACGCCCGCACCCCTTTCGCTTGCCGCCGCCCGTGGCCTGCCCTGGAAACCGGGCCGTTCGGCCGAAGCCTTCATCGATGGTGATCTGGAGATCAGATTTACGCCTCGGCCCACGATCGGTCCGCAGGTTCCGCACCAGCGTGACGAGCTCTATATCGTCGCCGCCGGAACCGGCCACTACCGCGTGGCGGACAGGGTGACGGCGGTCGGACCCGGCGACCTTCTTTTCGCCGCAGCGCATGTTGCGCATGGCTTTGAGGATTTCTCCGAGGATTTTGCCATCTGGATCGTGTTCTACGGGCCGGTAAAATAGCCCGCTCGTCGGTGGTCCGGGGATGGCCATCTGCCGATCCTCTGCTCGTGAGTGCCGGCAGGGATACGCCACAACATTGCTCAGTTCTGTCAAGAGCCAAGCGTCGTCGCCGGGCAGAATAATACTTTCGTACCGGCATAGAGGGCGCGGAGCGTCGGTCGTACACCATGGGTGGCACTGTCCTCGCCCGCGATGACAGCAGAATGCTGTCAGCAAGCCACGTGTCCGCGGTCGGCTCGATGCTGATTGTCCGATTCGAATTAGCCTAAGCCAGCAGCGCGTAGAGCGCCGTCTCGATCTGGTCGGGCTCGACGCCTTCGGAAGGCCCATAAATCTCCCAGTTGATGCCGGCGAGTGGGAGTTTCTCCGCGGCGCACCAGTCCAGCAGCGTCTTCCAGGCGCCCGGCAGCCCTTCGAACGAGCCCCGCAGCAGGAAATAGGCGGCGCGTCCGGCCGGCAACTCCGACGGCACGACGTCGCCCGCGGGCGCGAAAGGCCCCGAGACCAGCGCGCCCGGCTCCATGTCGAGCAGGCCGTCGACGGGCGGCCGCCACAGGGTGCAGCTATGCTCGAGCGGTGATACGCCAAGCGTCGGCAGCACTTCGGCCAGCCGGGCGCGGCTGGTCTGCTGCGCCTCGCGCAGTTCGCTCATCTTGGCCTTGATGCGGATGACGGCGGTGGGCCGCCGTTCCGTCGTGACGATTTTGCAGTCGGGCATGACCATCCTTCAATACTTAGCTGTTGCGACGGACAAGGCCAACAGCCGGAGGGCAGGACGCTGTCGGCGGGTGCCCGTCGTTTCGAATGCAAAACGTCTGTAACGCTTCGACCCGGCGCCTCGTCTACTCGTCGAGAGCGGCGCGAATGCCGGGTCTCGGCAAAAGGGAGAGAGCGATGCAGACGACTATTTCAATAGCAGCCATGATCCTCGGCGCGGCAGCCATCATCCTGGGGACGGTGGGCATCGGCACATGCCGGACGACAAGCGACCTGGTCGATACGAAGGTACAAGCGAGCGACGACCGCCTCGCCTTCAAGATGCCCCGCCAGATCCCCATACCCCGCGGGTGGCCCGGCGCCGCTCCCGGCGCACGGCCTTAAGCTTAACGGTGATCGCGAGGAGCGACCGTGGGCCGATCGGCCACTTGGGACGGTCGGCAGGGAACCTGATGGACCAACGTTCGACATGAGAGGGATCCTCAACTTCGGGCGTTGTGTTGCCTTGTGGTTCATCATCGTCTTGCCGGTGTCGCCTTCGGTCTGGGCTCTTTGTGCACGCGGTTGGCTTTGTCTTTCGCCCGCGTGGACTTCAGCAGGAGAACAACCGGCCGCTTGTCTCCTGATGTTTGTGTTTTCCACGCCCTTCGTGGCCATTTTCGGTGGGATAGGCGGTAGCGTCGAAGACGACGGCCCCAGCATCTGGCCCGAGATCCTGTTCACTGCGATACTCCTCGCGCTTTTCATCATGACGCTGAGCACCGTGTTGAGTCGCCGGCGAGAGTCGCGTCCAAATTAGGACATTGCAGACGCTACTTGATCGTGATCGCCGATCCGCCCAGCCCGACGAACTCCGTCTTTGCGGTGCCCGGTCCTGGCAGGAACACCGGTGGGTGCACCGAGCCGGTCAAGATGACGTCGCCCGACTGCAGGTGCTTGCCGTGGGCGATCAGCGTGTTGGCGAGCCAGGCGAGCGAGATCAGGGCGCCACCCATGACGTTGGTGCCGGGCCCTGCGCCGATCTCCTTGTCCTCGAACAGGGAGCGGCCCTTGACGCCGGCGAAGTCGAGCGTCTGCCAGTCATTGATCTCGGTGCCGACAATGCAGGCCGCCTGCAGCACGTCATCGGCGATGCGCCCGGGGCCGCTCACCTTGGTGACGTCGGCGTACCGGTTCTCGACCACTTCGGCGCCGCAATAGAGATTGGCGACGAAGGGCTTGATCGTCTCGGCGGTGTAAGGCGTGCTGACGGCGGTGACGTCCTTCGCCATGCGCGCCACCATCTCGCACTCGATACCGGCCTTGATCGGCCAGCCCTTCTCGAAGAGCGCGCCGCTCTGGCGGACGCCGCTCTGGTAGATGCCGGCGAAGACGGGGCCCGAGAGTTTCAGCGGCTCGTATTGCGTCGGCAAGGTGAGCGCCACCTTCCAGCCGGCGATGCGGTCCTTACCATCGCTGGTCAGCCGGTCGTGGACGGCGAACTGGACCTTGTAGGAGTCGGCCTCGGAGAGAGTCGCCGTGTCGCCGGCGAGGAAGTCCATGACCTTGCGGCTGCGACGGGCCTCGGCGATGCGATCGGCGAGGGTTGCGATTTCCTTGGCGTCCATGGCTTTCCTCCTACTCGTTGGCGGCGCGAGTGTGGCGCACAAACGTCTAGGAAGAAACGGCTGTCATCCCGAGCGTAGCGAGGGACCTTTAGGGCCGCAGCAAAGGTCCCTCGCTGCGCTCGGGATGACAGCGAGCGTGTTGCGCTACGCCGCCTTGGCCGGGTGATAGTTGGCGTAGAAGCCCCGGCCCTTCGCCGCCATGTCGCGCAGCAGCTTGGGCACTTCGAACTGCGGGCCGTACTTCTTGGCGAAATCGTCGCATTCGGCGACGAACTTCTTGATGCCGACCTGGTCGATCAGGCTGACCGCGCCGCCGGTCTGCGGCGCGAAACCCAGGCCCATGATCGAGCCGACGTCGCCGTCCTGCGGGTTGGTGAGCACGTTGGCTTCGAGGCAGCGCGCGGTGTCGACGGCCTGGACGTAGAGCAGGCGCTTCTTGATCTCGTCCTCCTTGGCGCGCTTCTCCTCGCCTTCGCCGTAGAGCAGCTTGGGATCGGCCGGGAAGTACTTCGCAAGCTCCGGCCACAGGCGCTTCTTGCCGTCGGTCGGATATTCATAGAATCCCTTGCCGTTCTTACGGCCGAAGCGCTCGAGCTTCTTCACCATCAGCTCGAGGATCTCCTCGCTGCCGCCCTCCTCGAACTTCTGGCCGGCCGCCGCCGCATCGCGCCGCGCCTGGTCCATGATCTTCCACGACAGGTCGATCGCCACCTCGTCGTTCAGCGCCAACGGGCCCACCGGCATGCCGGCGAAGCGCGCGCAGTTCTCGATCATGGGCGCCGGGATGCCCTCCTTCAGCATGCGATGGCCTTCGCTGATGAAGGCGCCGCAGACGCGGCTGGTGAAGAAGCCGCGGCTGTCGTTCACGACGATCGGCGTCTTGCGGATCTTCTGCACGAAGTCCATGGCGCGCGCCAAGGTCTCGGGCGAGGTCTTCTTGCCGACGATGATCTCGACCAGCGGCATCTTCTCGACCGGCGAGAAGAAATGCAGGCCGATGAAATGCTCTGGCCGCGATGACGCCTCGGCGAGGCCGGTGATCGGCAGGGTCGAGGTGTTGGAGGCGAACACCGCGCCGGCGGGCAGCGAGGCTTCGGCTTTCCTGGTCGCCTCGGCCTTCACTTCGCGGTTCTCGAACACAGCCTCGACCACGAGCTGGCAGTCCTTCAGCGCGCCGAAATCCGGCGTGGCGCTCACACGGCCCAGGGTCTCGTCGCGCTTCTCCTGGGTAAGGCGCCCGCGCTTCACGAGCTTGTCGAGCTCGCCCGCGATGTGCGCCTTGCCCTTGTCGGCGGACGCCTGGTCCTTGTCGATCAGGACGATCTCGAGGCCAGCCTGCGAGGCCACGGTGGCGATGCCCGAGCCCATCAGGCCGGCGCCCAAAATGCCGATCTTCTTGTACTCCTGCTTGGGCACGCCCTTGGGGCGGCGGGCCAGCTTGTTGGCCTCCTGCAGGCCGAAGAACAGCGTGCGGATCATGCTCTTGGCCACGGGATTGCGCAGCAGCGAGATGAAGTAGCGCGTCTCCACGCGCAGCGCCGCGTCGATCGGCAGCTGCAGGCCTTCATAAACGCAGCTCATGATGGCCTTGGGCGCGGGATAGACGCCGTTGGTCTTGGCCGCGATCATGGCGTTGCCGCCGATGAAGGTCTGCACCCCCGGTGGGCTCCATACCTGGCCGCCCGGGAAGCCCGGCGTCTTGAAGCCCTTGCGGTCCCACGGCTGCACGGCGCGGCCGTCGATCGGCTTGGCGCCACCCTTACTCCGTTGGCCGGCATATTCCGGCACGACCTGTTCGGATGCCGGCGCCATCAGCCACGCCTTGGCCTTGGCCAGAAGCTCGTTGGCCGGCACGACGTCATGGATCAGGCCCAGGCCCTTGGCGGCGTCGACCGTGAGGTCCTTGCCTTCGAGCAGGATGGGGGCCGCGTTCATCACGCCGATCAGGCGCGGGATGCGCTGCGTACCGCCGGCGCCCGGCAACAGGCCGATCTTGACCTCGGGCTGGCCAACCTTGGCCCGCGGATTGGCCGCGGCGATGCGGTGGTGAGCGGCCAGGCAGATCTCGAAGCCGCCGCCCAGGGCCGTGCCGTTGATCGCGGCCACGATCGGCTTGCCGCCGGTCTCCTGGCGGCGGAACAGCTTCTGGAGCTGGCTGAACTGGTCCATCAGCTTCGCAGCATCGGACGTGTCGGCGCCCAAAAGCATTTCCAGATCGGCGCCGGCGATGAAGTCGGCCTTGGCCGAGGTGACGATGATGCCCTTGACCTTGTCGTCCTTCAGCGCGGTTTCGAGTGCGCCGGCATAGGCCGTGATCGAGGCTTCGTTCAGCACGTTCATCGTGCGGTTGGGCATGTCCCAGGTGATGGTGGCGATGCCGTCGCTGTCGACGTTGTAGTTGATCATGTCATGTCCTCATTGCTGGGAGCGCGCCACTCCGTGGCGCTCATGCGGTGTTGATCAGCCGAGAAAGAGCGCCACTGGAGTGGCGCGCTCCCAGCCTAGACGCGCTCGATAATGGTCGCGGTGCCCATGCCGGCGCCGACGCAGAGCGTGGCGAGGCCGGTCGAGAGATTGCGCCGCTCCAGCTCGTCGAGCAGCGTGCCCAGGATCATGGCGCCGGTGGCGCCCAGCGGATGGCCCATGGCGATGGCGCCGCCGTTCACGTTGATCCTGTCGTACGGCATCTTGAGGACCTGCAGGTAGCGCAGCACGACGGCGGCGAAGGCCTCGTTCAGCTCCCACAGGTCGATGTCCTTGACGCTCATGCCGGCGCGCTTCAGCGCCTTCTCCGAGGACGGCGCCGGGCCGGTCAGCATGATCGCCGGCTCCGAGCCCACCGAGGCGAAGGCGCGGATGCGTGCGCGCGGCTTCAGCCCGGCCTTCTCGCCGAACTCCTTGCTGCCGATCAGGATGGCGGCCGCGCCGTCGACGATGCCCGACGAATTGCCGGCATGGTGGACGTGGTTCACCTTCTCGATCTCGGGGTAGCGCTGCAGGGCCACGGCGTCGAAGCCCGGCATCATCTCGCCCTGCATCTTGAAGCTGGGCTCGAGTGCGGCCAGCGTCTGCATGGTGGTGGTGGGGCGCATCAGCTCGTCGTGCGCCAGAAGCTCGATGCCGTTCTGGTCCTTGACCGGCACGATCGACTTCTTGAAGTAGCCCGCGTCCCACGCCGCCTTGGCGCGCTTCTGCGATTCGACGGCATAGGCGTCGACGTCGTCGCGGCTGATGCCGTACTTGGTGGCGACAAGGTCGGCCGAGATGCCCTGCGGCACGAAGTACATCGGCATCGCCACGGCCGGATCGGTCGGCCAGGCGCCGCCGTCGGAGCCCATCGGCACGCGCGACATCGATTCGACGCCGCCGCCGATCGTGGCCTGGCTCTGGCCCGACATGACCTGCGCCGCCGCCATGTTGGTGGCTTCGAGGCCCGAGGCGCAGAAGCGGTTGACCTGCACGCCCGGCACGCTCTCGGCGTAGCCCGCGATGACGGCGGCGGTGCGTGCGATGTCGGCGCCCTGCTCGCCGATCGGCATGACGCAGCCCAGCACGACGTCGTCGACAAGATGGGTGTCGAGCTTGTTGCGGTCGCGGATCGCAGCCAAGGCGGTGACGGCCAGGCGCACCGGGGTGACTTCGTGCAGCGAGCCGTCCTTGCGGCCCTTGCCGCGCGGGGTGCGGACGGCGTCGTAGATGAATGCGTCGGTCATATGTGTCTCCTTACTTAACTTAGTCCGTCATCCCGACCGAGGAGCGAAGTGACGAGTGGAGGGACCTCCTCATGAAGAGGCCCCTCCGCTCCGCCCTTCGGGCTCCGGTCGGGGTGACGGGAATTGCTAAAGCGTCCGTCCAATAAGCTCTTTCATGATCTCGTTGGTACCGCCGTAGATCTTCTGCACGCGCGCGTCGGCGTAGAGGCGGGCGATGGGGTATTCCCACATGTAGCCGTAGCCGCCGAAGAACTGCAGGCACTCGTCGATGAGCTCGCACTGCAGGTCGGTGGCGAAATACTTGGCCATGGCGGCGGTGGCGACGTCGAGCTCGCCCTTGAGGTGGCGCCCGATGCAATCATCGACGAACACGCGCGCGACCTGCGCCTTGGTCTTGAGCTCGGCGAGCTTGAAGCGGGTGTTCTGGAAATCGATGATCTGCTTGCCGAAGGCCTTGCGTTCCTTGACGTAGGCGACGGTGTGCTCCATCGCCGCCTCGATCGCGGCGATCGCCTGGATGGCGATGACGAGGCGCTCCTGCGGCAGCTGCTGCATGAGCTGGACGAAGCCCATGCCGGGGCCGCCCAGGAGATTGTCGGCCGGCACGCGGACATTGTCGAAGAACAGCTCCGACGTGTCCTGCGCCTTCATGCCGATCTTCTCGAGATTGCGGCCGCGCTTGAAACCCTCGGTCGTCGTCTCGACGGCGATCAGCGACGTGCCCTTGGCGCCGAGCTTGGGGTCGGTCTTGGCGACCACGATCACCAGGTCGGCGAGCTGGCCGTTGCTGATGAAGGTCTTGGAGCCGTTGATCACCCAGTGATTGCCGTCCATCACGGCGCTGGTCTTGACCGACTGCAGGTCCGAGCCGGTGCCGGGCTCGGTCATGGCGATGGCGGTGATGAGCTCGCCCGAGCAGGCCTTGGGGATCCACTTCTTCTTCTGCTCTTCGTTGCCGTAGTGCAGGAGGTAGGGAACGACGATGTCGTTGTGCAGCGAGAAGGCCGGGCCCGAGGCGATGGCGCGGCCCTGCTCCTCGATCAGGATGGCGTTGTATAAAAAGTCGACGCCGGCGCCGCCGTACTCCTCGGGCATGGTCATGCCCAAAAGGCCCTGCTCGCCCGCCTTGCGCCAGAGCTCGCGCGGCACGACGCCGTCCTCCTCCCATTTCATGTGGAAGGGCATGACTTCCTTCTCGAAGAACCGCCGGCACGTGTCGCGGAACATGTGGTGTTCGGGCGTGTAATGCGCGGCCAAAGCGGTCACTGAGCAGTCCTCCGGCGGTCATTTATCAGTCTTCTTATTGGGACTTTGGTCCGCCGACGCCTGCTCCGCCAGCGCTGGGGATGTAGTTTACCTTTACGTAAACGTCAACTCCGCAGCGCGCGATCGGCGCCCTGGCGACTGGGTCACTGGGCGCGTGCAGCCTCCGCGCCGCCGCGGGGTCAGCCGGGGATGTCCGGCTGCGCGAGCTGGGCCAGCAGGGTGAGCGATTCCTGCCAGCCGAGACAGCACGCCTCAGGCGGAATCACCGCGGGAATTCCCTCCTGTACGATGTCGATCTCGGTGCCGACCGATACCTTCTTCAGGATGATCGTGGTCTGCATCTCGCCGGGCAGGTTGGGGTCGTCGAAGGTGGCCGTGTAGCGCAGGCGCTCGTGCGGCACGAGCTCGAGATAGGTGCCGCCGAAGGCGTGGCTCTTGCCGGAGGAAAAATTGGTGAACGACATGCGGTAGCTGCCACCGACCCTGGCGTCCATCTTGTGGACGTGGCCGGTGAAACCGTGCGGCGGCAGCCACTTGGCCATGGCGTCGGCATCGAGGAAGGCGCGGTAGACGCGCTCAGGCGGCGCGGTGAGGACGCGATGGAAGCGGACGGTGCCGGTGGACATGATCATTCTCCTTTCACTGTGAGGGCAGGCCTGCCCTATTGGGCGGGCGCGTCGTCGTATTCGCCGTGGTGTGGCTTTTCTTCATGCGAAGATCGAAGTCACGTCTCTCACCATGCCAGCAGCGAGAGGCCCGGAACGTCAGCGTAGTCGCCGGCATTCATCGTCACCAGCTGCGCGCGATGCACGAGCGCCTGTGCTGCAATCATTCGGTCGAGCAGCTTGCGGCGCGAATAGCCGGCGCTTGCCACGATCGCGCCGTAGGCATCGGCAGCTGCGTCGTCGAAGGCAAGCGTAGGGATCGTTGCGAGGATTGTGTCCAACCGCACGCGCCGGACTTCGCGATAGGCGGGATCGCGATAGACGCCCTCTTCAAGTTCCACCCGAGTGACGATCGACAGGAGCACTGCGTCGTCGAGAGCGGAAACTTTTTCAGTGACCGCAGGGTCTCCATCGCGCAGATGAATGGCGACATCAGTGTCGAGCAGGAAGGCCATCACTTAAAGACGCGCCCGCTCGGGCAGCTCCTCATCATCCCGGCGCTCGATGGTCGGGGGCGCCGGCAGGGAGCGAAGACGTTTGATCATCGCTGGTATGGACATTGCCGCCGGATAGATCGTCATCACATCTCCGGAACGAACGATCACGAGTTCGACGTTTTCCCCGAAGGCGACATCTCGGGGCAGTCGAATCGCTTCGCTGTTTCCGCTTCTGAACGTCCGACTCCGGGCGATAGGCATTTCAATCCTTTGGTATATACGTGTATATACTCCGTAGATGGTCCTGCCGCAAGGTCTCTCCTCAATCGCTCACGCGGCCGCATGACACCCGGGTTCGCCCGCGAGCGAACGCAGGGCATTTCGTCCCCATGTCGGAAGGAGGAGCGGCTCTCGCCCTAAAGCTGAGATGCAATGGCGGCCTTGTCGATGACCGACCACACCTTCTCGATCCGGTCGTCTCGAAACTCGTAGAACACGTTTTCGGTAAACGAGACTCTTTTCCCGTTCACAGGGAGGCCAAACAGGATTCCTTTCGGCGTGCAGTCGAAGCGGAGACGGCTCGCCACACGAGGCGGTTCGGAAATCAGCAGATGAATGTCGAAATAGAGGTCCGGAATCGCCCGGAAATCCCTCTCCAGCATCGCGCGATAGCCTGATAGCCCGATCCCCTCGCCGTTGTAGTGAACCTCCTCCTGAACGAACCGCCCCAGAATCGGCCAGTCCTGTCTGTTTAGACAGGCAATGTAGCTTCGGTAGATATCGGAGAGGCCGGCTTTGGTCATGGCACCGAATTCGTGTTCCTGCCTTCGCCGCCACCCTAATCGGGCAGAGTCGCGCTCAATCCCAGCTGTGCCCGCCGCCGCAGCCACTGGCTCGGCCTATAACGGTCGTCGCCGGTGATGGCCTGCATCTGGACCAGGATCTCGTGGCACTCCTTCACGCCCAGCCAGTCGGCCAGCGCCAGCGGCCCGCGCGGGTAGTTGAGGCCCAAGGTCATGGCGGTATCGACATCCTGCGCCGAGGCGATGCCGATCATCGCCATCTCGCAGCCGAGATTGGCGATCATGGCGCACATGCGCTGGGCGATGAAGCCGGGCGAGTCCTTGATCACCGTCACCTTGGTGCCCGACTTAGCGAGCAGCGCCACGGTGGCGTCGCACACCGCGCGATCGGCGTTGGGCGCGGTCATGACGGTGAGGCGCTTGCCGGTGTCGCCCGTGAGGTCGACCGCGACGGTGCGCTTGGGATCGAGGTCGAGCTCGATCGCCGTCGTCGTGCAATCCTTGCCGAGCGGCGCCACCAGGATCGGGCTCTCGCCGTCGTCGGCGCCCAGCATCCGGACGCCGTCGCCGGCAAGCAGGCCGGTGAGTTTCGTGTTGTGGGGATCCATGACCACGACGCTGGCGGCCGGCGCGGCCGATGTCTCGTGATCGGCGCCGGGATCGATCTTGGCGCCCTTGGCATCGTAGGCGTACCAGCCGCCACCGGTCTTGCGGCCGAGCCGGCCGGCCGCATAGAGGCTCTCGTGGTAGGGGCTGGGCGTCATGCGCCGGTCGTGGAAGAAGCCCTCGTAGATGATCTTGCGCGCCGGGAAGTTCACGTCGATGCCGGTGAGGTCCATCAGCTCGAACGGCCCCATGCGGAAGCCGCAGGTGTCGCGCATCACGGCGTCGATCTGACTCGGGGTCGCCCTGCCCTCCTGCATGATGCGCAGCCCCTCGGTGCCGATCGCGGTGCCGCCGAGATTGACCAGGAAGCCCGGCGTGTCGCCCACGACCACGGGCACGCGGGTCTGGCGCTGGCCCAGCGCCGTCATGGCGGCGACCACCCATTGCGCCGTGTCGGCGGCACGGATGACCTCGACGAGTTTCATCAAGGGCACGGGATTGAAATAGTGCATGCCACAGACGCGCTCGCGATGTTTCAGCGCGCGCGCGATCGAGGCGATGCGGATCGACGAGGTGTTCGACGCCAGGATCGCGTCGGGCGCCACCACGGCCTCGAGCTCGCCGAACAGCTTCTGCTTCACCTCGAGGTTCTCGAACACCGCCTCGACGACGACGTGGCAGCCCTTGAGGTCCGACAGGCTCTCGGCGATGCCGAGATTGGCATCGGTTTTGGCGACGTCGGCGTCAGTTAACCGGCCCTTGGTCACGAGACCCTTCAAGGTGTCGAGGATGGCCGCCTTCGCCTTGGCCGCACCGCCGGCGGCCGCATCGAACATGATCGCCTTGATGCCGCCCTGCGCCGTCACCTGCGCAATGCCACGGCCCATGGCGCCGGTTCCGACCACGCCCACGGTGAGATCGGGGCGGTTCACATCGAGAGCCATTTTTATTTCCTTCTGCCTACTTCTTCGTCGTCTTGTGCCGCTGCGCCCGGAATGGTCGCCTGGCCTCGGCCATCCCCTTGCGGGTGTCGGCGGCATCGAGCCTATCCAGTATAGCGAGCGCGCGCCCAGGCTTGCCACGTATCGCCATCAGTCTGAACCGCACCTCGGCGTCATGGGCGGACAGCGTCGCCGTCGCCATTTCCTCGATCAGCTTATTGATGTTGACGCCACGCGCGCGCGCCAGATCGCGGAGGCGAGCATGCATGGCATCAGGCATACGGATGGTCAGGCTGGACATGGATGTCCTCTAGCAATCGATCATGCCGGGCACAAACAACCGGGGGTTAGTTCCCTCCTCACCCTGAGGAGCACGCCGCAGGCGTGCGTCTCGAAGGGTGGGCGACCGATCGGTACTGCGGCCCATGCTTCGAGACGCCGCGCTACGCGCGGCTCCTCAGCATGAGGTTGGGTTCGTTATCCCTTACCGGCATACCCCGCCGTCTTCAGCCCATCGGTGATCTCCTCAACCGCGGCCGGGTCGTCGATGGTGGCGGGCATCTTCCAGGGCTGGCCGTCGGCGATCTTCTGCATGGTGCCGCGCAGGATCTTGCCCGAGCGCGTCTTGGGCAGGCGGGGCACGACGATGGCGGTCTTGAAGAAGGCCACGGGGCCGATGCGGTCGCGCACCATCTGCACGACCTCGCGCACCGTGTCCTGCGGCGGGCGGTCGACGCCGGCCTTCAGCACCAGGAAGCCGAACGGCACCTGGCCCTTGAGCTCGTCGGCGATGCCGATCACGGCGCATTCGGCGACGTCGTCGTGCGAGGCCAGCACCTCCTCGATCTGGCCGGTCGACAGGCGATGGCCCGCGACGTTGATCACGTCGTCGACCCGCGTCATCACCGAGACATAGCCGTCCTGGTCGATGAAGCCCGCGTCGCCCGTCTTGTAGTAGCCGGGATACTCCTCGAGATAGGCCTGCCGGAAACGCTCGTCGGCGTTCCACAGGGTCGGGAACGTGCCGGGCGGCAGCGGCAGCTTGCCGGCGAGCGCGCCGACCTCGCCCGCCTTCATCTTCTTGCCCTGCTCGTCCAGCACGTCGAGATGCCAGCCCGGCGACGGCACCGAGGTCGAGCCGGGCTTGATCGGCATCGGATCGAGGCCGACGAAGTTGCCGCAGATCGCCCAGCCGGTCTCGGTCTGCCACCAGTGATCGACGATCGGCACGCCCAGAAGCTTCTGCGCCCATTGGATGGTCGGCGGATCGCCGCGCTCACCGGCCAGGAACAGGGTGCGGAACTTCGAGAGGTCGTACGGCTTCAGGAGCTTGCCCTCGGGATCCTCCTTCTTGATGGCGCGGAAGGCGGTCGGCGCGGTGAACAGCGCGACGGCCTTGTGCTCGGAGATCACGCGCCAGAAGGCGCCGGCGTCGGGCGTGCCGACCGGCTTGCCTTCATAAAGAATCGAGGTCGCGCCATGGATCAGGGGGCCGTAGACGATGTAGCTGTGGCCCACCACCCAGCCCACGTCCGAGGCACACCACCAGACTTCGCCGGGGTTGATGCCGTAGAGGTATTGCATCGACCAGCCAAGCGCCACGCAGTAGCCGCCATTGTCGCGCACCACGCCCTTGGGTTGGCCGGTGGTGCCCGACGTATAGAGAATGTAGAGCGGATCGGTGGCCTTCACCGGCACGCAGTCATGCGGTGGGGCTGCGGCCACCGCCTCGTTCCAGTCGCGGTCGCGGCCCTTCACCATCGTCGCGGTGACCTGCGGGCGCTGGAAGACGAGGCAGCGCGGGATCTTGTGCGCCGCGAGCTCGATCGCCTGGTCGAGCAGCGGCTTGTACTGCACGATGCGGCCCGGCTCGACGCCGCACGACGCCGTCAGCACCAGCTTGGGCGAGCAATCGTCGATTCGGGTGGCGAGCTCGTTGGCGGCAAAGCCGCCGAACACCACCGAATGCACCGCGCCCAGCCGCGCACAGGCCAGCATCGCCATCACCGCTTCGGGGATCATCGGCATGTAGATGATGACGCGGTCGCCCTTACCGACGCCCTGGGCGGCGATGGCGCCCGCGAGCTTCGCCACCTCGTCGCGCAGCGCGCGATAGGTGAAGCTCTTCTTGCTGTCGGTGACAGGCGAATCGTAGATCAGCGCCGTCTGGTCGGCGCGGCCGCGCTCGACGTGACGATCGAGGGCGTTGTAGCAGGTGTTGAGCTCGGCGCCGGCGAACCAGCGATAGAACGGCGGGTTCGACGCATCGAGCACCTTGTCCCAGCGCCTGGTCCAATCGATCGCGTTGGCCTGCTCGGCCCAGAACCCCTCGGGATCACTCAGCGAGCGCTGGTGCAGCGCGCGGTATTTGTCACCGACGGCCATGACGGCGTTCCCTCCCTTGCGCAGGCAGGCTTAGCGTTGGCGATGGACCGCCGCAATCCAGATATGTGACCATCCGCCCGCCAAGGGAGGCGTCGATGCGGTTCGGTTTCGGAATGTGGTGCGTGGGCCTTTGCCTGCTTTTGACCGGCGCGGCCCTGGCGCAGGGCTGGACCGCCTACAGCCCCGACGGCGGACGCTATCGCGTCGACATGCCGGCTGCGCCCAAGATCAGCACAGCGCCGATTCCCGTTGGCCCGGGCCAGACCGTGCCCATGACCGAGGCGGAGGTGCGGCTGGGAAATGTCGGCTACCTCGCCTCGTGGGTCGACTATCCCGAGCGCATTGCCCGCGCCGCGTCGGCCGACCTGATGCTCGATCGCATCCGCGACGGCTCGTCGGCCGGCAACACGCTGCGGGCCGAGAAGAAGCTCACCTTGGGCCGCTTCCCGGGCCGCGAATATGTCGTGGTCCAGGCCAACGGCACCAACACGGCCATGCGCACCTACTGGGTGCGCGGCCGGCTCTACCAGCTGATGGTCACGGGCGGCGCCGGGATCGAGGCCCAGCCCGACACGCGGCGCTTCTTCGACTCGTTCAGCCTGGTCACGCCCTGACGGGAGATTGCCGTGTCATGGCGCGATGTCAGCTCGCGGCCACGGCCAGCGGGCTCTCCGGACGCGTCGGCGCCGGGTCGACCGTGGCGGAGGTCGTGTGCAGCACCACGGCCGCGCCTTCCTTGGCGAACTCGATGCCGAGCCCGGGCAAGGTGCCGAACAGGCGCT
>Ga0193726_1000527_pt1 | contig 39442 bp, 31 predicted proteins | sample H2c1metaG_FD_144928 | JGI IMG/M metagenome (GOLD analysis project Ga0193726, IMG submission 144928) | Soil microbial communities from a riparian zone of the East river system, Colorado, United States - H2c1 | ecosystem: Environmental > Terrestrial > Soil > Riparian zone | place: USA: East River... | reverse complement strand
CGAGCGGGCGCGGCGCCTGCTCGACGAGGCCGCGGTGGCGCTCGCGGAAAAGTGGCGCGTCGACCATCTCGAGTATCGCTCGCTCACTGCTCATCATCCCGAATGGGCGCACACAGATCTCTACGTCACCTTCAGGAAGGCGATCGACCCCGACGTCGAGCGCAATCTGAACGAGATTCCGCGCAAGCAGCGGGCCATGGTGCGCAAGGGGATCAAGGCGGGACTGAAGGGCGAGATCGACGAGGGCGTGGAACGCTTCTTTGCCGCCTACGCGCACAGCGTCCACCGCCTCGGTACGCCGGTTCTCTCCAAGCGCTACTTCCAGACCCTTCGGGACGTCTTCGGCTCCGACTGCGAGGTCCTGACGGTGACCCGGGACGGAGGGCTCGTTGCCAGCGTGATGTCCTTTTACTTCCGCGACGAGGTGCTGCCTTACTACGGCGGCGGGACGGGAGAGGCGCGGGAGGTGGCAGGCAACGATTTCATGTACTGGGACCTGATGCGGCGCGCCTGCGAGCGCGGGATACGCGTGTTCGACTACGGTCGCAGCAAGCGCGGCACCGGCTCCTTCGATTTCAAGAAGAACTGGGGCTTCGAGCCGCAAGCCCTGCACTACGAGTACCGGCTGGTCGGAGGCAAGCGCGTGCCCGAATTGAATCCGCTCAATCCCAAATACCACCTGGCCATCAAGATGTGGCAGCGCCTGCCACTTGCACTCGCCAACCGGATCGGGCCGCTGATCGCGCGCAATCTAGGATAAGCGATGAGGGAGCTGTTGTTCCTGGCGCATCGGATCCCGTATCCGCCCGACAAGGGCGACAAAATCCGCTCGTTCCACCTGCTCCAGCATCTTGCGCGCCGATACAGGGTGCACCTTGGCACGTTCATCGACGACGCGCGGGATTGGAGCCATGTCGAGCGCGTAAAAAAAATGTGCGGCGAAACCTGCTTCATCGCGCTGCATCCTGCGCGCGCCAAGCTGCGCAGCCTCGCGGCGTTCGCCACCGGCGAACCGCTGACGCTGCGCTACTACCGCAGCGCCGGGCTGGCGCGCTGGGTGGACGGCCTGCTCGGTTCGCGTCGTATCGAACGCGCGCTGGTTTTCAGCTCGGCGATGGCGCAATACGTCGAGGGGTCGTCGGCCGATGGAATGCGGCGCGTACTGGATTTCGTCGATCTGGATTCGGACAAGTGGCGCCAGTACAGCAGGCACAAGCACGGACCCATGCGCTGGTTGTATCGGCGCGAAGCCGATACGCTGTTCGAGTTCGAGCGCCGTTACGCCGCGGTCTTCGATGCGAGCCTTTTCGTGTCCGAGGCGGAAGCACGGCTCTTCACCACACAGGCTCCGGAGGCGGCTGCGCGCGTGTCAGTCGTGGAGAACGGAGTCGATACGGAGTATTTCTCCCCGCAGCGCGCTTATCCGAATCCCTACGCCGCGGACGAGGCGGCGCTGGTGTTCACCGGCGCCATGGACTACTGGGCGAACGTCGACGCCGTGGAATGGTTCGCGCGCGAGGTCTTTCCGCAGGTGCGTGCGAATTTTCCCCAGGCACGCTTCTACATCGTCGGAACCCGCCCGACACGCGCGGTGCTCGATCTTGCGCAGCTCCCGGGCGTACGGGTCACAGGCACCGTTCCCGACACTCGACCCTATCTGGCGCACGCGCGTGCAGCGGTGGCGCCGCTTCGCATCGCGCGTGGCGTGCAAAACAAAGTGCTGGAGGCGATGGCCATGGCGCGCCCGGTCGTCGCAAGTTCGCAGGTGGTCGCCGGAGTACGGCCGTGCGCGGAGCTTCTGGAATGGAGCGCCGATGAACCCGAGACGGCGGCGCGACTGCTGCTGAGGCTATTGCGCGAGCCTTCTACGGCCGCGCTGGGTGACGCCTTGCGCGCGCACGTGGCCCGGAACTACAGCTGGAACGAAAACCTCGCGCGGGTGGAAGCCATTCTCGAGGGGGATACGCCGGCTCGATCGTCGGCGCGCGCCGCGGTTTCGCCCTGACTCGATTCGACTACTGAAACTCGTAGGCGCCGATATCGATCGGAGCGTTGACCGCCCGGTCTTCGCGGCTGATCGGGTACACGTACTGGCTCGTGGGCGTGAGACTCACAGAGCCGGCTGTCCCCGGGTCGGTGCCCGCGTTGATGGCCTGCGACGTCGAGGACAGGTGATAGTCGAAACCGGCCCTGTTCGGCAGCCCCAACACGGCTGCGCTGCTCGATGCGAGGTTATTCGTCGAAGTGATGCCGGCTCCACTCGGCACGCTGCCACTACCGGCAAAGATGTTGTTCACAAGTTTTATAGTGGGCGTGAAACCGCCACCCAGCGAGAGAAACTGGGCGGAGGCGCCAGAGTCGTTGACAATCGTGTTGTTCACCACATACAACTCGTGCACGAGATTGTTCGCGTTTTCCACACCGAAGCTAATGACCCCCGAGTTGTTAACAGTCGTCCCCTTTTGTATCAAGTTGCCGATGATGAAGGATCGGCCAGTCTGGGGCAGATCGATTTCGTAGCTCGCATCGCCGGTTTCGTCCATGATGCGGTTGTAGAGGATATGGTTCTCCTGTGCACGGCTCTTGACCAAGTGTCCTTCGTGTGCCCGGTGCGAATAGCTGTAGCGCAAAGTGAAGCGCGACACATTCTCGCTGAAGTACATATTGTGTGTGCAACCGTTTCCGGTGGCGGGATCGGGGCAATGCCCGTTCTGGTCGAACTCCGAGTATTCGACCAGCACGACCCCGTTGCCGTCGAGGATGCCGTTCTGGTTGTTGTGGAAATAGCCATTGCAGACCGTAAGACCGGACCCGTCGGCACGGATCCCTGCTGCGTTCTCGCCGTCCGCGACGGATATGGCAGCGCCGGAGAACTCAATATTTTCCACGGTGGCGTTGTTGGAGGTCACCCAAATTCCCTTGCCGTTACCGATGAACTGCGTCGAGCGCATGTGCGCGCGGCCGCCGACGCCCCGCAGCGTGAGATTGCTCACGGGCCAGACCGCGTTGTCGTCAACATACTCGCCCGCGTCGATCTCGATAACATCGCCCGCATGCGCGGCTGCGATGGCTGCGCTCGGCACCGGGAAGGCGTTAACGCCAGCGCGCATCGGCCCGACCTGCAATCGCCGGTTCGGTAGAAAATCCTGGGTGCCCGGGAGCGTCACTACTGTCGTGCCGCGGAAAGTGACCCCATCGCCGGAGAACGCCAAGGTATATGACCCCGCCTGGATTGGCCCGAATCTATAGCTGAAGGTGCAGGCGCCGCTATTCTGTGTTACCGGTGTCGTCGCGACAGGCTGCACAGCAGCAGTCGGCGTGACTGTGCCGTTGTAGAGGTAGACCGTATTGACCGCGCTATCGCTGCGATTGATGAGGGAGCTGTCCACGTTACCCGAAAGGCTGACCGTGCCACCGGGGTTGTACGTCACGGCGAGCGTGGCAGTGCCGGTGTGGCCGGTTGCATCCCGCGCCGTGACCGTAATCGTGTTTACCCCGGACACGAGCGCTATGCTCGGGATGCTCCAGCTGGTCGTGCTAGTGGCGGTGCCGCTTGTGTTGTTTAGGGCATTGCGCCAGCTCACGCTCGCGACGCCGACATCGTCCGACGCGCTGCCTGCCAAAGACACGGCGGCACTCGCCGTGGGAAAATTGCCGGTGGTGGTCGGCGAGGTGATTGAAACCGTCGGCGGGGTCGTATCCCCTGAAACAGGCGGCCCGGAGGTAGCACCCGGCCCGGAGCTGGATGCGCCGCCGCAGGCGCCGAGTCCCAGCAGCAGCACGAACACGGCTACCCCAGTGGCGATTGTTGCTGGTCGAGCTGCCGGCAGAGTCTCCATCGGGATACGCGACTATCTTCCCTTGCGCAGGTAGATCGTCGGTCCCGAGATGGTGATGAACATCGTCACGCCGTAGTCATAGATCGGCGCAGCAGTGATGCCCATTACGGCGCCCTCGGAATAGATGGTCCCAGACCAGAACCCGACGGGCGGTGCGGTGTCGGTAGTCCAGGTGTTGGTGACCGGATCGTAGACGCGAATCACCTGGTCGATGCACGCCAACACCAGCTTGCCGCTCACCGGATCGACGGTCGTGCACGACTGGACTATACCGAAGTCGATTGGGCAATTCGCTCTGGCGGTGATCACTCCGGTCTTGGACATCGTGTAGAGTTGCGTCGAGCCGTTGCCGCCGCCGAAGTACAAAAGATCCTTGATCGGACTGTAGACGCCTACATTGTGGTAGCCGCCCATTGTCGGCGTCCCTACAACCGACCAGGACGCGCCGTTCCAGCGGTACACGCCGCCGCCGTTGCCATCGACGATGATCAGGCTGCCGGTGCCAAACGTGGGGAACCATTCCGCCGAGCCGAGCGCGCCGTCCGATCCGAGATCGATGCCGTTGGTCGACAGCACTCCCCACGCTCCAGATACAACATCGCGGGTGTGGAGGATGGCGGTGGCGAACTGGAGATAATACTGCGTGCTTCCAAAGAAGGCGTTGTGCTGGTATCCATGGGTCGCGCCGCCTGGATTTACTGAGAACCACGGGGGGCTTCCGAGGTCGGTCCAGGTGTTGGTGGCATCGCTGTAGACGATGGTCTTCTCTTGCTGCCCGTGCCCACCTCCGGTGAAGTAGATCTGCTTGCGGCCGGAATCCCAAATCATCTTGTCCGAGTACTCGGTGCACCGCTTCCCGCCGCCGACATCCAGCAATGCGGAAAGAGTTCCGGTCGAATAGTTGCAGTTGAAGGTCGCCCATGACCCCGGGGCCATCACGGCCGCGGCTTGCGCGAGCGGCAATGCGGCGGCGACCTGGACGGCGAATGCGTTGGACGCGGTAGTGGTCATAGGCGCCTCACGACGACGGGAATACGGTCGGCACGCCGCCGTTCTCGAAGATCAGGTAGGTGTACTGCAGCTCGCCCTTGTTGTTATAGAGGTACACGCTGCCGGTGCTCGTGTCGAACTTGGTGTCGACGAGGTGCCCGAATTTGTTGTCCGCGCACTCGCGCGTCGTCGTACTGCCGAAGATGTTCTTGGTTCCCCGGTTGAAGCAATACTTTGCGGAATAGGGTCCGGTTGTCGACCCCGCAGGGGGAGGGGGTGCTGAGAGAAACGTCGTATCGCCCGTGAACTTGTAGGCCATCACCAGCAGGTTGACGATCGAGATCGTGTAGACCCCGTCCCAGGTTGTCACGGGCGGAACGAGAGAATAGTTCCACCACGCTCCGCCGGAACCCTTGATGCCGAGCTCGTCCGAGCTATAGCGGACGTTCGGATCGAGCCCGTTCGCCCGCATCCAGGTCGCCATCGCGACGATCTTCGCGCGCAGCCTTGTCTTGCGATCCGACGTCACGTTCGGCGAGAGCCACGCGGCGAAGAACGCCTCGGCGAGTTGCCCGATGTGGAAGCTCGACACCGCCCGGTCGCCGGCAGCGAAGCTCAGCGGTGGCGAAACGTTGTAGAACCCCATCTGCTCTGACGACACCCAGTACATCCCGTTCACGTTGTCCCAGTCCGTCGACTGCAGCCACAATTCGATGAGGCGATCGCGAAGCTCGATCGCCTTGGCGTCGCCCGTCGCGTCGGCGACTATGACCGCCGTGTGCAGATTGCGCGACGGGCCGCGGTGCCCGTAGTGGGCGATGTCGAAAGCGCCGGCGACGGGCCAGGTACGCCCCGGGCCGTTGCGTCCGCCCGCGGCCCACCAGTCGTGCAAAGTGGTGCAGATTTTGAGCGCCTCGGCCGTCGCCCCTGCATCGGCGAACTGTGTCCCGAACTGCTGGAGACCCCAGCCGTAGAAGTGGTCGAAGAGGAAACTCTCGTCATTCCCCTGCTCCGGGGAGTTCTCGAAACTGTTGACGTAGTAATTGCGCCACGCCTGCGCGCGTTGCAGGTAGCCGTTGCGCCCGGTCGTGCGCCGATTGAACGCCTGGAGGTAGGCCCAGACGTCGTCGCCCTCCGTATCGCCGTGGATGTCGGGGCCGGAGATCGTGTACCCCGCCGCGGAGTCGAAGACCGGGTTCGCTGGGGCGGGGAGCGTTGTGTCCGGCGTCCAGCCCCAGAGAGCGTAGGTGGCCAGCTCGTCCGCAACCGTCGGCATCGAGAAGGTCGGGGCAGTCGTGATCCCGACGGTGAAGGGATTGCTGGTTACGATGCCCATTGATTACTCTCCACTCATGTACCCATCGGCCCGCGCCACCACGCTAGGGGCGGCCGTCGTTAGCTAGTAACACGATGCCGCTGGTGGAAGCGACAGGACTGTTTCCATCGTAGACGAAGCTCTTAGTGGATGTGTTGAAGGTGACACCCGGGGGCAGCGTGCCGGAATTCAAGGCTATCGCAAGTGCATCTCCATTGGCATCCGTGACGAAATTGGCGATCGAAATGGACGCTGGGAAACCCTGCGTGAACGAGATCGTCGGGACCGTCTGCCACACGGGAGAGGCGTTGCCGGGAGGCGTGGGGGTTGAACCCGGCGGTGTAACCGGCCCCCCGGGTGCGGTCGATGTAGTCGTGCCGCCCAGTCCGGACACCGCGCCGCCGCACGCGCCCACTGCCCAGGCAGCAGCCGTGGTTGTCGTGAGCGCCTTCAAAAACGCACGACGCTCTGCATAGCATGCGTTATCCATGGTGGAGCTCCCTTCGTCCTTCATTGAATAGGCCTGGCTTTGATCCATTAGTCTGCTTGGTGACCGGTGTCCACGTGCACCACGGAGTTCCTTCCGTGCGACGCTCCAATTGAAACAGCTTTCATGCATATGTCATAGGCCATTTGTTTGATCGGGCGGGAGTTTCTCACGTTTGGAAGTCATATTTCGACCCCAAACGCCCGGAGGAACAAATAGACTACCACTTCCGTAGGAAATTCCAAATCCGTGAAAATTTCCTCTGCGCGGAGTCGCACAGAGCCGCAGGCTGCAGACTCGGTCGTGTCAGCCGGATTTTTGCCTGGGGTTGGCCGTCGAATCCGGCCGTGGCTGCACGTTACGGCTTTGGGCGAGGTTCCGCAGATGCGCTTCGATTGCCGCCAGGCTCTTTCCTATTGATTCCAGCGCCGGCGACAGTTCCTCGATCTTGCCGACCCGGGCGGCGATCACCCCCAACTTCTGGGATTGCTCTTGCAGGATCTCGCGCACCCCGCTCTCGCTCGATCCACGTCTTGCCGTCGCTCGGTGCTTGTCGATACGTTCGGCGTAAGGCGGCCATTGCAGTTCCTTTGCCGCCGCCTCGACCACTTCCGCCGTAATCCCAGGCAAGTTGTCGGCGTAGGCGCAGGTCAGAGTCGTGTCGCACAGCGTATTGATCAGGCGCGGGATGCCTCCGGCGTACTTGAAGATGGGCGGCAGAGCCTCCGGCGGAAACAGGGTTCGATTCGTCACCCCGACAATGCTCAACCGGTGGCGGATGTAATCACCCAGCTCCCGCTCGGTCAGGGCGCGAATGTGATATCGCAGCTTCACGCGCTGCATCAACTGCTGCATGTCGGGATAATCGAGCATTTCGTTCAGCTGTGGCTGACCGACGAGAATCACGTGAAGGATTTTTTCCTTGCGCGTTTCCAGTCCCGCGAACATGCGGATTTCCTCCAACACCTTCACGCTGAGATTGTGCGCGTCGTCGACGATCAGAACGATCTGCTTGCGCTGCAAGAACTGTTCGATGAGGAAATTGTTGAGCATGTCGAGCAGCTCGACTTTTTTCGCGTTGAACGGATTCAACCCGAATTCGACCAACACCGCTTGCAGGAATTCCACCTCATCGAGTTGCGTCTGAAAAACCTTGGCGACGACGACGTTCTCATCAAGCTCCGACAGCAGCTTCTGGATCAGCGTCGTCTTTCCGCAGCCGATTTCCCCGGTGATCACGACGAAGCCTTCGCGATTCCACACCGTATAGTCCATGTAGGCCTTGGCGCGGCTGTGGGACTCGCTCATGAACAGGAAATCGCTGTCCGGAGTGAGCCGGAACGGTTGAGCCGAAAGGCCGAAATATTGCAGGTACATGTCCGATTATCGCCTGGATCGAACTTCGAAGGGTCCCGCACTATAGCCCAAAAGCAGCAGTATTCGATTGTCCACGAAACTACTTGCGGGTGCCGTGCTCTGGCGCTCCAGGCGGCCGCCTTGCACCAAGAAACTCACATTGCTGTTCAGTCTGAAAGCCATGCCAACGCCGGTGTTGCGGTCCGTGTCCTGGCGATCGAGACTGTCAAAAGTGCGTTTCGCGTAGGTTGCGAACGCATTGAACTTCATCGCGCCGGAAAAAACCCAACTCCACTGGAAGGCCCCGCCTCCCTCTTGGTAATCCTGGTCCAGGGTTTCGAAATCGACACGGCGTCCGTACAGCTGAAAAGTGTAGGCGAGCCGGCGGTCGTCATTCGCGTAGCTGATTTCGCCGCGCTTGCTGTGATACAAATCACCGGAGGCAAAGGTATTCACATTGAGCGCCACAGCTGGCGCTTCGCTTGGCGCCGTCGAACTGGTCACTCCCGCGATCAGGTCGCTGGCGGTATCCGAGATTTGATCCGAAAGCGCGAGGCGGAGCGCTGACTGCGACGACAAGGCTTGCGAGAGCCCGAGTCGCGCCAGTCGACCGGTCACCTCCGGGCTCCCGTAGGGCGCCAAGCGGGTAGCGCCGAGATCGACCGTCAGGCCGTTGAGGCCCGAATGCATGTCGTAGCGGGCAAAGACGTCTTGCCGGAGAACCTTGGTGAAGGCGGCCCCCGGTTCGAAATAGGTGTGCGTCGTTTCATAGTTGAGGGATACCTTCGTCTGGGGGGACAAGGCGTGCACCCCTCGCACGTAAGCCATGTAGCGATGGTTGTCGATATTGCTGTCTTGAATGTCGAAGCGGCCGTATCTCCCGCCGATCACCGCCGAATTCAGGGAACTCAGGGCAAAGGTGAAATCCGGACCCGTGTTCAGGGCATTCGACTTGCTGAGGTTGGACGGCGTGCTGGGGGAAGTGATGGCGACCTGCACCTCCCGGAATGTGTCCTCGACGGACCATGTGAATTTCCGCGGCACTATCGACCAAACCGCCGCCCCGTCCAGGAACCCGCCCGTGTCGTCGCTGAAACTGTGGTTTAAAAAATGCCGTCTCTCCACCTGCGCCAGAACGTGCGCCGTCACGTCAACCGTGTTCTCCTGGTAGAAAAGACCGGCCATCAGTGTTTGCGTCCAGTCACTTTGCGGGTTCGTCTCGACGTACGCGATGTTGCTGTCGTGCGCGAGGGACAGGCCGATTCCAAAGCCGGACTCGCCAGCGTGGACTGGAGTCGCACAGGCCCAGCCCAGCATCGCGGCACACCAGATCCTCCCCCTCGCAAAGGGAGCGCGGCAAGCCGCGAGTGCCGCTTCGCTTCCGGTCAATCGCGTTTTCCGCTCAAACCGGCTTGCGCTCGTCGCCCTTCCGAGGGCCGTTGGCATTCGGTCAGCGACTCCGCGGGAAGCGTGGCTCTTCGTTGAAGACTATGCCAAGCTGCTTCTTTTCGCTGATCGCATCGAGGCACTTGGCTATCTGCGTGTTTGTCGAGCGTCCGTAGCGCGCGACGACGAGCACGTAATCGGCCAGTTCGGAAAGAATGCGGATGTCCGCAATTTTGGACATCGGGGGGCCATCCATGATGATGAACCGCTCCTGGTACCGCCGTCGTACGGTTTCCATCAGGCGCTTCATCTTTACCGAGGTGAAATGTTCCTCGAGAATTTCGCGCCGCTTCCCGGCCGTGATCACACGATAGCGCGCGATACCCACGGGGTGGATGATCTCTTTGATGTCGAGATCCGGGTTTTCAAAGTAATCCGTCAGGCCCGGCGCCGATGCGTTGGCCAGCAGGTGGTGGACGCTCGGATTCCTGAGATTGCAGTCGATCAGGAGCGCGGTCTTCCCCATATCGAAGGCGAATGCCGCTCCAAGGTTCTGCGCAATGAAGCTGCTCCCGCATCCCTGACTCACCGAAGTGACGAGAATTACGGCGTTCTGACCCTGACTCTGCTGGATGATTTTGGTCCGCAGGTCGCGGAACACCTGGACCGCAGGATCCTCTCCCTGCTGGGGCTGGATGATGCCCCGTTGTGCGAGGTCGCCCGCACCTAGCAGGCGCACCTCGTTCTTTGCCATGCGGGAGATGGTCTCGGGATGCGCGGCGGCCGGATCCGCTACCGTGACGGCAGTGCCCGGCACAGGCGCCGCGCCTGAGACAGGGACCACTTGCAGATTGCCGCTCGCCCGCGCCCTGCTGAGTGCTTTTTCGATTTTGCTCATTTCACAGCACCCTCATCAAGCGCATCGCGGATATGGCTCCCGACGCTGCGATGGTTGCCACCACAACGAAGGTCAGCAGCACGAGCTCTGCGCGCAGGCTTTTCAGTTCTCCCGCGGTCCACAGGTGAGGTACGACCGTGATGATCGGCAGCCTGTGCGCCACTGAGATCTGGCTTCCAACGCGAACCCGCGGATCGAACTGCAGCCGCAGGTAGAGCAGCCCTAGGGGAATCAATACACCGAGCAGAATGCCCCCAAGCACGAAATGCAGGAACCGCGGTCCACCCGGGGATTGCGGCAAGGTGGCGGGTTCCTGGATCTTGAATGAAAGGCCCTGACGATCGCGGTCGAGATTCATCGAGACGCGCGCATTCTCCCTGCGACGCAAGAGATCCTGATAGATGTCGCGGTTGACCTGATAATCGCGCGTCAGTTCGGCCAGGCGTGCATCGCCTGAGTGCATGCGCTTGCCCCGGCTTACTTCCTCCTGCGATTGGCGCTGCAACTCTGAAATACGCGCTTTCAGCGCATCGATCATGCTTTCATTCTGTGACTGCTCGCGGCGCAACTGCTGGTAGACCGGATTGTTCACAGCCGACTCGTCCGACCGCTTCGTTTTCTCGGGACGGGCGCGCGGGGCATTGAGCTGGTCCGTCAGGTCCTGCATCTGCTGCTTGACTTGAACGATGTCCGGATGTGTGTCGCGGTAACTCAGCCGCAGCGTGTCGAGCTTCGTTTGGAGCTCTGCGATGCGTGTCCGGAACTGGCCTTCACGAAAGACATCGGCGGTCGACTCCGCTTCGCCGGACACCTGACGCTCCAGCGAAGTCTCCCGGACCTCTGCCTCCCGCAGTTCCTGCATCGTGGCGTCCAGGCGCTTATTGAGATCGTTCAGCCTTGTAGTCACTTCACCCTCCGCGCCGGGACGCGCGTCCAGGTTCGACGAGCGCAGCTCCTTCAACTCCCCTTCGGTGCGGGTCAGCTTGTCCTGATAGTCCTGCGTCTGCTTTTCGATGAAATCGAACGCTGCGCTGCTTTCGGCGGCTTTCGCGGCGATGCTTTCCTGCATGAACAGCTCGGCGAACTTCTCGGTCACGCGAAATGCCCGCTCCGGATCGTCGTCGCGGTACTCGATCCTGAGAATGTTCTTCCCGACCGTGCTGATGAATGTCCGTTTCTTGATTTCCTCGATCAGGAACTCGCGCTCCTCCACACTCGGCTTTGCTTTCAACCACCCGCCGTATTCGAGGACGACGTCCATGACTTTGCGTCCGAAGATCACCTCGCGCGCGTTCTTGCTGCGGTCCATGGCATCGGTCGCCACGGCAGCCCCCTGCATCAGGGGCTGGATGATGTTCCTTTCATCCACCAGGATGCTGGTCGATGCCGTGTAAACCTTGGTCCACAGCAATCCTGCCGTGATCGCCACCGCGTTCACAATGACGAATATCGCCACAACCAGGCGGCGCGAATGGAACGACTCGGTCATAAGCGCTTTTGGGATCTGTTCGGGTAACAAATACATCTTCTACACTCCTATGGCGATTCCTGTGTCCGGGGCAGGCTAAAACAGCCGTTCGGGAACCGTGATCACATCCCCGGGCCGCAGATACAGATTTGTTTCAAGTCGGCCTTTGTTGAGTATGTTGCCAAGCTCGATCTCGAACACTTCGGTCTTGTCCTTGGTCTTGCGATACAGCTTGGTGCGATTGGCCGACGCGAAGTCGTTCGCCCCTCCGGCTTCGAGTATTACGTCAAGTACCGTCATGCCCTGGCGGTACGGTATGGACTTCGGTGTGCGCACTGCGCCAGTCACGCGCACACGAGAGAGAAACTCGTGCGATTTCAGTTCCGTGATGATCACGGCCACATTAGGATCGCGAATATAGACGGCGAGTTGTTTCTTGATGCTTTCGGCAACCTCGTTTGGCGTGCGGCCGCCTGCCTCGACATCGCCGATGAGCGGCACCGAAATCTTTCCATCCGGCCGCACCGGTGCGGCCACGGACAACTCCGGGTTGCGCCATACGGTCACCTGCACCTTATCGTCAGCGCCGATGCGGTACTCCTCCACATTTGCCGACGCCCGATCCGCTGCATCGGAGGGCGCCGGGAGGCTCTCGCAACCGACCACGAGCAGGGCCACCAAAGCAATAGCGAGCCACTCCAATCTATTCATCTAACACCTCGCGATACGATTGTTGACACAATTGCTTCCTCGCTCAGGAATCCTCTTAGTGACAGACACAGTTGCATCGCGCCTGTTTGATCCGCCGCTTTCGCGCCCTAACACTCTATCGCGAAAAAATTCGATTTCCCGGCCATTCGTCGGGCTTTGGCGCAGAAAATGTGCAAGAATTCCGCTCTTCTACGTGTACTGCCCCTCGTCTGCCCGCACGCATCGACCGCCGTCATGGACGACTATTCGGAATTCTACGCTACTCTCGGAGTCGACCCCGACACCGATTGGGAAACGCTGCGCAGATGCTATCAGCGCCTTATCGGCCAATGGCATCCGGATCGCTTTTCGGATGACGCCACCGGCAAGGAAATCGCCGAGGAACGCAGCAAACAGATCACGATCGCCTACCAAACGCTGGGGAACTACAGGCGCCAACATGGCGTGCTTCCGGCGAGGAAGCCGTCGACAGAAATAGGGACGCAAGGACCGGGGCGTCAAGCCGACCCTGTGCCCGATCGCACCGATTCCAGCGATCGTGCAGCAACGGACGCCATGGGCGCGCCGCTCAGCGAGCCTTCGAAGAGCAGGCCGGGGCACCGGCGCCGTATTGCGCTTGCAATTTTCGCCATTCTCCCCGCGTTGTATTTTGCCGATCGCTACATGCGGTCGATGGCGCCGGGCGACCGCCAAGCCAGCGAAAACCTCAACCGCCCGGACACGGCGACGCAAGGACCCCCGGATAGTCCCCGTCGCGAGTCCGGTTGGATCTGGATCGGCTCGACCGTCGGCGACGTCTACGCCGTGCAGGGTATTCCGTCCTCCACTCAGGGCGAAACCTGGTACTACGGCAAATCGCAGATCCGTTTTGCGCGTGGGAGAGTGATTTCGTGGAACCAACACCCCGACAATCCCCTGCGAATCGCCCGTGACCAACCGGTTCCGATGCAGGAGGGGATTTTCGACGTGGGGTCCACCAAAGACGCAGTCCTGGCGATCCAGGGAACGCCGGTAACCGAAACCGATACCGTTTGGGACTACGGACTGTCCCGCGTTCACTTCAGGAACAATCATGTCACTCATTGGGAGGAATCGCCCATGCAGCCTCTGCACGTGGCGCACTAGGCGAGGCGCCTTTCGCGCATCCGCGCACACGACCGCGGCTCTCGCGATCCCCCCTCGGCGTCTCACGCCGAGACCTTCGGTGTCCTTGACTCAACGGAGTGAAACCGGCATTCATGGGAACATCCATCGCTTCTGACTTCGTGCTCGAAGGAGCTTCCAGGAACGGCTACGAAGGCTCGACGCTGTGAAATCCTGCACCTAACGCGCGCCGTCGTGGCCAAACAAGACAACCTGCGCGGTCTGCAAGAGAATAACCAAATCCAAGAAGAGGGAGTGGTTCTTTACGTAATAAAGATCGAATTGGAGCTTCTGCACGGCATCGTCCACCGACGCTCCGTAGGGATAGCGAATCTGCGCCCAGCCCGTAATACCCGGCTTGACCGAGTGCCTGCTCGCATAGAAAGGCACCTTTCTGCTGAGCTCGTTCACGAACGGCGGACGTTCGGGACGCGGGCCGACGAAGCTCATATCGCCGCGCAGGACGTTGAAGAGCTGCGGTAGCTCGTCGATGCGCGTCAGCCTGATGAGCTTCCCCACGCGCGTAATGCGATCGTCGTTCTTCTTGGCCCACCGCGCGATCCCGTCTTTCTCGGCATCGACACGCATGCTGCGAAACTTGAGGATCTCAAACACCTCTCCACATTCGCCTACCCGTTTCTGGCGATAGAGAATCGGCCGGCCGGTCTCCAGCCAGATGGCCAGCGTCGCAAACAGCATCACCGGGAGCGTGGCGATGAGCACCGCCCCGCCCACCCAGATGTCGAATGCCCGCTTCATGATCTGCTGGCACCCGCCCCTGCAAAATCCCATGGAGTAGATCATCCAGCTCGGGTTCAGCGACTTCAACTGAACGTGGCCGCTCTCCCGTTCGAAGAACGTCGGCAAATCCACGATGCTGATCCCATCGAGTTTGCACTCGAGAAGCTCCGACATCGACAAATGTCCATTGCGCCTGTCTCTCACCCCCACCACGATCTCGTCGACGCGGTGCTGTCCAACAAGAGCGCGCAGTGCTTTGCAGTCGCCGAGCACTTTGGACTTGTCCGGGTGTGGTTCCCCATCCCCGCACTGCACGAAACCGACGAGATTAAATCCTGCGCTCGGGCCGAGTCGGCTCAACAAGGCGTCGACCTCGGCCGCCCGGGATCCGCTCCCGACTACGAGGACTCGGCGCTTCAGCGCCTCGTGACCGACAACGCGAAAGAACATCGCTCGCGCGAGTACGGAGAACAGAAGAGAAAACAGCAGGCTCAAGGCCATGATGCCTCGACCCAAAGTGCTTTCCGGTATCGCGTAGAAGACGATCGCCATGGCCACCGCGCCGGTAGGAAAGCTCGCGAGGAAGCGCACCTGATACTCCCGATCTTTCTTGTGCAATTCCGACCCGTACAGACCAAACGCCGTCGTAACGCCCAGCATGACGAGCGCGTACAACAACGCGCGCGGGAATAGCCACAAGGACTCGCCCGTGATGTATTGGAGTTGGAAGTGAATGTCGACGAAGCGGACCGTCGCGGCAAGGTAGACTGCGCCCATGTGAAGCACCGCTTCTATGAACATGAGCAGCAAGAGCGGCAACGATACGTAATGCCCAAAAATACGAATACTCACCAGTTCCCTCCCAACCTTACGCCCAGCGATACGGCAACCCGCTCTGATGCTCGACTTCTTGCCGCCCCATTCAGCAATTCGGGGCGGTCTTCTTTTGCCCCGATGCTAGGCAATTCAATTTCTTTGCGCAATATGTTTCGTTCCGCAATGGTAATAAATCACACGTTACATTCGTTCGCGCGCCTGCTCCGGCGTGCTGCAACTGCGTCACCACCACTCGTCCGACACCTGGCGACGTCAACCTAATCCAAAAAAAACTTTCTAATTCAAGCCGATCGCTCACGTACTTACTGTGAGTTCGCAAGAACACCCGGCGTTTGGGTACTAGGTACTAGTGCACAGTCCGTGCCATCTTCGTTTTCATGTTGAGACTCTTTGGCACGGAAGATTCGGAGGTGGAATTCCTGTTCCGGACACGAGGTCCCACCTTAATTAGCGCTATTCGCGAAGCCTACTGGGCCAATATTTACCCAAAATGCGGGGTCAAGGCACTTCAGGGGGGTCCAAACGGACTAAAAGGACACGGGTCGAACCTACCGCAGGCTTCGGGTGGTCGTCGATTTGTGTCGTGGTTTCGGCAAAGGGGTGGAAAACCCAACAGATCGTGAGCCCGGCCCTGGGTGGGGGCGAAAAGGGGCCGCCACGCGCTGCCGTCTTGGGGTACCAGAACTGCTCAGCTGGCGGAGAGGGTGGGATTCGAACCCACGATACGCTTGCGCGTATTCCGGTTTTCGAGACCGGTACGTTCAACCGCTCCGCCACCTCTCCGGAGCGCGCATTTTACCAGCGCTCACTTTCAGTGGGAGGCTTCGATGGCCTTGAGCCCGGTCATGTAGGGCTGCAGCACCGCAGGGATGTCCACCCCGCCGTCGGCCCGTTGATAGTTCTCCATGATCGCGATCAATGTCCTGCCGACGGCGAGCGCTGATCCGTTAAGCGTGTGCACCAACTCAGGCTTACCTTTCTCGTTGCGAAAGCGCGCCTGCATGCGCCGCGCCTGGAACGCCTCGAAGTTGCTGCACGAGGAGATCTCCCGATAGGCGTTCTGGCCTGGCAGCCAGGCTTCGATGTCGTAGGTCTTTGCGGCGGAAAAACCCATGTCGCCCGTGCACAGCATCATCGTGCGGTACGGCAGTTCCAGCCGCTTGAGAATCTCCTCGGCGTGAGCGGTGAGACTTTCCAGCGCCTCGTAGGATTTCTGCGGATGCACGACTTGCACCAGTTCGACCTTGTCGAACTGGTGCTGGCGGATCATGCCGCGCGTGTCCTTGCCGTACGAACCCGCCTCGCTGCGGAAGCAAGGGGAGTGACAAGCGAATTTCAGCGGCAATGCTTCCGGCAGCACGATCTCGTCGCGCACAATATTGGTCACCGGCACTTCCGCCGTGGGAATCAGGTAGAACTTCTCCCCTTCGCTGCGCGGGACGGCAAACAGGTCCTGCTCGAACTTCGGCAGTTGGCCCGTGCCGCGCATGCTGTCGGCGTTGACGAGATAGGGGACGTAGACCTCGGTGTAACCGTGCTCCTGGGTGTGCACGTCGAGCATGAACTGGGCGATTGCGCGATGCAAGCGCGCCAGCGGCCCCTTCATCACCGCGAAGCGGGCACCGGCAATTTTGCTTGCCACGTCGAAATCGAGTTGCTTCAGCCCGGCGCCGATATCGACATGATCCTTTGGCGCAAATCCAAACTGTCGTGGCGCACCGACGCGGCGCAGTTCGGAGTTGTCTTCGGAAGACCTGCCGACCGGCACCGAATCGTGAGGGACGTTCGGCAGGTCGAGCAGAAAATCCCGCAGCCTTTGCTGGATCGCTTCAAGCCGTTTTTCAAGGTCGGCGAGCTCGCTGTTGGCCCGGGTAGACTCGGCCATCAATCCGGCGGTGTTCTCGCCTTTCGCTTTGGCTTCGCCGATGCGCTTGGCAAACTGGTTACGTGCCGCCTGCAATTCTTGCGCGCGCGTCTGCACCGTCTTGCGCTCCTGCTCGATCGCTTGAAAGGTAGCGACGTCGAGAACGAACGGCCGCGCCGCGAGGCGCTTCGCCACGGTCTCGATGTCACTACGCAGGAGTTGAGGGTCGAGCATGCATCTCTCTATTTTTTATTCTTCGCCGCAGGGTTGAGGCCGCGCAAGTACGCAAGCTTTTCGGCAATCTTAGCTTCGAGCCCGCGATCGGTCGGTTCGTACCATTTCACCGCCGGCATGCCCTCCGGAAAATAATTTTCGCCGGCGGCATAGGCATTCGGCTCGTCGTGCGCGTAGCGGTAGTCTCGACCGAAACCGAGCTCCTTCATGAGCTTCGTCGGCGCATTACGTAAATGCGCCGGCACCGGGCGCGAATCGTCTTCCGCCACGAAACCGCGCGCCCGATTATACGCGGCGTACACCGCGTTCGATTTTGCCGCGCAGGCGAGATAGATCACGGCTTCGGCGAAGGCAAGCTCGCCTTCCGGGCTGCCGAGACGTTCGTAAGTCTCGCAAGCATCGAGCGCCACGCGCAGCGCACGCGGATCGGCGAGGCCGATGTCCTCGACCGCCATTCTCACCATGCGCCGGCCCATGTAGAGCGGGTCGGCGCCGCCGTCCAACATGCGCACCAGCCAGTACAGCGACGCGTCGGGATCGGAGCCGCGCACCGATTTGTGCAACGCCGAGATCTGGTCGTAGAACGCGTCGCCACCCTTGTCGAAGCGGCGCAAGTTGCGCGCCACCGCGTTCTGGACGAATTCGCCGTTGATATTGCCGATGCCGGCGCTTGACGCAGCGGTCTGGAGAATCTCGAGCAGGTTGAGCAGGCGTCGTGCGTCGCCGTCCGCCAGGCCGACTACGCGTTCGCGCGCCTTCGCGTCGAACGAAAGCCCCGCAAATGCGTGTTGCACGGTACGGTCGAACAGCTCGCCGAGCTCCGATTCGGAAAGGCTGGTGAGGACATAAACCGAGGCGCGCGACAGGAGCGCACCTATGACTTCGAACGAAGGGTTTTCCGTCGTGGCGCCGACAAACGTCAGCAAACCCTGCTCGACGAAAGGCAGGAAGGCGTCCTGCTGCGCCTTGTTGAAACGGTGCACTTCGTCCACGAACAGGATGGTGCGCTTGCCGGACGTCGCCAGGACCTCCTGCGCGCGCTGCACCGCTTCCTTGATGTCCTTGACGCCCGCGAGCACGGCGGACAGCGCGATGAATTGCGCGTCGAACGCGTGAGCCATCAATCGGGCAAGCGTGGTCTTGCCGACCCCCGGCGGCCCCCACAGGATCATCGAATGCGGCTTCCCCGACTCGAAGGCAAGGCGCAAGGGCTTTCCGGGCCCGACCAGATGTTCCTGCCCCACGAATTCGTCCAGCGACTTGGGCCGCAGCGCCTCGGCCAGCGGTGGTACCGGCGCGGCGGCGGGAAACAAGTCGGTCATTCTCGGGCCGGACGAAAAGGAGCTACTTGAAGTCGCCGATCACGTCGGCGCCCTCGGGCGGGGTGAAACGGAATAGCCCCGGGTCGAGCTTGGGGTTCCTCTGAAGCGAATTGAATTTGAGTACCGTCGTCTGGCTGAAACTGTCGACCAGTTCCATGACTTCCAGGCCGGAGGGACCGAAGCCCATGCGTATCCGCTCGAAGCTCCCCTCCTTGTCCCGGGGCAAGGCTTCGAGCCATTCGAGGCCGTCTTTCGCACCCTGATCGGAAAGCTTGAACGCCCGCATTGCGTCGTTGTTTCCTGCCAGCAGTGCAGCCGGCGTAGAGCCAAGCGCCAGGTCGAGTCTTTTCACGGTGACCTGTTTCAGGTCCTCGTCGTAGATCCAGATCCGGGAGCCGTCCCCCACGATGAGTTGCGCGTACGGCTTCACGTAGCTCCAGCGGAATCTGCCTGGACGAAAAAAAGCGAGTGTTCCGCGCGATTCTTGCACCAGCTTGCGGTCGCGGTCGAAGATTTTCTGCTCGAATTCGCCTCTTGCAGTAAGCGTCTCGCGGACAAATTCCGAGAAGCGCTCGAGGCTCCCTGCCGAGGCTGCCGCCGGCATGAGCGAAAGGATCGCCCCGAGCAGCGCCGCTATCAGACGGAAATGAAAATCCATTCGAGCGACTATTCGGCCTTCGCGGGTACGAGCACCTCGCGATTGCCGTTCGATTGCATGGAAGATACGAGCCCCGCCAGCTCCATCTGCTCGATGAGACGCGCCGCGCGGTTGTAGCCGATCCGCAAATGGCGCTGCACGAGCGAAATCGATGCGCGCCGGGTGCGCAGCACCATCTCCACGGCCTGATCGTAAAGCGGATCGGCTTCTCCTCCCTGCTCGCCAGGACCTGCTTCGCCGCCGCCATCGACCTCCTGCGATTCGAGCAGGCCGCTCACGTATTCGGGGCGACCGAGCGACTTGAGATAGTCGACGACCCTGTGCACTTCCTGGTCGGCGACATAAGCGCCGTGCACGCGCTGGGACATTCCGCTCCCCGGCGGCAGGTAGAGCATGTCGCCTTGCCCGATCAGCGACTCCGCACCCTGCTGGTCGAGGATGGTACGCGAATCCACCTTGCTCGAAACCTGGAAGGCGATGCGCGTCGGAATGTTGGCCTTGATCAGGCCGGTAATGACGTCCACGGAGGGACGCTGTGTTGCGAGAATCAGATGCACCCCCGCGGCGCGTGCTTTCTGCGCCAGACGTGCTATCAGTTCCTCCACCTTTTTGCCCGACACCATCATCAAATCGGCAAGCTCATCGATGATGACGACGATGCAGGGTAGCTTCTCCAGTGGCTGGGGAGCAGCCGAGTCCAGCGTGTCCGGATCTTTCAGCGGATTGCCCGATTTTTCGCCATCGGCGATCTTGTGGTTGTAGCCGGACAGATTTCGCACTCCGACCCAGGTCATGAGCCGGTAGCGGCGTTCGACCTCGCCCATGCACCAGGCAAGAGCGTTCGCGGCCTGCCGCATATCGGTGACCACCGGCGTGAGCAGATGCGGGATATCCTGGTACGCGGAGAGTTCCAGCATCTTGGGATCGACCAGGATGAGCCTCACTTCGCGCGGCTCGGCCTTGTAAAGGATCGAAAGGATCATCGCGTTGAGAGCAACCGATTTGCCCGAGCCGGTGGTCCCCGCGACGAGCAGGTGCGGCATCTTGGCGAGATCGGCCACCACCGGGTTGCCGGCGATGTCCTTGCCGAGCGCGAGCGTGAGCGGCGCGTGCAGCTCGTGGTAGGCCCGCGAGCCGACGATCTCGGAGAGGCGCACGATCTGGCGATGCGGATTGGGGATCTCCAGGCCCATGCAGGACTTGCCCGGGATAGTTTCGACCACACGGATGCTGTAGACCGACAGAGCGCGCGCGAGATCCTTCACCAGGTTGACGATCTGGCTTCCCTTCACACCCACGGCCGGCTCGACCTCGTAACGCGTGATCACCGGCCCCGGGTAGGCGGCGAGCACTTTGACCTGAACTCCGAAATCGCCGAGTTTCTTTTCGATCAGCCGGGATGTGTACTCGAGCGTGTCGGCCGACAGGACTTCGACGTCGCTTGCGGCTTCCTCGAGAAGCTTGATCGGGGGCAGCGGCGTGTCGGGCAGTTCGCGGAAAAGCGGCTCCTGCCTTTCCTTCTGGACTCTGGAGGATTTCGGAATCTCGACCACAGCCGGCTCTATGCGGATGGGCGGGTGTTCGTCGATCAGGAGCTCGCGCTTTTCCCCGACTGTCGCCTCGCGCCTTTCCGCGGCGATCGCTCCGACTTTGCGATCCTGCCAGTTCCGCCATTTCTCGAGAGACCAGAAGTAGGTGTGCTCGAGCGCCGCTCCCACCTTTTCCATGACGGCAAGCCAGGAAACCCCGGCGAACAGAGACAGGGTCATCGCGCAAAGCGTAAGCAGGATGAGGGTGGCGCCCGTGAAGCCGAACCCCGATTGGAGCACTCTGGACACGACATCGCCCACCAGGCCTCCGGGTGTGAGGGGAAGCGTGACCCTTAGGGAATGGAAGCGCAGGGCTTCAACTCCGCTCGATGCAAGAAGGAGCATGCCAAAACCGACAAGTGCGATGAGAAGTGACCTGCGGTCGGCAGCCGAGCCGCCATCGAGGCGCCGCAGGGTCCACGTCGCGGCAAGCGCGAGGAGCACGACCCACCACCAGGCTGACATGCCGAAGAGGTAGAGCAGCACGTCCGCGATCCAGGCGCCCACCCTCCCGCCGAGATTGCGGATCTCTCCGGTCGCAACGCTGTGAGACCAGCCGGGGTCGGTCCGGCTGAAAGTGGTGAGGACGAGGGACAGATAGAGAGCCGCCGCGACCAGGACAAACAACCTCGATTCGCGCAGCAGCGCGGCCACCTTGCCGGGGAGGGGTGCCTGCTGGTTCTGTTTCACTTCAAAACGGCCAAGCCGGGAATCGCCCTCGAGCCGGCTTTCAATCGATCGTGAGGATGGTGTCGTGCAGGAAGATCGAACCGGGGCGCACCTCGATGTAACCTCCGGCTTGAAGGTCCTTCATCACCCTGCTAACCATTTCGCGCGAGGCTCCGATCATCTTCGCGATGTCCTGTTTGGCGAGCTTTTTTGTCACCACCTTCTGGCCGTTTACGGTTTCCGCCATCTCGAGCAGCAACCGCGCCACCCGGCCATACACGTCCATCAAGGCGAGACTGCCGATTTTCTGATCGGCCTCCCGAAGCCGCTTGACCAGCCCGCGCATGACCGTCATCGCCATCTCGAAATTCTCCGCAAGGCACCTCTTGAAATCGCGCTTCGTAAGAACCAGGACTTCGCATGCCTCCAGCGCGACGACGCTCGCCGAACGCGGATGATCGTCGATCAATCCCATCTCTCCGAAAAATTCGTTCGGACCCAGCATCGCAAGAATGACTTCGCGACCCTCGTCGTCGCTGATCATCACCTTGAGCCGGCCCGATATGATCACGTAGAGCGACTCCGTTACGTCGCCTGAGGCCATGACAACGGTCCCGCGCGGAAAGCTCTTGCGGGTGACTGCGCTGGTGAGCAGGACCAGCTGGTTCTCGGGCAGCACCGAAAACAGCGGCACGTTGCGCAGAAGCAGCATCGATACGCTAGCCGGGGCTGTCATTTGTACTTTCCTCCCAGGATCCTGGCACTATCGGCGTATCTTATCAGACTCGCGAAGCCTGCCGGTCGCGCGTTGAATCGCGGGTCCGGGGATTCCACGGCGTTATAATTCGGAACGGTTCCGCGATTGAATTCGCGCTTTCTCGACCCCACAATTCCTTCATGTCCAAGAAAACCAGACATTCCAGGTTGCTGATATTAGGGTCCGGCCCCGCCGGTTACACGGCCGCAGTGTATGCCGCGCGGGCAAACCTGAAGCCCGTCGTCATATCGGGCCTCGCTCCCGGGGGGCAACTGATGACCACGACCGACGTCGAGAACTGGCCGGCGGACGGCGAAGGGGTGCAGGGTCCGGAGCTCATGGAACGGTTCCAGAAGCACGCCGAGCGCTTCCAAACCGAGATCGTTTTCGATCACATCCACACCGCATACCTCAAGGAGCGCCCTCTTCGGCTCGAAGGCGATGCGGGTGAATACACTTGCGATTCCCTCATCATCGCCACCGGGGCCTCCGCCCGCTACCTGGGACTGGAATCGGAGAAGAAGTTCATGGGCAAAGGGGTCTCTGCATGCGCCACCTGCGATGGGTTCTTCTACAAAGGGCAGAATGTCGCCGTAGTCGGGGGCGGAAATACCGCAGTGGAAGAAGCGCTGTATCTCTCGAATATCGCGCGTCACGTCACCGTCATCCACCGGCGGGACAAATTCCGGGCCGAGAAGATTCTGCAGAAAAAACTCCTCGATAGAACTAACGTCACTCTGCGCTGGAACCACGTTCTGGACGAAGTCCTGGGCGACCCTCAGGGGGTGAGCGGTGTCCGCATCAAGGATACCCAGACCGGCGCCGTGCAGCAGATTGAAGTGCAGGGTTTGTTCATCGCGGTGGGCCATACCCCGAATACCGGCATCTTCGAGGGGAAGCTCGATATGAAGGGCGGCTACATTCTCACGCACGGTGGAAGCGAGGGCAACGCAAGCGCAACCAGCATTCCGGGGGTGTTCGCGGCGGGAGATGTGCAGGATCACGTCTACCGCCAGGCCGTGACGAGCGCAGGCAGCGGGTGCATCGCGGCGCTCGACGCGGAAAAATATCTCGACGGTCTGCGCTAGAGGCGCGCGGCGGCCCTCAAGCGTCGAGAAACGATGCGCAAGGGCACGGGTAAGGGCGTTTCCGACGGCGAAGCCGCACTGTTTCGCGACGCCGTACGCGATGCGACGCCTTTGCGATCGTCCACGCGCACCGGCACACAAACCAGACCGCCTCCGGTGCCGGTCCAGTCGCTGCTCGACGGGCACGACACGCTCGCCGAGAGCCTGGCCGGCCCCCTCTCTCCGGACCAATCGATCGAGACCGGGGAAGAGCTGTACTACCTCCGGGCCGGCATGGGCCGTGACGTGCTGCGCAAACTAAGGCGAGGCCATTGGGTGGTGCAGGATATGGTCGATCTACACGGCCTGAACCGGCAGGGCGCGCACTCGTTGCTGACGGAATTTCTCGGGGAATGCCTCAAACGGGGATTGCGCTGCATTCGCGTAGTCCATGGAAAGGGCCTGCGTTCGCCCAGGCGGGAGCCGGTGCTGAAGGGCAAGGTGCAGCAGTGGCTCGCACAGCGCGACGAAGTGCTCGCCTTTTGTCAGGCGCCGGGAAATCAGGGGGGAAGCGGCGCGTTGCTGGTGCTGCTGAAAGCCTAGGTTCCGAATTGGAGCAGGGTTCGGGACCGCCCTATCCGCCTGAGGTCCCGCTCCCGCCTTCTAAACCGCCGCTTCGTTGGTCTCGCCGGTCCGGATGCGAACCACTTGCTCCACGGTGGTCACGAAAATCTTCCCGTCGCCGATCTTGCCGGTGCGCGCCGCCTTGACGATGGCCTCAATCGCTCCGTCGAGCATCTTTTCCGTTACCACGACTTCGATCTTGACCTTCGGCAGAAAATCCACGACGTATTCGGCGCCGCGGTAGAGCTCCGTGTGCCCCTTCTGACGGCCGAAGCCTTTCACCTCCGTCACAGTCAGTCCGGTAACGCCGACTTCGGCGAGAGCTTCGCGAACCTCATCGAGCTTGAAAGGTTTCACGACAGCAGTGATCTTTTTCATGGCGGCTCTCCTGCGTTGACTTCTGAGGCAAGTATAACAAACGGACGTCGGGGTTTGGCCGGCAATCCCGTGCGCGCTTAGCGGCTATTCGTACGACTCCCGGTACCGCGATGTGATCGGGTAGCGCCAATCCTTGCCGAAACCACGGTGGGTGATGCGGATCCCGATAGGTGCCTGGCGGCGTTTGTATTCGCTGCGGTGGATCATCTCGACGACACGCTTCACGTCCGCTGAGCTGAAGCCCTCCGCCACCAGTTCCGCAGGGCTCAAGTCATTCTCCATGTAAGCGGAGATGATGGCATCGAGAACCTCATAGGGAGGAAGACTGTCCTGGTCGGTCTGGTTCGGTCTCAGTTCGGCCGAAGGCGCGCGCGTCAACACGCGTTCGGGAATAGGCTGCTCGTTGGCGTTCCGATACCGGCATAGACGATACACCAGCGTCTTGAGGATGTCCTTGATCACCGCAAATCCGCCGGCCATGTCCCCGTAGAGCGTCGCGTAACCGACTGCCATTTCCGACTTGTTTCCGGTAGTGAGTACTATCGCGCCGAATTTGTTCGACAAGGCCATCAGCAGAGTGCCGCGGATGCGCGCCTGAAGGTTCTCCTCGGTAGCGTCGATCGGAAGGCGCGCAAACTCCTTTGCCAGCGAAGCGAGAAACGCGTCGAATAGGGGACGGATCGGAATCTCGTCATAGCGCACGCCCAGATTCCTCGCGAGCTCCCGGGAGTCATCGAGGCTCATGTCGGCGGTATATTGCGAAGGCATCATGACCGCGCGCACACGGTCCGGTCCAAGCGCGTCGCAGGCGATACACAGTGTCAATGCCGAGTCGACCCCACCCGACAGGCCGACCAGCGCTCCCGGAAATCCGTTCTTCCCGACGTAGTCGCGCACTCCAAGGCACAGCGCCTTGTAGACCTCGGATTCGAGCGACTCCTGTTCCGCAATCCTGCCGCGCTCCGGCTCGCCGTCGGTGACCGTCACGAGTTCCAGGACTTCCTCGAAGAGCGGCAGCTGGCAGGCGACCCCGCCTCGCCGGTCGAGAACGAACGAGGCGCCGTCGAACACCAGCTCATCCTGGCCTCCCACCATATTGGCGTAGACCAGCGCCATGCCGGTTTCCGCGACCCGTTCGCGCATCACGTCGTGGCGGGATTCCTGTTTGCGCATGTGATAGGGCGAGGCATTCAGCACGAGCAGAACCTGCGCGCCCGCTTCGCGTGCCGCCTCCGGCGCATTTGCCCCCCAGGCATCCGCGCAGATATTGATACCGAGTTTGACTTTGTCGGCATCCGGCCGAACGGTGAGCGGCCCCTGAGCTCCCCAGGTGTCCTCGCAGATATTCACTCCGAAGCGGGTCTCCGCGACCTGAAAGACGCACGGACGGTCGCCGGGCTCGAAGTAGCGTTCCTCGTCGAACACGGTGTAGTTCGGCAGCACGTGTTTGTAATAGGTACCGACGATCCGTCCGCCCTGAATTACGGACGCGGCGTTGCGGCGTCCCCCATCGTCCTGATGCGGGTGGCCGACGACGAGCGTGACGCCGCCGACCTTGCGCGCCAGATCCTCGAGCGCGATGCTGCAGTCCCGATAGAAGCCGCCGCGCAGGAGCAAATCCTCCGGGGGGTAGCCGCACAGCGCGAGTTCCGGGGTGAGTACGAGGTCCGCGCCTGCGATGCGCGCACGTTCGCAATAATGGAGAATCTTGGCTGAGTTGCCGGCAAGATCACCGACAACGCAGTTGATCTGGGCAATTGCGATCTTGACGATACTCGCCATCCGGCAAGTTTACCATCCGGCGAGCAAGTACCCGCGCGAAGACAGCTCATTCGATTCTATAATTTCCATCATGAGCACTCCCTGGGACCCGGTCGATTGAAGGAAGACCCGCCCTCGGTCAAGCTGATCGATACGCTCGGGGGCGTTGACCCGAGAGCGTGGAACGCGCTTGCCGGTGAGCATCCCTTCCTGCGCCACGAATTTCTCCATGCGCTTCATGAAACGGGGTGCGCGTGCGAGCACACCGGGTGGTCGCCGCGCTATCTCACGCTGTGGCAGGACGCATCGCTCGTCGGCGCAATGCCGCTCTACGCCAAGTCGCATTCCTACGGCGAATACGTCTTCGATTGGTCGTGGGCCGACGCCTATCACCGTCACGGGCTCTCGTACTATCCCAAACTGCTCGGCGCAATCCCGTTTTCGCCGGTCATAGGGCCCCGCTTGCTCGCGCGCGACGAGACAACCCGAGCGCTCCTCCTGCGTGCCGCACTGCAGCTCGCACGGGACGTCTCGTCGCTGCACGTGCTGTTTCCTGTCGAATCGGAAGCTCGGGAGATGCAAGCCCAGGGAATGATGTTGCGGCGCTCGGTGCAATTTCATTGGGAAAACCGCGGCTACGCGAATTTCGAGGAGTTCCTTTCCGATCTCGCCTCGGCGAAACGAAAGAAAATCCGCCAGGAACGACGCAGGGTGCAGGAAACGGGCGTGCGCCTGCGCCGGCTAGTCGGCGCCGACATCCGCGACGAGCACTGGAGCTTCTTCACGCGTTGCTACAACAACACCTACCGAGCGCATCGCTCGACGCCTTACCTGAACCTCGAGTTTTTTCGGCGCCTCGGCGACGCGCTTTCAGAACACGTGCTCATGGTGCTTGCCGAACTCGACGGAAAACCGATCGCAAGCGCCCTCAACATCTTCTCGCCAACCACGCTGTACGGCCGTTATTGGGGCTCAGTTGGCCACGTGCCGCTGTTGCACTTCGAAGTTTGCTACTACCAGGTGCTGGAGTTCTGCATCGAGCGCGGGATTCGCGTGTTCGAGGGAGGTGCGCAGGGCGAGCACAAGCTCGCCCGCGGCTTCCTGCCGACACAAACCTGGTCCGCGCACTGGTTAGCCCGCCCGGAGTTCGCGGATGCGGTCGAAAGCTTTCTCGCGCGGGAATCGACCGGGATCGAGCGCTACGTAGACGAACTCAACGAGCACAGCCCGTTCCGGGTGGAAAGCTAGCGGTTTGGCTTGCTGAACGCGGGAAAGCGTTTTTCAACAGGCCTGCCAACAACACCTACTTGCTCTTGGGCAAGCCACCGAGTAGTGCGGCAACTTGGCGCGGCGCCCGTTGCGCGGATACCGGTCGAGGCGCAGAAGCCGTCGCCTGAGCCGGTTTGTAGGGAGAGTCGAAAATAGGGTCGACGTTGACGTTCTTTGCGCTCTGAGCGGGACGGGTCAAGCGGTCGCGCTCCGGGGCGCCTCGGTGCGGCCGGTGTTCTCGCGTTGCCGGGTCCCGATGGGACTTGCTCATCATCGAGGGCACGACGCTCAGCTCGGGCTCGAAGCCCGGCACAATCTTCCTTGCGATGTTAAGGCGGACCGTTTTCTCGATCGCTTCCAACTTCTCATGTTCTTCTGCGCACACCAGCGAAATCGCCTCGCCGCTCGCCCCTGCCCGGCCGGTACGGCCGATGCGGTGGACGTAATCCTCGGGCACGCCGGGCAACTCGAAATTCACGACATGGGGCAGGTCTTCGATATCCAGCCCGCGCGCGGCGACATCGGTCGCCACCAGCACGCGAACCTTTCCGGATTTGAAGTCGGCGAGCGCCTGGAGCCGTTCCGGTTGGGTCTTGTCGCCGTGAATGGCGGAGGTATGAATGCCGTCGCGGTTGAGCTGGTAGGCGAGACGATTGGCGCCGATGCGGGTCGAGGTGAAGACCAGCACCTGGCGCAGATCGCGCGACTGCACGATGTAAGCGAGCAGCTCGCGCTTGCGCTCGCGCCGCACCGGATGCACCACGTGCTGGACGGACTCGGCCGCGGTGTTGAGCCGCGCCACCTGCACCAGCACCGGGTCGTGCAGGAACGACTCGGCGAGCGTGCGGATATCCCCGGACAAGGTGGCGGAAAACAACAGATTCTGGCGCTGCTTGGGCAGGAGCGCGATGATGCGGCGCACGTCGGGGATGAATCCCATGTCGAGCATACGGTCGGCTTCGTCGAGCACAAAGGCTTCGACCTGCTGCAGGTTCACCGCCTTCTGCTGGACGTGATCGAGCAGCCGGCCCGGAGTCGCCACCAGAAACTCGACGCCCTGGCGTAGCGCCGCAGTCTGCGGCTTCATGTCGATCCCCCCGAACACCACAGTGCTGCGCAGGCCGACGTACTTTCCGTAGGTCCGGACACTCTCCTCCACCTGCGCTGCCAGCTCCCGTGTGGGGGTGAGAATGAGCGCACGCACGGGATGGCGTGCCGGAGAAGCGCTGGTATTGGCGTGACGCGCGAGCCGCTGCAGAAGCGGCAAGGTGAATCCGGCAGTCTTGCCGGTGCCGGTCTGGGCGCCCCCCAGGACGTCGCGACCTTGCAGCACCAACGGGATCGCCTGCGCCTGGATCGGCGTAGGCTCCAAGTATCCCTGCTCCGCAACCGCTCTCAGCAGCTCGGGCAGCAGGTCCAGTTCAGCAAAACTCGGCAAACGAATACTCTCCTTCCGCCCTGGGTCCGGGCCGAAGAAACTTCATTCGGTGGCGGTAAATCTGCGGACGAGGTGGATGACAACCGCGGCCATTATAGCAAAGGGACCTGGAGGTCCGAACGAACTTTACCGGGCGGGATCCCGCCCATCAACCCGCTCCGTGACGCTCGAGCCCCCATGCAACGTGCTCGCGCACCAGCGTCGAGCGATCGTGCGCTCGCGAACGCAGGGCCGCCACCACCCGCTCGCTCCGGGGCGCATTGCCCAAACCCACGGCCAGGTTGCGCAGCCAGCGTTCGTAACCCACCCTCAGGATCGCGCTTCCGGACATGCGCTCGCGAAACTGGTTTTCGTTCCACGCGAAGAGATCGACGAGCTCCACGTCATCCAGGCCGTTGCGCACCCGAAAGTCCCCTTCGGGCGTGACCTGCGCGTAGCGGTTCCATGGGCAGACAAGCTGACAGTCGTCGCAGCCGAAGACCCGGTTGCCGATGAGCGTCCTCAGTTCGACCGGAATACTCCCTTTCAACTCGATCGTAAGGTAGGAAATGCAACGCCGAGCGTCGACCACGTAGGGAGCGACGATGGCCCGTGTGGGACAGACGTCGATGCATTTGGAGCAGCTCCCGCAATGCTCGCTCACTGGAGGATCCAAAGGAAGCGGTAGGTCGGTGTAGATGTCCCCGAGAAAGAAAAAAGAGCCGGCCTCGCGCGCGATCAGCAGCGTATGCTTTCCCCGCCAGCCGAGCCCTGCCTTGCGTGCCAGCTCCACCTCCATCACCGGCGCCGAATCGGTGAATACGCGATAACCGAATTCGCCTATTTCGCCGGCTATTCTCGCGGCGAGCCGCTTCAGGCGCCCCCGCAGCACCTTGTGATAGTCGCGCCCAAGCGCATAGCGCGCCACGAATGCCTTGGACCCGTCGGCCAGGATGCTCCAGCTCTCAGCCGCGCGCGGACGATAGTCCATGCGCGCCGAAACAATGCGCAGCGTGCCGGGAACGAGCGACGCGGGACGCGTCCTTTTGCTGCCGTGCTTTCGCATATAATCGAGCTCGCCGGCGTAACCCGATGCGAGCCATGCGCGAAGCTTGGGCTCTACCGCAGAGAGATCGGTGTCGGCGATTCCAACGGCCTGGAATCCCAGCTCGCGTCCCCAGGCCTTGATCGTCGCGGCGAGCAACGCAAGATCATCGGGGCGCATCCGTCGCGTGCGCCGGACTGCTTTCACGTGACTCATCCTCCAGATCATAGCCAGCCGCTGTCGCATTGGACCGCGCATTTGCCCGACGACGCGGCCACCTCGAATTTGGGGGCGCGGCTTGCCTCCTGTATCGCCCCCGGAATGCGAGTCTATGTGAGCGGTGAACTCGGCAGCGGGAAAACCACTCTGATTCGAGGTCTGCTGCGCGCGCTAGGTGTCCAGGATCGGGTGAAAAGCCCAAGCTACGCTTTAGTTGAACTTTACGTAGTTTCTAGATTAGACTTGTACCACTTTGATTTCTATCGATTCCTAGATGATCTTGAATTTGGAGACGCGGGTCTGGCTGAATACTTTCAGGGCGATGGAGTTTGCCTGGTCGAGTGGCCGGAACGGGCCGGCCGTGCCCTACCCCTCCCCGACCTGGAAATCAGTCTCGCCTATGCGCCCCCGGGGAGAACCATCAGTGTCAATGCCCTCAGCAAAGCGGGGCAACAGTGCCTAGCGAATTGCCGCAACGCTTGAGCGAGGGCGTACGTGGGTGGATGCGCGCGACACTCCTCGCATGTGCCGTTTTCGCCTGCTCCGAATTCGCACTTGCCGAAACTATCAGCGCGATCCGCGTCTGGCCCGCGCAAGACTACACACGCGTGACGGTCGAATCCGGCAAGGCGCTGAAGCACAACCTCCTCAGGATCCATAATCCGGAGCGCCTTGTGCTCGATCTGGAAGATGTCGATCTGCAGAGCGTGCAGCAGGGATTCTCAGACAAGGTATCCACGAGCGACCCCTATATCGCCAAATTGCGCGTGGGGCGCTTCAAGCCCGGCGTCGTGCGCGTCGTGCTCGACCTCAAGAGCGATGTGAAGCCGCAGATCTTCACCCTGGCGCCGATCGGCGAATACGGACATCGCCTGGTGCTCGACATCTATCCGGTCGAACCCTTGGATCCGATATTGGCGCTCCTGCAAAAACCCGAACTGAAGCTTGTGCCCGGGAAATCCGCCGAAGAGGAGCCTTCCGAAGAGCAGAATCGGGCAGCCAGGCCGAACAATAAGCAAGCCCCGTCGGCGCCGGCCGCGCCCCTTGTCAATCGCCTCGTAACGATCGCCGTCGATGCGGGGCACGGCGGGGAAGATCCAGGCGCCCGGGGGCGCCGCGGGACCCGCGAGAAGCAGGTCACTTTGACGATCGCGCGCAAATTGAAGTCCTTGATCGATGCCGAGCCCAATATGCGTGCCCTCCTCACTCGTGACGGTGACTACTTCATCGATCTCAGGGCGCGGGTCGAGAAGGCCGGTCTGGTCAAGGCCGATTTGTTCGTTTCGGTCCATGCCGACGCCTTCGTCAAGCCCCACGTTCGCGGCTCGTCGGTATTCGCGCTCTCGGAACGCGGGGCCTCGAGCCCCGCTGCCCAGTCGTTGGCGATGAGCGAGAACAGGGCCGACCTGATCGGCGGGGTCAACGTCGCACGGAAGAGGGACCACTATGTAGAGATGACCCTCGCCGACCTCAGGCTGACGACGCAAATCAGCGACAGCCTAAAGCTCGGTCAGGCCGTGCTGGGAGAGTTGGGCGGCGTCAACTTACTGCACAGGGGAAGGGTCGAGCAGGCGGCCTTTGCGGTACTGAAGTCGCCCATCCCTTCCATCCTGGTCGAGACGGCGTTCATCAGCAATCCCGACGAGGAAAAGCGTCTGAACGACGCGGCCTATCAGGAAAAAATCGCGCGCGCAATCCTCCGGGGCATCAAGGGATACATCGCGAAAAATCCGCCGCTTTCCCGATCGACCCTCGCGGCGATGCGCTGATCCCTCGCAGAGGCGCGCGTTCAGGCCTTGCTCGACCGGTGCCGCAGGTACTCGAACGCGAGCGGTAAGAGCGAAAGTGCGATGATGCCGAGGATCACCCACGTGAGGTTCTGCTTCACGAAGGGCACATTGCCGAACCAGTAGCCGGCGTACAGCAGCGACAGTACCCACGCAAGCGCTCCGGCCAGGTTATAAGCCGTAAAGTGCAGGTAAGTCATGCGCGAGATGCCGGCGACGAACGGGGCGAAAGTCCTCAGGATAGGCACAAACCGCGTGATGACGATGGTTTTCCCGCCGTGTTTCTCGTAGAACGCGTGCGCGCGGTCCAGCGCCCTCTTGTTGAAGAACCGCGATTCTTCCCAGCGGAAGACCTTTGGGCCTACGAAACGGCCGATCGAGTAATTCGCGGTGTTGCCGAGCACCGCCGCGGCGACCAGCAACAGGGCAAGCAGGTGCACGTCGATGCCACCGCCCGCTGCGAGCGCACCGGCAATGAAAAGCAAGGAGTCCCCGGGAAGAAAGGGCGTCACGACCAGGCCCGTCTCGCAAAAAATAATGGCGAAGAGCAGGAGATAGACCCAGGCGCCGTGCTGTTCAAGCAGCGCTGCAAGGTGCTGGTCGAGATGTACGAGAAGGTCCCAGCCGGAGAGCAGAAGGTCCACCGCGGCATTCTACCGCGTCACCTATAATTCGTTCCGCGCGCTAAAGTCCAAGGACGCGCATCGCCGCGCTATTGATGGAAGAATCACAAACGTGCCTGACATCCGCCCACTGCCCGAGACGCTCATCAGCCAGATCGCTGCGGGCGAAGTGGTCGATCGGCCGGCCTCGGTGCTGAAGGAACTGCTGGAAAATGGCCTCGACGCCGGCGCCACCGATATCGGCGTCGCGCTCGTCGAAGGCGGCGTAAAGCAGATCCGGGCCGTCGACAACGGTGCAGGCATCCAAAGCGAGGACCTGCCGATGGCGTTCGCGCGGCACGCAACGAGCAAGATCGCCTCGCTGCACGACCTCGAGCAAGTCCGCTCGCTCGGCTTTCGCGGCGAAGCGCTCGCGAGCATCGCCTCGGTTGCGCGAGTCGCGCTGTCGAGCAGGACCGCGGGAGCGGCCAGCGCTTTTTCGCTCAGTGCCGAGGGTGGGAGCATCGGAGCCGTTCAGCCCGCAGCGCACCCGCTCGGAACGACTGTCGAAGTCAGCGATCTTTACTACAACACACCGGCGCGGCGGAAATTCCTGAAGAGTGATGCTACGGAGCTCGCTCACTGCGAAGACGCGTTCACTCGCGCCGCCTTGTCGCGTCACGACGTCGCCTTCAGCTTGAGGCACAACGGTCGCGTCCTCACTCGCCTGGCGCCTTCCGACTCGGCGTACCGCGTGGGGGGAACGCTCGGTGCCGACTTCGCTCAGTCGATGCGTCCGATAGCAGCAGACGGCGGCGCCATCAGGCTCCACGGCTTCGCCGGCTCTCCGGCTTTCACCCGCGCTTCGCGCGACACCCAATTCGTCTATGTGAACGGCCGGTTCGTTCGCGACAAGCTGATCTCGCATGCGCTGCGCGAAGCCTACCGCGATGTCCTGCATGGCGAGCGTCATCCCGCCTACGTTTTGTTCCTCGAGATCGATCCGCTCGGAGTGGACGTGAACGTCCATCCTGCAAAGATCGAGGTCCGCTTCCGCGACCCGCGCGCAGTGCATCAGTTCGTGTTCCACGCGGTTGCAAAAGGCCTCTCCGGAACGGCGGCGGAGACTCCGGCAGCCATGGCAGCACCGGTCGCCGTGGGCCAATCCATCCAGCCGCGCGCCGGGCAGGGTTTTCTGGGTCTCGCCCAGCCCGTAGCGGGCTACACCGCGATGTTCGCCGATGCGCGCGCGGAGACTCTCGGGACAGCAAGCGTTCCGGGCAACGACTCGAACGCCGGTGAAGCACCGCTCGGTTTCGCGATCGCGCAGCTGCACGGCATCTATATCCTCGCCCAGAACCGCCAGGGGTTGATTCTCGTAGACATGCACGCCGCACACGAGCGCATCCTCTATGAAAAGCTCAAGGCGGCTCTCGATTTGCGCGCGATGAACACGCAGAAGCTTCTCATCCCGTCGACCTTTCATGCCGACGGGCTCGACGTCGCCACGGTCGAGGAGCATGGCGCAACACTCAACCTGCTCGGCTTCGATGTGGCGGCGATTTCCCCCTTTGCACTGGCGGTGCGCGCGGTTCCATCGATGCTGGCCAATGCCGACACGACCGAGCTCGCGCGCGCGATACTGCGGGACATTCGCGAATTCGGGGCGAGCCGCGTACTTACCGAACGCCGCGACGAGCTGCTCGGAACCATGGCCTGTCACGGCGCGGTGCGCGCCAACAGAGCGCTGACGATCCCGGAAATGAACGCCCTGCTCCGCGAAATGGAAGAGACCGAGCGTTCCGGGCAGTGCAACCACGGGCGGCCGACGTGGTATCAAATGAGCCTCGCCGATCTCGACAAGCTCTTCATGCGTGGCCGCTGAACCTGCCGCGATCCTCCTGATGGGCCCGACCGCCAGCGGCAAGAGCGCGCTGGCGGCGAGACTGGCGGATCACCTGCCGGTCGAGATCGTTAGCGTCGATTCCGCTCAGATCTATCGCGGCATGGACATCGGAACCGCGAAGCCTTCGGCCGCCGAACGTCGCGCCGTGCCGCACCACCTCATTGACATCCTCGACCCGACCGAAAGCTACTCGGCCGCGCAATTCTGCACCGATGCGCTCAAGCTCATCCGCGAAATCTCCGCACGCGGCCGCACGCCGCTCCTGGTCGGCGGCACGATGCTCTATTTCAAGGCGCTGCGCGAAGGGCTATCGGACCTTCCCAGTTCGGATCCCGCGGTGCGTGCGCAAATCGACGCCGAAGCCGCCGAGCGAGGCTGGGCGGCGCTGCACGCGCAGCTTGCGATGATCGATGCCCCGACCGCAGCGAGGCTGAAGCCCACCGACGCGCAGCGCATTCAGCGCGCGCTCGAAATCTATCGTGTCACGGGGAAGCCGATGTCGAAGCTGCTCGGGCGAAAGAAGAGCGCCCTTCCCTTCCGCTTCGTCGAGCTGGCTCTCGCTCCTTCGGACCGCAGCGAGCTGCATCGGCGCATCGAAGCACGCTTCGACGCAATGCTCGAGCGCGGCCTGGTCGAGGAGTTGCGGACACTGCGCAAGCGCTACACTCTTCGCCCTGCCCTGCCCTCGATGCGCTGCGTCGGCTACCGCCAGGCGTGGCAATACCTCGAGGGAGAAATCGGAAGGAAGGAGCTGCGCGACCGTGGCGTAGCCGCGACGCGCCAGCTCGCCAAGCGCCAGCTCACCTGGCTGCGGGCGACGGAGACGGTGCGGAGCTTCGACTGCCTGGCGGAGAACCTGGACGCCGAGGCACTGGACTACGTTCGCCGCGATATCAATCGAGCCAGTCTCGGTCCTTGAGCTTCTTCGGAAGATAGGTCTTGGTCAGGAAGCGGAAGTCCTTGTTGGCGAGCGAATCGAGCTCGTACTTGAGACCTGTCGCGAGCATCCGCTTGATCTCTTCCTGCCATTCCTTCTTCTGAAACCAGCGGTAGTTGATCAGCTCTTTGGCCCGGCTCACGTCTTTGTCGTTGAGCTTGATGCCGACATTGCGCGGCAGCCCGTACGTATCGGGATCCGAGCTCGAGAGCCCGATGAACTTGGCCTTGGGAATGGCCATCCGCTCGCTCTCGAACGCGAGGTTGATCGATCCCTGCTTGACGACCGAGTAGATATAGTAGCCCCAGGGGTCGTTGTCGACGAGAACGTAGACAGGGAGCCTATGCTCCTCGTGCAGGCGCCGCGCCAGGCGCCGCACACCGCGCGGCGGCTGGCCGTTGCCCGTCAGGAGGACGCAGTTGTATCGGCGCCAGAACTTGTCTTCGGAGAGCCGGTTCCACTGCGTGCCTTTCTCGACGAGCAGGACGAAGTCCGCCGTGCATCGCCGGATCTGGATGAACTCAGGCTCCACGATGGAGGGCACCGAGTAGCCGCCCTTGCCCAGGCGCGCGCAGTCCACCCGGTCGCCGTCGTCGGTGAGCACGACCGGCCCCACGATGCTGCCGGCGTTCTCCGCGCGCACGTGGAGCTCCTCGCGCAGCGCCGTCAGCGTCACTTCGAGGTCTTCGATGAGCGGGTCGGACTCGTTCTGGTTGTCGAAGGTGTTCTCGTGCGAGTCCTTCATCGTGTGCTTGGTGCGGTAGTAGATCTCCCTGAGCGAGGTCGTGAGGTTCGCCCTCTGGAGCTCGGCCAAGGCATCGGCCACCAGCACTGTCTGCATGAACTTCCTCGCCATCCCCACGTTGAACAGCGTGCGCTCCTGCTTGCGCCTGCCCATCTCGATGATGCCGCGCTTCTCGTTGAAGTTGATATTGGCCAGGCTACGCACGGGGATCGACAGCGCCGGATCCCTGCCCCGGTCGGCGGCCGTGATCACGGTGTCGGCCACGCCGACGAGCTTCTTCTCAACCGGTCCGAGTTTCTTCGCGGCTGCTTTGGCCATGGGGGTTATCTCCTTTTACGCTTCGTTTTGCGCTTCGCCGCTTTCGCCGTCTCTTTGGTCGGCGCGGCCTTTTCCGGCGGGCCTCCGTTGCTCGGCTCGGCGCCCGGCAACACCGGCGCCTCCCCTTCGGTCCCCTCGGGTGTGACGATGATCGAGTGAGGCAGCCCCTCAGGGCCGCTCTCGTGGCCCAGGATCTCGTCGGTTTTGGCCCCGCCGGTTCGCTTGAGCGCGATCTTCTGCAGTTGGTTCTTGAGCTTTTCCTTCGAGAGCTTGCCGCCCTTAAGCCGCGCACACGCCTCGACGACCTCTTCGATGTAAAGCTCGAAAATATTACGCCGGCGGAACTCGCTCTTGGCCCGCTCGCGCTTTCGCAAGAATACGCCGAGCCGGCGCCCGCATTCCTGCAGCGCGAGCCTGATCTCCTTGCGGATCTCGTCGTAATCGGCGATCGCCTCTTTGGACTCGCTGGTGAACGGTACCCAGACCGAGGCCATGTGGACGAACACCACCATGGGTCCCGCCGGAAGCGCCCCGCGCGATTGCGCCACGCCGTAGTTGCGCCAACCGGTCTCGAGCACCGATTTGTACGCGGCGCACGCCGACTGCTGATAGAGCAGCGGGACGCGGTTGGCGTAGCGGATGACACGCGCCAGCTCGCGGTCGTCGTCCTGCTGCTCGCCCTCGGCAAGGGGTTCAGGCGGCGCTTCCGACGTCTGCGCCGCCTGCTCGGGGCCTTTGCCGAACGCGAGGCCCGCCTCGATGATGAACGGATTGCCACGATACACCGCCGGCGACCGCGTGACCGCCGTGTAGAAGTCCCCCTTGATCTGCTGGTAGAGGCCGTGGAGGATCGCCTTCTCGCCGATGGGCGAGATGCTGTTGGACGGCGGCGCCATGATCTTTGTGGACTGGATCGCCTTGTAGAGCGCCTCGGCGTCGGCCCCACGAAGACTGCGCGGCTTCGCGTTGGGCGAGAGCTTCGCCGTCTTGCAGATCTCCTGGGCGACGGCGGAGGACACCCGGCTGAACTCGCTCGCGAGAAACCCGGAGAGCCAGTGGCTCTTGGTGTCGTGGAGCATGCGAAGGAGAACTCCGAACTCGATGCCGTAGGGATGCGGCTTGATCTCCTTCGGCTGAGGCGGCAGTTCCTCTATCGTCCGCGCATACTCCTTCGTCTCACCCTCGGGCGTACGGTAGACGAGCCGCACGTGCGGATTGGCGATCGCCACCTGCTCAAGAAACTCGTCCACCGACGCGCGCCCCTTCTGGTAGCGCCCCTCGATCTCCATCGCCACCTGCGTGCCGCGCGGGTGCTCCCAGTCGATCTTCTTGTTCTCGAAAATCCGCGGCTCGTTCTTCTTGGTGTCGATCTGCACTTCAAAGTAGTGGGCGGCGGCCCGCGCGCCGGTGCGCGAGATGATCTGCACCGGCTTGCCCGTCGTCAGCTGAGCGTACATGCCCGCCGCCGAGATGCCGATGCCCTGCTGGCCGCGGCTCATGCGCAGCCGGTGGAACTTCGAGCCGTAAAGGAGCTTCGCGAAGATCGGCGGGATTTGTTGCCGGACTATTCCTGGGCCGTTGTCGGTGACGGTGACGCGAAAGCGCGTCGCCTGGCTCGCCGGAGGTGGCGGCGCCCCGTTGGTCGCCGCCACCTCGACGTTGACCACCACGTCCGGCAGGATGCCGGCCTCCTCGGCCGCATCCAACGCGTTGTCGACGGCTTCCTTGACGCAGGTGAGCAGCGCCTTGCGCGGATTGTCGAAGCCGAGCAGGTGGCGGTTCTTGGTGAAGAATTCCGAGACCGAGATCTCGCGCTGCCGTGCCCCCATCTCGACGGCGGAGACGGTCGTGATCGGCCTGGCTGGCTTCGCACCGGGTGCCCCGGCTTCGACGGCCTTAAGGTCGGCTGCCGGCGTCGCGGCTTCAGGCTTCGACTTGGCCTTGGCTTTGAACCTGCGTTCGGGCTTGGATCGGTGTGCGGATTTGGGCTTGACTGCCGCTTTGAACGTGCGTTTTGCCATCGCCCTCAATGATACTTCGACCTTCAGGCCCCCCAGGGCCGGATCGCTTCCTTGAGCTTCTTGTAGCCCTCGAGGTAGCGCGGCCGCTGGGTCCCGTAGATCTTGTCGAAGCTGGCGAGCTGAGCGTCGAGCCAGTCGGCGAGCTTCTTGTTGCCGGGGTTGGCCGCCTTGTAGGCCTCGTTGATCAGCACGAAGTGGATGCGCGGATCGTAGGGCTGCTTCTCGCCGCCCACGGTCTCGTCGCCGTCGAGCAGGCGCAGCAGCATCGCATCGGCCGAGCCGAGCGTTTGTTCATAGATCGGCGCGCCGTGAACGCGGTACATGACGCTGGTCATGTCCTTGCCGTTGGTCATGGTGAAGCCCATGTCCTTCCAGAGCTTCTTCATGTCGACCTTGGCGCCGGCCTTGTCGAGCACGATCTGGCCCCAGTCGCGCAGCACGTCGGGCGCGTCGGCCATCAGGTCGGTGAGCCGGTCGCCGTCCAGGTCGGTCGCGTACAGGATGCAGGGGCGCTGGCGGATCATGTCGTGCAGGAGCAGGCCGAAGTTGGTGTCGGAGATGTGCTCGTAGACGTCCCCGCCCCAGTTCTCCATGCCGGCCTTGAAGTCCTTGGGCAGGAGCGCCACGATCGCATCCACGTTCGCGCGGTGCTCCTCGTAGGCGTCCACCGTGTACTGGCGTTTCAGCTTGAACTTCGTGCCCTGCATGAGCCAGCGCATGATGCCCGCGTTGATCGCGTCTTCCTGCGCCTGGGTGGGCTTGGTCGCCACGCGGCCGAGCTGTCCGGTCTCGTGCACCATCTTGAGAAAGAGCCGCGCGGCGTAGGCCATGCGAATGCCCGGGGTGTTCATCTCGGAGTGGATGACGCCGGTCTTCGGGTCGACACCGAATTTCTTCTTGTCCTGCGAGTACGGCAGGCCGGGCATGAAGCGGATGCTGGTGATGCCGCCGTAGGGACGCACATTGCAGTAGACACCGGCTGCGGTGCGCAGCGGCGCGTTGGCCGATTTGCCGTTGACGACGACTTTCCTGCCACCCTCGTTCACCATGAAGTCCCCCGCAGTGGACCACTTGAGCGCGAT
>Ga0193726_1000526_pt1 | contig 39547 bp, 24 predicted proteins | sample H2c1metaG_FD_144928 | JGI IMG/M metagenome (GOLD analysis project Ga0193726, IMG submission 144928) | Soil microbial communities from a riparian zone of the East river system, Colorado, United States - H2c1 | ecosystem: Environmental > Terrestrial > Soil > Riparian zone | place: USA: East River... | reverse complement strand
ACTTCTCAACGCGCTATTAGGGTGGTGGTGGGCGGATCCAATCGCTGCCTTGATCATGGTTCCCATCATTGCCAAAGAAGGGATCGATGGAATAAAGGCAAAGACTTGCTGCTAGCGATCATGAGGGTTAGTCGAGCAGAGGCACCAAATTTTCGCATCCGTCGTCACGCGAAGTTGCACACTAATTCTTGCTCCATTTATGATCCACGAACTGTTACTATCCCGTACTGAAACCGCTTCAGGTAGCCATCCGTGTTGCGTAGTTTCAGTAACTTACCATCGGACCCAGTGCTTTCACGGCGGTAACACGGGTTCAAATCCCGTCGGGGACGCCGACAAAATAAACGGATTCCGCACAATCACCGTTTTTCTTCATGATCCAATTTGATCCACTTAGGCGGGCTTGATTTCCGAAACGGCACCACGCCTTACCAATTTGACCAAATTGCTCTGTGCCTCGCGCTTCTGCGGACCGACTGCCTGCATGTAAACGTCGGTCGTGACTCTCAGACTCGCGTGGCGAAGCAACTCCTGTACGACCTTCGGATTTTCTCCGTTCGCGTTCAGGAGCGTCCCAAACGTGCGCCGGAAGGTGTGATACGAGACTTGCTTCGTCACCCTGGCACGTTCCAATGCCGGCTTGCCGTAATACCGCCACAGCGTGCCGGGCCAATAGGGCTGTCGGCCTTTCATGTGCGGAGAGGCAAACAACCAATCGCCTGGACTTCCGTATGGAGAAAGGTGCTTCCATGCCCAGAGAGATTCGGCCGTTTGCGCGTCCAGCGGAACGTCTTTTAGAGACGCTTCCGTTTTCGGCGCACCCTCTACCATTGCCACTACAGATCGACGGATATGCAAGACGAGATTCTCGAAATCCATGTCCTGCCACCGAAGCCCTATCAGTTCTCCTCGGCGCAGCCCAGTGAAAGCATCCAACTCGATCATCGTCCGGAGTGGATCTGTTGCAATTCCTTGGAATGCCATGATTTCTTCCGAAGTCAGAACGTCTGGTGCTTTCTGCCGTTTCGCGCTCTGGCGAACACTCGTGATTGGATTCTTCTCGGTCCACTCCCACCTGATCGCATGAGAATAGAGCGCACTCATAATGTTTCTGATCTTCGCCCTGCTGCCCCGCGCTAGCGGAACACCAGTTCTCGGAAAACAGAGACTCTTGAGCCATTTACACCTCTTCGACGAAGAACGATGCTTCGACACGGGATCATGTTGTCTGGCAACGCTTTCCGCTGCAAGGTGCGAAAAGGCGCTTTCATGCAAATCTCATGACGGCCACCCGATATATATTAAGATCGTTTCTTACAACGGAAGTGTCAGATTGGAAGGTCCGTAGGGTGATCAACATTAAAAGTGTTCCTCACAAATTGGATGATCCAATGTGCGTCTCAACATTATTTCAAAAGGCCGAGAGGTGTCAATGAGTACAATCCGTGGGCCTTTGCCGCCGTGACCGATAACGTTGATTCGCGGGAATGAGAGCAGAAGTCTTGGTTCCTCACGGTGGAAAAGTCGCGGCAAATGGTTGGCTTGACGAGAGTATTCTGGCTCAATAAAATTGGTTCATCCATTAGTCTTTTTGAGAAGATTGGGAGAGTCTTGGTTAGACGCGCACCTGACGTTCCATCGACAACTTAGGAGATGGTCTGCTCCATGAGTCTTTATTGTGCACACGGCAGCACAAGCACCGATTGTTCACCATCGGAGCTCGAACAATTGCTTTCGGCAGCCCTCGAAAAGCTGGGCCTACGTAAGCGCGTTTTAGCCGTACCTCCCGACCATACCCGGATCCATTCTCGCGCTGGAGAGCTGACTCGCTACGTCTGGAAGTTTTACCGGGACGGCCTCCTGGCAGTTTTACCTGCGCTTGGCACCCACACCCCGATGTCAGCAGGGGTACTGCAGCGGATGTTTGGGGCGGTACCGCTTGCTCTTTTCCGTACTCACAACTGGCGCACTGACGTTGAAACCATCGGAGAGGTGCCCGCCGACTTTATCCGCGAACAATCAGAAGGCAAACTGAACTACACCTGGCCGGTGCAGGTCAATCGTTTGGTACTGAATCGTGACTACGATCTTGTCCTCTCGATTGGCCAGGTGGTGCCGCACGAAGTCATCGGCATGGCGAATTACAACAAGAACATCCTGATTGGAACCGGAGGACGTGACAGTATTAACCGCAGCCACTACCTTGGCGCGGTGTACGGCATGGAGCGAATCATGGGGCGCGCCGACGGCCCGGTACGCAACGTCCTCAACTACGCGGCGGATCATTTCCTGCGCGATGTTCCCATTGTTTACGTCCTCACGGTGATTGGCAAAAAGTCTGATGGAGGACTGGCAGTGCGAGGCCTCTTCGTTGGTGACGACATTGAATGCTTCCACCTGGCCTCGGACTTGAGTTTCAAAGTTAATTTTGAGATATTCGACGCGCCACTGCGAAAAGTTGTGGTTTATCTCGATCCGGAAGAATTTTCCAGTACATGGCTGGGGAACAAAGCCATCTACCGGACTCGTATGGCGCTCGCCGACGAAGCAGACTTGATCATCCTTGGACCGGCGGTTAAAGAGTTCGGAGAGGACAAGGGGATCGACCAGCTTATTCGCAACTACGGATATCACGGCACCGAAGCAACTCTCTCGATGGTAGAACGAAATCCTGATCTCGCGGCGGACTTGAGCGCAGCCGCCCATCTGATTCACGGTTCAACAGAAGGTCGCTTCAAAATTACCTGGTGCCCCGGCCTCATGACCCGGTCGGAAATTGAGGGAGTCGGTTTCGAGTACGAGGATTTCGCAGCGATCTCCGAGAAGTACAATCCAGCCAAACTCCGGCATGGTTTCAACACCATCGATGGGGAAGAGATTTTTTTCATTGCGAATCCCGGGCTCGGACTTTGGGCCCATCGGGGCAGATTTTGAGCAAGCCGCCTAAGGCGGGCGGAATCGACCGGCGCGAGTTTTTGCAGGCCGGTGTCCTTGCGGCAACCAACCTTGCTCTTCCTGATTTCAAAGCTGAGCGTCAAGCGCGTCCCCCAATTCTCGAAGGCGATGTGTATGTAGCGCTTCACGGGGACGATCGCAACCCCGGCACTCGTGACAAACCAATGGCTTCGCTCGAAGCAGCCAAGAATGCAGTTCGAAAGCGGAAGGATCATCTTAAGAAGCCAATCACGGTATGGGTGCGAGCGGGTACCCACTATTTGAGTCAACCTCTGGTCTTGAGCGCCGAGGATTCAGGCACAGCCGATTTACCTGTCACTTATGCTGCGTATCCCGGAGAGCTTGTAACCCTGAGTGGTGGCCGTAAGTTGAGCTGTTCATGGAAGTCCTTCCGAGATCGGATCATGCAGTGCGCTTTGCCATCTTCAAAGGCCACTTCTCTGGCTTTCACTCAATTGTTTGTAAATGGCCAGCGCCGCATCCGGGCAAGGTATCCCAAATACGACAAAGAGAATCCCCTGGTCAGCGGCAACGGCTATTTGGATGTTGCCCGTTCAAGCGAGGCTTGGCCGCCTTCAGAATTTCACTTTGATCCAGCAACGTTTACGAATAAGAGGTGGAAGAAACCGCAAGAGGCAATCGTTCACCTGTTCCCGCTTGACCGCTGGGGAAACTTACAATGGGAAGTTCAGCACGTGGATTGGGCCGAGCAATCCATCAAGCTGGGTTGGGGAGGGTTTCAGCTCAATGAATTGCTGTTTGGCAAGGCCGCGACGGGAATCGGCAAGAGTGAAATCTACAGCCGGGGATTTCGTTCGAGGTTCTTCGTCGAGAACGTGTTCGAGGAACTGGACAGCCCGGCCGAATGGTACCTTGATCGCGAAGCCGGCGTTCTGTTTTACATGCCGGAAGCAGACGAAGATCTCGCGGACGCTATCGTAGAGGTTCCGGTTCTCGAGCGCGTCATTGAGTTTCGCGGAACCCAGCGTGAGCCCGTGGCATTCGTCAAATTCTCAGGCTTCCGCATTTCCCACACCGCAAGCACGTTCCTGAACGTTTATGAGGCCCCGTCGCTCGGCGACTGGACCATTCATCGCGGCGGAGCAGTGTTTCTTGAAGGTACAAAACATTGTGCGGTTGAGAATTGCTCGTTTGATCAGGTGGGCGGTAACGCGATATTCGTCAATAACTTCAATCAAAACGCTCGAATCTACGGCAATCGCATCTCGAATTGTGGCGATAGCGCCATTTGCCTGGTGGGATCGGAGAGCCAGATTCAGGGATCGCACCGTCCGCTGCCCTCGGAAAATCTCATTTCCAACAATCTCATTCATGATTGCGGATATTTTGGCAAACAATGTGCGGCGGTTTTTCTTTCGATCACCGAAAAGAATACCGTCAGCCATAACCTGATTTTCAATATGCCGCGTGCCGCAATCTGTTTGAACGATGGCTGGGGAGGCGGACACGTCATCGAGTTCAATCACATTCACGATACCGTGCGCGAAACTACCGACCATGGCCCGTTCAATTCCTGGGGCCGGGGACGTTTCTGGTGCATGGACCAGTCACACGGGGAAGCATCACATGGCTCCGGATATCCCGAAGCCGGCACGGCGTATCCCTTCCCGTATGAGCAGGCGGATGGAAGAGAAACGATCCTGCGCCATAATCTGCTTCAAGAACCGCTCTCGATTCATCAGTTGGGGATCGATCTCGACGATGGATCTTCCCACTTTCACATCTACAACAATCTCTGCATTGGAATCGGCATCAAGCTCCGGGAGGGGGACTATCGCGTGGTCGAGAACAACATCTTCTTCCATCCCGCCAATCCTCCCGCATTCCACCAGGGATATGAAAACAACCACGACAGGTTCAGAAGAAACATCGTAGTAACCGATTCGACGGAGAATCAATCGTTCGGGAAGTCCAGTGTTCCGGGAGATTTCTACCAGGTGCGGTATCCGCCGCGGCAAGGTCCGATTGCGAAAGAAATCGACGGCAACCTGTTTTTCAATGACCTGGGAAAGTTTTCGGCTTCAATTACGCCTCGCGCGGGCAAGCGCATGCACTATGCCATCGAAGACTGGAACGGCATGGGATACGATCGTCAGTCGCGTTACGCCGACCCCAGGTTCGTCGATCCGAAGAATGGGAACTTTACCTTGGCCGCCGACTCGCCGGCTCACGAAATCGGCTTCGTACCGTTTGATTTGAGCGCGGTCGGACTACTCGATGACTTTCCGTCTCAGTGGCGCGGTGTACCCAGCCCGACAAAACTTTAATAATGATAACGCCCCGCGCTTGCCGGGCGGGCGAGCGATCCTTAGAAAGGCACACCTCGCCCTCCCCTCAACTCATGTCAACCATCAAAAATAGAATTTCAACGCGAATTGAAGTTGCCGCTCTGTGTTGGCGGTTGAGAGCACGGATCCGAAATTGGGATCCGTCAGGTCATTCACTGGAACGGCAAATACCGGAGTGTTGGTGGCATTGAAGGCTTCGAATCTGAATTCGAGCCGCTTATTTTCAGTAATGGGGAAGGACCGGAACAAAGACAGGTCAAGATTTCGGCGCCAATCCGAACGCAGGCTGTTTCTCTCCATGTCCCCAATCGCGCCAAAATCAGGGAGCTCGAAGGCCGCAATGTTGAGTGGTTCTAGCTTTGACCCATGCGCGTGGGGGTCGCCAACAACATTGGCTCGCACTACTCCATTGATGTTGTTCAGATTGGAGATCTGCTGCGGACCCTGCACGTCGAACGGCAAGCCGCTCGAGAGAGACAAAATCCCATTCAGTTGCCAATTGCCAACGATGTAATCCCCGACCCGGCTCCCGGTGCTCCATCTCTTACCCTTGCCAAAAGGAAGCGGATAGACCCAGCTACCGGAGAAAATGTGGGTCAGATCGAATCCGGCAACTCCCTTGTCTTTCTCAAAGTGGTTTGGATCCTGTACGTCACAACCGCCACTATAACCATCGCAGCCGAAGTTGATGGCTCTCGAATAGGTGTAAGACAACAAGTAATTCAACCCACCCGGGGATTTCATCTCTGATGAAATTTGCAGTGCGTTGTAGTGGCTCTTTCCGAAACCCCGAACGTACGACTGCGGCGCTATGTAGGGATACGGCGCACGTTGCTGGGGATCATCGGTTCCAAATGTGGCCGCCGCGTTTCCGGTCAGCGATAACATTTCCCGCGCATTCCGTGAGCCCACATAGTTCACCGTGATCACGGAGTTGGCGGTCAATTCCCGTTGAATACCTGCGTTCCATTGATCAGAACGGGGGTTTTTCAGTTTGGGATCCAAAAATCCAAAGCTCTGATCGAACGGCGAAGCAGCCGGACTTATAGGGCCGGACCCGAGGTGGAGAGGATCATTGGCGAACGCCTCCGGGAACGGATCATTCAGATCATCTCCGGCCAGAAACGCCACATTCGGCCAGCTTTGCGTATAGTTAGACTGGTTCTGCGTGACCGCCGCCCAGTTGTCATAGAAGCGGCCGTATCCCGCTCGCAACGCCATTTTGTCGGTCAGGCGATAGGCCATGCCAAGGCGAGGCTGAATATTGTCGTAGTTGTCGCGCACCAGCTTGCCATTGCTGGCGATCACAACGTGATCGGGCAGAACACCGCCGGGAAGGCAGGGCGCTCCCTGCGTCGCAGAACAGGCGGGAGCCGGATTCTGCAAAACGTAGGTGCCGTTATTGAGATCCATGTTCCCAGTGATGAAGCTTCCGTTTGAAGCTTTGCCCTCTCGAGGATTAATGGTGAGGTCGTAACGCAAACCCAAATTCAAAGTGAGGCGGTTGTTCACCCGCCATTGATCCTGGAAGTAGGTGCCGATGATCTTCCCGCCACGCAGGAGCGAGTAGACGTTATCGACTTCGGAATAGGTGGGCACGCCCAGCAACATCGAGGCCAGCGCGTCTCCGCCATCGACCGCTGCGCCGAGCGAGGAGGTCTGGAAGGATCCGAAATCCACCTCCGAGCCCAGGAACGGTTGTTCCCAGCCATCGGTGGCGTAACTTGCTCCCGTGCGGAAGCTGTGGTGCCCGCGGACTCGTGAGATGTCGCCTTTGTATTCCCAGATATCGGAATAATGCAGCCTCCCTAGATAGTTGGCGCCTCCAAGGTATCCGTCAACATTCACCGAGGGGATCAACGGGTTTGAAGTTGCACCGAGCTGGTGGTCGCTCAGGTTCGGTGAGAACCCGGCCGTATCAAGGAAATCGGAAGGCGCGTTCAATTTGGGCGTGATGTCGAACTCTGCCGATACGCGCCCGAACGTCAACTGCATAACGGTGTTGTTGCCAAAATTGTGCGTGTAATTGACGGCAAGATTGTGGTTGTTGCTCTGCGTGTTCTCGACCAGCCCCTGATATCCGCCGGAAACCGAATCGGGCTGCCAGGCTGCCGTGTATCTCACGAAAATCCGGTTGTTTTCTCCAATCTCTTCATCCAACCGCAGAGACATTTGATCCTGACGAATGATGGTTGCCGTCGCGTCCCGGCCATTTGTTCCCTCCACTCCGGTGTCGATGGGCGCGGGAAAAATAGACTGGCCATACTTAACCATCGTTGAATTCAGCAGGCTGGTGGGCAGCATGTTGCAAGGCGTGCCCGACGCCTGGATGCCACTTCCATCGACAGGTAGCGCCACTCCTGAGCCGTCACACATGAAAGGATCACGAATAAATCCACCCGCGTTGTTGGGGTCGCTATCAGGACGCGTGCTGTATGGATTGTATATTTGCGATTCCACCGCACTGAAGTCGCCGGCAAGTTGCGCGGGCGTGGGCGCAAGGTAGACCTGTGGATTTGAGGTGTGATTACGAAATCCTTCGTAGGATCCGTAAAAGAATGTCCGATTTCGTCCGTTGTAGTGCGGCAAAACGACCGGGCCGCCGATGGCCACACCAAACTCATTTTGTTTGAGCGGAGTTTTATCGGGATTGAAGTAGTTCCTCGCGTCCAGGGCATCATTGCGCAGGAATTCCCAGGCGCTCCCATGAAATGAATTGGTGCCCGATTTAGTAGCTAAATTGACGATTCCACCCAGAACCTGCCCAAACTGCGCCTCATCGTTGTGGGATTGGACCTTGAATTCCAATACATCGTCGATCGTCGGCTGGACCGCGTAGGTGTCGCGGATCGCCCCATAGTTATTGATTCCGTCCAGCAGGAACATATTGCTGCGATTGCTCTGTCCATTCACCGCAGGGAACACAAAGTCCCCGATCGGTTTGGAAGGGAACCCGCTGGCATTGCCCGAGGGGTTGGCCGGGCTCATCCCGGGTGCCAGCAAGAGCAACTGAGTGAAGTTTCGCCCGTTGAGAGGGAGACTGTTGACTTGCTGCGTTCCGACGACGTTCCCCAGTTCGGCGGTGGAAGTCTCCAATTTGGTCGCTTGCGCGGAAACACTGAGCGTGGTCGTGGTTGTTCCCACCTGGAGGGTAAGGTCTATGGTGGTTGTTTGATTCACTTCCAGGGTGAATTCAGTCTGCTTCTGGGTCGCGAACCCGTCTTTGCTGACCTCGAGCGTGTAGGCCCCAGGCTGAATGTCCACGAAAACATATTGGCCCGCGCTGTTCGTCTTGCGCGTCTGGGAAGTGCCGGTCCTGACATTGGTGAGAGTCGTGTTTGCGTCCGGCAGCACAGCGCCGGATACATCTTTCACAATCCCATTTAGAGCCGCCGCACTCTGCGCCGCAGCAGTGCGTCCGCCGCACATTAAGAATAGAAAAACTGCCGCCAGACCAAAAAGAGAAGAACTGATCTTCGACGTACTCATGGCTCGCCTCCAGGTGGAGATCTCGCTCGCCCGGAACAATGCATTCAATGGTTCATCCATTGCGACGGGAACATTAACATTGGTTTGTAATCAGTGTCAAGCGCCTGCAATTCCTCAGCTTAGGAATTCTTCAGCGGATAACATTATGCCGAAATTGGCGGTTGTTTCCGCTTGAGAAGGGTTGACACGACCCATCAACCGGAATAAAATCCACGAGCGATTGGACCATCCAATGGTACTTTTGTCGATCCAAGACTTCCTCGCGCGTGTCCGTGGTTGATTCGCAGTGATGAAGGACCTAGTGATGAAGGACCCTAAGGAGAAGCGGGCCCATGAATAGTTTCCGCTCTGCAATCATCTTTCTCGCGATTCTGGCAACTTTTCTATTTCCTTCCCTGTCCGCAGCGCAAAATCAGGGATTGGTGGCGCAATGGTCTTTTGATGAAAAAGATGGAGCCACAGCACGCGATTTGGTGCGTGGAACTGACGACAAGATTTCCGGCCACTTCAAGCATGTGAGCGGCACCGCCGGCGGGGGTCTGCGATTTGATGGCGAGACCACCGGAATAACGCGGGCTGCGCAGGACACCCCACAAATCACCAACGCTCTAAGCGTGGAAGCATGGATCGCGGTTAGCACCTATCCCTGGAACTGGGTGCCGATCATCGATCAGAGCCGCGGGGAGGAGCAGCGGCGTGGCGAAATCGGTTATTCCGTGGGCATCGATGCATTCGGGCATTTGGGACTGCAAGTTTCCGTCAATGGCAAATTTCAGAGTGTGCTCAGCAAGGACCCGCTACCGCTAAAAAAGTGGAGCCACATCGTCGCCACGTTTGAAAACGATCATGGACTGAAGATCTTTGTAAACGGGCAACTCGCGGGAGAACTGGCCGTGCCGGGAGCGTTTACCCCGGCCAACGGCCAGGACCTGGTCATCGGCCGCGTGCGCGATGCAATTGTTCCCCTGGAATGGATTCATCCGAAGTTTCCTGTCTGGTATTCCTTCGACGGCATCATCGACGACTTGCAACTCTACAACCGCAATTTGAGCAACGCAGACGTTGCCACGGACTTTGACAAGGTTCATCTTCCCGAAACCGACCCGCTGGCCTGGCCAAAGCTACCCTCTGGGCCTTCCGGGCCTGGGCGATTTGGCGCTTATTATGCCACCCTGAAATTCGATGACATGTGGGATGAGCCGCGCCGGGTTGGTCCGGATTCAAACGTTGTCGTCCGCTTCGATCAATCTCCTGCCCGTTTCGTCTTCTGGCAGGGCACCAACTACGTTCCTGCGTGGGTTACGGAAAACGGAAAATGGTATACCGACGAATTCATGGAAACCGGTGGAAGTCCCGGATGCCCGCTCGGCGAAGACTGCGAGCCGATGTCTGACAAACAGAACCGGTATTCGCACGTTCGCGTGCTCGAAAGCACCGACGCTCGTGTCGTCATCCACTGGCGCTATGGCTTGTGCGAAGTGGAGCAGTTCATCTGTGCCAACCCGGATCCTTATACGGGCTGGACGGACTGGGCCGATGAGTACTACTCGATTTATCCGGATGGGATCGCGGTTCGCAAAGGAGTTATCTGGAGTTCGAACTTGAAGAAAGGCCGCGAGTTCCAGGAAACGATCGTCATCAATGCCCCGGGGACTCGCCCGGAGGACAACATCAACCCTGATGCGATCACGCTTTCAAACCTGAAAGGAGAGACTCAGACCTTTTCCTGGTTGAATCCGCCAAAGAAAGGAGACCGCTGGGAGAACGCAAACATACAGTGGGTCAATTTGAAGTCGACCTGGAAGCCCTTCCAGATTGTGCTTCCGCCGGCGGCCATTCGTCCTTACACGGGAGAGAAAACCTACTCGATGTTCGAATGGTGGAACCACTGGCCGGTACAAATGGTGAAGTCAAGTGGCATCTCGGCAACAGCACCCGACAAGACCTCGCATACTTCTCTCTCCCACATCGAAGGCCCAGTGTATGCCCGAACCGATGACACGATCACCAAGGTCATGATGCATGGGCTTACCACCAAGTCAGCAGCCGACCTGGTGCCGCTTGCGAAGTCCTGGATCTCGGCTCCCAAAGTTGAAGCCACCGGGCAGGGATTCGACAGTGAGGGCTACGACCTTACGCAAAGAGCTTTTCTCTTCACGAAAAGTGGTTCGAGTGTTCTTTTCAAATCGGTCTTCCAGGCGAGCAACGACTCACCGCTTTACCATCCGGCGCTGGTCATCAAGAACTGGGGAGATGCCCAACCCCGGCTAAAGGTGGATGGCAAAGCGGTTGCTTGGGGTCCCAATTATCGCTTTGGGCACGTGTTCACGCTCGAAGGTACAAACCTCATCGTGTGGATGAACACCGAAGCAACGAAGCCAGTCACGGTTGAGCTCACGAGCGGAAAATGAATACTGTGAAGCAATTGTCATTTTTGCTTGCCGCCCTGATGTTTTTAACGACTGGCCTCGCTGCACAAAATGATGGCCTGGTCGCATGGTGGAAGTTTAATGATGGAAGCGGAAACTCCGCGGTTGACGCAGTGACCGAGCAGCACGACTCAATCCTCAATCACTATCAATGGACCAAAGGAATTCGAGAAGGTGGACTGAAGTTTGACGGTTTTACCACCGTGATAGAACGCCCGGCAAACGACAACCCCAAACTTGACGCGCAATTCAGCATTGAAGCCTGGATCGCGGTCCAATCCTATCCATGGAATTGGGTGGCCATTGTGGATCAGGAAAAGAATCATCAGAGCGGCTACTACTTTGGCATCGACGCTCAAGGGCGCCTCGGACTGCAACTTTCCGTATTAGGCACATGGGAAACCTGCGTCTCGGAAACCCGGGTTCCGCTTATGCAGTGGTCCCATGTTGTGGGCACGTTCGATCCTTCGACTGGAGTCAGTTTGTACATCGACGGCAAGCTGGCGGGAGAGTTTCCGGTGAAGGGACGTTTCGACCCGGCAAAAAAAACAGGGCTGCGAATCGGCAGGAATTTTCAAGATCTGCCTCCCACCGCTTTGGTCCGTACGTCGGCGTCGTTCCCCACCTACTATTCGCTCGACGGGATCCTCGACGAACTCAAGATCTACAAGCGCACGCTTACGCCTGAAGAAATCGGCCGGACTTACGACGGCAGCAAGCCTTCGGCGCCACCGGAACTTGCAGCTCGACACTGGCCAACTATCCCGAACTCAACTCATTTTGGCGCGGCCTATACCGCGCTAAAGCTGTATCCGGAATGGGACGCACTCTGGCGCACCGGGCCATATTCCGACGTTGTGGTCAGCTTTGCCGATTTGCCGTATCACTATGTGTTCTGGCGCGGCGGCAACTTCGGCGACACCATGGTCACCGAAAATGGGATTTGGGTGGGGGATCAAAGCTTTGAAAGTGGCACCAAAGTTGGCACCGCCGAACACATGAACGACAAGCACAATCTGCATTCGCGTATCAGCATTGTCGAGAATACGGATGCCAGAGTCGTGTTGCATTGGCAGTACGGCCTGGTAGATGTGATCGGACAGTTCTCCAATGTCGATCCAGCTACGGGCTGGGGCGACTGGGCAGACGAGTTTTTCTATATCTATCCCGATGGAGTGGCAGTCCGTTACGGCACCGCTCACGGCACCGACGACCACTACAGCTTTACCGAACCAACCATCCTGTTGGAGCCAGGGAAGAAGCCTGAAGATTACATTTCGCTGCAAGCAGCGACCATTGCAAACGGGAAAGCGGAAACGCGAACCTATTCCTGGGACCCGGTTTCGCCTCCGTTTCCCTTCCCGGATCCGCCGGCTGACGCGAATATCGCCGTGGTCAACCTGAAGTCGGAATACAAACCTTTTTACGTGTATCAACCGGGCACGACGCTGGGGCCATACGGCTGGCCACCCGAATTGCGTCCCGACTATTCGCATTTTCCCGTGTGGGATCACTGGCCGGTAAATCAAGTGCCCAGCGACGGGCGTTACCAACTATTTCCCGATCATTTTGCCAGCGCGGCAGTCATGTCGCCCGAACCTACCGCGTGGATTGATGGTCCCGGCCCTACCAAGAGTAGTTACTTTTTGTTCGGCCTGACGAAACAATCCGCGGCGGATCTGGCCCTGCTTGATCGTTCCTGGGTGAAACCCCCGGCCGTAAAGATTTCGCTGGGAGATTTCACTGCGAATTTCGAACCGGAACAACGGGCGTATGTCCTCAAACGCCAGGGTGGTACCTCAGATTCGAAACAAAAGTCAGATTCGAAACAAAAGATAGACCTGACTCTAGAGGCCAGTGATCAATCCCCGGTCGTGAACCCAGCCTTTGTGATCAGAGGCTGGGGAGATTTTCCTGCGGGGGTGAGGTTGGGAGGAAAACCGTTGCCAGAGAACAGCCTCCGCACCGGACTCTTACACGGACTCGAGCGGACGGACCTGGTGATATGGGTGCGGACCGAATCGACCAAGCCCATCCGGCTGACGATCTCGCAGTAGCCTGCTAGTCGTTGTTTGAGGTCTTTGCCAGCAGGGCTTGCGCGTCCACAATATGTTCGTGCATGGCGCTGCGGGCATCTTGTGGATTTCGGTCGCGAATGGCTGCGTAGATTTTCTTGTGAAAAGACAATGGGCGATCAATGCTCACCCTGCGGGAGAGTTGCCCCATGCTGGTCAACACGCTGCGATGAATGACTTTGAACAACAGGTGGCAAATACGATTGCCGCTGGCCCGGAACACACATTCGTGAAAGGCGACATCCGCTTCCAGCCGGGCCTGGTTGGTGCGGCTTCTCTCCATTGCCATGATGGCCTGACGAAGCCCTGCCATGTCTTCTGTGGTTGCCCGTTCGGCGGCCCGGGCCGCCAGTTCAGGCTCGACGATCAAGCGGGTTTCAAATAGCTCATGGTGAGAAAGGTCATCGAGCAAGATAAGAAAATCCAACGGCTCCTTCAGGATTGTTTCAGCGCTGGCGCTGAGGTAGGTTCCATCGCCGACTCGCTGGGTCAATACGCCCATGATCTCAAGAACCTTTAGCGCCTGTCGCAATGAAGCGCGGTTTACGCCAAACTCCTTTGCCAGTTCACGCTCGGGTGGAAATTTCGATCCGGGAGCGATTGCACCGCGAGAGATCATCTGCTTGATATTTGCGATAAGTTTGGCAGTGACGCGAGTATCGGCCACCGGAACGTGGCTCCCTGTGGAAGAGGTAGGCATCGGTACAGCCAATTATAGCGATAGCATCCCAACCTTCAAAGCCACTCTACGGGAGAAGCCGAGTTCGTTGAGTTTAGTATATTGGTTCAGCAATAAACCAGGCGGCGGTTTCCACTGATCGTGAGACAAGATAAACGCATATAGGGGCGTAAACACTGGTCGTGACTCAGACGAACAGATTGTTTTCTTGACTCCTGGAACGGGACTGCCTATAATCCTCCAACGTTATATGGCTGGACCAATTATTTGAGTCATCCAATACCCAGAGAGGGCCTTGAGCAATAAGGAATTTATGAGACAGATCGTACTTCGGGGGCCCGGGGAATTCATAGAACGTGAGACATCCATACCCAGTCTCGTCCCTGGAGAGGCAATCGTTCGCATTCGCAAGGTGGGGGTATGCGGAAGCGACTTCCACGCATTCGCCGGGCGGCACCCGGCTTACACCTATCCCAGAGTGCTGGGGCATGAGCTGGCGGGAGAAGTGATCGAGGTCGACGCGAATGATTTTGGAATCCGCGCCGGCGACCAGGTAGCGATTGAACCATACATCAGTTGCGGCAAATGTTCACCCTGCAGGGCAGGCCGCACAAACTGCTGCGAACAACTACGCGTCATCGGAATCCATGTTGATGGAGGGATGCAGGGACTTCTCTCGGTTCCATTGTCGCTCCTGCACAAATCTTCGCTTCTTTCTCTTGACGAACTTGCCCTGGTCGAGACATTGGGAATTGGCGCCCACGCGGTAAGCCGGAGCGGAATTCGGAAAGGGCAATCCGCAGTGGTCATCGGGGCCGGGCCGATTGGACTGGCCGTGGTTGAGTTCGTCAAAGCGGCGGGAGCGGAAGTGCGTGTGGTAGAAAACAATGAATGGCGCAAGAGTTTTGCGACGAGCTTAGGTATGCGGGCAATTGCGCAGTTCGACGAAAGCCTGTCGGACGTGGTCTTCGACGCCACCGGGAGCGCCAGCTCAATGGCTCAGAGCCTATCGTTTGTGGCGCCGGCCGGCCGCCTGGTATTTGTTGGACTCACCAAGGAGCCAGTCGTGATCGACGACTCCCTGTTGCATCGACGTGAAGTGACAATCTATGCCAGTCGCAATAGCCGTGGGCAATTTCCGCGGATTGTCCGCATGCTCGAGGAACGACAGATCAATACTCAGCCCTGGGTCACAGATCGGATGCCGCTGGCGAATGTGCCCTTGGAATTCAAGGACCTTACCAGCCGCCCGAAATTGATCAAAGCGATCGTGGATGTAGAGGAAGCTGGAGGTTAGACGCCAAACGGTGCATCCTAAATGCCGACCCACATTCGAATTCCGACTCTCGATCTTGGAATCATTATTGCGTATATCGCGGCGATACTTGCCATCGGTATTCTCTCTACCCGCAAAATAAAAGTCACCGGCCAGGTATTTTTTCTTGCCGGACGATCCTTGCCATGGGGAATTGTGGGGGCGGCTCTTTTCGCCTCCAACATTTCCACCATTCACCTGGTTGGCCTCACGGCTTCCGGATACAACGAAGGCTTGGTGTGGGGCAATTTCGAATGGATGGCGGCGTTTACTCTGATTCTGCTTTCTCTGGTATTTGCTCCCTTCTATTTCCGAAGCAAATTATCGACTCTTCCTGAATTCCTGGAAAGGCGATACAGTCCTGCCTCACGTTCTCTGCTTGCTTTCATGGCTATCACTGCGGCTTTGTTCATACACATTGGGATGAGCATCTATGCCGGAGCCGCCGTGTTTGAACAGTTCTTCGGGATCAGCGTCTTCGCATCCATCCTGATCGTCGCCGTTGTGGTTTCGATTTATACGATCCTAGGAGGCTTGCGAGCCGTTGTCGTAACCGAGACTGTGAACACGGGATTTCTGCTGGTGGGAGCGATCATTATTACCGTGTATGCACTGCTCGCGTTACCGGCGCATGGCATCCACTCGATCGCAGAATTTCGCGCCGCGGTAAAACCTGATCAGCTGAGGATGTTGCAAACTCACAGTGCGGCGGGCTTGAATTGGTATGCCGTGTTTTTGGGATACCCGATCCTGGGTGTCTGGTATTGGTGTACCGACCAGACGATCGTGCAGAGAGTGCTCGGTGCGCGAACCGAGCGAGACGCCCAGCTTGGCCCACTTCTCGCTGGATTCTTGAAAATTTTACCGGTCTTTTTTCTGGTATTGCCCGGCGTGATCGCCTATGTCTTGTTCCATAGCATCATCGGAACCTCCAGCAATCAGACCTTGCCGGTTCTAATTAACGAACTGGTTCCCACGGGCTTGAAAGGGCTGATTTCGGCGGCGGTTCTGGCAGCGTTATTGAGCGCGGTCTCGGCGGCGCTCAACAGTTCGGGAACTCTGGTGGCGGTAGATATCGTGAAGCGCCTTCGTCCCGAAACGAGTGACCGCGGGATGGTGCAAATCGGCAGAATCAGCTCGACGGTCGTAATGATTCTTGCGGTGGTGTGGTCCTTTCAGGGAGGACGATTCTCCAGCATCTTTGAAGCGATTAATGTGATCGCGGCTGATCTTGCTCCCCCCATCACGACCGTCTTTCTTTTCGGAGTGTTCTGGCGGCGGGGCACCAAGGAGGCGTCGATCGTTACTTTGATCACCGGCTTTTTGATTGGGGCGTTATCGTTTGTGCTCGATCTGCCAGTCTTCGGCACGGAAAAACTCGTCACCCATGGCTTGGGAATTTCCTTCCTGATGCAAGCCTGGTGGGTTTTTTGCATCTGTAGCGTCATTTTCGTCGTGGTCAGCCTGTTTACTCCGCCACCGCCTCCCGAAAAGATTGAAGGCCTAACCTGGGCGAATCCCCTTGCCGTAATCTTCGGAAGAAAGCTGGAGGGAATTTCCGATCCCAGACTGATGGCCGGGTTATTGCTCGCCACCATGGCAGTGCTGTACTACGTGTTTCGATAATCAGGAGGTTTCGTGGAATATCGGGTGCTGGGCAAGACGGGCTTGAAAGTCTCCGCGTTGGGCTTTGGCGCATCGTCGCTGGGCGGTGGTGTATTTCGTCCAGTCGAGGAGTCAGAAGCAATTCGTGCAGTCCACACGGCTCTCGATCTCGGCATCAATATCATTGATGTGTCCCCGTTCTACGGCTACACCCGCGCTGAAACGGTGCTCGGCAAAGCGCTGAAGGGAATTCCTCGAGACCGTTACTATCTTGCGACCAAGGTGGGGCGGTACGGGGATGAGGAGTTCGATTTCTCCGCGAAACGGGTGACCGCCAGCATCGACGAGAGTCTGGCACGCATGGGCGTCGAATATGTGGATATCATTCAGTCCCATGACAACGAATATGGCGACTTGGATCAAGTGGTGAATGAAACGATCCCTGCGCTGCGAAAACTTCAAAAGGGCGGGAAAGCGCGGTTCGTCGGTGTGACGGGGTATCCCTTAAAGATTTTCAGCTACATTCTCTCTCGCGTCGAGGTAGACAGCATCCTCTCCTACAATCACTATTCGATCAACGACCGAACACTGACTGAACTCTTGCCATTTCTGGAGAGCAAAAGTGTCGGAGTCATCAGCGCATCCCCGGTTTCTCAGGGCTTGCTGACCAACCAGGGAACGCCTGCCTGGCATCCTGCTCCAGATGCAGTAAAAGCTTTGTGTGCCCAGGCCGCGGCATACTGCCGCGAGCAAGGCTCTGACATTTCCAAACTTGCCATGCAATTCGCTCTGGCGAATCCGAGGATTGCGACGACTCTGGTGGGAACGGCCAGCCCCACCAATATCACCAAGAATGCTCAATGGATCGAGGAAGCCATCGATCAGCCATTGCTGGCAAAAGTACAAGAGATACTGCATCCCATTCAGGACCAAACCTGGATTGTAGGCAAGCCAGAGAACAACTGACTCTCATGCCGGACGAGTTCATCGACGCGCATCATCATCTCTGGCAGGGAATTAATCCTGGATTTGGCCAAGCATGGTGACGGAAGCGGATTGGAACCACCTGGACCGAAAGCGACCTCCAGCCTTATCTTGACATCGTTCTCACCGCCTTCGGACCGAAGCGACGCATGGACGATTCCGATTGGCCCATGGTTCGACTGGCCTGTGGTTACAAACGCTGGGCCGACATGGTTCGTTCCCGGATCACCGAATTGTCAGCAAGTGAGCAATCGTCAATTATGGGCGGGGACTAGCCTACGCGTTGTAAATATCAGGAGGAGACCCAGGGATGCAAACAAAACAACAGCCAAGCTCCAATGCCGGACGCCGCGCATTTATTCGGGGGCTGTTGGCGACCACAGCTTTTACCGGCTTGGCTGACGCGATCCCTCCCGTCGATGTTCTCAAGGATGGCGTGCTCCAAGATGGCGTGCCCCAAGGAGCAAAAGCCGCTCGTATCCCCAAAGCCCCGCCATCCCTGGGAAAGCGAGAAAAATTCTTGCTGCCCTATGCGAACTTTCGGGAGTTGCAACTAGGAAGTGTCCGACCCGAAGGATGGCTACGTAGCGAACTGGTGAAGCAAGCCAACGGATTCAGCGGGCATCAGCCCGATTTCTGCTTTCCCTTTGATCGTCATTATTGGGCAGGCAACGAGCGTGGCCAAGACCAGGAATCACGTAACGGCGGCATTTTTTGGTATCCCTGGGAACAAATGGGCTACTGGACCGACGGTGCCTACCGCTGTGCAAAGCTGATTGATGATGATCGCCTGCGCCGCCGAGCTTTGGACCCTATCCGGTATACGGTTGAGCATCCGGTCGATGGTTGGTTTCTTGGCCCGAGAAGGTTACTTGCACTTCCCGCCGCTCCGACCGAGGAAGACCCGGGCCGATGGCCGCAGGCGGTATTCTTTCGTGCTCTCGCCGCTGCCGCCGAGGGAGAGAACACTCCCGACATTCTGACGGCGATGAGTCACCACTACCTCAACGATACGAAATGCGACTATCAGCACGGCCCTTACGGCCCGCGTGACCGGGTAAATATCGAATCCTTGTTGTGGTGTTACGGACACAGTGGTGATCAGCGACTGCTGGATATGGCAAAAAAGATATGGTCCGGGGTGCCGTCCAGTGATCTGGAAGATCTGATCGCGGACCATCCGTCCGAAATGCATGGCGTCACTTTCGCGGAAGTTTCGAAACTTGCGGCGCTGCTGTACATGTACACGGGAAACACCAGGCAAAGAGACATGTCTGTCGCGGCGATGCGTCGCATTTCCAAGTACCACATGCTTTGCGACGGAACGCCCTCTACCACCGAGGAGTTGAGAGGAACGACGGCACTCGACGGACATGAGACCTGCGACATCGTCGAGTTCAATATTTCCTGGAGCTACCTTCTAATGGCAACGGGATCCGGGGCGTACGGCGATCTCATCGAGCGCGGACTCTTCAACGCCGGCATGGGCGCCGTCCGCAAGGACTGGTCCGGATTCCAATATATTTCCTGCCCAAACCAGGTTCATGTCGCACGAAATTCATGCCAGCCCACTCATCAAGGAACAGCTGCAGCCTTGTACGGCCCGAATAGCGATCACCGGCCGGAGTATCCATTTGTCACGGCCTGTTGTGCAGGAAACATTGCACGCATGCTGCCGCTCTATGTCCAGAGAATGTGGATGAAAAGTCCCGGCGACGGACTTGCCGCGGTTCTGTACGGGCCCAGCCGGATCAACGCCGCGGTGGGAAAAGCGAAACGTGAGGTCGAGATCGTTGAAGAGACGTCTTATCCGTTCTCTGAGCGAATTGCCTTTCGGATTCGCGCCGAGCAGCCTGTCGAATTCCCGCTGCACCTGCGAGTTCCGGCGTGGTGCCGTAGCCCAAAGTTAAGGGTGAATGGGAAATCGTTGGATTTTCCGGGGGTTGAGAATGGATTCTCGGTGCTGCACCGAACCCATCGCAACGGCGACTTTATCGAAGTCGATTTTCCCATGGAGATCGCAATCGGCCGTTCTTCCGACGGCGGCATGTTTGTAGAACGTGGACCCTTGGTCTACAGCCTTCAACCGAAAGAGATTTGGACCTCCAGTGCGATCCCCGAGATGGAGATCACTTCTCCCCAATTTCCTATGTGGGCGGCAACCGCAGGATCTCCGTGGAACTATGCATTGTCCATCGATAAATCGGCCCATCTCAAAGATCAGATCAAGGTGGACGACTCTGCTGCGATAAGCGCTGACCCATGGAATAGGTCGCCAATCTCTATGCGTGTGCCCGCCCGACGGCTTCCCGGCTGGAATTTGATTCGCGCCAAGGGCGATGATGCAAATTGGTTTAAGACCCCGCCCCTCCCGGCCAGGGATTGCTCGCTTGGACCAGAAGAGACGATCACACTGGTGCCGCTTGGAACCACGCACCTTCGCCTGACGGTATTTCCTTTTTTCACAGGCGCACCGCCAAAGAGCTCATAGGCGGCTTACTCTCGCAAGCGAACTCGGAAAACGTAGGCGTATTTGCCGGGCGCCCGCGTGGGGAGATCTATATGGACGCCATCAGCTTCCTGCTGAAAATTCAGCCTCGCGCCGGAGCTGAGCAATTCAATAGAATCCACCTTTTGACCGCCGAATGCGTTCATTCCGAAAGAATGGATCACGGTTTCCCCGGTGGTAGGCCATGCCATTTCTATGGCATACACGGTCCTCTCTTTGCTCTTGCTTTTGCTGGTGAAACGAAAGTCTTGCGCCGTGTAAGGTTCAGTCTTCACGTCGCGCATAGGACCTTCCGCAACTTTCGTTGGGCCCTCGCCGTAGGTGGACCAGGGACGCGTGCCGTAGATTGCCTCTCCATTTACCCCAAGCCAGCCGCCAACGTCTTGCAGAATTTTCTGTACTTCTTCCGGGATCGTACCGTCTGACCGGGGCCCAACATTCAGCAGCAAGTTTCCATTCTTGCTCACAATGTCGATGAGCTCGTGAACGATCAGATCAGGCGTCTTGAAGATATCATCCTGAATGTACCCCCATGACTTGTTGCTGATTGAGGTGTCGGTCTGCCAATACTCAGAATGAATCCCGGGAAGCACCCCTCGTTCGAGATCCAGGACGGCCGACTTGGGATGCATCGCACTAAGCTTGAAGTTGACGACGCCCAACGAGCCCCGCTTTGAAGTTTCGTTATAAAAGAAAGAGGCGAAGCGAGCCAGGTAAGAGCGGACTTCCGGATGCCCGATCCAGAAGTCGAAATAAAACAGCTCGGGATGATATTTCTCGACAATTTCCGCATCCCGCGCCAGCCAGTCACTGGCAAATTCAGGGCTGACCGAAGTCCAGTCTTCAAGAAAATTGTCCTCGTCTGGATCTAATGCGAACTGCAAATGCGAGGGCCCGTAAAATGCCGCAAGCCTGGGATCGTTAAGATCGGACTCGATGTCTCTGCCCGGGTGCATGAACCAATCATGTTCGATTCGATGGGACGAAGCACCCAAATGCAATCCCTCTGCGCGAACGGCCTTGGCCAGATCTCCTGCCAGATCGCGATGTGGGCCCATTTTCGCAGCTGTCCAATCCGAAAGACCACTGTCGTACATGGCAAAGCCATCATGATGTTCAAACACCGGTACTACATACTTCGCTCCGGCTGCTTTGAACAGACGCACCCATGCGGCCGGGTCAAAGTGGTCAGCTTTGAACATCGGGATGAAGTCCTTGTAGCCGAACTTCGAAGGGGGACCATAGGTAGCAAGGTGATGCTTGTATTCATTCGATCCAGCAATGTACATCCTCTGCGGGTACTGTTCGCTGCCAAAAGCGGGCACGGAGTAGAGGCCCCAGTGGAGGAAAATGCCGAACTTCGCGTCCTTGTACCAATCAGGAACCTGATAGGAAGCCAGCGACTCCCAGTCAGGGCGAAAGAGGCCATCGACCGACTGGCGATCCACTCGCTCGAGGATCTGCGCCCTCGCCTGGTCGTACGGTCGGCTGGCCTCCTGCCAAAGGCGGTCAATCGTTCCAGCATCAAGGGATGCTGTAGGGGCATTTACACCTGACGGATTCTGCGCACAAGAAAGAACAGAAAGTGTTACGGCCAGCGTTGCAATTACGAATCGTAGAAGAGTTTTGAAAATCCCCGCCGGCATCGTAACAATCCTTCCATCGTCGCCACCTCTATCCTTTGTCAGGCTCGCAGGAGACCTCTTCCGATGCTAGAAATAGAATTTCACAGCCAGTTGGAGTTGGCGTTCGGTATTCGAGGTGGACGATACGCGTCCGAAATTCGAGTCACTCACATCGTTGTCGGGGATTGCGAACACCGGAGTATTGGTCACGTTGAACGCTTCCATGCGAAACTCCAGTCTCTTTGATTCACCTATGGCGAAATTCCGGAATACGGAGAAATCCAGGTTCTTGCTCCAATCCGCGCGCAAACTGTTCCGGCCCATATTGCCAAACGTAAATTGGGCCGGATTGTCGAATGCGCAAGGATTCACCCAGGTGGTCGGGGTGCGGACCTTATCCGCGGCCCGTCCAGGCACACCCAGCGCGAGACCCTGGGCGATGGTTTTGGCGCAACTCGGGTCGGAGTTGGAAGGCACCGGTCCCGCCGCATATGGGTTGGCGATGACGTCGGTACGTTCTGCTCCACTGATGTTGTTTGTGTTCTGAATTTCGGTGGAGGATTGCATATCGTAGGGCCGTCCACTCGAAAGCGACAGCACTCCATTGATCTGCCATCCGCCAATGACATGGTCCAATGCAGTGTTGCTGGAACTCCACTTCTTGCCTCTGCCAAAGGGAAGCTCGTAAACCAGTCCGGCGGAGAGGATATGCGTGAGGTCGAAACCGGCCACCCCCTTGTCCTTTTCCCAATGATAAGGATCTTGCACATCGCAGAACGAACCGTACACGTCACATCCAAAATTGATGGCTTTCGAATAGGTGTAAGCCAGCTTGTAGCTTAAGCCCCTGCTGGAACGCCCCTCCGATGACACCTGAAGCGCATTGTAGTTACTCTTTCCGACGCTTTTTACATAACCATTCTGCGGTTGAATGTAGGTAAATGGAGCGCGCAACTGCGGATCTCCCGGCCCCGGCGTCAGCGCCGCGTTGCCCGTGAGTTGAAGCTGCTCACGATGATTGTGCGACCCCACATAGTTGACCGTCAGCACTGAACTGTTTCCCCAGAAGCGCTGAAGGCCGAAATTGTATTGATCCGAATACGGATTCTTCAATTGCGGATCGAGAAATCCGTTGCCCTGCCCGAATGGATCGGGAGCCGGCGCGATGGCGCCGTTTCCCAGATTCAAAGGATCGGTGGCAAACGACGATGGCGCTGGATTGCTGGGATTGCTGGTGGGATTGTTCAGGTTTTCCTGGGCAAGGAATGCGACATTCGGCCAGCTCTGCGTAAAGTTGGCTGCAAAGCCGACAACCGCGGCCCAGTTGTCAAAAAACCTTCCGTAGCCCGCGCGAAATACTGTTTTGTCGTTGATGCGATATGCGAGCCCTACGCGTGGTTGAAAGTTATCGTAGGAATTGTGCATCAGCTTGCCACCCTTTGCGACGGTCACGTGGTCAGGCAAGGTGCCACCCGGAATACAAGGTGCGCCTTGGGTTGCCGAACAGGCAGGTGCCGGATCCTGCAAGACGTAAGTCCCGTTATTCAGATCCATATTGCCGGTGATATTGCTGCCGTTTGACGAGGTCCCTTCCCGAGGCCAGTCCGTGACGTCATAGCGCAGACCAAGGTTTAATGTGAGCCTGTCGGATACTTTCCACTGGTCGCTAAAATAACCGCCGAAGATTTTGCCGCCGTGGACCTGCGAGTACACGCTGTCGATCTCAGCGTAGGTAGGCAAGCCAAGCAGCATCGAGGCAAACCCATCTCCACCGAGCCCGAGGTTCCGTTGGAGGTCTGGAAGGGATCGAAAACATCCACGCTGCCCAGAAACGTTCCCAGGCGATCGTCCGTCGCCACGCTGGCGCCAAATTTGAGAAGATGGCGGCCAATCAGTTTTGAGGTGTCACTCTTGTACTCGTAGATATTCGAGAAGTTCTCCGTATTGGTGAAGTTTCCCTCGACAAAGTAGCCGCCCACATCGAAGGTCGGAATCAGCGGCGTTGAAACCGCGCCCAGTGTGTGATCGGTAAAACTGGAAGCGAATCCGGCGTGTTCGAGAAAGTCCGGAGGCGCGTTCGAAATCGAATTGGCGTCGTTGCTCTGGCCGCGAACCCTGCCAAAGGTAAACTGAGTAACCGCATTGGCTTTAAAGGTGTGCGACCAACTCACCGCAATATTGTGGGTGTTGATGGTGGAATGGACGATATTTCCCTGGACGCCACCCGAGCCCGTGTCCGGCTGCCACGATCCCGTATAGCGGAAGAAGAAGCGATCATTGTTTCCCAGTTGTTGATCAACACGAATCGACATCTGATCGGACCTGACGATGTTCTGCGTATTGTCGCGCCCGTTGAACCCAGCCACTCCGGTGTCAATTGGCGCGGGAAAAAGCGTTTGCGCGTAGTAAAGAGCAGTCGGATTAATCAGGCTGGCAGGAAGTTTGTTGCAAGGGGTGCCTGCAGCCTGCATACCGCTCGCATCGGTCGGGAGAGGGTCGCCGGCTCCATCACACATGAACGGGCTATTGATGAAAGACCCGGGATTGGCAGGATCAGGCTGCACTCCATATGGGTTGTAAATCTGCGAGCCGATTGCGCTGAAATCACCGCCGATCTGGTCAGCCGTCGGCGTCACATAAAGCTGGGAACTGGACCCCCGCCGCCGGAATCCCTCGTACGAACCATAGAAGAAAGTCTTGTTTCGCCCGTTGTAATGCGGGAAAACGACCGGGCCGCCAATCGAGGCTCCGAACTGATTTTGCTTCAGATCGGTGTTGGGATTGAAGTAGTTGTTGGCATCGAGCGCATTATTGCGGAAGAACTCCCACAACGTTCCATGGTAAGAATTGGTTCCTGACTTGGTGGCCAGGTTCACGATACCGCCTAATACTTGCCCAAATTGCGACTCATCGTTATGCGATTGCACTTTGAATTCAAGAACGTCATCAATGGTGGGCTGTACCGTGTTCGTATCCGAAATTCCACCATAGTTGTTCACGCCGTCGAGCAGAAACATGTTGCTGCGGTTGGATTGGCCGTTAATGGCGGGATAGGCGAAGGCTCCGATGGCGCCGGGCGCACCATGCCTATTCTGCAGAGGATTCGCCGCACTGGCTCCGGGAGTCAACAGAAGCAGTTCGGTGAAATTTCGTCCATTCAGCGGTAGATCCAGCACCTCCTTGCTGGAGACGACCGACCCCAACTCAGCAGTGGATGTTTCCAATTGGGTCGCCTGGTCCAGGACGTTGACGACCTCCGTCGGCGACCCCACCTGCATGGCGAAATTCACGGTGGCGGTCTGGTTCACTTCGAGCGCGAATTCGGGCTGCCGTTCCTTTCTAAATCCGTCTTTTGCAGCCTCGAGCGTGTAGCGCCCCGGCAGGATATTCACGAAGCTGTATGCTCCGGTACTATTTGCCTTAGTGGTCTGGGACACATTGATGCTCACATTGGTGAGCCGCACGATGGTATCGGCGATAACCGCGCCCGTCGTATCCTTGACGGTTCCGTTCAGGGAAGCGGTACTCTGCGCGCCGGCGAACTGCATCATCAGCGCATTCATCATTCCCATCAGCAACGCCCACCTGCGGATTCTTTGTGTCATGGGGTCCCCTTATCTTTATCTGTATCTGTGCTTGCTGAATCTTTGCTTGCTGAATCGCGCGTCCCAAGATTCGGTATTGCCTCTGGCAATTGGTTCAGCCAAACGCAACACACGCTAACAATTATGGATGTATGATGTCAAGCGTAAATTGCCTTTCTGGTTCCGGCCGGATTCACGGCACACCGGGAGAATATCTCACGTTTGCGGCAATCTGTTGATGAATTCATGGTTAATTTCGGCGCTTCAATGCCCACGGAGGTTGATTGACAGGCTGTTTCAAAGTGGTTACGATGATTGCCATTGGACGAACCATCTGTAACTTCTCTAATCATTTTCAGGCTATGGGAGTGGCCAGTTTGGGCCTGCGGTCATGACTCATCGGATATCTTCAGATTGCATCCTTATCGCCGACGACCTGACCGGGGCTTGTGATACGGGGGTGCAGTTTGCTCGTCATGGGCTCTCCTCTTACGCATGGTGTGACCTTTCACGCCCCCCGACTTGGTCGAGCGATGTGGTAACGGTCAACACCGATAGCCGCTGCGACGAGCTCGCGAGCGCGAGGGCTAAGATTCAGCAGGTTGCCAATCTGTGCGCCAACATTCGGCCTGGGATTTTGACTAAGAAGATCGACTCCACTCTTCGAGGCAATGTGGGACAGGAAATCCTCGAAACCATGCACAGTTTTCACCGGAAGTGCGCAATCATCGCTCCCGCCTATCCGGCCATGGGCCGTACGGTCGAGAATGGCGTCCTGAAAATCACTGACGGAACCACTCTTCGAACAATGGACATTCGGAGGTTGCTCGAGGAGCAGGGCATTTCAGCCCAATCCATAGCAGAGAGTCCTGGCAAGGTCGACGACATAGTTGCATCCATCCGCGGAGTTGCTACCGGACCAAAGAGCTTCATTGTGGACACCACCAGCCAAACCGATCTGGACGATCTGGTTTCCGTTATTCATGATCCCCACCATCAACTTCTTTGGGTGGGCTCCGGCGGACTGGGATTGGCTCTGGCCCGGAGACTTGGGCAACCAATAGCCCACCGGTTGCCACCTCCGAGAGACGCCTCGGTTCTGTTCTGGATTGGATCTACCTGCCCGGCAACCATCGAGCAGCGCAGATTCTTGATGGCAAATTCAGATGCGTCAGAGGTTACAGCAGAACCTGGCGCGCTCGAAATCGCCCGCCGCGCAATCCGGGAAAAGCGACACTTGATCGTCAGTGTCGATCGTGACAGCGCGAGCAGAGATGGCGTGGTAACCCTTCTGGACGGGTTGAAACACCTTCCTCTCGCGGCCTTGGTTCTAACTGGTGGTGACACAGCGGCCGAGGCTTGCAAAGCCTTGGAGATTGAATCAATTCAACTGGTAGATGAGATTGCACCTGGCATTCCCTGGGGATTTCTCCACGGCGGTGGTTTCGACAATTTACCCGTGGCCACAAAGGCCGGCGGATTCGGACGCCCCGACGCGCTGCTCCACTGCGCTTCGGTCTTCGCCTCTCGAAAGGCTATGGCGTGACCGCGCGAGCCAACAAGCCAACCATCGCAGTGACCCTGGGCGACCCCGCAGGAATTGGCCCCGAAGTTGTGCTTAAGGCATTGTCTGCGCCGGAACTACGGAATCTTGCATTCTGGGTGGTGGTCGGCGATCAGGTTGCCCTCGAGAAATCAGCGGCGGGCTGTGGCATCCCTTCGTCGATCCCGAATGCCGTCGTTCAGGATCTGGGTATTTTCCAGCGTGCGGAGCAGATCAAGTTCGGCCAATTGAATGCGGATTGTGGCCGGGCCGCCGTCGAATACGTCAAGCGCGCCACCCAAATGTGCCTCTCCGGAGAGGCACAGGCGATGGTCACCGCACCACTCAATAAGGAGGCCGTCACCCTGACGGGCATTCGGTTCTCCGGACATACCGAGTACATTGCGGAACTTTGTGGCGCGACCGAATCACGCATGTTGCTCGCCAGCCCCAAATTAAGCGTGGTTCACGTCACCACGCACGTCGCATTGCGCGATGCCCTCGATGCATCAAGTGACAGAATCCTCCGCACGATTCAGTTAGGCGATGAGGCGATGAAGCGTCTCGGAATCACTCAGCCCCGCATTGCCATGTGCGGGCTTAATCCGCATGCCGGCGAGCACGGCCTTTTCGGCGAAGAGGATGCAGCCACGATTGCCCCTGCGATTGCCGCCGCCTCCCAAAAAGGTATCAGGATAGACGGCCCGCACGCGCCGGACACAATTTTTCTAATGGCTTCTCGCGGCGCCTATGACCTGGTGGTTGCGATGTACCACGATCAGGGTCACATTGCCATGAAGTTAATCGACTTCGAGCGAACGGTGAACGTAACCCTGGGTATTCCCATCATTCGCACCTCGGTTGATCACGGTACCGGGTTCGACATCGCAGGAAAGAATAAAGCGGACCCGCAAAATATGATCGCGGCTTTAAAAATGGCAGTTGCCATGGCCACTTCGAATAGGGACGAGGTTCTTTCGCAGGACCGGATACCAAGTACGGCAAAGTGAGGGAAGAGACTCATTGATGGGCTTGCGCTGGCTTGATGCCGTCATAATCTCGGCGTACCTGATCGCGGTCCTTCTGATCGGACTTCGTTTTGCGCGACGGCAAACCACGATCGAAACCTATTTCGTGGCAAGGCGCTCAATTCCGTCGTGGGCTCTCGGCCTATCGATGCTGGCGACCATCATCAGTGCTGTCACATTTATCGCCTATCCCGGTGCGGGATACGCCGGCAACTGGTCTCTGCTGGTCCCCGGAATCATGGTTGTTGTGGTGTTGCTGTTGGTGGGCTTCGTGGTCATTCCGTTTTATCGGCAAGCGGTAGGAATCAGCACGTATGAATATTTCGAAAAGCGCTTCGGATATCCTGCAAGAGTCTATGGATCGTTGGCCTTTGCGCTAGGCACATTCTCCAAAATGGCATTTGTCGTCTACCTGCTGGCGCTCACCATCGCGAGTATGACCAATGTCAATGTAAGCTTTGTGATCGTCGCCGTCGCAGTGCTCACCGTGGTCTATACCCTTATCGGCGGTCTGGAAGCGGTGATTTGGGCGGATGTGGTCCAGGGAATCATCTTGTGGGCCGGTGTTCTGGGCTGCGTCGGATATTTGTTGTGGCTTCAGCCTGGCGGGCCAATAGCAGCGTGGCACCTGGCCCAACTGAATCACAAGTTCGACATGGGGAGCCCCTCGTTGGTGTTCTCGAAACCCACGATTGTGGTGTTGTCGATCTATGGATTTTTCTGGTATCTGCAAAAATACACGGCCGACCAAACCATGGTGCAACGTTACCTGGCCGCCAAAAGCGACAAAGCCGCGCTAAAGGGTGTGTTCCTGGGTGCGGCACTCTGCATTCCGGTTTGGACTTTGTTCATGTTGCTGGGAACGCAACTCTGGGCGTTTTACAAATTAAGCGGAGAAGCCCTTCCAGGCTATATCGTCAAAGGCGATCAGGTATTTCCCTATTTCATCCGAACTCATATTCCCCCAGGCATCGCAGGGCTATTCATCGCTGCACTGTTCGGCGCAGCCATGGCTACGCTGTCTTCCGACTTGAACTGTCTTGCGCTGGTTGCCGTTGAAGACTTCTACCGCAGGCTATCGCCAAACGCCACCGACGAGCGGCGTCTGCGCATGGCGAAATACTTCGTAGCCATTTGTGGAGTTCTTACCGCTGCATTTGCAATTCGGCTCGCCCACAGCCAGGAAACAGCGCTGTCTCTCTGGTACACCATATCCGCCATCGTTGCCGGTGGCCTGGCCGGCCTGTTTTTACTCGCGTTTTTGTCGGACCGCGCCAATCGCCACGGCTGTTACATCGGCATATTCGCGAGTCTGGTTTTCACCACTTGGGCGACGCTTACGTTGGGCGGTGGGAAAATCATAGATCTCGGCCCATTCAATTTTCCCTTGCACGATTACACCATCGGCGCCATTGGACACGTCGTGCTGCTGGCTGTCGGTTATTTTGCCAGCTTCTTTTTCAGCAATTCGGATGGAGGCTTGGAACCGCTCACTCTATGGAGCTGGCTTCGTCGTCCTGTCCCCAGGAATCATCTTTCGCTCGCTCAATTCGGAGAAAATTCATGACCCGACTACAGCGCCTCCGGCAGCAACAGAGGGGGCCCGTTTTTGGCGCCGCCGTCTACTTCAACGACCCCGTGTTCATCGAAATCTGTGCTTATCTCGGATTCCAGGTGATGTGGATCGAGATGGAACACTCGCATATCACGTTCGCCGAAGCCGTTAATCTCTGCCGCATATCGCAAGGCTGCGGGCTGGTGACGATGATCCGCATCCCGAATGCCGCCCGCGAAAGTGTGCTTAAAGCTGCGGAGTGCGGTCCGGACATTATCAATGTGCCGATGGCGAACTCTGCCCACGAACTCAACGAACTGGTTCGTTACGCCCGATTTGCTCCATTGGGGGAGCGTGGTTATTTCAGCGTCTCGCGGGCAGTCAAATATGGAGTTGTCGCTGACGTTCCCGGCGAACAACAAAAGATAAATGATGAGCTCTGCCTGATGGCACAGATTGAAACTGTTGCAGCGGTCGCGAACCGCGAAGAAATATGCCAAGTTCCGGGCGTGGATATCTTCATCGGACCTTCGGACCTGGCGGCCAGTCTGGGCGTTCCCGGACAGACCGGGCATGGTCGAGTTGAAGAAGCTGGAAGGTTAGCAATTCAGGCAGCCAAGAAACATGGCAAGCTCGTGGCCGTCGGAGCACAACCCGCAGATTTCAATCTGTGGGTAAAGGCGGGAGTGGATGTGCTTTTCTGCACCAATGATACTTCCTGTCTTCGGCTCGGAGCGGAGACCATTCTGCAAAAGGCTCGTGATGCCGTTTCGCAGGCATCGAAAGAACCCATTGCCATGGAATAGCCGCATTTGGTAACTCAATTCTTTGGATCATTATTCTTGTAGTCATTGAACGGAAAGCGGATCGGAATGGAATATAGAAACCTTAAGCACACTGATCTGAAAGTGTCCCGCCTTTGCTTCGGCACCATGACATTCGGCAAGCCCGCCGATCAGGCCACGGCCACACAGATGATTGACCGCTCGATCGACGAAGGGATCAACTTCATGGACACGGCCAATGTCTATCAAGCAGGCGTCGCGGAGAGTATGCTCGGCGAGTCGATCCGCGGAAAGCGCGACAAGCTGATCCTCGCCACCAAGGTGCGAGGCAAAATGGGCGAACGGCCGGATGAATGTGGCCTCTCGAAAAGAGCGATCCTCAAGGCAATCGACGACAGCCTAAAGCGCCTTAAGACCGACTACGTGGATCTCTACTATCTTCACCAGCCAGACCATGCGGTTCCCGTGGAAGAGACTCTGGGAGCGATGGAGGAATTGGTGCGCCAAGGCAAGATTCGCTATCCGGCAACATCCAACTACGCCGGTTGGCAAGTCTGCGAATTACTGTGGACGGCCGAAAAGCACAAATACACTCCCGCCCATGTGTCTCAACCCATGCACAACCTGCTGGCCCGCGGGATTGAGCAGGAATATCTGGCCATGGCCAACAAATACGACGTCTCGATCATTGCCTACAATCCGCTCGCGGGCGGCATGCTTACCGGAAAATACAATCAGGCGACGATACCGCCCGGCACTCGCTTCGACAAAAACCCGATGTATCAAGAGCGATATTGGCATCCGGAAAATTTCGCGGCGGTTGAAAAATTAAAAAAGGCGTCGGAGAAAATCGGACGTTCGCTGGTCAGTGTGGCGTTGAACTGGCTCCTCTGCCATACCCCTGCCGACAGCGTAATTCTTGGGGCTTCCCGTCCCGAACAGCTCGACGAGAATTTGGCAGCTGCCAAAGAAGGTCCCCTGCCACCTGAAATGTTGCAAATTTGTGACGAAGTCTGGGCAGACTTACGTAATCCCGTGCCGGTTTACAACCGCTAGCAACCCAATGGAGATCGCAGCTTGACATTGACGAAAACGCCCACGGCCAGGTTGGCTCGAATGGCCATCCTTATTCTGATTCCGATTCTTATTGTGTCAGTCGAGGGACAAGACGCGAAGCCCGAGACCGAAGCTCATTCTCAGTTCGACGGCAGCTTTAGACCTTCCGGTATACAGGGAATGGATGAAGCTTACCTGCCTGCCCTTTTCAGATCGTCTCACGCAGCAAATTTATTGATTCTTAAGAATGCAGACATCCTGTGTTTTTGGTTTTCCGGAGCTGGCGAAGGACACACCAACGGAATTTCAATGTCGCGACTCTCCCGGGGGTCCGAACGGTGGAGCACGCCCATCGAAGTTGCCCATCAGGATGTGCGGTCATTGCAAAACCCTGTCGCTTTCGAGGAGGGAAGCGGGCGGATCTGGCTTCTCCATACCTCCCAAGTGGCAGGACAATGGCAGACCAATGCCACGGTCGAATACCTCACATCCGACGATAACGGCAGGACATGGTCAAAAGAAAAAACGCTATTCGATAAACCTGGATCGTTTACTCGACAACCGCCAATCCTCCTTAGCCGGAACAGATGGCTGCTGCCGATGTACTACACGCCGAGCCGGAGCATTACCGACCTCGCCGAGACGAACTATTCGGTGGTGAAAATTACCAGCGATGGTGGGAAAAATTGGCAGGAATGCGCAATTCCAAAATCCGAAGGCTTGGTGCAGCAGAGCATTCTGAAACTTGACAAGGGTCATTTTGTTGGATTCTTCAGAAGCCGCTACGCGGATTTCATTTACCAGAACGCTTCCGAAGAAGGCTGTCAGTGGACTGTCCCCGTACCCACCACCCTGCCCAACAACAACTCCTCAATTCAATCGACCGAGCTGCGTGATGGCGCCATCGCAATCGCCTTTAACAATATTAGTGCCGGAACGACCAGAGATCACCCGCGCACTGCAGCCCGCAGTCCGCTCTCGATTGCATTATCCACGGATGGCGGCCAGACCTGGCCATGGATTCGAGACATTGAAACCGCTGTACCTAACCGATCGGATGGCCCGCGCAACAAATCTGACGAGTATTCCTATCCATCCGTCGTCCAGGATGAAAAAGGGTGGGTTTACGTCGCGTACACCTACCGCCACCAGACGATTAAGATCGTGCGGTTCCGTGAGGACTGGATCAAGCGTCGAACTCCCGCCGCACATGCCAATGATTACCCGAAAGGATCAGCGAAGTGATGTCGGACCAGATGAACCCATCCGCCCCCCAACCAGAACCCGGTTCGAAGTCATTCATCAGAGGTGTTGAACACATCGCCATCGCCTCCATGGATCCCCGCCGGCTGGCACATTGGTACATCGAGCATTTAAACTTTTCTCCACTTCTGGATACCGGAAACACCGTCTATATCAAATCCGGAAATTCGGTCGTGCTGGAATTTGTCAAAGCTGAAACCGCGCTTCTAAAACCTCAAATCCGGGATGCCGGTATCCGTCACATCGCATTTTCGGTCGATAGTCTGGAAATAGCTCACGCGAGCCTCAAAGCAGCGGGAATCGAGTTCGAACCGGAACCGGTAGTACTTCCCGGTATGCGGCTGCACTTTTTCCGTGACCCTGACTTTAATTATTTGCACCTCGTAGAACGCAAAGAAGGCCTGAAATGAAGTCGAGCAGATCATTGCACGTCGACCAAGCCTGAGATGGTGTCTGTTGAGATTAATAAGGGCGGGGGCCGAAACGCTCGTGGTCTCTGCACTGCACGAGCTGGTTCACTGGGTGTCCCACCCGCAACTAAAGGGGCACAGAATCACTGCTTGGGGCTTTTCTGTCGAGCGGGCCGCTTGCGAATGGCGTCCTGGCCAGCCGATCCAGCCCCGACTTCCGACCAGCGAATCCTCAGCGCCGTCACGCAGCAGCGAGGTCCGTATCGCTCCTGCTCACTTGCTCGAAGGGACTGCCTCCATCAGCAATGCAAGCGACTTCTTGAAGCTCTTCACGCCCTCATCCACACCTTTGAAGTGGCCTAACCGCACAACGACGAGGTCGTGAGACGGAATAATCATCGTCCTCTGGCCGCCCGCACCTGACATGAAGTAAGCGCTCCTCGGCACCGGGTATGAGCCGTCGCCGTTGATCCAGAAAAAGCCGCCATAGACCGGGTTATGATCGGCCACCCAGGCCGGCGCCAGGGTGCTGACGAACTTCACGAATCCCTCAGGCAGGATTCGTTCTCTATTCCAGACTCCGTCCTGAAGATAGAGATTGCCCAACCGCACCCAATCGCGTGCCGACGCGAAATCATGTCCCTGCGTGAGGAAGTTGCCGAACGGGTCCGTCTCGACGACCATGGTGCGCATGCCGAGCTTGTCGAACAAGGCACGCCGAGGGAATGAAAGATATTCCTCGCCACGCTTCTCAACTGCCAGCCGGATCAGATAGTTGGTCAAAACCGGGTCGGTGTTGCGATAGCGTCCCACCTTCCCCGGCAGCCATTCGAGCGGCCGCGTGGCCGCGTAGTGGAACGAGTCCACGGTGCCCGTGTACAGATAGAAGTGGTCGGCGTACGTGCCGGTGGGATCGTAATCGGGGTCCTCGGGCGCCTTAATCCGAAGTCCGCTCGACATGTGCAGCAGGTCTGCAATCCGGATCTCCGAGCGCGGGTCGTTCCCCTCCTGCCACTCCGGGATGGGCGCCGGCTGCCACAATTCGTAGGCGCCCTGCTGGATCAGCACACCCATCAGGGTAGCGGTCACGCTCTTGCCCATCGACCAACTCTCGAGCGGCGTCTCGGTCGTGATTCCCGGCGCGTATCGCTCGGCAATCAGCCGTCCCCTCCAAGTCACCACAAAGGCCGCCGTCTTTGCATCCGACTGCGCGAACGCCGCGTCCACGGCTTCCTTTACTTTCGCCATGTCGAGTTCGCGGGGAGGCGGACCACTGGGCAGCACGTCGCCCATCGGCCAGGCTTGCTCTGAGGCCTTCGGCAAAGTGCTTTTAAGCTTGACCGGCTTGAAGCTGACCGAGTCCTTTCCCACCGGAAGAGACACGCAACCTTGATCGCCGAGGTAAACGGCCGTGCGGGTCACTCCTCCCGGCACCTCGACTCGCACCTGTTTGTTCTCCCGATCAACGACCGGCTTGCCAAGCTTTGCCCGCACATCGTATGGCGCAGTGAAGTAGCCGACATTCTCCGCGGCGAACTCGGGATCAAGCCCGGTGATGAATACCGCGGAACATATCACTTTGGCGAACCCGGCCGCGTGGTGTACCAGCGGATCCCCGGGTAGAGCAACGTATGGTGTGTCCAGCTCCAGCGCCTTGGCGCGCGCGATCATCGCCGCAGGGCTTGGCGCTGGGTCCGCCGCAAATGGCGCCGGTTTGGCTGCGCCGGTCGTGAAATCCTGAGTCTGGGCACAGGTGACTACGAATGCCAACAAGAATGCCGTTACCATTGCTCGCATCAGATAGCTTCTCCCGGGTTCGGGCTCGCTCGCAGAAGCGACGAGAGGGCGGCGCCCTGGCCACGTTGAACGTGACCGCGTATATGGATGAGAGGCGCCCTCCACAAGTCGCAGATTTTGAGAGAGATGCTCGAAATCGAGTGTCGGGCGAGGTCGTTCGAGCAAACGCTTCCTTGCCGGCTGTACGGTCAGCGCAGCTCGGAAAAACGGAACAGTTCGTGACCAGGCAAAGCGTGACCAGGCAAAGAAAAAGAAAGAGAGCCTTCCCACTTCAGCGGGCATAAACCCATTAAGGGATGTATCGTCAGCAACCTTACCTTCTATTTCTCTACATAATCGGTGCGAAATTTTTCGGCGCCGCTTAGCTGGACGATGACCGCAGTTTCCTGCGCCGCGACGAAATGAGAGAGGCCAGCCGGAATCAGAACAAAACTGCCGGCGGGGTAGCCCTCGAGCTTTGCCGGATCGTACTTGTCTCCCACGCCGACATACCAAGTACCGTTGATTACCGTGACCAGCTCGTCCTGCGGGTGAGTGTGGGCAGCGACATGCTTCCCGGCCGGTATCTTGACGCGGTCGATCCAGGGCCCGCCCTGGTTGGAATCGCCATATAGCTGCGCCCGCTGTCGGCCATCGGTGTAATAGGTCGGCGTGAACCACCGCACTTGCGCCGGCATGACTCCGACAATATCCTTTTGGCCCTTTTGACCCCTGGTTGGCGCGGACGTGATCGCCACCAGAACGACGAGTGTTGCAGGAAGCAATGTCTTCCTCATATCCCTCCCCCCATAATCGCTGAACCATTTTAGTGCCGCTGCGGTCGCAATCGAACGAAGGATGAACCGGCGGGGTTATTGCTTTTGACGCTGCGAATGCCGTGCGGCGCTCACCTTTACTACCTGCTGAATCTGTGTTCGCTGCCTGTCATTGATGCTTTTGCGGAAAAGCGCGAGGCCCCGAACAAATGGCGTTCTGGATACCGGGAGATTTGAACGTTTGCTTGGTCTGGTTTAGGTGCTGCCAGTGCTCGGGTAGCCTTGCTGTCAGGTATCGTCTCAGCTATGTTGGCAGCCGCACTTGAATTTGCTCGGCGGAGCCCGCTTGCGAGCGGCACTGGGCTCCTAACCATCCGCATCCCTTTCGCATCCGAGCCCCAACGCGAAAAAGCGATGTCCGGATCTCCCGAACACCGCTTTTTCAACACTTAGGGCCGGCAGTTTCGGAACAGGCTGCTTTGGCCCGCCTTTAGTGGCAATTCGCTGCCGTAGGTGACTCAACGATATGAAGCTTTCGTCAGGCCGGCCTTGGCCAGGGTTACATCACCATCGACGAAGACTGTGAAAACGTGCCCTTTGGGGACCATGATATCTTTCCCTTTCACGAGCAGGAAAGCCGGAGCAGCGGGCCAGAACGCAAGAGCCGAGCCGATCATTCCGGCCGCCATCCAGGCGCCGTGGCCGCCGCCTTTGGCCTGATTCGTGCCTCGCAAGGCGATACGTGTGCCGTTCACGAGCTTTACGCCATCGATGTTGACATTGAGCTTTCCACCGCGCCCCATACGTCGCTTGGACTGGGCGAATTACGCTCGGCAGTCCGACACTTCACTCAGAGCAATTCGGCCCCCAAACGCATCCGGAAATTGTTGCTGAAAAGAAGTGAGTTGCAGTCTGAAGGGAGGCGTTGATCAATGGATCGCTGTCATGAAGAGGTCAGATGTCAAATGGTCCGTGGCACAGATCGGATAATCAGGTTATGGAGTGATGCAGACCGCGAGCAACAACGAACGGGTGAGAATTACAAAATGAAGATTGCAGCCGGGCATCAAATTACAAATACTCACAGGAGGGCCGAAACGCATTAGGCAACCAGGGGTGATGGCTCCGTCACTGGGTCGGCAAGGTGAAGTGAAACGTTGCACCTGATCCGTCGTTAGCGGTCGCACACAACCGGCCGCCATGCGACTCCACAATGGAACGGCTGATCGCCAACCCCATGCCGCTGCCCTGTGCCTTGGTGGTAAAGAACGCAGAAAAGATCTGATCCATCTTCTCCGCTGGTAGCCCCACGCCCGTGTCACTGATCGAAAACTGGAGTTGATCGTCCTGCAGTTCCGACTTCACCGTAAGCTCTCCGCCTGAGTCCTTCATGGCCTCAATCCCATTAAGCATGAGGTTCATGAACACCTGCTGCAGTTGCACACGGTCTACCATGATTTTGGGCAGTTCGGCAGCAAGTTCGGCGCGCATCGCAATCGGGTATCGCGTAGCCTCACCCTTCAGCAGCGCGAGCATTTCCTCGATAATTCCGTTCACGTCGACCAACTCACGTTGTGGAGGAGATTTCTTGTAGAGCGAACGGATACGGTCGATGATCTCAGCCGCACGATTCCCATACTTGTCGATTCTGGCTGCTGCTGCACGGGCCCGATCAAGATTAGGTGGCTCGTGTGACAGCCATTCAATGCAGCTGTTGGCGCTGGTGATGGCGGCGGCGATGGGTTGCTTGATCTCGTGTGCCAGCGAGGCCGCCATTTCGCCCAGCGTACTCACACGATCGATATGTGCCAAATCGGCCTCGAGTTGGCGCAGTTTTTCGCGCTCGTGCTCGGCAGACTTGAGCTCCGTAATGTCCATGGTGACGCCGACGTACTCGCCTGGTTCTCCAGACGCGTTACGATGTCCTATGGCACGCAGGAATCTGATGCTGCCGTCGGTATGCCGAATCCGGTATTCGGGCAAATAAACATCCGCTCCAGTGCGGGCTGCATCGTCAAGAGAGGCCGTCACACGCGGCTCGTCTTCCGGCAGAATGGTTTCGAAATAACGTTCGGTCGGTATAGGCCCTAGGCTGGGATCGAAGCCATAAAGGCGAGCATTTGCGTCCGATGAGTGCAGTAGCTTGTGGGTGACGAGATTGTATGCCCAACCTCCGATGCGGGCGATGCTTTGCGAATCGGTGAGGTATGTCCGCTCGCGCTGCAACTCCTGGGTCAGCAATTCTTGATCGGTAATATCAATTGCGGTGCCAAGAAACCCCTTCAGGACTTCGCCTTCAAACACGGGGATTCCGACGCACCGGATGTAGCGTTGCTCGCTGTTGGGGTGAACAATTCGGTTTTTCACATCGCAGCCCGTACGCTCCCCCTCCATCTTCTTTATGGTGTTAGCCATAAAGTCGCGGTCTTGTGGGTGAACGGTAGCCAGATATTGCTCTAGTGTTGGGGCTCCCTTCTGCGGATCTAGGCCGTAAATCTCGAACAACTCCCGAGACCAGTATTCAAAAAAACCGGAGGGATTAAATGCCCAACTTCCCATATGGGCGAGGCGCTGTCCTTCACTGAGATAAAGCTGGCTCTTCTGAAGCGCCTCCTCGGCGCGCTTGCGCTCGGTTACATCGATCACAGTGCCTACAAATTCATCCAGATTGCCGGATCCGTCGAGGACCGCATGACCGACAACATGAATGTCCCTGACCCCTCTTTCCGGATGCACAACTCGGTAGTCCATTTCAAAATCCGCTCTGTCGCGAATGGCTTGATCGAACCGCTCCCTGACGACCGCTTGATCGTCCGGATGAATCCGATGGGCGAATTCTTCGAATCGCGGCAGCGGACCAGCGGGATCGAATCCTAACAAGCGGTAGCACATCTCCGACCAGTACCTGATATCACCCTTCGCTGGGTTCCATGCCCAACTGCCAGTTTGGCTGAGTCTCTGCGCTTCCGCGAGATATGCTTCGCTTTCACGTAGCTTCTGTTCCGCGCACTTGCGCTCAGTAATGTCCTGCACTGTACCGTAGAAGTGGGCGGGGCGGCCCGACTCATCTTTCTTTAAAGCACGCGTACTGTTGAGGACACGCACTTCTCCGCTGGGGCGAACGATGCGGTGCTCTACGTCATAGTACGCACCGCCGTTAACAGTCTGCTCCTTCTCTCGAAAAATACGGTCCCGATCTTCCGGATGGACCATCTTTCCTAGTTCGTCAGCGTTCATGGGACGTTCCTGAGGTCGCAGCCCAAAAATGCGATAGGTTTCATCTGACCAGTTCAAGCGGTCCGTCGCGAGGTCCCATTCCCAGTACCCAACATGGGTGATTCGCTGGGCCTCTTCAAGCTTGGCATTGCTTTCCTGCAGATCGCGAGACACCAACTGCAGCGCTTCTTCTGCGCGTTTGCGATCTGTGATGTCCTGGACCGTTCCGAACCTTAGGGTAGGTTGGCCCGAGGCGTCCCTTTTCACATCGCCCTGAAACTGTGCGATGCGTACTTCGCCCGTTGGCCGAAACAAGCGACATTCGACGTTAATGCTGGTACCGCCGAGAGCCTGTTCCAAGGCCCGCTTCCAATCTTCAGGGTGGATCCTTTCTGCCACCGTCGCTAAGTTCATGGGACGTTCCTGAGGGCGCATTCCGTAGATGCGATAGGTTTCATCTGACCAGTTCACGCGACCCGTTAAGGGGTCCCATTCCCAGTAGCCGACATGGGTGATGCGCTGAGCTTCTTCAAGCTTGGCTTTGCTTTCCTGCAAATCACGCGATAATGCCTGCAGGAAAG